>Ga0310122_10003135_pt1 | contig 10490 bp, 8 predicted proteins | sample CB6_Bottom_1051__FD_203503 | JGI IMG/M metagenome (GOLD analysis project Ga0310122, IMG submission 203503) | Marine microbial communities from Western Arctic Ocean, Canada - CB6_Bottom_1051 | ecosystem: Environmental > Aquatic > Marine > Oceanic | place: Canada: Western Arctic Ocean | collected...
AGGATTTCAGCTGGAGGACGGCATGGAAGTGCTACTGTTCGGCAGCTTGTCCGTCTATGCACCGCATGGTCGCTACCAGTTGATCGCCAAGATGACCGTCCAGAGTGGCCAGGGGCGTTTACAAATGGAATTCGAGCGACTGAAAAAGAAGCTGGCCGCCGAGGGGCTCTTTGAAAAGGAGCGCAAACAAGCACTCCCCACCCTGCCGATGCGAATCGCAGTGGTGACTTCCCCTACGGGTGCTGCGGTGCGCGACTTCCTCCGCATCCTCCACCGTCGTAACTACAAGGGCGAGGTGGTGATCTTCCCGGCACGCGTGCAAGGCAAGGGAGCCGAAAACGAAGTGGCAGCGATGCTGGAATATGCCGGAGCCAGTAAAAATTTCGACCTCGTCGTCATCACTCGTGGTGGTGGCAGTATCGAAGACCTCTGGGCCTTTAACGAAGAAGTGCTCGCGCGCGCCGTCGCCGCGTGCCCCCTCCCCGTGATCTCCGCGGTGGGGCACGAGATCGACACAGTGCTGACTGACTACGTCGCCGACCTACGCGCCGAGACGCCTTCCGCCGCCGCCGAGCTGATCTCGTCACTCGCCATCGCAGCCGAGCAACGCCTGGAACAAGCCGAGAGCAACCTACTCTATTGGATCAAGACGGGCATCTCCGAGCGCCGCCAAAGCCTCAGCGAGCTGCAAGCGAAGATGCACATCATCGCGCCCGCCCGCCAGGTCGAGATGCTCGGCATGAAGCTCGATGATCTTGAGAACCATCTCAGCCAGTCGCTCCAAACGCGTCTGACACGCGAGCGCACAAGGCTCGCCCAACACTCGCAGCGCCTGGTCGAGCACCACCCGCGCATCAAAATCAGCCTAGCGCACCAAGCGCTTGAGAATCTCGATCAACGCTTTACCCGTGCAGCTCGGGTCGACACGCATACGAAAAGCGAGCATCTCCTCCATTTACAAAAGCGTCTGGAGAACAGCAGCCTCAAAGCCACACTACGCCGAGGCTATGCCGTGCTAAAAAACACCGACGGCGCGATCATCAGCAGCGCCCAGAGCGGCCAAGCCGAAGATCAGCTCACGGCTCAGCTGAACGACGGCGAAATCGCCCTGAAGGTGCTGAAATAAATGGTATGCCAGACTTCATTACCATTTCCGTAAATTACTTTGGAACAAATGAGACTCGTCGGGTTCAAAGCTAAGCAGATAGTTAATTTTTCATTCAGTTAGTTAGGGTTAGTAAGGTTAGTGATAGGCTCGGCTCCTTTTTAGGGGTCGGGCCTTGATCGTTACAGAGAGACGCATCGAACGATGCCCTCGTGGCAGACAGAAAGATCAGCAAAGGTCGTAAAGAATCTTCTAAAGATTCAAAACTCTGACGATTCGAGGTGAATTCAGTTTACCTCGAAAAATCGACGACCTAAGGTGCCAACTATACATGAGTGAAGAATCAGAGGCCCCGAAACCATCCAGACTAACACTCTCGAGCTCGAAGAGTCAGCCAGAGAAACAACACAGTGCTCCTGCTCCGAGCTCGGAGGTCAGCTCTGTAAAACCAATTGCAGAGCTTCCGCCCAAAAAAGTCGAGCCGCCAGTGACAGCGCCAAAGCCGAAACTAAGCCCCACTCCACCACCGCTCGCCCAAAAGCCAGCCCCACGTGCCAGCGAGCCTGTCGTGAAGAAAGTAGATGAAACTGGAAGGCAAATGCCATTGCCTCCCAAAAAAGACAATCCACTCGGCAGCATTCTAATTGTCGCCGCCCTACTGTTGATACTGGCCGCCGCTGGCGGCGGAATCTGGTATCTACTTCGTAGCGATGAACCAACCGCGACTGACGAAGACGCGATACCGCTCGAAGCCTCGCCGACGAACCCTGTCGAGCGTGCCAAAGCAACCATCGCAACAGTGCCTGACCGCAATCTCGATACGGTGCTCGACACTAAATCGGCTCCTGCGCCGAATGACGCAACCGCGCCAGCCCCCCAAGAGGCAGCCGCAAGCGTAGCGACAACGGAGCCCCTGACTGGAGACCTCAAACAGACAGTCTCACAGTATCTTCAAAACCTCCATATCGGAGGCGTCCGCACCGGTGCACGAGCGCGGATCATGCTCGATCGCGAAAACTACAACATCAACGACACAGTCGATGCCGCCACCGGGTTAACATTCATCGGCACACGAGACCAAAAGCTGCTATTTAAAGACCGCGACGGAATCGTATATGTTAAAAGCTTCTGATTGCACTCTGCTCAAAATTCATTTCTTATGCCTACAAATATGAAAGTGAAAGCAACAATCCTCTCTCTCTTGGCACTCACCGTAGTCTTATTTTCTGGCTGCACGACCCCCGTCGCAATCGATCCGATGACAGGGCAACAGCAGACTGCGAAATACCAAGCCGGCTATTTTTATGCGCCGATCAATGCGGATGCCGATGCCATCTTCATGACTGCCATCCGCGCAATCGACGATATGGGCCTGCTCCGCACGGGCGAGCTCCACAAGAAGGACTACATCAAAATCTATGCACGCATGGTTGGTGACAAAGAAGTGGTCGTTCGCATCAAGCAACTCGCTGCTGGCGAATCTGAGGTCCGCATCCGTGTCGGCAAGCTAGGTGACCTCCCACAATCACAAATCATCTACGCGAAGATTCGCGACGCGCTGTAATTCACAGCCCAAAACCTTTCCAAACCGCCTTTCCACTTGGATCGGCGGTTTTTTTATGTTTCCTTCACACCCTCGAAATCAACTTTGACACATAGATCAGATATGAACTCAGAATTTACCATTATCGGCGTCGGTAGCCCCATCGTCGACGCAATCGCTCAAGTCGAAAACAGCTTCATCGAACAAATCGATGGTGACAAAGGCGGCATGGTGCTCGTCGATGCGGCAGCCATTGACACTCTGCTCGGAGCACTCCCCAATCAGCCGATCAAGGCTCCCGGCGGCTCGGCGGGCAACACGCTGTTCACGCTCGCACGCCTAGGTAACATGACCAGCTTCCTCGGCAAAACCGGCAACTGCTCCGAAGGTGAATTCTATCGCCAGCAATTCTCCCAGCTCGGCGGCGACACCTCGCGCTTCAAAATCGGCGACCAAGCCAACGGTCAATGCGTCTCTCTCGTCACACCCGATGGCGAGCGCACCATGCGCACCAACCTCGGCGCCGCCATGACCCTCGCACCCGAAGAAATCTCTGCAGCCGACTTTGCAGGTTGCAACCACGCACACATCGAAGGCTACCTGCTCTTCAATGAAGCGCTCATGATGCGCGTGCTCGAATCCGCCAAAGAAGCCGGCTGCACCATCAGCCTCGACCTCGCCTCCTTCGAAGTCGTGCATGCGACCAATGCGATTCTGCCTAGTATTCTGCACGACTATGTCGATATCGTCTTCGCCAACGAAGAAGAGGCTGAAGCCTTTACCGGCATCAAGGATGACTATCCCGCCATGGCGCGGAAACTTGCCGAGTATTGCGGCATCGTCGCCGTCAAAGTCGGCGCCCACGGCTCCTACATCGCGCACGACCACGAAGTCACAAAGATCGAACCGATGCACGCTGCCAAAGTCATCGACACCACTGGTGCCGGCGATCTATGGGCCGCGGGCTTCCTCCACGGTTGGTCCAACAAACTGGACAATGCTCAATCCGCAAAAATCGGCTCCATTCTCGGTGCCGCCGTCGTCCAAGTCCAAGGCAGCGTTCTGCCGCCACATGTGTGGGACGACGTCATCAGCGCGATCCAAGCGTAGCCTCTCCCCCCTCAAGTTTCAGCCCTCAGCTCTCAAGTCTCAGAAATGAATCCCGATCAAATCACCACTCTCATCGAAGACATTGCCAAGCGTGCCCGCGCCGCATCGCTCGACTTCGCCACACTCTCCACTGACGCGAAGAACCGCTTCCTTGAGCTGCTAGCACAACAGCTAGTCGAGCAAACCAATGCCATCATCGAAGCCAATGCCCTCGACCTCGAAGCCGCCAAAGCCATGGAGCTCTCCGGCCCCATGTTGGAACGTCTCAGTCTAACCGCCGAGCGCATTGCAGATATGGCCGCAGGTGTGCGCCAAGTCGCAGCCCTGCCAGACCCCGTCGGCGTAGAGATCGAGCGTCTTTCCCCTCCCAAAGGCTTTGACTTGCGCAAGATCCGCGTGCCCATGGGCGTGATCGGCATCATTTACGAATCACGTCCCAATGTGACTGTGGACTGCGCCATCCTCTGCCTCAAGTCAGGCAATGCCTCGATCTTACGCGGCGGTAAGGAAGCCTTTCACAGCAACATGAAGCTGGCCGAGATCATCCGCGCTGCGCTCAAAGAAACAGGCATCAACCAAGACGCCGTGCAAGTCATCCCCACCACGGATCGCTGGGCACTCAGCGTCTTACTCAAACAAGACGATACGATTCACTGCATTATCCCACGTGGCGGCGAGAGCCTCATCCGCTTCACCGTCGAGAATAGCCGCATACCAGTGATCAAACACTACGCAGGCGTCTGCTCCATCTACGTCGATGCCGCAGCCGACCCCGAGAAAGCGGAGGCTATTCTAATCAACGCCAAATGCCAACGCCCCAGCGTCTGCAATGCAGCGGAGAATCTCATCGTGCATCAAGGCGCCACCGCACAACTGCCGCAGCTCGCCAAAGCGTTGCATGACAACGGCGTCGAACTACGCGTGGACAAAAATGCCAAAGCCATCCTCACCGGCACAGGCCTGCCACTGGTCGATGCCACGCCCGAAGATTTTGCGACCGAATACACTGATCTGATTATCTCAATCGCGGTAGTCGCGGATACCAAGGCAGCCATCGAGCTAATCAACACCAACGGCTCGGGTCATAGCGATGCGATCATCACCGAAGATGCCGAAGCCGCACGCCTATTTCTAGCAGGAGTCGATGCATCGACCGTCTATCACAATGCCTCCACCCGCTTTACCGACGGCTTCGAATTCGGCCTTGGTGCCGAGATCGGCATCTCCACCGACCGCCTACATGCCCGCGGCCCGATGGGGCTCAACGAGCTGTGCACCTATAAATACGTGATCCACGGCAAAGGCGAAATCAGGTAATCACTCTTAAAGTGATACACCCACTCTGCTCCGTTTCTACTCCCCTAACTTCGGGTCAAGATACGGACTGCTCGGCTTCGATTCATCCTCTGCCATCTTGCGCTCAGTCTTCAGACGAAGTTGACCGCAAGCCGCGTTGATGTCGTGGCCCTTCTCGCGGCGAATTGTCACCGAAACACCGCCCTTACGGAGCACATCCACAAACGCATCTTGGCGGCGCACGCTCGGGCGTTTCCACTCCAGCCCTTCGACTTTATTGTAAGGAATGCAGTTCACGTGTGCATGTAAATCGCGGGCGATCTTAGTCAAGGCCTTGGCCTGATCCAGGCTGTCGTTGACATCCTCAATCATAATAAATTCCAGCGTCAGCATACGCCCATGCTTTTGTTGAAACGCCTTCACCGCCGGAATCAATTCTTCCAATGGATACTTCTTATTGATCGGCATGATCTGGCTGCGCACCTCGTTGGTCGCACCATGCAGCGAAATCGCCAGCCGCACCTTCACACTCTCGTCCGCCAGTTTCAGGATCTGCGGAGCGAGGCCGGACGTCGAAACCGTGATACGACGTGCCCCGAAATTGAGCCCCCAATCCGCATTCAAAATCTTAATTGTTTGCACCAGCGTATCGTAATTCGCCAGCGGCTCACCCATGCCCATGAACACGATATTATCAAAGGAAGCGATCTCCTCCTTGGCACGCTTGGTATGCGCATCCTCACGACGGCAAATATGCATCAACTGCGACACCACCTCGGCCGCCATCAAATTACGCTTAAAACCTGCCAAGCCCGAAGCACAGAACTTACAGCCGTAGGCGCAGCCCACCTGAATCGACACGCATACCGTCTTGCGCGAATTCTCCTGCCCCACCCCAGTCTGCGGCGCACGGATTAACACTGTCTCGATCAACGAGCCATCCTCCAGCTCCAGTAGCAGCTTCTGAGTGACATCGTCTGAGCGCTTATCAATCAACGATGAAGTCGGATAAAGGATATAATTCTCATCCAGCCATGCCCGAAACGTCTTCGGCAGGTTGGTCATCGCATCCCACTGATCGACACGCTTCTTGTAGAGCCACTCCATGACCTGCTTCGCACGAAAGCTAGGAAAGCCCGCCGCAACGACGCTCTCTGTCAGACTTTCGAGTGTTTCGCCAAACAGGCTGGGTTTTGCTGGTGTAAATTTCACGAGGGCGACGTTGCACGGTTTTCTGAGAATCTCCACCGAAATCTGACTAGTAACGGTTGGAGATTGCAAAAGTGAAAAAGCCTGCAACTGTAAGTGAACAGATGAGCACTCCATATCCAACAAATCGACGCATCAAAGACATGGTCGCCAGCGAGCGGCCGCAGGAGCGCCTCGAACGGCACGGAGCCGACGCCTTGAGCGACCGCGAAATCCTCGCGATGATTCTTCGCAGTGGCCCCAAAGGCATCGACGTGCTCACCATGTCAGGTCAATTGATCGACCAAGCTGGCTCGCTCTCCAAATTACTGCGCTGGTCCGCTGAAGATTTCAAAGAGATCCACGGCATCGGCAAAGTCAAAGCACTTCAGTTGCTGGCCATCATGAGTTTCGCCAAGCGCATCCTCAAAGAAGACGACAGCCAAGACACCCTCTTCAACACCCCCGACGTCGTCGCCCGCCATTTCCACACATTGATAGCTGGACTCGAAGTCGAGAAATTCTGGGTGCTCTGCCTCGACCGCAAAAACCGCCTGCTACGCCGCGTCGAGTCCACCTCTGGCACGGCGACCTGTAGTTTAGTTCACCCGAGAGAAGTCTTTCGCGAAGCGATCCGGCTCGGTGCAGCCGCCATCCTCGTCGTGCACAATCACCCCAGCGGAGACCCCGCCCCCAGCCGCGCCGATATACAAGTCACACGCCAATTACGCGAAGCCGCCAAAGTCATCGGCATCGACCTGATCGACCACATTATCCTCGGCCAAAAGAACAAAGATCCACAAGGCCTCGGCCTCTACAGCTTCAACGAAGCAGGATTGATATGACATTTCTCTGACATAACTTTGACGCACCCATGACGACATCCAGGCGCATATCTGGCATTCTAGTGACAGAACAACCGGGCAACATCGCTCGGCTCCTTCAGTCAAATTATGTTAGCTATGAAAAACTATTCGTCTCTCATCCTCGCGACTCTCTTCGCCATGACCTCCATCACGCATGCGAAGTCTGCAAATCCATCCGTTCAACTCACCACTGAATTCGAACAGCCCGTCCTAGCCGCAGGTCAAAGCCAACGAACCATCGTAAAAATCAGCCTGCTCCCTGACCGCATCGAAGTCGCCGAAGAGCGCCCCGCCGTCAATCTCGCGATCGCACTGGATCGATCCAGCTCGATGGGCGGCGATAAAATCGTCCAAGCCCGCAATGCGGCGCTGGAGGCACTCAGCTTACTCGGCCCCCGTGATCGCTTCTCACTCGTCGCTTATTCGGATGAAGCAGAAACATTGATCGAGTCACAACATCCCTTGGAGCGGGAACGCCTCGCGGCGATCATCCGTAACATTCAAAGCGGTGGATCCACTGCGCTCTATGCCGGCGTCAGTCAAGCCGCAGCCGAAATCCGCCGCGGTCGGAGCGACGGCGCCTTTAATCGATTGATTCTACTCTCAGACGGAATAGCCAACAAAGGCCCCTCTTCGGTGGAAGATCTGCGTGGCCTGAGTCTTTCGCTCGCAGGCGAAGACATTTCTGTGAGCACTGTCGGCCTCGGTTCGGGGTTCAACGAAGACCTAATGACCGCGATGGCAGAAGCCGCGGGGCGCATCGAAGAGGCCGAGGAGCATTTCGAAGCAGCCTATAGTTTAATGCCCGACCAATTTGGCCGCATTGAAAGCCACTGCTTCGGCTGCGAAGGCGCCTTCAGAGGCAAGCGCGCCGGAACCATCGCAGGGCGAGTCTTCACACGCATGCTGAAAGAACGCCCCAACAAACCGAGTCTCCATTATTTAATGGGTTACCTCAAAGAATCGCAGGGTGAGAGCACCGAAGCACTGAAACACTTCAAACGCACCGTGGAACTCGACCCACTCTACTACAACGCATGGAGCCACATTCGCTCCATCGTCAGCAGTCCCGAAAATCTCGATTCAAAAACTGCCCGACAAGCCACCATTGCGATGCTAGAATACGCGCCACGCCGCAGCGCAGGCATTACACGCAATCTAGGAATCGGCGAAATAGGCATACTATGGGACACTCTCAACGAGCTGTATCCGATCCTACCACAACGAAAATCAGGGATGTATCCGCTCAAAGCCTCTGCCCAAGCGATGAAGAGCAGTCCACAATCTTACCGCCGCCAAAATCGGCGCACTCAACAGTGGGAAATCACAACCCCAGCACAGATTCTCTTCCTACAAAATGATGTCACTCAACTGCTCATGCAGGATTAGCAGTCAGACTTCACCTTCTAGCAAAGGCACCCATAATAAATGGTCGAACTCGACCCGAGGCGGCGTTGAGCAAGCTCAAGCCCTATAGTTCGAGAGAATCAGCACGCAGCGTTCACTCCGGCTTTTGCACCGCCCAGAAGCGGCAGTCATCAGAAAACGCATCGACCTCCGGCGACTCGTGCGCGAGTTGCGAGCGCATCACCGTCGCCTCAATTCGAAAACCGACGCGCTCCAGCACTGCCTCCATCTCCTGCATTGAAGGCACATGCATATAGTGCTCACCGTCCTTGGTGGTTTCCGTGCGGTCACCAAAATCATCCAACTCCTCCGACTGCTCGGCCTGTTGCCAGCGCTGCTCCTCCTGAATCCAGAAACTACGGTGCGGTGAGCGATCGCGATCGTGCGAGGTAAACACAAACCATGCGCCTGGTCGGATGACCCGATAGATTTCACTCAGCGCCTGCTCACGTTGAGCGGCCTGCGGGATTTGCATCAATCCGTTGAACCCAAAAATCGCACCGTCAAAGACGTTGTCCTCAAACTCCAAGTCCGTGGCATCACACACACGTAGCGGAATATTATATTCCAGCAGCGTGGAGAGGTGACGCGCCCGCTTGATCATTTCCGGCGAATAATCCGTCGCCATGATGTGAGTATAGCCGAGTTCATGCAGGCCGAATGCGATCCGTCCGGCACCGCAACCAAGCTCCAACAGCGAATCGCTACACTCAAACACCCGCCTAAAGATCTTCTCTTCCGACTTCCATAGGCCCAAACGAGCAGCCGCCTGCGCGTAGTGATCCACCACCGATTCAGAATCAAAATATTTGAGCACCATTTTGCGATCCATGCTCAGAGCAAACGATGCAGGCACACCGGTAGGCAACTCTTATCTAGCACTCTGCCCTCGACAAACTCAGTTACTGGGGTAGCGCAGGTGCGTCCCGCAAAGAAAAACAATTCGTCGCATCTACGCCTTGCCACTGGAACCGTTGTCTCCACAGTTTGACTCACCTCATCACATGGTCGCCTTATTCAAAACCATCATCCTTCTGATCATTGCCTCCCTGTTGGCGATGACGGCTCTATTGGTGCCCGCTCAAATACGCTCGGTGGATGCCACCGTCGTAGAGCTCGCGGGCGCGAACGGCAGCTCGGTCGAAGACAAAATTTGGGAAGAAGTGAATGCCGCCTACGTCGGCCCTGCCCAACGGTTTGCCGCAGCGACTCACCACGAAAGCATCGCTCAACAAACCCGTATTCAGCACCTGCTCGATCAAAACCCGGATTTTGCCAGCAGCGGCGGCCCGGATCGCGACTTTGAAGACCTCCTCAAGCGCAGCGCGACTCAGCGCAGAAGCAGCGCCGTCGTCCCTCAACTCCTGCCCCGCGCTGAACGTGCCACGCTCAGCGAACTGCTGGCGAATTCAAGTAATCGCAATGTCACAGCACTGCTAAGCATTCGCGACCTGAATGGCCTGCTGCGCCTGCACCCAGCGAGCCACGCAGCCGGAGCCCCGTATGACTCCGGCGTGCTGACACTCGCCCTACTCATCGAAGGTGGACATTTTCAGCCCGGTCTCTCCCAGCAAATCGGCAATCTCGCGACACTTGCAGCAGCCAACAACCCGGAGGCCACCATCGCTTGCGAAGATCTGGTGATCGGCACCCTCTCGCTCGGACGCCAACTCGACTACTGCTCATTGACGAGCCTTGCCGAGTTCACCGAAACACTCAGCGATTGGTCGCAAATGGCGGCCCTCTTTCGCGCACAGCCAGACCGCATTGCCGAGCTCTATACCGCACTGCGATTCTCCGAAGCACCTGAGACACTCTACACTTATCTCGCCGAACATACGGAAACGGGCAATCACGATCTGGACTTCGCCCTGCGCCATGGCCCGGGCGCGGTCGCTTACTTAGTCCAGTCAGAGCAGCCAATCTATCAGCCCAGCTCAATTGCCGAGACAGCGCTTAACTTCCTCTCGCCCTA
>Ga0310122_10003137_pt1 | contig 10488 bp, 10 predicted proteins | sample CB6_Bottom_1051__FD_203503 | JGI IMG/M metagenome (GOLD analysis project Ga0310122, IMG submission 203503) | Marine microbial communities from Western Arctic Ocean, Canada - CB6_Bottom_1051 | ecosystem: Environmental > Aquatic > Marine > Oceanic | place: Canada: Western Arctic Ocean | collected...
CAACCGAGACGACGCTGGTCTCCGGGGTTGTCGTGCTCTGGGAGCAGGGCCAGTTCGCGGTTTCGGCTCTGGTCTTCCTGACGACCATGCTCGCTCCGGCGAGCCAGGTCCTTCTACTTCTTTACGTGCTCGCCCCGATTCACTTCGAATGGCCCAGCTGGGGCGCAGCCACGGCCTTTCGATGGGTGGAGCATTTTCGCCCGTGGAGCATGATGGAGGTCTTCTTGATCGGGATCTTCGTGGCGCTCGTGAAGCTGCGAGACATGGCCGAGATCATGCCCGGCCTGGCGCTCTGGGCCTTTGCCCTGCTGATTCCGACGTTGGCAGCCGCTCTGGCCTTTCTGGATGCGGAAGTCGTCTGGCGACGCATCGAGGAGCCGAAATGAGCGCCCCGTCTCCAGCGCTTGGCGGTCTGCACGCTCAATGTCAGACTTGCAGTCTCGTGATGTCCGTGACGATCGAAGCGCTCGGGGAGAGGATCGGCTGTTCACGCTGCGGGGCAATGATCCACCATCGGAAGCCAAATAGTTTGACGCGAACCTGGGCACTGCTGATCGCGGCCGGCATCTGTTATGTCCCGGCGAATTTTTATCCGATCATGCAGGTTACGTCGTTTGGGTACAAACAATCCGATACGATCATCTCCGGCGTGATCTATCTCTTCCAGCACGGAAACTGGCCGCTCGCCTTTATCGTATTCGTGGCGAGTGTGGTCGTGCCGGTCTTAAAGGTCATTCTGCTCTCGTCGCTCGTCATTTCTGTCCAGCGAAGGAGCCAGTGGCGTCCCCGTGATCGGGCGCGTCTCTACCGGATCGTGGAGGTGATCGGACGATGGTCGATGGTCGATGTGTACGTCGTGACGATATTGGTCGCACTGGTCCATCTGGGCACGATGGCCACGATCGCGGTCGAACAAGGCGCCATATTCTTCGGGGCGGTGGTGGTCTTGACTCTCCTGGCCGCGCAGAGTTTCGATCCCCGATTGATCTGGGACCAGATCGAGGACAGCGATGACTGACGATCCTGCCCCGCCCGGGGCGCCAGAAGAAGAGGTGATTCCCAGTGTGGTCGTTCTCGACCGCGCACGACTCTCGATCGTTTGGCTGGTTCCGTTGATTGCCGCGGCGGTCGGGCTCTACCTCGCATACTGGTCTTGGAGCGAGAAGGGTACGACGATCAGGGTCACCTTCGAGAGCGCAGAGGGTTTGTCCGCCGGCCAGACCAAGCTCAAATACAAACAGGTCGACGTCGGTCTGGTCGAATCCGTCGAGTTGACGAGTGATCTTTCCCGGGTCGAAGTGACCGCGATGATATCGAGTGGGTTCTCACGACATCTAAAGAAGGGAACCAAATTCTGGGTGGTTCGCGCGCAGGTTTCCGCGGGTCAGATTACAGGCCTCGATACGGTTTTGTCGGGCGTCTACATCGCGGTCGATCCTCCTCAGGGAGGCGCGCGTGCACGCAGCTTCGTCGGACTCGAAAAGGCGCCGATCGTGACTTCGGACAAGCCCGGGACGCTTTTCGACTTGCGTGGTCAAGACCTGGGGTCGCTCGAGATCGGTGCGCCCGTCTACGACCGCTGGCTTCGTGTCGGACAGGTGGCCGGCTACGAGCTTCATGAGTCGGGTGAACATGTGAGCGTACAGGTCTTCATCGAAGCCCCACATGATCGACGCGTTCGGTCGACGACACGCTTCTGGAATGCATCCGGTCTTGATATCGCGCTGACGGCCAAGGGCGTCCAGATCAATTCGCCGTCGCTCGTTTCAATGTTGCTCGGCGGGATCGCTTTCGAAACGCCACCGACCGTCACGGTCGCCGAAGATGTGCCGAAGAACATGATCTTCGAGCTCTACGCGAACAAGAATGCGATGCGGCAGCCTCGTTACCTTCAGAAGACCCGCTTTCTTCTTTACTTCGATGAATCCGTTGCAGGGCTCGAGGCGGGATCGAATGTCGAGTTTCGGGGTATCAAACTCGGTGAGGTCCTCCATGTCGATCTCGAGTTCGATGCAGCGACCAACGAGATCTTTACCCCGGTCGTGATCGAGATCGAGCCGGAACGGTTCGGCTTGGGTGTCGCCGCCGACAATGACGTTCAGCTCAATCGGTTGGAGGAAATGGTCGCCGATGGCTTCCGGGCCCGGCTCACGACGAGCAGCCTGCTGACTGGCCAGAAGACGGTCGACTTCGATTTCATCGAGTCAGCGGAGCCGGAGAAGATTCGCCTCGGTGGGATCTACCCGGTCCTGCCCACTGCGTCGGATGACTTCGGTCAGATTGCGGACCGCGTCTCGCGTATCGTCGAGAAGATCGATCGCGTTCCGATCGAGGAAATTGGCTCGAATCTCGAAGAGGCGCTGGCGGCATTCTCTGATGCATTGAAAGAGGTCAAGGCGCTCGCCGGGGTCGCGAATGAGGACCTGGTGCCGAGCTTCATCTCCTCGCTCGCTCAGCTCGAAGAAACTTTGAGTACGGCAGACGCCATCATCGCTCCCGAGTCCGCAGTTGTTCAGGATCTTGAACGACTGGTGGCCGATCTAGCCCAGGCAGCGCGATCGATTCGCCTCTTGGCTGAGCGACTCGAAGAGCATCCTGAGGAATTGCTCCGGGGGAAGAACGAATGAAGAGGCGATTGAAACGAAACTCAGGACATAACACACGTTCTGTTCCTCATGAAGTCTGGGCCGTGTTCGCGCTGCTCTTGCTGGCAGGCTGCCTCGGTCGAAGTCCCGACGTTCGCCATTTCGTGCTTGGTGTTTCGGATTCGTCGAGCGCCGCAGCGCGCGCGCCCGGCGTCGCGGTGCTCGTTGGTCCGGTCCGATTGCCCGCCTACCTCGAGCGATCCCAGATGGCGACACTCGTTGGCGGCGGGGAAGTGGATCTCGACGAATTCAGCCGATGGCTCGGGGGTTTCGAAGAGAATTTCCTTCGCGCGATCTCCCTGGGCCTCGCGAGCGAACTCGGCTCCGACCGCGTCGCCCCTGCGCCCTCGAAGGCGCCCTTTCCCTTCGACTACCAGATTCGCCTGCATGTCGACGACATGATTCTCGAGGAGGCGGGCACCCTGCGAGTGCGCATTCGCTGGGCATTGCTTCCGGGATCCGAAGAGGGGAGGCCCACCTTCTTCATCATGGACGAGCGATTCTCGTCGGACGGCGATGAAGCCACGGACCTGGTTCGCGTTCATGATCAAGCGCTCACCACGCTCGTTCATCGCATCGTCGATGAGATTTCGAAGCACCACTCGACCCATTGATTCAATGCCGGCCGGGTCGGCGGGTTCCCCGCCGGGGCCGTGATGCGAGCGCCGTCCGGCGGCGTCAGCGCGATTCCGAATCAGCAACAGGCGGCTGCATGCCGATCTGAGACCACGCCCCGTATCGTTTTCGCCGCCGCGTATCGTCGTTTGCGAATAGAGCCCGCGTCGACCGGCAGGAGGATCTCGATGTCAGAGTTGCCGGTCGGCAGCAAAGCTGATGAGACGGAAATCGAGGCCCTTTCCGCTGCAAAGACTCACTCCCGAAGGCAACGCTTGCGCAATGAACTCCGCACGCATCCCGTCGGATACTCGACACTGGCTGTTTTTCTCGTGTTGGGACCGGTGCTCGCCCCGCTACTCTTTCCGCCAGCGCCCCCTGCGGCCGCCGCGGTCGGCGGGTTGGCGTTTGGAGTCTACGCTGCGCTATGCGCGGCTCCACAGAAATTCTTGTAGCCGGTAGCGGTAGCAATAGGAGCAGAAGAAGATCATGGGTGCAATCGCAGCAGCAGGACTCGAGGCCTGGCATCGCGTCGTTCGTGACATGTCCGATGAGGCGCTCGACGAGATTCTCGCCGAAGACGTCGTCTTTCATTCGCCGGTCGTCCATACGCCACAGGAAGGCCGCGCGCTGACGAAGCTCTATTTGAAGGCAGCGGGAAATGTCTTGCCGGGGCAATCCAAGAAAGACGAGTCGTCGGATGAAGCGAATCGGCCAAAGGGCAATTTCGGATACGTTCGCGAGATCGTCGGTGAACGGGATGTCGTTCTCGAATTCAGGTCCGAGATCGACGGCATCACCATCAACGGCATCGACATGATTCATTTCAATGACGACGGCAAGATCAGCGATTTCAAGGTCATGATCCGACCACTCAAGGCGATCCAGAAAATCCACGCCAAGATGGCGGCGATGTTGGAAGTTCTCAAGAAAAGCGACTGAGCGACTGAGCGCCGGAGCAGCAACGCCCGCTATGCTTCCGGCCAATGTCGTCCTCTTCATCGTCTCGCCGCCGCTATCAGCTTCGTCGTACAGAGCTGAACCAAAAAATCGAAGATCTACTGTTCGTCGCGCGTCGCGAGGGGTCCGACGACGAAGACGTCGAATTGGCTCGTCAGATTCTAGTGACAGGTGTTCATCTACTTCGAGATGGAACTTCGCGCGCGGAATTGAAGCTGGTCAACAGCGCGCTCAAAGAGCTTCGCCACGCGTTTCGTGTGTTCAAACCCTATGCGGAACTTCGCAAGGTGGCGGTCTTCGGAAGTGCGAGAACAGAATCCGATCATCCGGATTGGATTCACGCGCATGCCTTCGCCGAGCGAATCGTACGTGCCGGATGGATGGTCATTACCGGCGCGGGCAGTGGCATCATGGGCGCAGCGCAGGGCGGTGCCGGACGTCAAGCTTCCTTCGGCGTCAATATTCGCCTGCCTTTCGAGCAGGAAGCGAACGAAGTGATCGCCGGAGATCGGAAGCTCATCAACTTTCGATACTTCTTCACTCGAAAAGTCGTCTTCGTAAAGGAGTCGCACGCCATAGCACTCTTCCCCGGTGGATTCGGAACTCACGACGAAGGCTTCGAGGCGCTGACGCTCATCCAGACCGGGAAGAGCGAGATGGTGCCGATCGTCTTCGTCGATGCGCCTGGGGGCAGCTATTGGCGTGACTGGCTGGAATACGTCGAGACGCATCTCGCCGGCCGTGGGTTGATCGCTCGAGACGACATGAACCTCTTTCGAGTCGCCGATTCGGTCGACGATGCGGTCGAGGAGATCGAGGGCTTTTACCGCAATTACCACTCGAGCCGTTATGTCGGCGGACGACTCATTCTCCGGCTTCACGTGGCGCCGAGCAAGCAACAACTCGAGGAGTTGAACGATGAGTTCGCTGACCTTCTCCAGTCTGGGAAGATTGAACGGACGGATATCCTGCCGGGCGAAGAGGGCGAGATTCCTCATTTGCCACGACTGCGTCTGCATTTCAATCGAAAGGCCGTCGGTCGATTGCGGGGCCTGATCGACCGTCTCAATGCCTTCTCGGACAAAGCAGCGCCGCCCAGCGACGCCCGTCGACGAGAGATTTTCGAAACGCCCATGCCCGACGAACAGGTCGAGGCGGAACACGAAGAGGACGAGTAGGCCGTGTGCGAGTCGCTACCCGCTAAACGGTCAGTTCTACTTTCGTGACGCCGTCGAAGAAGATCGACATGATAGGCGCGCCTCTCGCGCGGCCTAACGATGATCCGGCGAGGCGGGAAATTGCGAAGCGTGCCGCATCATGAAAAACCGTCTTCCCCATCGCGATCCTCGGCGGGACAGCCGCTATTGACTGGATTCGATCGATCTCCGGGCCGCGCAATTCTTCGACCCGGGCTGCCGCCAGGTCGAGATCTTCGCCCTTCCGAAACGCCGGTACGAGTTCATTGGCCGCAACGATCGCATCGCGTAGAGCGAGGTTCAGGCCCTGCCCACCGACAGGCGACATCGTGTGTGCGGCGTCGCCGATCAAGAGTGTATTGCGACCCGCCCAACCAACAACGCGATCTGTGACGACATTGAGCAAGAAGGGTTTACTGAGATGTTTACGGCACTCCTTCAAGTGAGCGCCGAGTTCGGGATCGGCGTGTTCACACATGTCTTCGACCCATTGATCTATGCCGCGTGATCGCAATTCACCGAAACTCCCCTTGAGAATGATCCACGCGATCTGCAGGAGTTCGTCCGGCGAGCGAATCGCGATCAAGAGATGTCCGTTGCCGAACTCGAACCGAACGCGCGAATCCGTCCATGCTTCGGGGTAGGGCACCTTGAACCAGATGACGTCGAGCGGATCGCGTCGGGTTTGGACCTTGGGTGCGAGGCGTTTACGGACGACCGAACTTCGTCCGTCTGCTCCGATCAGGTAGGGCGCACGAATCGTCTGTTCGCGGTTGCTGCCTGTGGTGGCAAGGCGAAGATCGATGACCCCGTCCGCGTCTTGGGACAATCCGCGCACAGTATGTCCGCGTCGGAATTGGAAAGCGCCCGTCTGCTCGGCCGCGGCGACCAGGCTCTCGAGCAACTCAGGTTGCGAGACGGCCATTGGTGTGAGCGTGTCGACGTCGACCGTATCGATCTCGACGAAACGCCGACCCTTCAAGTAGCCCTCGAATCGATTGGGAACGACGGTGGCGATATCGTCGAGAGAAAATCCGGCTTCGGCGAGCGCGCGGATACCACTGGGCATCAGGACCTCGCCACGGAACTCTCTCGAAAAATCGGTTTGGCGCTCGATCAGCGTCGTTTGGATTCCCCGTGACGACAACAGGAAGGACAGCAGCGCTCCGGCGGGTCCCGCACCCACGATGACGACCTGAGAATTCATCGGGCCTCCGTTTCCTGCGCGCCAAGCGACTCTAACAGATCGCCGTGCCGACTCCCACGGATCGGCAACGCGCGCCCGAAATCGGTGCCCCGAAAGCAAAAGTGAAGGACGTCGTTTGTGCTCGCTGGTCCCGGGCGGTCGCGCGGGGAGACGACGCCGGGGATTCCGTTATGCTTCGACGACCCGCGCCATCGACCGTGTGAGTTGGCTTCGCGCTGTGGTTCTTACGAAAATGAATTGAGGAGTTTTCATGTCATCTCCGGTGCCGAATTGGGACCAATCGATCGCCACCTTGACGGGTCCGGGCGCTCCTTTCGAAATCGTCGAGAAGGAAGTCGACGGGCGGACGATGAAGGTCTTTGCGAATACGCCGGCGTCGCTACGCGAACGCTTCGAGATGACTCGACTTCACGGTGACAAGCCCTTTCTCGTTTACGAGGACGAGACCTGGAATTTTGCCGACACGATGTTGCGGGTCGATGAAATCGCCGATGCACTCGTGAATCGATATGACATCGAAAAAGGGGATCGCGTCGCGATCGCCATGCGCAACTATCCCGAATGGATCTTCTCCTTTGCCGCGATCGTTTCGGTCGGGGGAATCGCGGTCTGCATGAACTCCTGGTGGAAGACCGATGAGATGGCCTACGGGCTGGAAGATTCCGGCACGAAACTATTGATTGGAGATGTCGAACGTGTGCGCACGGCGGAGCCGTCCCTTTCGCGGCTCGGCATTCGTGCCGTCGTCGTGCGTCACGACGGCGAGCTTCCCGATGGCGTCGATCGCATGGACGAAATCCTGAAGTCGGGTGCCACGATGCCGGACGTTTCGGTCGGTCCGGAAGATGATGCGACCATCTTGTTTACGTCGGGAACGACCGGCTTTCCGAAGGGAGCGGTCTCGACGCAATTCGCGGTCCTGTCTTCCTTACAATCGTTCGCTTGCCGCGCGCTGGCGGGGGCGCTCAGTCAGCCGCCCAAGGAGCCGCATCCGTTCGAGACTTGTTTCATTCTGGCCGTGCCACTCTTCCATGTCACGGGACTCGTCCCCGTGATGCTCTCTTGCTTCATGAACGGGATCAAACTCGTGATGATGTACAAGTGGAGTCCAGAGCGAGCACTGGAATTGATCGAGGGCGAGCAGGTGACGCAATTCGTGGGCGTCCCGACGATGACCATTGATCTTCTCGAGTCGCCGGATTTCGACTCGCGCGATACGTCGAGCCTGGCCGCTGTCGGTGGTGGGGGCGCACCGATGCCGCCCGAATATGTTGGCCGAGTCGACAAGACCTTCAAGCGCGCGCGACCCGGTCTCGGTTATGGGATGACCGAAACGAACGCCTACGGTCCACAGATCAATGGCGATGACTACCTCAAGCGGCCACGCAGTACGGGGCGAAGCGTTCCGACGCTGCAGGTGAAAGCCTTCGACGACGACATGAACGAACTCCCGGCGGGCCAGCTCGGTGAGCTCTGTTTTCGTGGCCCGAATCTGATCCGCGGCTATTGGAACAACGCCGAAGCAACGGCCGAGACGATCGTCGAGGGTTGGCTGCGTAGCGGCGATCTCGGGCGGGTCGACGAGGAAGGTTTCGTCTTTGTCGAAGATCGCGTGAAGGACATGGTCCTGCGCGGTGGTGAGAACATCTATTGCGCGGAGGTCGAGGCGTCGATCTACGAATTCGATGACGTGCATGAAGCCGCGGTTTTCGGAATGCCCCACGATCGATTGGGTGAAGAAGTCGCCTGCGCAGTGTTACCGAAGAAGGGACGGTCCATCGACGTCGAGGCGCTGACGAGTCATCTCTCGGCAAAATTGGCTTCGTTCAAGGTTCCCAGCGTGATCGAGGTCGCGACCGAAGCCCTGCCCAGGAACGCCGCCGGAAAGATCCTGAAGCGCGAACTTCGGGACAGGTTGGTCGAGCGCAAGGGCGCCTAGGAGCCTGACCCAAGACTCGTCGCGACGCCCATGCGCCGCTCCATCACCGCTGCGTGCGTTGCGAGACCTTGCTGTAGCTCGCGATAGCTGCGGCCCCGCGCCTTTCCAGCGGCGCGTCTCGACACCTGGGCTTCCCATGAGAGTCTTGGGTCAGGCTCCTAGTCGTCGTCGAGAACGGCGATGACCGGGGCATGATCTGACGCCGTCAGGCCATCGCGTTTCTTTCGGAACTCTCGATCGATCGAAACGGATTTCAAGCGCTCGACGACTCGGTTCGTGCCGAGGAGAAAGTCGATTCGGAGGCCGTGCTTGCGGTGGAAGGCGCCGCCGCGGTAATCCCACCAGCTGAACGCTTGCGTTTCGCTTTCGAGTTCACGGTACAGGTCGCGGAGTCCCAACTGAGCGAGCGCGTCCAGGCGTTTTCGTTCGTCGTCCGTATGGAAAATCGAACCGGCGAATTTCTCTTCGTTCCAAGAGTCCAGGGCGCAGGGGACGATATTGAAGTCGCCGCAGAGGACGGCGCTCTCCTCCGCTCGAACGAAGTCGGCCGCCCATTCCCTCAGCGCATCGAACCAGGCGAGCTTGCGGGAAAAATCGTCGTGGTCGGTGTCCTTGCCGTTTGGACAGTAGAGGGTCGTGAAGTCGAGTGTCTGCTCGCCCGATCCGACGCGCGCGCGAATCAATCGTGCGCCGGAATCGGACTGTCCGGGCAGCCCCGACTCGACCCATTCGACGGGAATTCGCGAGAGAACAGCCACACCGTTCCAACTCTTTTGTCCATGCGTGATCGCTCTGTATCCCAGCGATTCGAACGCGTCATGGGGAAAGAGTTCGTCGGTCACCTTGAGTTCCTGGAAGCCAACGACGTCCGGCTGCCGCTCCTCGAGCCAGAGTCGGATGTAGTCGATTCGTGCGCGAAGGCCGTTCACATTCCAGGTCGCGATTTTCAAGATCGTTCGTCCTCTCGGAAAGGCAATGAGCGTATCATGAACGGCCTTGAATGTGCGGGTGACGGATCGCGGCTATCCTTGGACAAGCCCGTCAGTGGACGATTCACGGAAGTATCCGATCCGAACCGGGCATTGTGCGGAGGGTAATCGATGGGTCTCTTCGGGAAGACGACGGGAATTCCGAGCGCGGAGTCGGCTCTGCCCGGTCGGACCGAGAAAATGCCGGTGGCCGGCGCGCATTTCGTGCTCGGCAAGCCGCTCGATGCCCCCTTTGAAGGCTGCGAGCGAATTCTCGTGGCGATGGGATGTTTCTGGGGTGCGGAGCGAATGTTCTGGGAGGCCCCCGGTGTGGTCAGTACCTCGGTTGGGTACGTGGCCGGAGATACGCCGAATCCGACCTATGGGGAGGTGTGTACCGGACAGACCGGTCATACCGAAGCGGTGCGAGCGATCTTCGATCCGAAGCAGACGAGCTACGAAGCCATGCTTCGAATCTTCTGGGAAAACCACGACCCGACTCAGGGCATGCGGCAGGGCAATGACCGCGGCACCCAGTACAGATCGGGCCTCTACTATTACGACGACACCCAGAAAGTACTCGCGCTCGAATCTTTCGAGGGCTTTGCGAAGGCACTCGCGTCTTCCGGATATCCGGCTCTCACGACAGAAGTCCTGGCGGCGCCCGAATACTATTTTGCCGAGGATGAGCACCAACAATATCTGGCCAAGAATCCCTCGGGCTATTGCGGACTCGGTGGCACAGGCGTGAGCTGTCCCATTGGCCTGCCAGCCAATTCGTAGCCGTTTCCGTCGGTGGACGATCGCTACGCGGCAGCCGCGACCGGAACTTCGACGGAACCAGCGACACTGTTGCTGGAGAAATGAAGGCTAGAATCCCTGGTGGGCTCACGGCGATCGGGGAATAGACGCGAGCCCGGCACAGGGAAGGGAGAACGAAGAAGGTGCAGCGCGATCA
>Ga0310122_10003139_pt1 | contig 10481 bp, 7 predicted proteins | sample CB6_Bottom_1051__FD_203503 | JGI IMG/M metagenome (GOLD analysis project Ga0310122, IMG submission 203503) | Marine microbial communities from Western Arctic Ocean, Canada - CB6_Bottom_1051 | ecosystem: Environmental > Aquatic > Marine > Oceanic | place: Canada: Western Arctic Ocean | collected...
GAGATTGGAGAGGCTCACATTGCCGCGCTGACGCGGAAAGCAAGCCTCTATCCGACGATATTGGGACTCTGTGATTTTTATAGCCCCGATATAACACAAATGGACCTTTAGTGTTAACAGGCCCTAGCTGATATCCGGATAAGTGCGTTAAATTAAGGTCCGACCCTTGAGTCCCACACAGGCTCTTTGACACATGACGGTAGAACCGACACCGAGCACCCGATATTCAAATCGACCCTACGCGTACGCGTTAGTAGGGGTCGTTGTGCTGATCATCTTCGCCTGGGTGAACCCAAATCGCATTCAGCCGGTCACCGTCGGAACCGTCGCTCCGGAATTCGAGGTGAACGACCTCGACGGCGGTATCGCTCGCCTCAGCGACCACAAGGGTGAGGTCGTGTTGGTCAACATCTGGGCGACGTGGTGCCTCCCCTGCCTGATTGAAATGCCGTCCATGGAGCGTCTCTACCAGGAAATCGGTGAGGACGGGTTCGAGATCATGGCGGTCAGCATCGATGCCGAATTGGGCGGATTCGACCTCGCTGGCCGTCCTGGAGGTGACATTCAGGTCTTCGCCGACTCGCTTGGGCTCACGTTTCCGATGCTCCACGATCCATCAGGGGGGATCGAGCGTTTGTATCGCACCACGGGCGTGCCGGAGACGTTTCTGATCGGTAGGGACGGAATTCTTTACAAGAAGGTAGCGGGCGGGACCGAGTGGGACGCGCCCCAGAACAAGGAGCTGATCCAGCGTCTACTGGCTGCTCCCAAGTGATTTTGAGTCTCTTGCGTAAGACCTGCTGAAGGATGCCCGGCCGGACCTTGTTAGGCCGCTTGGCCCGTAACGGCCGACTCAAGGCGGCGGCCCTCGGACTGGCTCTCTTCCTCTGGGTTCTGGTCCGGGTTGGTGCCCCCGGCCAGCGTGATCTCCTGGTGCCCGTCGATATCCGGCTGGACAATCCGGGCTGGATGGTGATCGGGGATCCGAATCCGGCGACCGTTCTCGTCCGCTTCCGCGGGCCTCCAACCGAGATCTTCCGTCTCACCGGGTTGGCCGGCATGTCGGTGGCTGTGCCTATCACGGAAGTGTCGGGGGAGGAGATGGTGATCCGGCTCCAACCCGGGTGGGTGCCGGTGGACGGATACCGGGGTGTGCAGGTGGAGGACATCGTTCCCAGCACGATCAACGTTTCCCTCGATCGCCTGGTAACGAGGAACATTCCGGTGCGCATCAGCACGCGGGGAAGATTACCCGAGCACCTGGCGCTGACCCGTGCCCCTTCCTTGACGCCCAACACTGTGCGGGTGTCCGGACCGGCGAGTCTCGTGGAGAACCTCGACACGTTGGACATCGTTCCTGTGTCACTCAGCGAGGTCGACGAGCAGTCGTCGGTGGAGGCCGTCGTGGACACCGCGGGAATGGGCCGAGTGACGGTCGTACCCTACGTCGTCACGCTTCGAATTCCGGCCGAGGAGTCCATCGAGCGAGTGTTTGCGGGGGTTTCGGTCATTGCGGACCCGGTCTTGGGATATGGGCCGATCGAGGTGTTTCCCGAGGCCGTACAGATCACCGTGACGGGTGCGCGCAGCCGTGTGACGGCGATGGAGGCATTCTTCTTGAGGGCCGTTGTGCCGGCCTATGCGATTCGGGACCTCGCGGAGGTTGAGGTGCGCCGGGTTCCGATCGTCGTGGAGGGGGTTCCTTCCTATGTTTCCGCGGTGCCGGGAGTCGACACGGTTACGGTTCGCAGGCGGATCCAGTTGTGAGCGGTCCGCTCATCCTGGGCCTCGAGACGAGTTGTGACGAAACTTCCGCCGCTGTATTGAAGGCGCCGGACACACTCAAGGGCCATGTCATCTACTCCCAGGACGAGCACACCTTGTATGGCGGTGTCGTTCCGGAGATTGCGGCGCGTGCCCACGTCCAGCGTATCGACGATGTGGTCGATCAGGCGCTGGAGGAGGCGGGTTGCAGAATGGGGGACGTCGACGCTGTGGCGGTCACTGCGGGCCCCGGGCTCATCGGGGCGCTCTTGGTAGGTGTCTGCTGGGCGAAGGCCGCCGCCTTCGCTCTGGGGAGGCCACTGGTCACCGTCCATCACATGGAGGCCCATCTCTTCGCCGCCTCGCTTGAAAACCCCGAAGCTGTGCCGCCGTTCGTGGCGTTGCTGGTTTCGGGGGGCCATACGCTTCTCCTTCACGTGCCGGAGTGGGGCACCTACCACCTGCTGGGGCAAACCCGGGATGACGCGGCCGGTGAGGCTTTCGACAAGGTCGCGAGGCTCCTCGGCATGCCGTACCCCGGCGGGCCGGCCATCGAAGCGGCCGCATCCCGGGGTGACGAGACTCGCTACCACTTCCCTCGACCGATGCTACGACGGAATCAGCATCCCGGCGACGACGATTTCTACGATTTCTCATTCAGTGGATTGAAGACGGCCGTGGCCACCCTCGTTGGTGAGATCGAGGCAGATCGGTCGCTCGACTCCGAGAGGGAGGACGTTGCGGCGTCATTCCAGGCGGCGGTAACGGATGTGCTGACGGAGAAGACCATGCGCGCGGTGGAAGAAAAGGACTGCACACGCGTGCTTCTCGGAGGTGGGGTGGCAGCCAACGGGAGCCTGCGCGAGGCACTGGCAAAGCGGCTCGAGCCGGATGGCTTGCTCCTGAGTGGGTCTCCCCGGCTGTCGCTGGACAATGGGGCGATGGTGGCGAGGGCGGGAGCCTTTCGCCTGGAGCGAGGAGAGGTGGCACCGCTGGACGCTTCGGCGGATCCTAACTTGCCCTTCCCCGGATTGTTGAAAACTTCAGCCTGAGCGTGGCCTTCTACCCGGACCCCAAGAGAAGGCCCAACAGCCTTCGAGGACACTGAGCGTGTATCCTATCTTCTTCCGTCTCCCGAGCTGGCTGCCCTTCATGGGCGGGGAGCCGATCACCTCCTTCGGCGTGTTCATGTTCCTTTCCTTCCTGGTGGGGGGCATGTTGCTGCGCGCCGAGATGGAGCGGAGCGGCCACGATCCGGAGCGTGCCTGGGATCTGGTGTTCATGGCGGTACTGGGAGGTGTCATCGGGGCTAAGATCTACTATGTGCTCCTGAACTATGAGGCGCTGCTGGCCAATCCATTTTCGGCCATCTTTTCCCGGGGCGGAATGGTGTGGTACGGCGGGTTCGCGGGAGCGCTGCTTCTCATCGTCGTCGAGATCAAGCGTAGGGGCCTGCCGCTCGGACAGATGGCCGATCTCTGTTCCCCGACGCTCGCCATTGGTTATGCCGTGGGCCGGATGGGATGTTTCCTGGTCGGCGACGATTACGGGCGTCCCACGGGCTCCTGGGTGGGAATCGCATTTCCGCGCGGCACGCCGCCCACCCGTGTGGATGTCATCGAGAGCTACTTCGGTGTTCAGGTCGATCCGGCCCTCGTCGAGCGCTTCGGCCAGGTGGTTCGCGTACACCCCACCCAGCTCTACGAGATCGCGATGGCCTCCCTCATCTTTCTCGTTCTCTGGAAGCTTCGGGTCCACGAGCACGGGGCCGGGTGGCTCTGGTGGATTTGCTTGACCCTGCTCAGCGTCGAACGCTTCTTGGTCGAGTTCGTTCGGGTCAAGGACGACCGTTTTCTCGGCCCCGTGACCCTTGCTCAGGGCATCGCGATTACGCTCGCGCTCGTCGGTCTCTGGGGGGTCCGCCGAGCCTGGGCCTCGGGAGGGGAGTCCGAAGGAGAAGCAGGCTGACGAATCGGGCAGGATGAGGCAAGAATGCTGACGGTCTTACACGGGTCGGACGTACACTTTGGCAAACCCCATCGGCCGAGTGTGGCCACCGCCTTTCTGGAGATGGTGCGAAGCGTAGCGCCCGATGTGATGGTCTTGGCGGGAGACCTCACCCAGCGGGCCAAGAAACGAGAGTATCAGCAGGTTCGCGCTTTCCTGGGGCAGGTCCAGGATGTGCCCGTCGTCGTCACGCCGGGGAACCACGACATCCCGCTCTTCCGGGTCTTTGAGCGGCTTTTTGCTCCTTTTCGGAACTACCGGTTGTTCATCTCGGAGAAACTCGACACCGTAACCCGGGTCGGCGGAGCGGTTCTCGTAGCCTTGAACTCGGCGGAACCTCACCGAGGACTCGTCAACGGACGCATCGAGGATCGTCAACTCCGATTTCTGGCACGCATCTTCCAAGAAACATTTGATGCGGATATCCGTATCGTAGTGACGCACCATGCGTTGGCTCCTCCGCCGGACGGAGGGTCGGGGGCGACCCTCCCGGGAAGCGGGGCCCTCCTGGACCGTTTCCGGGAGTTGGGAGTGGATTTGGTTCTCAGTGGGCACCTTCATCGCGGCTTCGTGACGTGCTCGTCCGAAGTGAGGCCGGACCATCGGGGCCAGGGCGATATCGCGATCGTCCACAGCGGGACCGCTGCCTCTAGCCGGGGTCGATCGGCCGAGAAAGGGGAAAACAGCGTGAACGTGTTGAAGGTCGGCAGAGGAAAAATCGAAGTGATTCCTCACTGGTTCGAGAAAGACAAGTCGGGGTTCGTGGCGCGTGAGCCCATTACGATCCGGCGCATCGAATGACCAGATTCTTCGTGCGGAGGCGGGCGGGGATCCGCGAAGCGGTGGGGGCTCTGGCCGTCGGCCTGGGTATCGGCGGCTTGTTTTTCTATCTGGCCCGGATGCTTCTCGCTCGCGAGGATTTGCAATCCAAGGCTCCGCCCCACGTGGTCCAGGATCCAGAACGTGGCCAACCCGTCGGGGGCGAGGGCGTGTGAAGGCTGCTGAAGGAGTAGAGCGGGTCATGCGGATCTCGCCCACCCTCGTCTTTTTGATCCTGCTGGTGGCGCAGGCACCCCTCCTCGCCCAGGCGCCCTCCATCGAGGTCCTGAGCATCGAGTTTCTGGGGAATGAGGCGTTTCCGGAGGATTCCCTCGCCCGCACGATCGTCAATCGTGAGACGAGGTGCCGTTCCTTCTCCGTATTCGGACTCTTCTGCCCCTTCGGTGCCCAGCGCGAAGTGCTGAATGAGCCGGAGTTGGCACGGGACGTCCTACGGCTCACGAACTTCTACAACATCCGTGGATTTCGTGACGCCCGGATCGACACGGTGCTCGTGAGTCCGTCGGAGGATGCCGTGGAGTTGTCCTTTCAGATCGACGAAGGGCCACCCGTACGAATTGCAAGCCTCACGGTGGAGGGCGCGGACGTTTTCGAGGAGTTCGATCCCACTGTCGAGCTCCCGGTCCAGGTGGGGGGCTTACTCAATGCGATCGATCTCGCGGCGACCCGGGATTCTCTGATCCAGCGCTTCCGAAACCGCGGCTACCCCCGTGCAGACGTATCCCGTTCATGGCGCCTGCCGGCGGCGAGTCCCTACCAGGCGGACGTGACCTTCGAGGTCGAAGCGGGGCCGCATTCAGTTTTCGGACCCATCACGCTCGTCGGCAACGAAGAGCTCGACGGTGATGTGATTCGTCAGTTACTCCCATTCGAGGAGGGACAGGAATATTCCGAGGTGCGCACGCTCGAGGCGCAACGCAACCTGTTCTCCATCGAGATGATCCAGCGCGCATCGATCGTCGAGGCGGTGGATCCGGCGGGCGTCGTGCCCGACAGTGTGGTCGCACTCCAGGTACAGATCACAGAGGCGGAAGTGCACCGCATGAGCCTCGGCGGGGGATGGAGTTCCTCGGACTGCGTTAATGCCGAAACGCGATGGACGAGTCGAAATTTCTACGGCGGAGCCAGACGGCTCCAGCTCCGCGCGCGTGCGTCCAACTGGTTCGCCGATCAACTCTGGAGAAGCGTGTGCGGCCAGGCTGCTGTCGACGACTTCGGAGGGGCGAATTGGCTACTTTCCGCGGAGTTCTCGCAGCCCCTGGTCCGACAGAGCCTGGCCCTCGGGGCCAGCGTGTTCTTCGAGCGCCAAAGCTTGCAAGACGTGTTCGTTCGCCAGTCCGTGGGTGTGGACTTTTCTATCTCTCAGGTCGTTGGAAGGAACCTGTCCTACACCCTCGCGTACCGGCCCGAACTCACCAAGCTGGAAGCGGCCGAGGTCTTCTTTTGCACGTCGTTCCTGGTCTGTACGCCCGAGGACGTATCCAGTCTGCAGGATCGTAACTTGTTGGCCCCAATCTCTGTGAACATTGTGCAGGCAAGCACGAACAACGTCCTGAACCCGACTCGCGGATACCAGATCGTGCTCAACTTCGAGCACTCATCCAGCGCAACCGGTTCCGACTTTCAATACAATAGGGCGTTGGGCGAAGCGACGGCCTACCTCGAGACACGGCGGGGCCAGGTTTTGGCGGCTCGGATTCAAGGGGGGTGGGTTGGCGCTGGCCTGTTCATGATTCCTGGGGGAGGAGCCGACATCGTCCATCCCCAGAAACGGTTCTTCTCGGGGGGAGCAAATAGTGTTCGGGGTTTCGCGCAGAACCAACTCGGCCCAAGAGTACTCACTGTAGATCCTTCCAGTCTCCTGTTTCCGAACACCCTCGCGGGGCTGGCGCCCTGTACTCCCGCCGAGATCATTGGCCTCTCCTGTGACGCGACCGGGCTGAGGTCCGGGGAGTTCGGAACACCTCGCCCGACCGGTGGCCGTATGGTGCTCGAGGGCGGTATCGAGTACCGAATGGTTATGGGGCCGCGGGTGGAGGTCGCGGTTTTTACCGACTTCGGACGGATCTGGGCGGAACAGGAGTCCAGTACGGTGAGCCGACTCGAGATCACTCCGGGATTTGGCATCCGGTATCTGAGTCCGGTCGGGCCGATTCGTGTGGACCTGGGATATCGATTCCGTGGCCGGGAGAGCCTGCAGGTCGTCACCGCCCAGATTCGCCCCTTGGGCCCAGATGATGATCCCGACACTAGGATCAAGGGGACTGTAGAGGGCCAAGAGCAAGTGATCGATTACGTGCGCTCCGAGGCGCTCGCGCTGCTCGATCCCCGGGTGTCCTTCGGTCCGCCCAGTGGATTTTCGTTCCATCGTCTGCAACTTCACCTCGGCATCGGGCAGGCATTTTAGGATGGGCCGGCTCCGGGCGAGGAAGGTGTTGCGCATCGGGGCCGGCGTCCTTGTGGCTCTCGCCGTGGGAGCGATCGCCGGCGTGGTTATTCTCACCCGCACGAGTGCCGGGCAGGTATTCGTGCTGGAACAGGTTCTCCGGCGGTTCGAGGGGAGCCTCAACGGCGAGATCGTCGTTTCCGGCTTGCGGTCTCCGGGACTCCAGAGAGGAGTCCGTCTGCTAGGGCTTCGGTTGGTGGCACCGGACGGGAATTCAGTATTGGCAGTGGACTCCGTTGAGGCCGAATACTCTCTTCGGACGCTACTGAGCGGTGAGCTCGCTCTTGCGGGCCTCACTCTCTGGCAGCCCAGACTCACCATCACGAAGCAGGCCCCGGATCAGCCATTCAATCTGGCGGCCTTCCTCTACGGCGATGAGTCGCCGGCGCTGGAGCTTGGCGGTGGGGGTGGGCCCGACGAGGCTGCGTGGAGGTTCCTCCTCGACGAGGTCGAAATCCGGGACGGCACCGTCGAGGTACGTTACCCACTGACGTTGCTGCCCGATTCTTCTTCTCTCTTGATGACCGAGCCCGGACCGGAAGGCCAGGGAGTCATGAGGATCTTTGGATTCCATGGGATCGACGGCCGCTTCGACGGGGTGGTGGTGGATCCGGCCGTGGACGGTATCCGGATGAATGTTACCGGCCTTTCTTTCGAGGCCGAGGTCTTTGAAGAACCGCTCCGGGTCCGGGATTTCTATGGAAGAGTTGCTTGGTCCGGGGGTCGGATCTCAATAGAGGCTGATACGGTGAACCTCTTGGGGGGCACCGCCAGCGGATTGGCCGAGGTGGAATTGGTTGAGGGAGGTGTACCGGATCTCACGGTCGACGCGGTTTTGGAGGCCATGGATCTGTCCGAGTTGCAGTGGCTCGATCCTCGCGTGCCCGATGCTCGCGCCAGTGGCCGGGTGGCGGTGGAGTTCGGACCCCAGGGGCTGCGCGCGAGCTGGTCGGGGGCGAGGATCGCGATCGGCGGCGGTGACATCGAAGCGGACGGAGCCTTGAGCCGGGCCTCGGGCGGAGAGATGGCCCTCGAGAACGTCACGCTGGGCGTTTCCGCAGTCCCGGTGACCGTGCTGAAGGACTTCATGTCGGTCGCGCTACCGTCGGAGGGACGGCTGTACGGCAACGTCGATCTCTCCGGCACGATGGATTCTGTGACGGTGGCTGGTCGAATGGACTTGTTGGAACCCGGCGCGAGTGCGACGAGCGGAGAGATCGAGGGTGTGCTTCACCTTCGGCGTCCGTGGGGCGTCACCGGCCTGACGGCTCGCCTGACACCGCTGGACCTGGGTCTGGTCATTCGGGGGGCCGAAGCGCCGTCGCTGGATGGCACTGTGTATCTCGACCTCCGGGCGGATGGGTGGCTGGACACCGGAGTTCGGGTGGTTGCGGTGGGCACGTATCCGCATCCCGACGCGGGGGCGTCATACGTGTCGCTCGAGGGCACCGTCATAGAGGTCGACGGGGAGATTCAGGTCTCGCTCAATGGCGAACTGCGCCCTCTTTCGATCGGGGACATTTTCGCCGAAGAGTCGACCCTTTCCCGGCTCGGCGTGGTACGCGGAACGGTTCACGCCGAGGGGCCGTTGTCGGACTTCGTCGTCCGGATCGATCTGAGCACCGAGGGCGGCCGGCTCACGGTGGAGAGCCGGTTCGACCTCCGGTCCCCGCGGGCGTCCTACCGGATCCAGGGAGAGGCTGTCGATTACGATCCGGTGGAGCTCCTCCGCCGAATTCCCGAGGGTACCCGACTTTCCGGATCCTTCGATCTGTTCGGGGAGGGCGGGCACCTGAACACGGCGGAGCTGGTCGGAGGCATGAGCCTGACCGGCTCCCGCTTCGCCGACCTGACGGTCGACACCGTGTCGGTCGATGTGCGGATCTCCAACGGGATGGTCACGCTGGAAAACGTCCGGGGTCGGATCGGGGATGTGACGATAGAGGGGGCCGGACAACTTGCGACGGCAGGCGTCGGGTCCACCGAAGAATTTCGGCTGAGCTTCGAGACGCAAAACCTCGAAGGCCTTCGTCCACTGGTGCTCGGGGCCGAGGTGATCGCCAGCGACACGCTCACGGTTCTCGAGCGTCAGATTCTTGAGTTCGAGGGTATCGATCCGGATACGCTCCCCACGTTGTCCGAAGTGCTCGTGTCCGGGAGGATGGCTGGGGAATTGGTGATCGGTGGGTCGTTTGAGAATCTGTCAGCCACGGGTTGGGCCGAGCTGGAGGGCGGTTCTTATGGGGGAAACCGTGTCGGGCAAGCCGAGGCCTCCTTTTCCGTGACGGGCCTATTCTCTCCGGAGCGCGAGGTGTCCGTTCAGCTCGATGCGGGCGCGATACGCGTCTTCGAGAGGGAGTTCGATTCGATCTCGGCGAGCTTCGACTATCGCGGGCCGAGCGGAAACGCGGACGTGTTCCTCGTGCGATCTCGGGAAGAGAGCTACCTGGGACGCCTCGCTTTCGAACAGGAGGGCGACGTACGCACTCTGCACCTCGACGAGTTGGTCCTCCGCTTTCCGGAGGAGCGCTGGAATCTCGGTGGACCCGCTACGATTTCGTGGGATCCGGACGGGCTCACGTTCAGGGACTTCCGGCTGAGGAGCCCCGGATTGGGCGGCATGCGGCTCCAGGCTCAAGGGCGGCTTCCCTTCGATGGGGAGGCCGATTTCCGGCTGGACGCCGATGATCTGGATGTCCGCTTGATCGCGCGAGCACTTCAGTTGGAGGAAGTGCTGGAGGGTGTGGTCGATCTGGATCTCCGCGTGACGGGGACCGATGCGGAGCCCGTGATAAGTCTAGCCCTTTCGGCCGATGGCTTCCGTTTCCGTGCCTATGTGCTCGACCAGCTCGAGGCCGAAGTGGATTACGCCGACCGGAGGGCTTCTGGTGATGTGGCGGTATGGAACGACTCGCTCCAGGTGCTCACCTTGAGCGGGGAACTTCCCCTGAACCTGTCCTTCAATGCCGTCGAGGAACGCCTTCCCGAGGAGGGGATTGATTTGGTGGTCGTGTCGGACCAGCTGCCGCTTTTACTGCTCATGGCGCCGTTCCCGGGCTATGAAGAGGTGGTAGGGACGATGTCCGGACGCGTTGATGTTGGCGGAACGTCGAGGAGCCTCGCTCCCCGGGGCCGGCTTACCGTGGATGGCGGCGGCGCCTTTCTGAGTGGTCTCGGCGTACGTCAGGAGGAGGTCAATGGCACGCTCGATTGGTTCCCGGATGGGCGGTTGGAGGTAGACGTGGGTACCCGGGCCCTGGGAACGGCCAGGGTCGAGGGCACGGTGACGCTGACCGCGGTGTTGGATCCAGGGTTCGACCTGGACGTTCGCTTCGATGGGTTCCAGGCCATCGACCGGCGCGACGCGACCGGACGTCTGAGCGGTGCCATTCACCTCGCGGGGTCTTATTCTCGGCCCCTGATC
>Ga0310122_10003141_pt1 | contig 10479 bp, 9 predicted proteins | sample CB6_Bottom_1051__FD_203503 | JGI IMG/M metagenome (GOLD analysis project Ga0310122, IMG submission 203503) | Marine microbial communities from Western Arctic Ocean, Canada - CB6_Bottom_1051 | ecosystem: Environmental > Aquatic > Marine > Oceanic | place: Canada: Western Arctic Ocean | collected...
ACTTTTCTGAATGCCGGTATCACGGATTTTAAAACCATAGAGGAAGCACATAAGGCCTATGAGAACAAAGCTTATGAAAAGTCCGCTTCTTTGTTAGCCGAACTGGAGATGAAAAGTCCAGAAAAAGAGTATAACTTAGGTAATGCACTCTATCAAGATAAAAAATATGAGGAAGCACTTGAAGCCTATGAAAAAGCTGAAGGCATAGATGAGGCAAAAAGACAGCATAACATTGGGAACAGTCATTTTCAAAAAGAAGAGTTAGACAAAGCTATTGAAGCGTATGAAAAAGCTTTAAAACTCAAAGAAGATGAAGATACAAAGTTTAATTTAGATCTTGCAAAAAAACAAAAACAGAAAAAAGAAGAAGAGAAAAAGAAGCAAGAAGAAAAAGACAAAAAAGATAAGAAAGAGCAAGAAGACGATAAAAATAAAGATCAAAAACAGAAGCAAGATAAACACAATGATCAAAATAAAAAAGATCAAAAGAAGAAAGACGAACAAAAGAAAAAAGATCAGAAGCAAAAAGATCAAAAAAAGAAAGATCAAGAAAAGAAAGATCAGAAGAAAAAAGACGATCAAAAAAGTAAAGACAAGAAAGAGCAAGATAAAAAGTCTAAAGAGAAGCAAAAAGAACAAAATAAAAAGAAAGAAAACTCACAAAATAAAGAGCCTTCCCAAGCAGACAAACAACAAGCAAAAGATGAAAAACGAAAAGAACAAGAGTTAAAACGCCTCATGAAAAAGATGCAAAAAGGTAAAACACCTACGATGATGTATCAGATGGGTGATGGTAAAAAAACCAAAAGAGAAGGAGATGTGAATCCATGGTAAAAAGTAAAAAATTATTTCTGACACTTATTGTCATACAGTCTATGTTCCTGTCTTTGTTGCAGGCAGCCTCAGTTAGAGCTACAGTTGACACCATTGAAGTAGTGAAAGGTAAGCCTGTGACATTACGTATAAAAGCCACAGGAGGGTCAGCAGTCTTTCCTCTTTTTAAGAAGATCGGAAATTATACGGTTGTGAGTAAATCTACCAGTTCTAGTAATAATTGGAGTATGGTTAATGGTTCGGTAACTTCTGAAGTGAGTACAGCTAAGATTATCCGTTTTATACCTCAAGAAGATATGATCATCCCTTCTTACACCGTGAATATTTCAGGAAGGGACTATAAAACAGACACTATAGAGATAAAAGTAGTAAAAGCAACAGCGCCATCCACGACACACAATGGTGTTTTTTCTTTAACTATGTCTGCTAATAAAACAAAAGTGCATGTGGGTGAGTCTTTTATGCTTACGGTGTTCTTCTCTTTACGTCGTGATGTGCGGCTTTCTCAAGAGGTGCAATACACTCCACCAAACATGTCTGAGTTTGTGGTGGTTCCAGCAGAAGAACAGCCTGCAAGCATCCAAGGTAATTATCAAGTCCAAGAGCTACGTTACATCGTTACTGCTGAAAAAGAGGGGAACTTTAGCATTGAACCTGCCCAAACCAAAGTAGGGTTGCCAGACAGAGGCAGAAGAGACATCTTTGGTATGACCTTTGGTACAAAGTGGTACCAAACCGCTTCCAATAGCTTAGAGATAGAAGTTTTGCCTCAAATACAAGCTTCCGATTTGATAGGAGACTTTTCTGTAAAGACAAAAATAGATGCCACAGAAGTCAAAGCCAACACACCAGTGAACCTAAGCATCCACATAGAAGGAAAAGGAAACTTGGAGAGTTTTGATTTTCCTAAGTATGAGATAGCTGGGGTGACCATCTACTCAGATGAAGCTACCATAAAAACCAAAGTACAAGATGGCGCACTCTATAGTACTTTTGATAAAAGTTTTGTCTTTATATCAGAAGAAGATTTTGTCATATCTGAACGTCTTTTTACGGTTTACAATAGCAAAGAAGATACCTTGGAAAATTTAATAGTTCCTGCTTTTGATGTGAAGATAAAAGCAGCCAAAACATCTAGCTTGACTTCAAACACTTCCGTACCAAGAGGGAAAGTTCACACAGACATCAAACAAGAAGTGCTAACAAAAGAGGTGATTGTTGAAAAAGAAATAGAGGTAGAAAAGGTATCATGGTGGATGTTAGTACTTGCATTTGTAGCAGGGCTAATGAGTATGTATATTGTACGTTTTGTGCCCAAAAAGAAGCCAAACCCTTTTAAAGAGTCTGAAGCACTTAAAATACTCTATGCACATATGAGTGGAGATCCTGAAGTGGAAGCCATGGTACGTCAACTGTATGCCAAGAAAAATGGTGATAAAAACATTAGCATAGACAAAAAAGTCTTACAAACACTGGTCAAAAGAGTACAAGGTTAAATTATGTTAAGCTTGTACTCTTTTCGTTTAGGAGAAAATGAAATTGTCTTGAGCCATATTGAACTCATACACAAAGAAGAAAAAGGACAGTTAAAAGAGGCAATTTTAGGTTCTGGCAGCAAAGATGCAGACCTTATAGTTACCTTTAGATATAGACTCTAAACCTGAAAAAGTAGAAGGTGTTATTTACAAGATGTCATGTAAAGTATTGGCATCTTTCATCCATGTGTTCAGTGTTTCCCACTCATCATTTTCAACCATCTTTTGACATTTTTTAAGTTCCGATTGAAAAGCATGCATGGCTTCAAGTACATTCTCTTTGTTTTGCCTAAAAATGTCTTCCCACATAGAAGGAGAAGACTTGGCAATACGGCTCATGTCTTTAAAACCTCCACCAGCAAGGGCAACAATGCTCTCTCTGGCTTCTTGTTTCATCACAGAGTTTGCAAGGGCGTAAGAGAGTGCATGTGGCATATGTGAAATGAATGCAGCATGTCTGTCGTGTTCTTTGGCATCCATACAGACAATGTTCATGCCAATATCACTAAACAATTCTTTGGCTATTCTTACTTGCTCTGAGCCAGACTTTTCTAAATCACAAAGTACCACCACCTTATCTGTGTAAAGGTTAGCAATGGCAGCTTGAGGTCCAAACTTTTCAGTCCCAGTCATGGGGTGTGCGGTTACAACATTTTTACGTATGTTAGAAGGAATAGAAAGTGAAATCTTTTCTTTGGTACTTCCTAGGTCAATCACCGTACATTGGGGTGAAATATTTTGTAGTTTTTGCAAGACAGCAATAATGCCGTCAACAGGGATAGAAAGAATGATAATATCACAGTTTTTTAAAGCTTCAAGAGAGTCTACTATCTCATCAACAAGGCCAAGTTCTAGGGCTTCTTTACAGTGTTTTTGGTTGTGGTCTAGACCTAAAAAATGGTAGTTTTTTGGGAGTTCTTTAAGGGCAATGCTTAAGGAACCACCCATCAAACCTAGACCAATGAAACCCACTGCGATTTGTCCCATAAAACACCTCTTTACTTTTTTTGATAGGAGTATAACATCATTTGACTATTTATTATGAGATTCTTAGAGAAATAAAGTTAAAATAATGCCAATATAAAAACAAGGCGCAATAATGATAAAAAAGATAGCCCTCTCTTGGATGCTTTTGGCAACGTTTCTTTTAGCACAAAAAGTGACACAGATTAAATTTGTAGGACTTGCGCACCTTTCTGCAAGTACAGCTAAAGAGATAGCGGGTATACATGTGGGTGACCAGATTACAGCTGAAGCTATCAATGAGTCAATTAAAAACTTTTTTTCTCAGGGTTATTTTAAAGATGTATGGGTAGACCAAAAGTCTGGTGTACTCATTTACCATTTTGAGGAAAAGTTGGCCATTGCAAATGTGAGTATCAAAGGCTATGGTTCTGGAGATGATGGTAAAAAACTTTTAGCAGGTATTGGGGTGAAAAAAGGGGACTTGTATGATGCAAGACGTATACGTAAAGCCAAAAATACATTGATATCGAAACTTGAAGCGCAAGGTTATTATGACACTGTGGTTGAAACATCAATAAAACCTGTAGGTAAAAGCTCTATGGCCATTACTTTTGATGTCAACAAGGGTGAAAAAATCATTATTAAGAAAATGAACTTTGTGGGTGCAAAAGAGTTAAGTCAAAGTGACTTACAAAAAGAGTTAGCCAACAAAGAAGAAGATTGGTTGGGGTGGATGCCATGGAGAAACAATGGTGAAGCTTCGGTGAGTCAACTTGAGTATGACAATCACAGAGTAAAAAACACATACATGGAGCACGGTTACCTTGATGCAAAAGTTAGTCCGGCACTGATGCGTGTGGATTTTGGTTCGTACAATGCAGAAGTAGATTACCAAATTGCTGAAGGTGCCCAATACCGTTTAGGTAAAATCACCATCACCCATGAAATTGAAGGTTTAAAAACGAAAGACCTTTATTCTGTGCTACTACTCAAAGAGGGTAAAATCTTTAACATCAAACGTATGCGTAAAGACATTGCAAGACTTGAAGAAGAGGTAGGAAACTTTGGGTTTGCCTACGTTAAAGTGGCACCACAAATGAATAAAAACCCAGAAGCACGTACCTTGAACTTAAACTATATTGTACAACCAGGTGAGCCTGTGACTATTAAAGATGTCATTATTTCAGGGAATGACATTACCAAAGACAGAGTTATCCGTCGTTACATCTACTTAGCACCAGGCGATAAGTTTAATGCAAAAGATTTAAAAGATTCTAAGTCTGCTTTGGGAAGAACCGGTTTCTTTGAAAAAATAGACATTCAAAGTCAGAGAATTTCAAAAGACACAATCAACTTACTTGTTAAAGTAAAAGAGACTTCTACAGGAAGCATCTCTGCTGGTGGTGGGTATGGTTCGTATGAAGGGCTTATGGTGAATGCTTCCATTTCGGACAGGAATATTTTTGGTTCAGGGATTAACACCACTTTAGGTTTTGAGATTTCAAAAATCTCAAAGAACTATAACATCTCTTTTGTCAACCCAAAAATTTGGGACAGTATGTACAGTACTTCAGTCTCTTTTTATAAAAGAGACTATGAATTTATTGACTATACACAAGACCAATTAGGTGCAAACTTCTCTGTGGGTAGAGAATTTTACAGATATTTCCATGCTTCCGTAGGTCTAGGATATGTGGACAACCAGTCGACGATTAATGAAAGTAGTGCAATAGGAGATCCTATAAATACTTTTTTATACAATGACCAATATGCAAAAATCTCCTTGGTTGCAGGACTGAACTTTAACAATACCGATGATTTTTATCAGCCTAGAGAAGGGATGCAAGCAAGCATTAGTTTGGAGTATGCACAACTTAAGGGAGAAGATGCCAATTTATCTGTTTTCCCTGAGGGGTATGGAACCATGTTGAAAACAACAGGAAGACTCGGTCTTTATTATGGTCTTGAAGATTATATTGATTACGACATGATTTTACGTTTTAAAGGGAGAGTAACACATATTGCACGTGAAGATGGAAGTAAACTTCCTACAGCAGAAAAACTCTTTATGGGTGGTGTAGGTTCGGTTAGAGGGTACAACCCTTACTCTCTTGCGCCTTTCTTCTTGTCTGACCCAGCCAACCCAGAAAGTAGAAACCTCGTTGGGGGTACCAGCCGTTACTCTGCTTCTGTGGAAGCTTCTGTGCCTTTGTCTGAAGCCGCTAAAATGCGTTTGGCTTTCTTTTATGATTATGGAAGTATCTCTGCAGATGGTGGTGTTGTAAATGGTCAGTTTATAAAACTAGACAGTGTTTCAAGATCTTCAGCTGGTGTGGTTTTAGAGTGGCAGTCTGCATTTGGCCCTATTAACCTTATCTTCGCTTACCCTGTAGATGAGCAAGAAGGTGACCAAACAGCCGTCTTTGAATTCTCTATGGGTTCACGTTTTTAAGAGAAACACTTTCTCTTAAATACCTAAACCCTTATGTGAGGGTAGGGTATCTTCATCTTCTACAATGATGGCAAAGGCCATCGGTTTTTCCAAAGATTTTATTTTTTCTTTTGCCAAATACAAAGATTTATCGGAGTGAATGGTTAAAGTTTGGTTTTGAAAGCTAAACGTAATGTTTGCCGCGTTAGAGGCTTGATGTAAAAAAACGCTGAGTGTATAGATAAAACTCATCCAACGCACAGACTCTTTTTCTGGTAGAAGGCTTTGGTACTTGTTAAAAAGAGGTTTGTCTATGAGCTCTTTACCATGCATACGTAAAAGAAGAGAAATGAAGACAATCTCTTTATGGCTAAAGCCATAATTTAACTCTTGCATGGCAATGTAAAAGGCGTGTTGGTGTGCCTTGTAAATGGTTAAGGTTTGACCAATGGCTGAGAGCTTTAGCGCATACATGAGTTCTTCTTTGTATTTTAAATTATCATGGACACTTGGCTGTAGTGCTGTGTAGAGACTTATCCCTATTTTTAACTTCATTTTACGTTTTTTCTCTATGGTAATCAGTGGTTTAAACCTGTCAAGTATAGAGACAATACTGGGGTTGAGTGTTTGGGGGAATTTATGTTTGTCATTATGTAAAAGTGTTTCTAAAAAGACACCTTCTCTTACGCCTGCAGAAGAAGATATGACTTCTTTGACTCCTAGATGGGAAAGCAGGGCATTAAAAATGAGTGTACCTTCTCTGATGGTATCATAACGGTTTTTCTTCAAAGAGAAGCGTTTAAGGTTTTTAGCAGAAGAGAGAGGTATAGCTTCTAAGTACTCTGCATGTTCAGCCACAGTGTAGGTAAAGGCATGAAGCTTGTCTAAAGGGTACTCTGAGCGCTTCATAATGCCTTTTGAGAGTGTTCTCGCGGTACCACCAATTCCAATGGCTATGGAATGCTTAAAGTGCTCAGGAAGCCTGTTTAATTCTTTTTGTATGAAGGCATGGGCAGCTTTACTTTTTTCTTTTTCAGAGAAAAAGAGTTCTTTGATGCGTACGGTTCCCAAATTTAAGGAGTGACTCTCCACAATCTCCCCATTTTTAATGAGTGTAAGGTCAGAAGAACCTCCTCCAATGTCTATGGTAATCCCTTCACGAATAGGCAGTAGATTATACGCAGCTATGGCACCATAGCGGGCTTCTTGTTTCCCATCAATCACACGGATAGACAATCCTAACTCTTTGTGTATGAAGCTGGTAAACTCTGCACGGTTTGGTGCATCACGTAAGGCAGAGGTCGCAATACAAAGTGTTTTACGTGCTTGGTATTTGTTAATGGTTTCTTGGAAAGATTTAAGGGTGAGGTAGGCACGCTTTATGGCGGGAGCTTGGAGGTAACCCTCTTTGTGGTAAGCTCCTTCACCTAAACGTACTTTGGATTTTTGTTCACAAATGAGATGAAAGCCATATCGGCTTGTCTTCTCAAATATTACAAGTCTTGCTGAGTTTGAACCGATATCAATGATAGCAGTTCGTTTTGACATATTATACTTCTAATAACTCTGCTTGGAGTTTATTGTATTTGAACATGAGCTCTTCCACATTCTCCACATTGTCAGGATCAGAGACAATACAATCAACCGGACAAACTGCGATACATTGTGGCTCATCAAAATGACCTACACACTCTGTACACATATCTGGGTCGATTAGATATATTGGATCATTTTCTTCGATTGCCTCATTTGGACACTCTTCTCTACATGCGTCACATGCGATACATTCGTCAGTTATTACTAATGCCATTTTTAGCCTTGTGTGAGTTGTTACAAACTCAAGTTATTATTTATACGTGTTATAACCCAAGAAAGCTTATGTATGTATTAAATATGAGGCAAAAAAGGATTATATGAAGATAAAAAATGGTTTTTTTCGATTTTAGGGAATTTCAACAGACATATTGTCTGTTGAAAGGGGAATTGTTCAATAAAAGTGAAGGTTAAGAGATCTCTTTAGGGAAACAAAATCTATATCCACGTCTTCTTACGGTTTCAATAGTGGTAATTCCAAGTGGTTTATCCATCTTTTGACGAATCTGGTTAATAGCCACTTCTATGACGTTAGGGGTAACCAACTCAGGTTCTTCCCAAATGGCATCAAGCAGTTGCTCTTTAGAGACAATTTGGTCTTTATGGATGGCCAAGTGTGTAAGCACTTCAAACGGTTTCCCTTTAAGTTCAATCTCCATACCTTGGTAAATGATTTTCTCTTCTTCTGGGTTAATGATAAGGTCTTCAATTTCGATGATGTTAGAGACACCAAAACGTAGTTTTGCTTCCATACGTACCAGCAAGATGTCAAAGTCTAGAGGTTTTCTGATGAAATCATCTGCACCTGAACGCAGTGCTTTAATTTCTGACTCTTTGTCTTCCCGTTCTGAAAGTACCATGACAGCTGTTTTGTAAGCATTGGTTTTAATGTTGGCAATCATGTCGACTGTTTTGTCATTACTTTTTGGCCATGACAGTAAAACAAGGTCATAATTTCTAATATCAAGATAGTACTTTGCATCACCAGCATTTTCTGCAATATCTACTTGGTAACTGTTTTCTATAAGTACATCTGAAATTTCTTTAGCAAGTTCTGTATCTTCTTCTATGATAAGTATTCTCATAAGTTAGCCTTTATGCCTTTAAGATTTATTTAATATTATAGCATAAAAATAGGGTTTTTGGCAATTTCTGAAAATTTACTTAAAAGTCCCAAGACTTACTTAAAGCAACGTTGCAGTGGGGAAGTATGTTGGGTTTGGCAATTTTTATTTTGAGACTTTGGAGTTGAGGGTAACTTTTTAGGAGTACATCTTTCAGTCCCAAAAGGGCATTTTCTAAAAGTTCGTAACGTTCAATTTTGAGTTTGTCTTCTATGAGTGCCACAATGTCAGCATAGTTTATAAACTTATCTTCACTGTAGTCATAGTCACAGACAAGATCTAGTATTACTTTTTGTGGTCTGTCTCGCTCAAAATCAAGCAGACCAATAATCACGTCAAAAGACAAATCTTCAATGTGAATGGTCACTTTAAACTTTTCCCTCTTCTTTTTTGAAGATTCTTACAATGTTGGGAATGTGCTTATAGAAGATAATAAAAGCAATAATCCAAATAGGGGCATGAGAGTGAATGCCTGGAACATCAGGGTAAAGTACATATGAAGCGATGATGAATGCTACAAGTCCAATGAGTGAAGAGAGAGAAGAGATTTTAAGCCCTTTGGCAGCAACTAGCCATACAACAATGGCAATTGCTGCAGGGATGGGCATCATAATGAGTAACACACCAAAACCAGTAGCAACCCCTTTGCCTCCTTCAAAAAGTAAAAAAGCAGAAAAACAGTGACCAATCACAGCCAAGACAGCAATGGTCCAAAGTACACCCTCAGGTGAGCCAAGCATTTTGGCCACCAAGATAACAAGTACACCTTTAATACCATCTAAAAAGAGGGTAATGGCACCGAGCTTTTTAGCAAGTTTTGGGTCTTTTTCTTTGACCACACGTAAGACATTGGTTGCACCAATGTTCCCAGATCCTTCAGATTTGATGTCTACACCTGCAAACTTTTTTGCTAAGAGGTAACCAAAAGGGATACCAGCGATAAGATAGGCTGCGAGGTAAAGTAGTATATTTTCCATAGTTATTCCATTATTAAAATTTCAATAGTGCAATTTTAACCGAATTTTGCTAAAATAGCCACAAGAGATAGAGCGAAGGTAACAGGATGCATTGTGACATCTGCTACCAGGCCTAAAGGATAACAAATGAGCATAGATTATAAGACTGAGATTGAGAGACTTAAAAAAGAATTATCTGTCACGGTTGTGGCACACTATTATCAGCGTGATGAAGTCTTTGAGATGGCAGACATTACAGGAGACTCTTTGGAACTCGCACGTCGCTGTCAAGCAGATGAGAACAAGTGGGTTGTGTTTTGTGGGGTAGGGTTTATGGGGCAGTCAGTCAAAATCATTGACCCAGACAAACGTGTACTCATGCCAAAGATAGCCTGTTGTGCCATGGCACGTATGATGGATGGTTCTTACTTTGAAGAGTCTGTAGCATACATGGTGGAACGTGGCATTGCTAGAGAAGACATTTTGCCTATTACTTACATAAATTCAGATGCTTCAGTCAAAGCAAAAGTAGGGGAGATGGGTGGTTATGTCTGTACTTCATCTAATGCCTTTAAAATCATTGAAAAAGGTTTAGAGACAGGCAAAAAAATCCTTTTTGTACCAGACAGATGTTTGGGGCAAAACTTCGCCATTCAAATGGGGCTAAAATCTTGTGTCATTGGTGTTGAGAAAGATGGCAAAGAGTGTGACCCAAAAGAAGCAGACATCATTTGTTTTAATGGTTTCTGTTCGGTGCACCAACTCTTTACTGTAGATGATGTAGAGTTTTATAGAAACAAGTTTCCAGGCATTAAAATTGCTGTACACCCAGAGTGTGACCCTGCAGTAGTAGAAGCCGCAGACTTCTCTGGTTCTACTTCTCAACTCATTAAGTATGTCAACGACTTAGACCCGGAACAAAAAGTGGCCATTGGTACAGAGTACAACTTGGTAAACCGTATGCGTAAAGGGAACACTTACGTGCTCTCTTCCACCAAACCTGAATGTCCTACAATGAATGAAACCACACTGGAAGACCT
>Ga0310122_10003142_pt1 | contig 10479 bp, 9 predicted proteins | sample CB6_Bottom_1051__FD_203503 | JGI IMG/M metagenome (GOLD analysis project Ga0310122, IMG submission 203503) | Marine microbial communities from Western Arctic Ocean, Canada - CB6_Bottom_1051 | ecosystem: Environmental > Aquatic > Marine > Oceanic | place: Canada: Western Arctic Ocean | collected...
CCGGTCTGAAGCGCGCCGCGGCCCTGAAGCCGGACCCCTTCTTCACGCGCGAGACGCAGACCCGCATCCGTCTCGGCGGGTTCGACCGCGACCTGCCGGAGATTGCCGGCTGCGACTGGATCATCGAGGCGATCATTGAACGTCTCGACGCGAAGCAGGCCCTCCTCGAACAGGTGGAGACCCACCGCCGCGCCGACGCCATCGTCACCTCGAACACCTCCGGCATCCCGATCGGCTCCCTCGCCGAAGGGCGCTCCGAGGCGTTCCGCCGGCACTGGCTCGGCAGCCATTTCTTCAACCCGCCCCGCTACCTCCGGCTGGTCGAGATCGTTCCCACCGGCGACACCGACCCGGCCGTGGTGACCGCGCTGTCGTCGTTCGTCGACCGGCAGCTCGGCAAGGGGGTCGTGGTGGCGAAGGACACTCCCAACTTCATCGCGAACCGGATCGGGCTCTACGGCGTGACGCGTGTGCTGGAGCAGCTCGCGACCGGGACCTACACCATAGAAGAAATCGACGCCATGACTGGCCCCGTGGTCGGCCGGCCCAAGAGCGCCACCTTCCGCACGATGGACATCGCCGGGATCGACATCCTGGCGCACGTGGCGACCAACCTGTCCGCGCGGCTCGACACCGAGGACGAACGCCGGGCGTTCGAGCTACCGCCGCTCGTTGGCCAGCTCGTCGAGCGGGGCTGGATCGGCGAGAAGGCGGGGCAGGGCTTCTACAAGAAGGAACGCGGTCGGGACGGCAGCACGATCCGCACCTTGGACCCGGCGACCATGGACTACCGGCCGCGGCAATCGGCCCGGCTCGGCGCCCTCGACGCGGCGCGGACGATCGACGACCCTGGGGAGCGGGTGCGCGGTCTGTTTCAGGCCCACGACACAGTCGGCGAGTTCATGCGCGCGACGCTCGGCCGCACCCTGATCTACGCAGCCGAGGTGGCCGGCTCGATCGCCCACACCGTCGACGACGTCGACCGAGCGATGCGGTGGGGCTTCGGTTGGGACCAGGGACCGTTCGAGCTCTGGGACGCCATCGGGGTCGAGACGGTGCTCGACGCCTGTGGAGGCGACGACCTGTCGGCGGCGGCGCGCGAGTGGGCGGGACTCCCGTCGCGGTCCGGCGGGTCCGGCACGGGTCCCCGGCACTTCCGCACCGCGCCGGTACCGCCGGCCGCACCGGACCTGCAGCTGCTCGGCATGGCCAGACAGCGGGGCCAGGTGGTGACGCGGAACGCCGGCGCCAGTCTGGTGGACCTCGGCCACGGCGTGCTCGCGGTCGAATTTCACTCGAAGCTGAACACGATCGGTGGCGACACCGTGGGGATGCTGACCGGCGGTGCGACCGAGGCGTCGGACCGGTTCGCCGGGCTGGTCGTGGGCAACGACGCCGTGAACTTCTGTGCCGGCGCCAACCTGATGCTCGTGCTGCTGGAGGCGCAGGAGGGCAACTGGGACGAGATTGACCTGATGGTGCGTGGCTTCCAGCAGGCGATTCTCGGGCTGCGCTACTCACCCGTACCGGTCGTGGTGGCGCCGGCCGGTCTGACGCTCGGGGGCGGGTGCGAGATGGTGCTCCACGCCGACCGGGTGCAGGCGGCGGCCGAGACCTACATGGGCCAGGTGGAGGTGGGCGTCGGCCTGATCCCGGCCGGATGCGGCACCAAGGAGCTGACGGTGCGGGCTATCGACGCCACGACGCCAGGCACCGACCCGCTCCCCCGGCTGCAACGCGCGTTCGAGACGATCGGGTTCGGGAAAGTCTCGACCAGCGCCGCCGACGCGAGGCGGCTCGGGCTGCTTCGCGACGTCGACGGCATCACGATGAACCGGGAGCGGCTGATGGCCGACGCCAAGGCCACGGTGCTCGACCGGGTGCGCGACGGCTACCGGGCGCCGGCGCCGCGCGCCGCGATCCCGGTGGGTGGCGAGGACACCCGCGCGGCGATCGATCTGGGCATCCATCTGGCCTGGCGTGGCGGACGCATCAGCGACCACGACGCGCTGATCGCGCGCAAGCTCGCCCGGATTATGACCGGCGGCGATCTCCCGCACTCGACGACGGTGACCGAGCAGTATCTGCTGGATCTGGAGCGGGAAGCGTTCCTGAGCCTGTGCGGCGAGGCACACACCCTGGAACGGATCCGCCACACGCTCAAGACCGGCAAGACGCTCAGAAACTAGACAGCCAAGCATGTCTGACATGATCGATGTCGGGTCCGGGCCGGCGGTCGTGCTCATCCCCGGCATCCAGGGCCGTTGGGAATGGATGTGGCCGGCGGTCGACGCCCTCGAGCGCCGCTGCCGTGTCATCAGCTTCTCGCTTGCCGAGAATCGCGGGAGCGGTCGCCGCGTCGACCCGGCCCGTGGCTTCGACACCTACCTCGACCAGATCGAGGAGGTCATGACACACGCCGGGCTGGCCGACGCCGCAGTGTGCGGTGTGTCGTTCGGCGGGCTGGTCGCGCTGCACTGGGCGGCGCGGCGTCCGGAACGCACCCGAGCATTGGTGCTGGTGTCGACACCATCGCCGAACTGGAAACCGGCCGCTCGCGTGGACTGGTATCTGCGGGCCCCCAGGCTGCTCGCGCCGGTGTTCGCCGCGCAGTCGCCGTTCAGACTCGGACCCGAGATCTGGCGCGCGCACGACAGCGTGGGCGACCGGCTGGCGTTCTCCGGCCGGCAGGTGGCGAGGGTGGCACTGTCACCGTTCTCACCGGTGGGGATGGCCGAACGGGTGCGGCTGATGTCGACGGTCGACTTCGAGGCCGACTGCCGGCTGGTGAGGGCGCCGACGCTGGTCCTCACCGGCGAGCCGGGACTCGACCGGGTCGTGTCGGTCGGCGCCACCCGTTCGTATACGGACCGGATCGCCGGGGCTCATCATGCGATCCTGGAACGCACCGGGCATATCGGGCTGGTGACACGGCCGGACCGGTTCGCCGAGATGGTCGCACCGTTCGTGGTGCGCTCGGCCGCCTGACCGAGGCGATCCGGAACACGTTCGGGGTCGAGAAACTGGAAGAGGAGCATGTATGACGGACGCGGTCATCGTTTCGGCGGTACGTACGGCGGTCGGCAAGGCCCCCAAGGGGACGCTGCGCGCGACCAGACCTGACGAGATGGCGGCAACGGTCATCGCCGAGGCGCTGTCCCGGGCGGCGGGCATCGAGCCGGCGGAGGTGGAGGACGTGATGCTGGGCTGCGCCATGCCGGAGGGGGAACAGGGGATGAACGTGGCGCGGATCGCGAGTCTGCGCGCCGGCGTGCCGATCGAGGCCTCCGCCGTCACGATCAACCGGTTCTGCTCGTCCGGGTTGCAGGCGATCGCGTTCGCCGCGGAGCGGATCATGGTCGGCGCGGCCGAGACGATCGTCGCCGGCGGCACCGAGTCGATGAGCCTCATCCCGATGGGTGGGCACAAGATCGCGCCGAACCCACGGCTGATGCGGGATTACCCGGACGTCTATCTGTCGACCGGGCTCGTCGCCGAGAACCACGCGCGTGAGGCGCAGGTGTCGCGCGAAGAACAGGACGCGTTCGCGCTCCGCAGCCACCAGCGCGCGGTCGACGCTATCGAGGCGGGCCGCTTCCGGGACGAGATCGTGCCGCTCGAGGTGCAGGTCGTGGAACCGGCGCACGGCAACGGCGAGGCGCCACGGGTGCGCACGATCGAGTTCGCCACCGACGAGGGTCCGCGCCCCGACACCTCGCTCGAGGCACTGGCCAGACTGCGACCGGTCTTTCACGTCCACGGCAGCGTCACCGCCGGCAACGCATCGCAGACCAGCGACGCCGCCGCCGCGGTCGTTATCACGTCGCGTGAGCGGGCCGAGCGCGCAGGGCTGAAGCCGCTGGCTCGGTTCGTGACCTACGCGACGGCCGGGGTGGAGCCGGAGCGGTTCGGGGTGGGACCGGTGCCGGCAATCCGCAAGGCGCTCAAGCACGCGGGGCTGACGCTGGACGACATCGACCTGGTCGAGCTCAACGAAGCGTTCGCGGCGCAGGTGCTGGCGTGTCTCCGGGAGCTGCCGATCGACCCCGACAAGCTCAACGTCAACGGCGGCGCGATCGCGCTCGGCCATCCGCTGGGGTGCACTGGGGCCAAGCTGACGACGTCGTTGCTCTACGAGCTCGAACGACGGCAGGGCCGCTATGGTCTGGTGACGATGTGCGTCGGCGGCGGCATGGGCGCCGCCGGTATCTTCGAACGACTGTCTTGATGCATCCCTGACCATTGACCGGCTACATCTTTTCCACGAGAGGTTCTTCATGACGACGATGGCACCGACGACGACCGGCATCACCGGAGGGGCCTGGCTCCTCGAGGAGACCGCGCCCGGCTCGGTCTTCACCCCCGAACGACTCACCGACGAGCACCGGCTCATCGACCAGACCGCGAAGGAGTTCGTGGCCAACGAAGCCCTCCCGAACCACGACCAGCTCGAGACGAAAGACTGGGACCTGGCCCGCCGGCTGGTCAGCCGAGCGGGTGAGCTCGGGCTGATGGGGACCGACGTCCCGGAGGCCTACGGCGGCGTCGAGCTCGACAAGGCCGCCTCGGTCGTCGTGGCCAGCCGCATCGGACAGAGCGGGGCGTTCGGGTCGACCTTCGGGGCACACACCGGGCTGGCGATCATCCCGCTGTGCTGCTTCGGCACCGACACCCAGAAGGACAAGTATCTGGGCAAGCTCGTCAGCGGCGAGTGGGTCGGGGCCTACTGTCTGAGCGAGTCCGGCTCCGGGTCGGATGCGCTCGGCGCCAAGACGCGCGCGACCCGGCAGGACGACGGCAGCTTCGTGTTGAGCGGGGAGAAGATGTGGATCACGAACGGGGGATTCGCCGATCTCTTCGTCGTCTTCGCCAAGGTGGACGGCGAGCAGTTCACCGCCTTTCTGGTCGAACGGAGCTTCCCGGGGGTGAGCACCGGCAACGAGGAGCACAAGATGGGCCTGCACGGCTCGTCCACCACCCCCGTGATCCTCCAGGACGTCCGCGTGCCGGCGGAGAACGTGCTCGGGGAGGTCGGCAGAGGCCACAAAGTCGCGTTCAACACCTTGAACTACGGCCGGCTCAAGCTGGCGGTCGCGGCCAGCGGCGGCGCGGCCGTCGCCATCGGTGAGGCGGCGCGGTACGCCGTCGAGCGCCACCAGTTCGGTCGACCGATCGCCAGCTTTGGCGCCATCAAGCACAAGCTCGGGGAAATGGCGGTGCGGGCGTACGCGGTCGAGAGCATGATCTTCCGCACCACCGGGCTGCTCGACACCGCGCTCGGGGACCACGACCCGGCCGATGCCGGGCCGCTGCGGAACATCCTCGAGGAACTGGCCGTGGAGTGCGCGATCGTCAAGGTGGCCGGCAGCGAGATGATCGACTACGTGGTGGACGAGAACGTCCAGATTCACGGGGGCAACGGGTTCGTCAAGGACTACCCGGCCGAACGCCACTACCGGGACGCCCGGGTCAACCGCATCTTCGAGGGCACCAACGAGATCAACCGGCTTCTGATTCCCGGCACGCTGATCCGCCGGGCGACCAAGGGCCGGCTGCCGCTCATCGCCGCGGCCAAGCAGCTGCAGGACGAGATTCTGAGCCCGCCAGTCCTGACGGAGCCGTCCGACGCCCCACTGGGCGAGCAGCTCCGGGCCGTGTCGGCCTTCAAGAAGACGGCGCTGCTGGTGCTCGGTCTGGCGATGCAGCGCTACGGGGAGAAGCTGAGGGACGAGCAGGAGGTCCTCTCGTGGGCGGCCGACATCCTGATCGACACCTTTGCTGCCGAGAGCGCCGTGCTGCGCGCATTGCAGGCGGCCACCGAGGCAAAGAACACCGCCGATCTGCAGACCGACGCCGCCTGTGTCTACGTGAGCGACGCGGCGGCCCGGGTCGAGAGTGCCGCGCGGTCCGCGCTCGCGGCGATGGCGGAGGGCGACACCTTGCGCATGCATCTGGCCGCGCTGCGGCGGCTGCTGAAGGTGACGCCCGTCAACACCGTGGTGATGCGCCGCCGACTTGCGGACGCGGTCGTCGACAAGGCAGGATATATGCTGGGATAGAGTCCCATGTCAGAAATTTGCCACCTGGCCAGGCGAGGCATTACTCCTCTTGAAAATCTAGAGAAGCGATGTAGCCTATTCATCTAGTTAATCTAGATGACATGAGGACCGACGAGATGCCCGTACGACAGAAGCCGAGCCGCATCGTCCAGAACACCCTGGACATGCTGATCCGGAAGCCCCTGGACCTGGAACCAGCGACGGGTGTGGGTGCCAGGCGGAACGTACACCACGGACTGCTGGTATGTCTGGCTATAGTGGCGCTTGCGGGGTGCAGCGCGCCGCCGCCCGACGAGTCCGGCTGGCTGGACGAACTCCTCCAGCACCGCCAGGTGATGGACGAGTTCTTCCGGGAGGCGCCCGACTCGCCGGTGCCGGTCGAGCGACGGGGAACGTTGCTGCCGATCCACTACTACGACCCCGATTCTGCCTTCCGGGTACCGGCCGCGCTGGAGGTGTCGCCTGAGCAGCCGGTGTTCGACATCCCAACGTCCACCGGAGAAATCCGGCTGATGCAACGTGTCGGGATCCTCAAGTTCGCTCTCAACGGTCAACCGATACAGCTCTCTGCCCTGGCCGAGACACCGGTACGATCGGTCGACTCGCTGTTCATCATGTTCAAGGACGCGACCAACCAGTCGGAGACCTACGCCGGCGGGCGCTATCTGGACCTGCCCAGGACCGCGACCGGTCACTACGACCTCGACTTCAACCGGGCCTACCACCCGTACTGCTACTACAACGAAGAATTTGACTGCCCCTATCCACCACCGGAGAACCGGCTGACCCTTGCCATCCCGGCCGGCGAGCGGCGCGCGCCCGGCACGAGCGGCTACAGCCCGGGCGTCGTGCCGCCGCCAGACGACGACGCCTCCGTCGTGGAGACGCCGCAACCGTAGCCGTGCCGCTGGCTGGCGTCATCTTCGATTTCGACGGGGTACTCGCCAACAGCGAGCCGCTGCACCTTCGCGCCTACCGGGAAGTGCTCGCGCCACGCGGCATCGAGCTCGCCACCACCGACTACTACGACCGGTATCTGGGGTTCGACGACCTGGGGGTGTTCCGCGCGGTCGCGCACGATCAGGGGTGGGAACTGGGCGAGGAGACCCTGGGTGAGTTGGTCCGGGTCAAGGGTGAGCGATTCGACACGCTCGTCGGGCAGGGAGACGCGCTGTTTGCGGGCGCCGCCGACTGCGTCCGGCGGGTCGCGGCCGAGGTCCCGGTCGCCATCGCGTCAGGCGCGCTCGGACCCGAGATCGAGGCGCTGCTGTCGACGACCGGGCTCCGCCATCACTTCAAGGCGATCGTGGCGTCCGGCGACACGCCTCGCTCGAAGCCGGCGCCGGACCCGTATCTGCGGGCGGTCGAGCTGTTGCGCCCGTTCGCCGCCGCGGCAAGCCACGACCCGGTCGGCTGCTTCGTCGCGATAGAGGACTCGAAGTGGGGCATCGAATCGGCGCTCGGTGCCGGTCTCCGCTGTCTCGGCGTCGCGCAGACCTATCCGGCCGACACGCTGCGGAACGCCCACGCGGTCGTGGGGACCATCGGCGACGTCGAGCTGGACGCGCTGCGTAGTTTGTGCCGCAGCTAGAGGCGGCGCTCCAGTTCCTCTGGGAGAGGGCCGGGGTGAGGGCCAAGGCACGCTCTGGCCGTGCCCAGCAACACTCGACGCCATCTGAGATGATGTGAACCGATGAGTGGCGCCCCCAGCATGCTGTCGCCGGACCTCGTCCAGGAGTTCACCGCCGCCGCCACCAGTCCCGACCCCGGCCTGGCGGGGCCCGCGCTCCTCATCGCCCGTCTCGGCTACCCCCGGCTCGACCCGGCGCCGTGCCTGGCGCGTCTCGAAGAAATGGGTGTCGCCGCGGCCGGACGGCTGTCGGCGACCGAGCTGTCGGCCGCCCCCCATGGCCCGATCGACACCCTCAACAGGTATCTCTTCGAAGACCAGGGGTTCGCCGGCAACACCGCCAACTACGACGACCCCAGGAACAGCTTCCTCAACCAGGTGCTCGAACGCCGCACCGGTATCCCGATCACGCTGGCGCTCGTCTACATCGAGGTGGCCCGCCGGGCAGGCGTGCGCGTCGACGGCGTCAACTTTCCCGGTCACTTCCTGCTCCGGTTCCCGTTCGGCCTGGAGGGCGACCACGACAGCGCCGTGTTCGTCGACCCGTTTCACCGCGGGGCGGTGCTGTCGGAAACCGACTGCCGCGCATTGCTGCGAAAGCACGCCGGCGATACCGTGGCGTTCGAGCCGCGGCTGCTGGCCCCGGCGACCAAGCAGCAGATCCTCGTGCGGATGCTCGTGAACCTGAAGCGGATCTATGTCCGCATGCGTTCGTTCCCACAGGGCCGCGCCATCACCGAGCTGTTGCTCGCCGTCAACCCGTCGGCCCTGAGCGAGCTGCGCGACCGCGGACTGCTCGCCTATCACCTCAACGACCATACGGCGGCGTTGCGCGATCTGGAAACCTACCTGAAGTTCGTGTCACGCGGCGACGACGACAGCCAGGAAGGCCGGGAAGAGCGCACCGAGATCTGGGGCCACGTCAAGGCGCTCCGCCGGCGGGTGGCGAGCCTGAACTGAGGGGACGGGGGCGATTCGCGGAGCGATCGATCCCGACCTTCTCCAGCGTCTGGTCCTCTCGGTAATACTCGATGGTCCCGTCTTCGTCGCGGTCGATCTCGATCCGGAGCACCTTCTTGCCCTCCATGTCGCTCCAGGTGTCGACCGTCCCGTTGTCGTCGGAATCGAAGATAATCAGCTCCAGCCGGCCGGTCTCTCCATAACGGCCTCCGACCGCCCTACGGCCGTCCCGGGGTCTCTATCGGCAGGTCGTCCCGGTCTCCCCACTCCTTCCAGGAGCCGATGTAGTTGCGGACACGCGGGTAGCCGAGCAGCCGCAGCGCCAGGTAGCTGTGCGCGGCGCGGTAGCCGCCCTGACAGTAGCTGATCACCTCCTTGTCCGGGGTAATCCCTACGCTCTCGTACATCTGTCTCAGCTCTGCTGCCGGCTTGAACGCGCCGTCCTCGCCCAGGTTGCGTGTCCACTCGATGTGCACCGCGCCGGGCACGGCGCCGCCGCGTTTCGCACGGACCGTCGTGCCGCAATACTCGCCGTCGCTGCGCGTATCGAGCACCGCGACGTCGGCTGCACCAAGTCGATCCCGCAGGCACCTCCAGGTCGCCAGCCGTTCGTCGGACCTCCCGACGGTCCAGTCGCTGCTCGTGGGTGACGCCGCCTCACGGCTCACCTGACGCCCCTGGCGCTCCCAGGCGCCAAACCCTCCGTCGAGCTGCCTCACGTCGGGATGCCCGAAGTATTCGAGAAACCAGAAGGCGCGCGCCGCGCGCATCCCCGACCTCTCGTCGTAGACCACGACGGTACGCTCCGGGGCGACGCCCCGAGACGCGAACAGATGCCCGATCATCCAGAGAAACGCCGAGAGCGGCGCCGGGTCGGTGTCGATCAGGCTGACCCCGAACAGATCGAGGTGCACCGCGCCCGGGATGTGCCCGGCCGCGAACACCTCGGCGGGCCTGAGATCGACCAGCAATGGCGCATCGGGGTCGGCGACGAGCCGCTCGCTCAAAACGCTCGTCGTGATCAGCAGCTGTGGGTTTGCGTAGCCTTTCGGGTTATCGCTCACGGAATGCTCCTCAGCGCCTGTCCTGCGGGCACCGGCGGGAAGACAGCTGGCGCTTGGCGGGTCAGTCTGAGCGCCGCCTCCCGCCCTCATGCAGCCGTGTCTCTCGGTTTGACGCGGCGTGCGATACGCTTGCCGTCTTCGTTCTCAGCGACGCGGAGTTCGAACGTCTTCTGCAGGGTCAACCAGAGCTCCGGCGTGGTCCCGAGATAGCGCGAGAGACGGAGTGCGGTATCTGCCGTGATGCCGCGCTGGCCATTCAAAATCGCCGTGATGCGATTACCCGGGACATCCAAGGCTGTAGCCAAAGCCTTCGCAGACAACTTCAGCACATCGAGCTCCTCACGCAGAATCTCGCCCGGATGTACGGGCCGCATACCATTCCTGCTCATGTCGTCGTCCTCGAATCAGTGGTAGTCCACGACTTCTACGTCATAGGGGCCGTCATCTTCCCACCGAAAACACAGTCGCCACTGCTGATTGATTCGGATGCTGCCTTGCCCAGCCCGATCGCCGGACAACAACTCCAGTGGGTTACTACGCAACGCCGCCAAGTCCTGCAGTGTCTCCGCGCTGTCTAGAATGGTCAGGCGACGCGTTGCTTGGCTGGCAAACGCCTGGAAGTCTCTGACGCGATGACCTTCGAAGAATCGTTGGGTCTTCCGGTTCTTGAAACTTCGAATCACGGATCACGACTGTGCCACGATAATACGCATTACGTACACCATATCACTGACATGACCTAGTGAACCGCTCCACACCACAACAC
>Ga0310122_10003144_pt1 | contig 10478 bp, 11 predicted proteins | sample CB6_Bottom_1051__FD_203503 | JGI IMG/M metagenome (GOLD analysis project Ga0310122, IMG submission 203503) | Marine microbial communities from Western Arctic Ocean, Canada - CB6_Bottom_1051 | ecosystem: Environmental > Aquatic > Marine > Oceanic | place: Canada: Western Arctic Ocean | collected...
TTCATAACCGGCCAGCCGCTCGCTCACATAGGCGGAAAACCCAAGTTTCCCCTGCTCGCCGTCGGTCACAATATCGATGCCGCTGTCGGCCTGTTTGCGGACGATCTCGGCTACGGCGGCCGAAATTCGCTCGGCATAGATTTCCTGGTCGTGAGGCTCGTCGTTGACTTTGGCCTTCATCAGATCGAGCAAGTCAACAGGACGGGCCAGGCTGCCGACGTGGGTGGTAAGAAACCGATCCGTACTGCGCTTCATGTTCGGGTCTCCTTACTCTTGCGGATAACGGGTCAGAACTTCGGGACCCTCAGTCCAGCCCCAGCGCCGCGTCGATTTCTTCCTGGTACGCCCGGACCTGGCCCGAGAGCATCTCGTCCATGCTCACCGGCCGGCCCGCCAGGCCAGATTCGTACACCCCATAGATCGCCGCCACCGCCGTCATACCCAAATAGCCGTCGACTTCTGGTCTGGTCCCTTTGAGCACAGCCTCGCCAAAGTCGTGCATTTCGATGGCCATGTGCTTGGCGTCGGGAGGAAATTCGACCGGATCGTAGGTCACCATCTTCTCGCCGAAAACGCGGGCGGTAATTTCGCTCATGTGGAAATCGGGCAATAGCGACAGAATCTCCTCGCCCGTTAGCTTCTGGCCTTCCAGCTTCAGAACTACCTCTTTGCCGTTGCGGTCACCCGGAGCAAAGAGCGTCCCCAAACGTCCGTGCACGCTGCGGTCCCAGTTGCCGCCGCCGCGGCCCGCCCGGGCAAAGGAGAATTGCACCATCGCTCCGGACTTCATCTTGTACATGCCGAAGACCGCATCTTCTCCGGTCGGTTCAATCGCCTCGGGAAAGGTTTTGAAGCGCTCCTTATAGGATTCCAGCTTGTTCGTCTCGCTATCCGCTCGGTAGCGCACTGGCTCGACGATTTTTCCCATGCCGTAAAACTCGTCGTATTCGCCCATATAATATTGAACTATGTCGGTGTAGTGCACGGCCATGTCCAAGCCCAAAGCGCCCTTGTCCTTCATATGGCGCCATGGGGTGATATACATCTTGTTGCTGCCTCCCAATGAGTTGTGGATCATCAGGTAGGGATCGCCCAACAGGCCCTGGTCGATGATGCCCCGCGCCAATCTATTGGGCGGATCGCGCCGCAAGTTCTCCGCCGTGGCCAGCACCACCCCGTTCTTCTCCGCCGCGCCGATCATCGCCTGGCAGGCGCGAATCGTAATCCCCAACGGCTTTTCGCACAGCACGTGCTTGCCCGCCTCCAGCACCGGCACCGCCACCTGGTGGTGGACCGACGGATCCGTAACCACGTCCACCGCTGCGATATCCGGGTGGGCCACAACCTCGTCGAGGGCAGCGAACACCAGCGGCGTGCGGCCGAAGAGACGCTCTACCTCCCGCTTGCCCAAATCCGCGTTATCGGGATTGAGGTCACAGATGGCCACCAGCTCGATATTGCCGATGCCGCTGTCTTCTAATTCCTTGTACGCCAGGATATGGCGGTGGCCCATGCCGCCGCAGCCGATCAAGCAAAGCGGAATCTTTTCCAACGCATCTCTCCTTGTTATTACCAATTCAGTTCCCGTACAGATGACACCAGACCCGGTGGCTTTCGGGCAACTCCGTTTGCTGTGGCATGTCGAACCTTACACTGGACCATGCACTCCCCATAGCGCGGATGGAAGCTACAGCCCGGTGGCGGGTTGCCCGGGTCGGCCACTTCACCACTGAGCGTCGCGTCCATCGCCACATCCGGATCGGGATTGGGCACGGCCGCCAGCAAGGCGCGGGTGTAGGGGTGCTTGGGGTCGCTGAACAGACTGGCCGTCTCGCCCAACTCGGCGATCTTGCCGACGTACATTACCGCGACCCGCTCGCAGATGTGCTTGACTACGCTCAGGTCGTGAGATGAAGAGATAGGTCAAGTCGAGTCCTGCTGCAGATCCTGTATAAGTTGATAACCGTGTCGCCAGGACGTGAATGGCATCTCCGGCCTCGATCCGGAAGCCGTTGAAGTGCACGACGCCCTGCTTGTCGATAATGATCGTCCCCAGCGTTCCCCCGGTGCGATAGTTGCGCATCATAGCGGAAAAACGGCACCAGACTGGAAGCAGCGTCGGCGGGGTGGCCACGCGACTTCCACCTGCCTATTTTCACCAGACTGGCGGCCATCTGACCTATAGCTACTGTCTTGTTCTCTCTCCTCACACTTCTGCCCATCATGATAGCACTCGGTGCTGGCGGCGCTGCCGCAGCTCCCGCTCAGGTAGCCGAACTCGTCCTGCGTGGGGGTAAGATCGTCACAGTGGATGACGACATCCAGCAGGCAGAGGCCATCGCCGTGGCCGGTGATACCATTCTGGCAGTGGGCGGTGACGATCACATCGGGGCGTTCATCGGCCCGGAAACGCGGGTGATCGAGCTGGAGGGTCAGCTGGCGATCCCGGGATTCATCGAGAGCCACGCGCACTTCGCCTCCATGGGCGAGGCCGGATCCCGGTTGAATCTGACAGAGACCTCCAGCTGGGAGGAGATCGTCGCCATGGTCGCCCGCGCCGTGGGCGAAGCCGACCCGGGAGAGTGGATTGCCGGACGTGGATGGCATCAGGACAAGTGGGTGGAGACCCCTGCCGGCAGCGTCGAGGGAGTCCCTCTCCACCACTCCCTGAGCGCGGTGTCGCCGCACAATCCGGTCGCCCTGCGCCACGCCAGCGGGCACTCCCTGGTCGTCAACGCCAGGGCGATGGAGCTGGCCGGCATTTCCGCCGAGAGCGCCTCCCCCGCCGGCGGTGAGATCGTCGTAGACGCAGAGGGCGAGCCCACCGGCCTCCTCCTGGAGACGGCCATGGGCCTGATCACACCAGCGGAGGCGCAGGGCGACTCGGCTGAGATAAGACATCTCCTGCTGGCGGCGCAAGAGTGCCTCTTTCAGGGGAATCACCACCTTCCACGACGCCAGCAGTTCGTTCGAGACGGTGGACCTGCTCAAGCGCCTCGCGGAGGACGGCGAGCTGGATGTTCGCCTCTGGGTCATGCTCGACGAGTCGAACGACCGGCTGGCGGAGAAACTCGCTGAGTACAGGATCATTGGCGCCGCTGACAACCACCTCACGGTTCGAGCCATCAAGCGCTTCGTCGACGGCGCCTTGGGGTCGCACGGCGCCTGGCTGCTGGAGCCCTATGCCGACATGCCGGGAAATACCGGCCTCAACACCTATCCCCTCGAGGAGTTGAAGCAGACCGCCCGCCTGGCGCTGAAGCACGGTTTCCAGCTGTGCGCTCACGCCATCGGCGACCGCGCCAACAGGGAGACTCTTGACGTATTTGCCGAGGCCTTCGCGGCAGCTGCCTCCTCCGGACGGGACCACCGTTGGCGCATCGAGCACACTCAGCACCTCCACCCGGACGACATCCCCCGATTCGGCGCGCTGGGCGTGATCGCCTCCATGCAGGCTGTCCACTGCACCTCCGATGGACCCTGGGTGCCCTCCCGGCTTGGAGAGAGGCGGTCCAGAGAGGGCGCCTATGTTTGGCGGTCGCTGATCGATGCGGGGGCCATGGTGGCGAATGGGACGGATGCCCCGGTCGAGGACGTCGATCCAATCGCCAACTTCTACGCCAGCGTCACCCGCGGAATGAAGGGCGGGAAGGCGTTCTACCCCGAGCAGCGGATGACCCGACGAGAAGCTCTGCGCTCCTACACCATCAACGGCGCCTACGCCGCTTTCGAGGAAGACATCAAGGGCTCGCTGACCCCAGGAAAACTGGCTGACATCACCGTCCTCTCGAGAGACATCATGACCATCCCGGAGGAGGAGATCCCCGACACCGAGGTGGTCTACACCATCGTCGGAGGGGAAGTGAAATACTGCCGGACCATGTCCGAAGGTGGTCGCGACGCGGCCCGGTAGCCTGACCAGCGAAGCGGTACTCGCCTGCATTAAGACTGACCGGCGCCGGAAAGACGGTGGAATCCGCGGAGCTCCAAACTCGCCGGCGCCCGTGTGCCCGGGACGAGCGGTCAACACTCCTGAGCCGTCAGAGCCGTCAATCCCCGCTGCCCACCCGGACCCTGGCATACTGCAGGGAGTTGGCCTCCGACGGGGACATTCCGATCATATCGATGAAGCATGAGGGCGCCGATCCCCCACGCACGCTGTTGGTCAGAAAAGTGCCGCCCATGGGCTCGCGAAAAGGCACCTCGATCCAGGTGATCCCCTCTCTCTCCCCCTCCTGACTCAGGTCGGCCAGCCGGTACTCGATTCCCCCAGCTGCGGACGACTGATGGGACAGTTGGGCGAGGACCAGCAGCTTGCCGCTCTCGGTCTCGTGAAACCGCGCCCCGTTGGGAGTTGCTCCCTCTTCCCCCTCCGCCGCGGCGATCAGAGCGCGCTGCGATTCCACTTTCCCCTGGCGCATCACGGCGTATTCCAGGGAGTGCCTGATCTTCTCGCCGGGAAAGAACCGGTCCCGCAGCCGCGCGTCGATATTCGACTGCACCCACAGCAGATGGACACTGCTGTCAGGCGCCACCCAGATGTCGCAGTTGCGGGTGGAGCCTGCGGTCGCATCGAAGTTGGCGATCTCCACCCATGCGCCGAAGGGCTGGGTGCTCACATCCGGAGTGGTGGCGTAGAACAGGCGCCGAAAGACGTAGTCCCAGTCGCGTCCGGTTATTCGATGTTTCTCCTCCCGCCACTCCTCGATCGGCTCGACGATGTCCCCGACGCCGAAGAAGTGCGCGGCGCGGTTGCGCATGATCACGTTGGGGTAACACAGCCTGAGGGGTTGGGGCTTCGGGTACTCGCCGCCCCACGGCCACTTCAGCTCACCCACTCCCTGCCACCGTCCGTCGCGCCCAAGCAGTGACATGTGGGCCACGTCGTGGCCGACGTTCTGCATGTACAGAACCTCAGCAGCTGCCCTGTCGCCCACGAAGGTGCGATAGGAGTGCTCGGAGAACGTCGGACTCCCGGACCAGACGGGCAGTTCTTTGCGAGCGGCGCCGCCGTATCGCTGTCCGACGGATCTTCCGTGCGTATCGTCAAACGCACCGAGGTCTACGTGAAGCCCGAACGCGACCTCCACGGGCCCGCCGTTGGGCGCGCGCCCAACGGGGAGATGATTGCGGCGAGACCGAAGCTGCAGGTGTGGGCGCCGCGCCTCGGTAGCTACCAGGTGAGTACACAGTGCGCTGGGACGGTTGCCAAGGACCCGCTGACGGCTGACATCGGCTTCTTATCTGCAGTCCCTCCCCCCGGACAAGACAGGTCACTGCCATGATCAGCTCAGAACAGATAGACGCATTTCTTCAACGAGGTGCGGTCACCATTGACACTCCGCTGACTGCGGATCAGATCGACCGAGCTTCCCGCGCCCTCGACCGACTGCTGCCGCAACAGGATCCGCCTCGCAGCCGTGTCAGCCTGACGTGCAGCTATTACGACGAGGAGGTGCTGGAGCTGATCCAGCACCCGTTTTTCGAAGAGGTGTCAAAGCTGGTGCTGAGGACGGGGGAAGTGCGATTGCTTCAGTCGGCGATCATCACATCCTTTCCGCAGCCTGGTGTGGAGTTCAGCTACGACCAGCACATCGACATGCAGTTCACGCGGTCCGATCTGGAGGCGGTGCCGCGCCGGATGGTGTGCAGCTTCTTTCTTTGGCTGACGGAAGTGACCGATGACCGGGCGCCGATGATGTTCCGGCCGGGGAGTCACCTCTCGTTGATAGAAGAGTGGGAGCGACGCGAGCAGCTTCGCGAAGTCACCCCCAGGGTAATCGGGATCAAACTGGCTGATCTTCCCGAGCTCGAGTTCGCCCAGCCGGAGCCTGTTCTGGCCAGTGCGGGACAGGTCAGCGTGCTGACCACGGCGATGGTCCACGGGGCGTCTGTCAACACCGGCGACAGACCCCGCAAGGTGGTGGTCATTACCTTTCACGATGCGGGGCTCGCCATCGGTCTGCCCGGGGCGCAGCAGGAGACGAAAGCGCAATACGATCGCGAGCTGCGTCGGCGTCTGAGACCAGAGCGTGTTCACATCGTTACCGATCACGACTCAGACGAGGCGGATTCGGGCACTTGAGCCGGTATGGTGTCGCTTGGGGCAGGTAGGATATATCCGGAGGAAACCCGCCTGGCTCCGGCGTCTTCGATGACTTAGGATATAGCACTCGTTTCCGCCCTCTCACAGGAGCCAACCGCCGTGTCCGCACGCACCCTCGCATCCGAGAAGCCCCTCATCTTCGAGCAGAGCCGCCTGGGCTATGTCGACCTCGACTCAGTGGACCTTCCCCGCACCAACGCCGACGGCTTGCCTGTAATCGACCCGACCCCCGAGCAGAGATATCTTTTCGACACCCAGGGCTGGCTGCTGGTGCCAGGTCTGCTCGAGGCGGAGGACGTCGAGAGCATGCGGGTTTTCTGCGACCGCCTGCACCGCGAGCCGGAGTCGCTGCCCGAGGCCCAGCGCTCCCCCATCGCCGGTCCCCTCGAGCGGCTGACCGATCACCCTTTCATCGTCGGCTTCATGAACGAGTTCCTCGCCCACCCTGACCTGTCGAGCCAGGACTGCTACGGCTTCCGCATGGAATCCAGCTCCCTCTGCGTGCGCCACGCCGGCGAGGGAACCTTCGGGCCTCACAACGGCAACGGCCTGTGGAGGTTGCCTGGCGATTCGCACAACTATCGCTGTGTTCCCGGCAAGGCCCGCAGCGGCCTGACCTGCGTCGTCTGGGAACTGAATGAAGTCGAGCATGGCGGTGGCGGAACCCTGCTGATCAGCGGCAGCCACAAGGCCGCCTTCACACCCCCCGTCAAGGACCTCCCCCACTCCCCTCTGTGGACGACCTACGCCTGTCCCGCCGGCTCCCTGTTGCTGTTTGCCGAGGGCACCACCCATTCGACCTCGCCGTGGACCAGCACCCAGCGCGATCGGGTCGCCATCTTCAGCCGTTACAACCACGTCAACAGCAAGTGGCATAAGTGGCAACCCCACCCCGACCTCCTGGAATCCCTACCGTTCAAACGCCGCACCCTGTTCCGGCCCGTCCACGTGGAGGCAAACCTGGTGGACCCGGTATGAGGGGAGCGGCAGAAAGGGGCGCACCATGTTGACCGACGAACAGCTCAGCTATTTCGATACCTTCGGTTTCCTGCGGCTGAAACAGCTGTTCACGCCGTGGGAGACGGCCGAGATCACCCGGGCCGCGGACGAATCGACGAAGGCAGAGCTGGGGCGCGAGGTGCCGGAGGGAGAGGACTTCAGCGTCGGTGGCTTTATCGAGGGGCACCCGGGGATGACGCAGCTGTTGGTACTGGACGACCGGATCTACGGGACCATGCGGCAGTTGCTCGGGGACGACATGATCTGGTCTGGATCCGAGGGCAACAGAGGATTCCAGACCGGGCACACGGCGCACCACTGGCATGCCGACCGACCCGGCCTGCGGGAGCTCGGGTTCCTTCGCCTCAAGGTCATGCTCTATCTCGAGCCCATGCGCAAGGAACAGGGCGCTTTCCGGGTAATTCCCGGTTCTCACAGGTCGCCCCTGCACGAGGCGCTCGCCACCTTCCAACAGGCTCATGGGGAGGCGGATCCTACGTTTTTCGGTCTCTCCGGTGAGGACGTTCCCTGCCACGCCGTCGAGACCGATCCGGGAGACGCCGTCGTCTTCACCCAGAGTCTGTTCCACGGGGTCTACGGGAAAACAGGACGACGGCGCTACATCGCCCTCAAGTTCGCTGCCCGGCCGACCGCCGACGAGCACCTCGCCTCGCTGTACAAATGGTCAAATTACGCCTTCCAGCCGGACCCGGCCTTCGTCGGCAGCGACAACCAGAGAATCCAGGGCCTGGTCCGTGGGCTGGCCGACCTGGGGGAGCGGGCGGCGGGGCTTCCCTATCCCTGAAGCACGAGGAGGGCTGGCAGGCGTCCGGAATAGCGATCATCAGTCACGTTGCCGGCTGGACCTCCTTTTGCCAGTACCCGCCCAGCGCAGGCACCGGACGTCCTTCAGCTGCTTGGCCTGCTTCTCGAATCGAGACGCGGATTGGGAGAGAGTTCGGTCTCGATTACGACGAAGCCTCTCCTATACCCTGCATGTGAGGCTGCCAGGCGCCGACGGGTCGCATCTCCACCTCCGGATTGCCGTCCCGGTCCACCCACACGCCGCAGGGTCCTCCTCCCTCGCTGGCACCCAGCTCCACTTCGGTGCCGTCCATGCGCAATATGGGGTGGTAGTAGGCGGACACCTTTTCGGCCTCACCCGCCACGTAGTGACCGGCAAGAGCGCGGCGGAAGCGCTCCTTGCTGCTGTTGGGGCAGCTGCGGTGGATCAGCGCGCCGGGGAAACAACCCCCTTGCCACGGCGTACCCGTCCCGGCGGAACTGGTCGAGCAGAGCTTTGTAAGGCATGCACACCTCCCTGTGGTGCCGGGCAGATGAAACCCTGCCCGCGACTATAGCAACGCCTTCAAACAACATATTCACTCATTTTGACACACCATCCCCCGAATGGCGTTGCTGAAATCAGCTCCTTGAGCTGAGGGCGTCAACGCGCCTCGGTTCCTTATCAGGCGACTTGAGCCTCAGTCTCGTCAGTCTCGGGGGGGCAAAGAGGGTGCGGTAGAGTCCAGCGCCAGCTGAAACCGCTGAAGCCAGCGACTCATACTCCCAACAGAGCAGCTGCCCGCTGGGAGCAGGCGTCGAGTAGGTGGTCGCAATTCTCGCTCTGGCAAGCCGGTGCGTGGTGTCGGTGCGCCAGAACGGAGCTTCAGGCCAACGGGGGCAGATCGAGGTCGGCAGCCGTCTGGTTGAGTAGCTCCAGATCTTCCAGACCGACCGGTACCCCGTCGTGGCGGTATTCGCGCTCCTTGCGATGCTCGATGGTCCCGGGCACGGTGGCCTCGTCGTAGCCCCGCACAGGTGCCATCGTCTCCCGCACACCCCGCACCAGATGGTCGTCGCGGAGGCCTGGCTGGCGATGGTCGCGCGTCGAGCGATGGAGCTGAACCGCATGGAGGATTACCGCGAAGCGAGGTCCTGGCTGCGGAAGCAGAGCACGGATTTCAAGCGCTACTGCCGGCACCTGTCCGGCAGCGAGGAGTTGGTCAACCAGATGCGGGCCCTGTGCCGCTCATCGGTGCAGCCGATGCAGGAGAGCTCGCGCAAGGAGATCACGCTTTCGCGGTATCAGCACCTGAAGGGTGCCCTCCGTCGAGCCGTAACACCACGACACGCCTCATAGACGGCCCCACCCCCAACAAGCCGCCCATCCTCCTTGCAGGTAGAATTCAACCGTCGAATGTCCTACGGCTAGCCGGCCCTCGTCACCAAGGTGCTCGACTACTGGATCCTGCCTTCAGCGAATCGCCGCCATCTCGGAAAGCCGAGCACTGATTTCGCTGAAGGCTCAACGGCCTCGACTGGCTTGGTCGGAAGTCGAGCAACAGGCTAAGAGGGCAGTTGAAGTCCTGGCGATTCTTGCGACAGATCGAACGTCGGTAAGCAGCCTCGCCGATCCCGAACGCGAAGGGCAAGAGTACCTTGCCAGCTTGCGCGAGCACCACGCCGTCCCTTTCTTGCAGCCGCTGACGGATATCCACCTGCGCTCGCATCTACCCGAAGAAATGCAGCCCAACGGCGATATCAACTATGTTTATCTTATGGCCGTTATCGCCGTCTTATCCTGCTGGTGGCCGTCGTCAACTTCGTCAACCTGTCCACCGCCCAATCGAGCAAACGCGGCAAGGAAGTCGGCGTGCGCAAGGCCCTGGGCGCCTATAGGCTGCCATTGCTTATACAGTCCATGAGCGAGTCGGTCATACTATGCGCCGTCTCGCTGGCGCTGGGTCTGTGCCATATATTGGGGTCGCTCTGACCAAATTCGGATGAGCGAATTCCTACTCGCCCGTCTTCGCCGACCACGACCATGCCTGGGGGAAATCCACGGCAGCAGCCAGCCTATGAGACTAGGAATTGTGGAGATGATGCCGGGGGACTTCCGCACCTGGACGAAGGACCACACCCGGGCCGTGCGCGACCTCGGGTTCACTGGCTTCGGGTTCCACCTCGACGGTGAGACAGCCTTCGACATCACGCCCGACGACTGCCGGCGCTACCACGAGTTCATGGCTGGAGAGGGCCTCGACCTGGTGCAGTTCGCGATCCTCTACAGGGAGTGTCTGTTTTCGCCCGACGCGGCGGAGCGCGCCGCCGTGACGGTGAAGATCAACCGCGGGACCGAGATCGCCGCCGCCCTCGGTGCCCAGGCCTTCCTGTTGCGGCCCGGGTCGCGGAGTCCCGCCGGGTCATGGACCCCGCACCGCGACAACTACCTGCCCGAGAGCCGCGACCTCCTCGTCGAGACGCTGAAGCCGATCGCGCGTAAAGCCGAGGAGGACGGAGTGATCCTGGCGATGGAGACCCACGTCGTCTCCATTATGGACCCGCCCGAGAAGTGCCGCGACATCGTCGA
>Ga0310122_10003145_pt1 | contig 10477 bp, 9 predicted proteins | sample CB6_Bottom_1051__FD_203503 | JGI IMG/M metagenome (GOLD analysis project Ga0310122, IMG submission 203503) | Marine microbial communities from Western Arctic Ocean, Canada - CB6_Bottom_1051 | ecosystem: Environmental > Aquatic > Marine > Oceanic | place: Canada: Western Arctic Ocean | collected...
TTCCGGCGTCACCAGGACAATCTGCAATGCGCTGTCTGCCACGATTCCCTAGGCCTCCTCGGCCATCTTCTTCGCCTGCTCGGCGGCTTCCTCGATCCCGCCGACGTACATGAACGCTGATTCGGGCAGGTGATCCCACTTGCCGGCCACCAGCTGCTCGAAACTGTCGATCGTCTCGTCCAGCGGAGTGATCTTGCCCGGCTTGCCCAGGAAGACCTCGGCCACCAGGAACGGCTGCGAGAGGAATCTCTCGATCCGCCGGGCACGGTGCACGACCAGCTTGTCGCCCTCTGAAAGTTCATCGACGCCCAGGATCGCGATGATGTCCTGCAACTCGCGGTACCGCTGCAGGATCTGCTGGACCTCGCGGGCCACCGCGTAGTGGCGGTCGCCAACGTACTGCGGATCGAGCACCCGGCTGGATGAGGCCAGGGGATCGATGGCCGGGTAGATGCCCTTCTCCGAGATGCTCCGTTCGAGATAGATGAACGCATCCAGGTGAGCAAACGCGGTCGCGGGGGCGGGGTCGGTCGGATCGTCGGCAGGCACATACACGGCCTGCACACTGGTGATCGCGCCGCGTTTGGTCGAGGTGATCCGTTCCTGCAGTTCGCCCAGCTCGGTTGCCAGTGTCGGCTGGTACCCCACCGCCGAGGGCATCCGGCCCAGCAGGGCAGACACCTCGCTGCCCGCCTGAGAGAAACGGAAGATGTTGTCGATGAACAGCAGCGTGTCGGTTCCGGTCGTGTCGCGGAACCACTCGGCCATGGTCAACGCCGAGAGCGCGACCCGCAGCCGGGCGCCGGGGGGTTCGTTCATCTGTCCGAAGACCATGCAGGTCTGCTCGATGACCGATCGATCCGTCTGGCCGATCTTGGTCTCCTGCATCTCCAGCCACAGGTCGTTCCCCTCCCGGGTCCGCTCGCCGACGCCGGCAAACACCGAGTAACCACCGTGGGAACTGGCGATTCGCGCAATCAACTCGGTCAGGATCACCGTCTTGCCCAGGCCCGCTCCACCGAAGAGCCCCGCCTTGCCGCCCCGGACAAACGGGGTCAGCAAATCGACGACCTTGATGCCCGTCTCGAAGATCTCGGTCTTCGAACTCAGATCCTCCAGCAGAGGAGGGCGCCGGTGAATCGGCCACCGCTCCTCGGTCTCGACCGGACCACGCCCGTCGACCGGTTCTCCGAGCAGGTTGAAGACCCGGCCCAGCGTCTCCTTGCCCACCGGTACCGTCAGCGGACCTCCGGTGTCGTGCACGTCCATCCCGCGGACCATGCCGTCGGTGCTGCCCAGGGCGACGCAGCGGACGCGGCCGCCGCCGAGGTGCTGCTGCACCTCACCGGTCACCTTCACCGTCAGACCCTTGACCTCCGCGTCGATCTGCAACGCGTTGTAGATCGACGGCAGCTTGTCCTCGGGGAACTCGGCGTCGAAGGTCGAACCGATGATCTGTGTCACCTGTCCGGCGGATTGTTCAGTGGCCGTTGCCATCACGGTGTCTCCTGCGTGTGAGTCCACGCCTGGTTGCTGGTGGTCTGTGGGTTAGGTCGTGTTCGTGTAGAGGTTATTCGAGAGCCGCTGCCCCGCCGATGATCTCGCTGAGTTCGGATGTGATCTGGGTCTGGCGGGCACGGTTGTACTTCGTCGAGAGCGTATCGATCATCTCGCCGGCGTTCTCCGTGGCACCCTTCATCGCCACCATCCGAAAGATCTGCTCGCTGACGGCCGCGTCGAGGAAGCACTTGAACAGCCGGGCCTTGAACGACGCCGGGACGATCTCCTCGAGAATCTCGCCAGCCGACGGGAGAAACTCGTAGTCCACCGAACCACCGCCACCGCCGACACCGGACTGCAGGGGGGTGTCGGAATCGTCGGACCCGTCGCCGGGGCCATCGAGCGACCCGACCGGCAACAGGGTCTCGATCGTCGCCGATTGACGCGATGAAGACTCGAACCGGGTGTAGACCACGTCGAGGCGGTCAAGCTCACCGGCGGTATAGGCCTCGATGTACCTGACGGCCAGATCGTCGACCTCCTCGAAGGTCGGCTTCTCTTCGAAATGAGTGTACTCGTGGTCCACCGCCTCACCCTGGAACCTCAGGAACGAAAGCCCGCGTTTTCCCGACACTTCCAGCGACACGTCCTGGCCCTCGGCCCGCAACTCCTTCAGCCGCGGCATCGCCAGCCGCAGCACGCCGCCGTTGTAGCCTCCGCACAGGCCGCGGTTACTGGTCAGAACCAGCACGGCCGACTTCTGCTGAATCTCGCGGGCCTCGAGCAGCGGGTGGCTGAACGAGAGAGCTGCACCGGAGAGATCCGAGACGATCTCGGCGATCTTCTGAGTGTAGGCAGCCGCCTCGGTCGCACGATCCATCGCTTTCTTGAATCGCGCCGTGGCAATCAGCTCCATCGTCCGCGTGATCTTGCGGACGTTGCGAACCGCCTTCAGGCGTTTGACAATTGCTCGGATGTTGGCCATCGCCGGCGTTTCAACTCAGGGGTGCGGTGACAGAAAAATGACGCTCGGGCCCAAGTGGCGGCCCGGCAGGCTTCAGGATTCGGAATCTTCCTCAGTCGTTTCATCAGCTGCCGGTTCAGCCGCGTCGGAATCGTCTGAAGACCCGGCCGCGAGCTGCACCTTGAACTCCTCGAGAGCAGCCCGGAGTTGCGCCTCCAGTTCGTCGTCCAGCTCGGCCTTCTCGATCAACGCGTTGCGGACCTCCGACTTCTGCTCCCGCATGAAGGTCAGCATCTCACCTTCGACACGGGCCACGTCGGCAACCTCCACATCATCGAAGTAACCGTTGGTACCGGCATAGATGCTGATCACCTGGTCGGCGACATGCTGAGGCTTGTACTGGGGCTGCTTGAGGATTTCGACCATGCGGTACCCACGATCGAGCTGGGCCTGGGTGGCCTTGTCGAGTTCCGTGCCCAACTGCGCAAACGCCTCGAGTTCACGGAAGGCGGCCAGGTCCAGTCGCAGAGAACCGGCGATCTTCTTCATCGCCTTGTTCTGGGCGTTGCCACCCACCCGCGAGACACTGATGCCGACGTTGATCGCCGGGCGGACGCCGGCAAAGAACAGGTCGGGTTCGAGGTAGATCTGGCCGTCGGTGATCGAGATCACGTTGGTCGGGATGTAGGCCGAAACCTCCCCCTCGAGCGTCTCGATGATCGGCAGAGCGGTCATCGAGCCGCCGCCGAGTTCGTCGCTGAGCTTGCTGGCTCGTTCGAGCAGCCGGCTGTGGCAATAGAAGATGTCGCCGGGAAACGCCTCGCGACCCGGAGGACGTCTCATCAACAGCGACAACTGCCTGTAGGCAATGGCCTGCTTCGAGAGATCGTCGTAGACCACCAGGGCGTGCTTGCCCTGGTACATGAAGTACTCGGCCAACGCCGCACCCGCATAGGGAGCGATGTACTGCAGCGGAGCCGGATCGGCACTCGAGGAGGCGATCACGCAGGTGTAGTCCATCGCACCGTGCTCCCTCAGCACTTCGATCACGGTGGCCATCGTGCTGGCCCGCTGGCCGCATCCCACGTAGATGCAGATCACGTCCCCGCCCTTCTGGTTGAGAATCGTGTCCAGGGCGATGGCGGTCTTGCCCGTCTTGCGGTCCCCGATGATCAACTCACGCTGACCACGCCCGATCGGAGTCATCGCATCGACCGGCTTGATGCCCGTCTGCAGCGGTTCGGTCACCGGCTGCCGAGCGGCGACGCCCGGTGCGGGAAATTCCACGGGGCGGGTCTCGGTTGTGACAATCGGCCCCTTGCCGTCCATCGGGTTGCCCAGCGGATCGATCACGCGACCGATCATCGCATCACCCACCGGAACACTCAGCAGAGCCCCCGTCGTGCGGACCTCGTCACCCTCGGCAATCGAGAGATACTCGCCGAGGATGATGATTCCCACGGAGTTTTCTTCGAGGTTGAAGACCATTCCCCGGCTGCCGCTGGAGAATTCGACCATCTCGCTGGCCATGGCCCCCGAGAGCCCATAGCAGCGGGCGATGCCGTCACCGACCTCGAGCACGCGGCCGGTCTCGGCCGTTTCCATCGTTCCGCGAAAGTCCTCAATCTCCTGTTGGATGACTGAAGCGATCTCGTCGGCCTTGAATTTCATGAAGACTCCTCTCGCGCATCCGGTCCCGCAACTGTCTGATGCGGGTCCGCAGCGAACTGTCGTACACCGTATTGTCCACCTGGATCACCAGTCCGCCGATCAACGAAGAATCGACACGGGTTTCCAGGATCGGAGTGAATGGAAAAGCCGCATCGAGCGTGGCTCGAATCGACTCGAGTGCTTCGGGTTCGAGTGCGTGCGAGGTGGTCACCTGCACGCTCTTGCGACCACCGCGACGGTTCTCGATCAGGCGTGCCTCTTCGAGCACCAGGGGCAGCAGTTCGAGCCGTTCGTGGCGGGCCAGGGTGGTCAGGAAACTGGTCAGCACCCCCGAACCCACCGGCCCTACAACCCGCTCGATTATCGCCACCTTCTGGTCGCGACCGACGGCCATGCCGACCAGGATCGAGTGAAAATCGGGATGGGCTTCGAGAACATCGTCGAGGAATGAGGCCAGTTCGTCGAGTGTCGTGGCGACGCCGGCCGATTCGGCGGCGTCGACCAGCGCGGTGGCATAGACGCGAGCAATCGCCCGCGCCGAGGGATCATCCATCACGCTGCTGACCCGAGTCCTGGTTTCCTGGCCATCGGCCATCTCAACTCTCTCCTCGTCCCGTCCTGTGTCCTGCCCTGTCCTGTGCCAGCCCTGCGTCCAATCTAGCCCGCTCCCGCAGTCACGTCGGCCAACGCCTCGGCGATCAACCGCTGCTGATCGGCCGCATCCAGCGACCTGCCCAGCACGTGTTCGGTGGCGGCGGCGACCTGAGTGGAGACCTGGTCGAAGAGATCCGTGAGGGCCAGGTCCCGGGCTCGTTCGATGTCGCTCAGCGCGCGATCCCGAGTCGCCTCGGCTTCGCCCTGTGCCACCGCCATGATCTCGTTCTTGGTGTGCTCGGCATCCCGCCGCGCCTCGGCCAGGATCTCCTTGACCTCCTCCTGCACACCCTCCAGCTTCGTCTCATGGTCGGCCAGCATCTGTTCGGCATTGACCCGTGCCGCTTCGGCCGCGTCGATGTCCCCCCGGATCCGCTGCTCGCGGGCATCCAGTCCCTCGGCCAACGGTTTCCAGGCGAACTTCTTGAGCACAAACATGAAGGTCAGAAACACCACAAGCGACCACAGTGCCAGGTCCGCCTTGAAGTCCAGCGGAACCCCGCTGGCATGCGAATCGCCACCGTCCTCATGTGCTTCGGAGCTCGGCACCGGATGTTCGGCCGCCTCGGCGGCCATCACCGTTCCGCCGGCCGTTATCCACCACCCCGCGATCGCGACCACGCACAGGCCACATATCAAGGTCTTGTGCATCTTGATGCCCTTACACTGCAAAGCGTCAGCAGGAACAGCCGTCGTTCCCGTCGGCCAGCCACCCCCTGGCGACCGGCTCGAAGGAAACCAACAACCCGTGCTAGCCAACTGACATGATGCAGATGATCAGCGCGAAAAACGCAGCACCTTCGATCAGCGCGGCGGAGATGATCATCGCGGTCTGCACACTGGCAGCCACCTCGGGTTGCCGAGCCATGCTCTCCACGGCCGACGCTCCGATTTTTCCGATGCCCAGCCCGGCGCCGATGATCACGATCCCGGCTCCGACGCTGGCGAGGTTCAAGCCGCCGAGGCCACCGGTCTGGGCCAACGCCGGCATACCCGTCGTCAGCACGATGGCCATCGCAGTCCCGACAATCTTCATGCTCTGTAACACGTCTCTTTCTCCTTGGTCATGGGCACCCTGGAAACAGCCAATCGCATCGTTTCCAACGGCTCCGAAACACGTTTCTTGTTTTGTCTGGAGATTTCCCGTCGCACTCCCACGAGTGGACCACACAGTGAATCAAACGACCCGGAGAAGTTCAGCCGACGCCGCGGTCGATTCTCGTCTGTCGATGTTGCTCCGGTCTGCTTAGTGAGGATGAATCGCAGTTGAGATGAACAGTGTTGAGAGGAACGCGAAAATGTAGGCCTGCAGGAAGGCCACGAACAGCTCCAACATCCCGATGGCAAGCTGCCCGGCGATACTCGCCCCCAGCACCGGGTAATACAGGTACCAGGCACTGCCCGAGGTGGCGGCAATGAAACCGAGGATGACGGCGATCACCGTATGGCCAGCCATGATGTTTGCGAACAGCCGAACGCACAGCACGCCATGCTTGATGAACAGCCCGATCACCTCGATCACCCAGATCATTGGAAGCAGGACGAGCTTCAGTGGTCCGGGCAGGTCCATGTGGGGAGCCTGGGCCAGCCAGAAGCCACCGATGCCCATTTCCCGTGAACCGTAAAACAGCGTGGCCCCGAATGCGGTCACCGCCAGCACGCCCGTCACGTTGATCTCGCCGGTGGCCGAACCCAACCAGGGAAACGCCCCCAGCAGATTGCAGAACAGGACGTAAAAGAAGCACGACCAGACAAACGGCAGATACTCATCGGCCGGGTGCACATCGCCGGAGGACGCTTCGCCGTGATCCTCGTCATCGTGGCCGTGACGCCCGTCACCAATCGTCGGCCGGACCACCTCATCGCGGATGAACACTGCCAGGAATTCCCAGAAGTTCCACCAGCGGCCACTTGCCGGCTGACCACCCGACACCCGACGCGAGAGCCCGCGGAAGATCACGAACGTGATCACGCAGACCACCAGTTGCAGGACCATGAACCTGGTCATCTGCAGGTGGAGCCCGAAGAGATTGAACTCGGGCAACGGCAGCTTCATGCCGAACGGCAGCTCGAAGAACGGGAAATCCCGAACATGATGAAATGTGTCGGCGTGACCGGCAGCCATCAGCTCTGTCCAGAACTCGGGTCCACTGCAGCGGGCTGCTGCTGACGGACCAGGAAATACGACTCAATTGCCAGGGCGGCCATGTAGCTGAGAATCAACCAGGCAAAAAACTCGCGGAAGCCCAGCTCCGGTCGAGTCTCTCGGATCACCAGCACACCGGCCAACACCAGCAACATCCGTACGGCGGTGGAAAGCAGGATGGTATGCGGAGCCGTCGCAAGTCTCGGCATCAGCCCCATCACCATCAGTACCATCAGGCCCGGCAACAGGCACAGCCCGATCGCCCACGTCAAACCCTCGAGACCGGCCATCCCGCCGACCCAACGGGCAGGCAGGGCGAGCACAAGCCAGAGTCCGGCGAGGGTGGCGACGAGCCAGGCGGATTGTCGAAGCGGATGCATCAGGCGTCAGACTCGGGATCGGCCGCAGATTCCGTCGGGGATTCCTGTCGTGTCGCCGGCGAACCGGCAATTTTCAGTAGATGAGTCATCCCCGCTCCCAATCCCAACACCGCCCCAATCACTGTCAACCACGGGGTCGTGTCGAACCGTTTATCGAGAAACACTCCGACTGCAGGCGGGATCGCCATCTCCAGAGACACCGTCGTCGCGGTGGAAACCCACCGCATTGCGGCCGCCATCGGGGGACGGTTATCGGGAGATGACTCCACTACGGTGACCCATGAAAACTCGCGGTGACCACGCTGGAACCGGATAGGTCGCGGTCAGTCTATTGGTCGTCCGTGAGGTTGTCAAAGCTGCGGGGAGCCACTTTTGAAGCGTTCTCGAATCTGGTGCCTCGAGTTCCCAGCTTCGAGGATCACCACCGCACCCCGACCGCACCCTGACCCTGGCACGCACCACCGCACCAGTCGTCTCCAAACCCCGTTTCGGTTGAACCGACGGTTTTCTTCATGGTAGAAATAGGGCTGAATTCGCGGGCCAATCAACTCTTCAAGAGACGATCCCTCCCAGGAGAGGGATTTACGGCGTACCGCCGGGTTTTTCAACCAGAAAACGGCGGCCGCGTTTCGCCTCCAGGCGATCGCAGCGGGCACGGACGACCGCACAAACACCGCACAACGGTGTTGGTTTTCCTCTGTCTGTTTGGCGACGAGGAGGCGGCCCGATGGTGAGTCACGGCAACCGACAATCGGCTCGGTCTGGCAACGGCGAGTACCGCAAGTCGCTGCAGCAAAAGACCCGCAGGGAACTCGCTGCTCTGGCACGCCGGCAACGGATCCCCCGCTGGCACCCGATGCGGAAGTCCGAACTGGTCGACGCCCTGGCCCGGGCCGACCAGCAAAACAGCAGCCGCGGCAAGAAAACCCGACGGAAACCGAAACCCCAACCACCATCGGGTGCCGTCGGAATCGCCGGGGGCGGACCCGATCTGCTCGTCGCCGAAGCAGTCAGCTCACGCTGGATCTCCGTACGCTGGAATGTCTCCTCCAGAATGCTCGCCCGAGCCGAGTCGGCCTTGGGAAGCGACTGGCACCGGGCACGAGCCGTACTGCGGGTGCTGAAGATCACCGAGGACGCCGAGGGGCCGACGTCGGAGTCGCGGGTCAGAGACGTCACAGTGGACATCCAGACGGCTGAATTCTGCTTCGAAATCGACCGGGTGGGACTCCCCTACCGAGTCCAGCTCGGATTTGCCGTACCCGGCCGAGGCGATTTCTTCGCACTCTCACACTCCGATCCCGTCTCCACACCACGAAACTGCCAGAGCAATGACGGCCGACAACCCAGTCACGCAACCGCTCGCAACTCCCGGTCAGCACCTCCGGCGGCCGCAGCAGGTCTCAATGCTCTCGAAGATCTGCCGCTGGAAATCCATACCGACCTGGTCATCTACGGCCGGACCGCTCCGGAAACACTCATCGAACTCGACCAGGCAACCGTCATCGCAGGACGCGACGGGAGATTCGAACTCAGGCTCCCACTGGAAAACGGACGGCAGTTCGTCCCGGGAACCGCCACCGCCGGAAACCGTGCGAGCAAGAGACAGGTGGCACTCTCCGTCGAACGACACCTCAAGGTGCTCGACCCCGAACCCACCGATCGTGCATAGTCTCCTGCGCGGTGGCAGGTCTGGCAGATTGGGGAAGCCACTATTCACTATTCAAGCTCTGACCCCAATTGTGGGGTATTGCCGGAGGTCGCGTCCGGGGATAGGATCAGGTTGTCGGGTCGCCTCGGTGACTCGGCAGGCCTTTGCCAACCCGGGCACGATTTTGTTGACCCTACAAGCATGACCCCGGAGACCTTCCACGTACGGCCGCGTGTATATCCGAGCCTCACGGCTCGGCTCACACAACCCGGACGGGTGGTCCCCACCTGATTCTTTCGGGTCCAAACAAGAACCCGCTCGGGACTCTCTTGGCGAAGGCCTCTTTCTTTTAACCCGCTTCCTTTTTAGTCACCCTCGTCTAGTCTGGTGACATGACCGGGCTGTTCGAAGAGGCCGAGTCGGCCAACCTGGATCGCGCACGTCCGCTGGCGGCGCGGATGAGGCCAAGGTGCCTCGACGAATTCGTCGGGCAACAGCATTTCCTCGGCCCCGGAAAACTGCTCCGACGAATCCTCGACGCCGACCGACTCAGCTCGGCCATCTTCTACGGACCTCCGGGGACCGGCAAGACGTCGTTGGCCGAGTTGATTGCCACAAGGACCGAGTGCGTCTTCGAACGGCTCAACGCGGCCGCCGCGGGAGTCAAGGAGCTGCGTGAGCTGCTCGAGAAGGCTCGTGACCGACTGGCGACCAGTGGTCGCCGCACCCTGCTGTTCGTCGATGAGCTGCACCACTTCAACCGCACCCAGCAGGACGTGCTGTTGCCCGACGTCGAGAGTGGCGTGGTGCGGCTGATCGGAGCCACCACAGCCAACCCCTTCTTCTCGCTCGTCTCACCACTCGTCTCGCGTAGCCAGATCTTCGAATTCCAGTCCCTGCAACCCGCTGACATCCGAGAGCTGCTGGATCGGGCACTCACCGACACCGAAAACGGGTTGGGTCGGTTCGAGGTGACTGCCACCGAGGAGGCCCTGGGGTTCCTGGCCGAGGTGGCCGACGGAGACGCACGACGGGCACTCAACGCACTGGAAATCGGAGTCTTCTCGATTGCCTCGATCGCCTCAGACGCCAGCGACACAAAGCGGGTGCTCGAGTTGGACGTCGCCGAGGAATCGGTCCAGAAGAAGGCGGTGCATTACGACGACGACATGCACTACGACGCGGCCAGCGCGTTGATCAAGAGCCTGCGGGGTAGCGACCCCGACGCGGCCATCTACTGGCTGGCCCGCATGCTCGAAGCGGGCGAAGACCCTCGCTTCCTGGCCCGCAGGCTGGTGATCCTGGCCTCCGAAGACATCGGCAACGCCGATCCGCAGGCACTGGTGCTGGCCAACGCCGCGGCACAGGCGACCGAACGGGTCGGGATGCCCGAATGCCGCATCATCCTCGCCCAGGCCACCACCTACCTCGCGCTGGCACCCAAGTCCAATGCCTCATACGTCGCCATCGACCGGGCCATCGAAGACGTCCGCACCAGGTCGGTGCTGCCG
>Ga0310122_10003147_pt1 | contig 10475 bp, 6 predicted proteins | sample CB6_Bottom_1051__FD_203503 | JGI IMG/M metagenome (GOLD analysis project Ga0310122, IMG submission 203503) | Marine microbial communities from Western Arctic Ocean, Canada - CB6_Bottom_1051 | ecosystem: Environmental > Aquatic > Marine > Oceanic | place: Canada: Western Arctic Ocean | collected...
GAACACCGCAGTTTGTTCCACTGTATCTTTATAGGTGTCGGCGTAGCTAATGGTGGTATTGATTGGGCAATCTACAAAATCGGCATAGTAGTAAGCGTAGTAACAGGCCCAATAATTCGCATAGTAAGCTGCACCGGTAGACATGTAGTCGGGATGCTCAGTACCGTAATACCATGTGTCATAAGTGTCTTCCCAATAGTATCCAACCATCCACTGGAGTTTGCTGTCGCCTTTGGAAACCAAGCGAATTTCAGCTGCATCGCGTTCTTGATATTGATCGTTAAAAGTATGGGCACGGGTGTAGCCAGTGTCATACAGGCCGTAACCATAATAGGCATCTTTCCACTGTGTGTAACCATGGTTGTCCCACAAATAAACAATGTCACGTTCAAAATGTGTGACGGTGGCAGCGAGATCAGCAAAACCCAAATCGCCTTTTAAAGTAAGGGCAGAAGAATACCAATCGTCATCTCGCATTTCTTCCACAAAGCGAGTAATTTTGTGCTCCCCGAGAGCAGGATCGGTTTCCCAGGCACCATCGAGTTTACTTTCTTCAGTCACGTAACTCAGAAGCGCGGACCATTTATCAGACATGTTCCACAATGCAGTAATACGCCCACCGGTTACATCGTAGGTATTAAAATCATTTTCCACTAGATCTGCATTGTCGTAACTTCCACTAAAGCTGCTTCCGTAAACATTATCGACATAGCCACCATCGCTTGAGGTGTAGCCCACAAAACGCATGCTCAAGGCATCGCTTAGGGGTATGTTGACGTATCCATTGACATCAAAGCTGCTGTCACCGCCTTTAATGCTGCCATAAGAAGTCTCAACCGAACCATAGTAGCCAGTGTGATCGGGTTTGTTGGTGATCATTCGAATTGTGCCGGATTGAGAAGTAGAGCCAAACAAAGTGCCTTGTGGTCCCGGCAATGCTTCTATACGTTCCATGTCAACGACCCGTACGCTCACTTGCTGTGAACTGGTGGTCATCGCTTGCTCATCGAGGTAGAGGGCAACGGTACTGTCAACATACCAAGTATACGCATCCTGTGTTATTCCCCGCATGACCAAGTCATTTCGCCCAGGTACTTCGGCCGTCAACACGACACTGGGCAGGGCCTTGATGTAGTCCGCCATACTCCTGATGCCCATTTTCTCAATATCTTCATTCGTTAAGGCCATGATGGATTGGCCTACCTCTTGTATATTAACTTCACGCTTGGTTGCAGTAACTATGATCTCTTCAAGTCCTGTTGTTTCTTGTGCCAGCGCAACCGGTGTCGTCAGTCCGGTGCTGACTACTGCAGCTGCCAGGGCGTAGGGCCACATGGTGGCCAAGTTTTTGGGTGTTGAATTCGGTTTAGTTTTCATAGATGTCCCTTTTGCTTGATCAGATTAGCCTGCCCTCCTATGGGCAATAAAGTTATTTGTTAGCAGTACTTTTCTATTATCTTACGAGTAAACTGATGGATTTCATCACCATACAGCTCTGAATAGTGTTGCATGCCAAAGATTTTGTTGTCAAGCTCAATCCTTGTAGGATGAACTTGTAATATCAATTACTCATATTTATTTTAGGGAGAATTATCGATGCGATGGACCAATAAAAGAATTCTCATCACATTGGTAGGTATAGTTTTAATTTTTACCGCTTTAATGGCATCCAGATATGAGTTTTCAAGGTCAAATGAATACCTGCCAGCGGTTTTACTCAAACCCAACGGGGAACCTTTTTCCCTGCCAATCAAAGACAAGCCAGTTGTGGTGTTGACCGGTTGGGGAACGCCCATCGGTTTTAATAAAGCCTACGATGATTATATTTTCTGGCGAACATCCGGTGGTGTGCGGGTGACTTCACCCAATCAAGCATGCAGCCAGTGGCATGCAGGAACTTTTCCTTACCAGATTGAAATGGCCAGAGTTCCTTTTGCGGTTGGTCGAAAAGTAGACGGTTTTGAAAAGTTTTGGGACAGTCGAGGAACCTACAAGATCAGCGAGGATGGTCAAAGGTATGATCCGATTATAACCAATAAGGCAGGCGAATTTCCTTACATGGGTGGCGATGCTCAACCGCTAAAAGCTTCAGATCTTGAAGGGGTGGAAATCCTGCCATTGAAAGATTATGTAAGCAGCATCACTCGAAAGTACGGGCCGGATCCAAGAAGCGGAATTGATTATTTGGCCGGTACCTATTTGATTAATCAAGCCAACGGGGTCAATGATTTTTATGAAATCGACAAAGCTTATAGGCCTCGTATATACGGCATGATGGGATGGGATCCGGATAAACCGGCTTACTTGCCTGACTATAAAGTCAAACGGGATAAAATACTTAAAGATTACATTAAGGGTTATTTTGGCAGTCAAATTGAAGTCACTGAAGGCTATTATTCCCCCGTTCCTGGATTGACCAAGCATCTCAAGGACACAATGCCAAGAGTTGCTAGAAAGGGCTATCGAAAAGTCGTGCTGACGAAACCAATAACAGACCATAACCTTTATGCTAATAATTATTGGGATCTACGTCTTTCGTACCAATCGCTCTGCAGGGCAGGATTTGATAAGGACGACTTTGATTTTAGTCACATCAGAATGTACGGTAGGACCCCTGAGTACAATCATATTCTCTACGAGAATTTGCATCGCCATTTGGATCTGATTGATCCTAAAGATGAAGTTGCAGTCATTTATGCAACCTTTGGCGCCCCATGGCCCGGTGGCAACCCAGTAGGCCCGTTATCCAATGCAACGCCTTTTATCAATGAATTTTTTCATGAAAATGCCTATTTGAATTTTCTTAGCATCAAACGTTACATCGAAGAGCACGAAGAAAACTACGACATTTCTTTTAAAAGAACTGGTGGCAATGGCACTGTCGATGCCAGAACCAACAATCTATTCGCTTACACCCAATACAGCCCGGATAAACTGGGGCATCCAGAAGATCCATTGCGGTATTGGCAGGTTAGGGAATCCATTGAAGATGCAATTCTCAATCAGGGTAAAAAAGAAGTGGTGGTCATGCTGTCGCATTGGGGATACACTTTTTGGATCCTGATTACCAACATGCGTGAAACCTGGGATATTCCCTTAAACACAATCGAGGAAATTCAAAACGGTGAATACCGTATGACTTGGTGTGAAAAATATCAGGGCCCTGGAGATTACGAACAGGTCGCAGCAGTAAATAATCAGTGTCCCAGTGGATTTACCAGATTACAACTCACCGAAGCTTTTGAAGATCAAATGGAGGATTTGGCGTTCAATTATGCCAACCGCATACGGGGGGGCTTGGAACGATTCGGTGTTTTTCCTAATCTCGATATTAACATTGTCACCAGCGGTGAAATCACCATTTTGGAAGGTGGAAGTGTAGCGGTAACCGAGGGACCTTTGGCCGGTGCCAAACTAGATGTCCCCAAGGACCCACAACCTGGGAAACCCGGCAGCTATCAATGGGAAAACCGATGGCGTCCAGAATCCGATCCAAACCCTAACACAGGGCCCGATGCGGTGAGAGCCATCAATGAATATGCACAAACAAGTGACTACTTGGATGGACCCAAAGATGATTTTACAGCGGTGATTGGAACTCAAGCAAAACGGACCCCAGAAGAGTCTATGCCAGAGCATCCCAAGGCAGTTTCACCGACAATTTTCTTTGGTCCATACAGAACTCTTTTTAATGCCCCAGCCACAATAACCCTGCCTTATGACAATACCAAGGTGACGGATCCAAAGAGAATCAGACCCTATGTATTTAACGAGGTAACTCAAAAATTTGAAGTTGTGCCGAAAGTGATGAGTAACTGGGAACCGCTCCTCAGTGAGGACAATAGCAGTTTGACTTTTCAGGTCCAGATATTGGGTCAATTTGTTTTGGTAGAAGAGAGTTAGATTGCAACAATCCAAAACAGAGACAATTGGAATCCGCACTCTCTAAACCCTCTTTGTAAAATTCTTGGAAGATCGTTATTTGTTGTTAATCCAACTCAAATCAACTTTCATACTTGGATCCAGCACTGAATATATTTTTGCAATTGTCCCATCATCCCTGATGCATTTCATGATCATTAATGCTAAATCCTCCCTGGTCATGATCCCCAATATACATTCTTCTGTAAGCATACCACTGCCAGTAGCCCTATCATTGGTCAGCTGACCTGGTCTGATGATAGTAAAATCGAGATCAGTTTCTCTGAGCACATTCTCAGCTTTGGTTTTTTCAGCTGCTATAGGTCCTAAAAAAGGCTTTACTGCGTCAGGAAGTTCGTGCCTACTTTCTCCTGAACCTATACTGGTAACGAAAATAAATCTTTTCAGACCAGAGGTAACTGCCGCTTCGATAATATTCTTGTTTCCTAAATAGTCAGCTCTAACGCCAGTTCCTTTACTGCTTCCCCCAACCAGACTGATGACTATGCTTCTCCCATTGACGTTTCTCATACTTTCTAGAATTTGGTTCGGGTGTAGTGCATCAGCTATAAAAGTATTTGCACCTAAAGACTCCAGATATTTTCTGTCTGTTTCCGTTCGAGCAGCAGCGAAAAGTTCCATATCATTTTTTATAATTAATTTTGACAAAGCCAAGCCGGTTTTTCCTGTGGCCCCAAATAGAATAACGGTTGTCATACTGAAGAACTCAGAATGCCTTTTCATCATTAATAAATTGATGAAAAGGCATTAATCTTCCAACTACTTGAAATTAAATTTCGCGGTCAGCATATACTCAGCAGGTGGTTCAGTGTGCCGAATATTGGTTCCACCCCCGGCGATACCAGAAACAATATATTTTTCATCGGCAATATTTTTCCCCTTTAGAGATAGCTGCCAGCGTCCATCCGACTGACGAATTCCAAGGTAGGCATTGACGAGACTATAACTCGGTATCAATAATGCATTTGTTGCTTCAGAAAAATATTCATCTGTCTTAAAAACACTTGCCCCTGCAAACACCTCAAGATTGTCTTTCACATTCCAGGAGTAGTCAAAACCGGCACTGATTGTGTAATCAGGGGTTGAAGGCAAAGTGTCGGCGCCTGATATCGCAACCTCTGAATCGGCTGCTAGTGTGCCGTAATCGCTGTCCATAAAGCCCAGGGCGGCAAAGATATTCAAGTTATCAACGGGTACCCAAGTGAGTTCGAGTTCTAAACCATTAACATCGACTTCACCAACATTACCTTGGGGAAAACCAGCGGGCAGTACTATTGTTTGCTGAATATCATCGTATTGAGCCAAAAAGGCAGAGGCGTTGATGCGAAGTGTGTTATCCAATAAATCACTTTTAATGCCAACTTCATAATTCCAGACGGTTTGTGGTTTATATGGGTTTAGCGCGCAATTCATGTTGGCGAAACAGAGTGTCTGAAATCCACCGGCTTGGAACCCATTTGCGACTATAGCATATACCATCACATTGTCTTTCCATCGATATTCAAGACCCAATTTAGGCGTCGTTTCTGAAAAAGTTTCATCGAGAGCAACAGTTGCAGGACCTGAGCAGATAAACCCAGCACACTGGTTGGTATACGCTTTACGGTCTTCTGTGTAGCGTAACCCTGCGGTGAGGGAAAGCTCATCTGATAGTTGGTAAGTCAGCTGGGTAAAAACAGCAGTGCTATGGGTGGCAAAAGTTGTATTTTCTGTCCAAAGTGGAAATCCAACATCACCGCCGAAGGTTTGGGAACCTTCCTCGTCAAGGAAGTAAAGACCAAGTATCCAGTCCAGGCGGTCATTCTTGGCTTTGCCTGACAACCGGAATTCCTGGCTGACCTGTTCTGCCTCGCTCTCACTTAGAATCACCAAACCCTGGACGCCAAGAACAACAAATCCAGGTGCAACTTGATAAGCTCCGCCGTTGAGATCAAAACTAAAGATATCTTCCAAATCGGTGACCGCTGTGATTGACTCTAGTGTTGTTCCATTCTTAAGATCAGCAGAAATATGTAAACTTCCTCCGGAAAAGTCACCGTCGCCTCTTGCGGGATATGCTGAGCATGCGCAGTAGAATCCTCCCAATGGTTCACCTGGTACCGATGGTGGGTCAAAACTTGGTCCATAAGGAACTGGGTTATAACCATCATTTTCCCCACCTGAGTCAAATACACTAACTACGACATCCAAAGTTTCGCTGCCATACCAATGCAGTTTTCCGCGAAAGGCATGTCTGTCGTATTCACCTGGATGGCCTCCGGTAGAATTATCAAAATATCCCTCATTACGGTTACCAGAAGCCAGTGCGAAGGAGCCTGCGAGACTGCCCTTTACAATTGGACCGCCAACAGAGGCAGTGATGAGATTTGTTTTATAATTCCCAAATCCAATCGATGCGTTTGCCCAGCTGTCGTCATTTGGAGTTCTGGAAATAATCTTAACGGCACCGGAAATGGTGTTTCTTCCATACAGAGTTGCTTGCGGTCCCCTAAGAACTTCAATACGTTCAATGTCACTTAACTGGCTATTGATGACTGATAATCTTCCTCGGTAAACATCATCTTCATAGAAAGCGATGGGAGGTTCAGATGTCACCATGGCTCCATTCTGGATGCTAACACCACGCATGTGCACCTGAAAGCCATCAGCGTTTGATGTTAAAGTGTATGCCAGAAAATTGGGAACATGAAATGCGATATCTTTAGTAACGTCTATTTGGCGTTTCTCGATTGTATCACTGGAAAATGCACTGACTGTGACGGGAACTTCCTGCATATTCTCCGAGCGTCTTTCGGCTGTAACAATAATCTCCTCTATTTGTGACCAAGTAGGGCTAAGTGTGAAAATGCCTGCAATTACTGTGACTGCAAGCGAAGCCTTTTTAATATTCATCTGAATTCTCCACAAAAAAATTTCTAACTAAATCAATAGTAAAATCCTAACAGTTTTAATCTTATGATAAAAGAATTGGCGTCGAGATAAAGGCTCGTCGGTGTTTTCCATTTGTTTTTTTCAAACGAGGCGAATAATCCTATATTATTTTTTGCAATTGATAATGATGTATGTTGCCATTCAAGAATAAACGAGAATTTCTCAATCATGATCGATATCCTGCCAAAAGATCCATTAAAGTACCGTTGGATTATTCTGACGATGTCCTTTTTGTTGATCGCTGTTACCAATGGACTCATCTTTGGTGGACTCTATGTTTTTGAAGAGGAAATCATCATTTCTCTCAGCCAGATTACGGGAGAGGATATCCTACGAGCGGATTTGAAATTCAGAGATGCAGTAACTCTCTGGTCGACAGCAGTTTTTGGTTTTTTTGGTGGTGTTCTCGCAGACAAAATTGGGGTGAAAAAATTAATTATCACGGGCTTAATTATTCTTTCTGGCTGTTTGTGGCAATACAGCCAAGCGGTTTCCCTGAATCAGATGTATTTCATCCATATATTTATGGGAATTGTCTTGTGTATTGCGGGAATGATTGTGAACGTTATTCTGGTTTCCACATGGTTTAAAGGCAGAAGAGGACTGGCAATGGGTTTACTCGTGGCAGGAGGCAGTGCTGGAAATGGACTTTTCCCGCTATTTAACACCTATCTCTTATCAATTGCCGACTGGAGAGAAGTCATGGTGTGGCTAAGCTATATCCCATTACTCATAATCCCATTGGTCTTAGTACTTGTAAAAAATAGTCCTGAAGAACTAGAAGATTCCAAGAGGCAAGTTACCTTTGAAGAATTAAAAGACGCAACAATGAGAGCAGGGGGATCTACTTTAGCACAGGCATTAAAAAGCAAAAATTTTTGGCTTTTATCATTGATGGCCTTCTGTACTTTCTACGCCATAATGGCAATGACAGGCCACGTGTTTCTGATGTTGAGAGATGATAATTACGTGCCAAAAGTTGCAGCTACAGGTGTTGCATTATTATTTATTTGTGGGTTTTTTGGGAAAATTATTAGTGGTGAACTTGCTGAAAGATTCGGTAGAAAGAAGGTTTTGTTGACAGGTGTTGGAGTGATGTTGGTTGGTTCGGTGATAATCAGCACTGCCTTATCTTACAACAGCCCCATTCTTATATGGGTTGGGATCGGTCTTTACGGAGTTGGCTGGGGTGGATTATACACCCTGATTCAATTGTTAACTGCCGATCTATTTGGTTTAATGGCACTCGGAAAAATCATGGGTGTTATCAATATTTTAGATACTATTGGTGGAGGCTTGGGCCCTTTATTCACGGGTTATCTGTATGACACCACCCAAGGGTACTTAGTACCATTCACCTTGATCACCTTTTTGCTAGTGATCGCCTTTTCTGCTTCATCAATACTCAAGATAGATGATAAGGAAATTAAGGCCAATCGCTAATTAGAATCTTTGCAATGATGCCATTGGCATAGCTGGTTTTTCCCGTTATTCGAGCCGTGGTTCAAATTTTTGACCGATGTGTATATTATTTCGTTTTTCAGCGAGGACAATCTGTTTTTGTCTCTCTGCAAAGCGTATCTTTCTTTCTTCAGAGTGTAGATTGTGGCAATGTGGGCAACTCACACCCTCTACATAGTATTCACTTGCCTTATCATTATCATCAATCGGCATACGACAGGCATGACACATGTCGAAATCACCTTCAATCAATCCATGTTGAAGTGATACCCTGTCATCAAACACAAAACATTCACCTTGCCAAAAACTCTCTTCAGGCTTTACCTCTTGCAGGTATTTTTGGATGCCACCTTGCAGCTGTGACACCTCTTCAAAACCTTCTTGCAACAAGTAAGAAGTAGCTTTCTCGCACCGGATTCCGCCAGTGCAAAACATGGCAATTTTTTTTGTTTTCTTGTTAATCATTGGTTTGAGCTCTCGATCTACCCACTCTGGAAATTCCCGGAAAGATTTGGTGTTTGGTTGAATGGAATTAGTGAAAGTTCCAACTGCATTTTCGTAGTAATTTCGGGCATCAACTACAACCGTGTCAGGATCTGCAATCACCTTGTTCCACGCATCAGGGGTTACAAAGGTCCCGGTAACTCTGGCTGGTTTGACATCAACTTTGCCCATGGAGACGATTTCTTTCTTAATTTTGATTTTCATCCGCTTGAAAGTTTTCCCAGTTGCGGTGGAATATTTTGGAGTGAGGCCAAACAATCGTTGGTCGTTCCAGAGAAATTCCAGCACGGTTTGAACGTCCTGTACTGTTCCCGCAATGGTTCCATTAATTCCTTCGGGAGCTAGAAGAATGGTACCCACAGTTCCAGCTTTGCTGCAAACTTTTGCCAATGGAGATTTCAGGCTTTTAAAATCGTCCCAGTCCACAAATTTATAAAATGCAGCAACTACGGTTTCTTTTGTGTTTGGCGTTTTTTTTATCATTATTTCCCTACTAAACCTGTCAGCCAAATAGATGACTAGTAAGTGCGATCAATTGCAAAACGAGCAAGTTTTATCAGGGCATGTTTGTATTGGCTGTCTGGCAGGGGTCCCAGTGCGGTGATCGCCTTTTCCGAAATAGCTTTGGCTTTTTCTGTGGCCAGCGCCAAAGCCCCACAGGTTCTGAGACATTCTATAATTTGTTCGCTGTGTTGGGAGTCTTTGTTTACAATCGCTTCTCGAATCAATAATTGTTCTTGAGAGTTGCATCGTTCGAGAGCATAGATCAGAGGCAAAGTTGGTTTTCCTTCAGCAAGATCATCCCCTATATTTTTACCCATAATCTCAACGGAAGAGCTGTAATCAAAGACATCGTCAATCAGTTGAAATGCAATTCCTAAATGGCGGCCATATTCGGTCAAGCATAATTCTACGATTTGCGATTGATCCGCCAAAACCGCACCAATGCTGGCACCTGCCTCAAACAACTTACCCGTCTTGCGATAGATCACATCCATGTATTCTTTTTCAGTGACATCAGGATTACCACAGTGAGTCAACTGCAAAACCTCCCCCTCGGCAATGGTATTGGTCGTATGCGCCATGATTTCCATGACACGGATTTGACCAATCTGCACCATCATTTGAAACGCCCTGGAGTAGAGGAAGTCTCCAACCAAAATTGTGGATTCGTTGCCAAAATTTCGGTGTGCGGTTTTTATCCCCCGCCTGGTGTCAGATTCATCGACAACATCGTCGTGCAATAGTGTTGCGGTGTGAATGAATTCAATCATCGCCGCAGCCAGAATACGAGAAGGGTTGTGTTCGTCTACTCCACATGCTCTTGAGGATAGCAACACCATCAATGGACGCAGTCTTTTGCCACCACTGTTAATGATGTAATGTGAAATACTACTGATGAGGTCGACATCAGTATCCAGCTGCACTTGGATTTCTTGATCCATTTCTTGCCAATCCAATCCAAGAAGAGATCGGATCTCTTCAATGATCGATTTTTCTTCATTCAGTCTATCTAAGCTTTGAATCATAATTAAGCAGTCTTCTTTTGCTGGGTTTACGGATCTCCGGACACTATATCAAAGCCTTCAAATATATTGAATTAGAATGCTTAAATCTATAGAATTGCCTCCCAGTTG
>Ga0310122_10003150_pt1 | contig 10466 bp, 7 predicted proteins | sample CB6_Bottom_1051__FD_203503 | JGI IMG/M metagenome (GOLD analysis project Ga0310122, IMG submission 203503) | Marine microbial communities from Western Arctic Ocean, Canada - CB6_Bottom_1051 | ecosystem: Environmental > Aquatic > Marine > Oceanic | place: Canada: Western Arctic Ocean | collected...
ACACACCATGGCGCGAGTACAAAATCCCATCGGCGTACGCGCGAAGGGACGTGCCGATAACAATAGCCGCAAAAAGAACAATGCCGAGAAGTAGGACGAAAGACGATCGCCGAAAACCACGAAACGGCAGGGGAGCGAGCCCAACAAGCACGAGCACGCCTCCGACGCCAATAAAAATATGGTCAACGCCAAACCGCGGAATAAGATAAAAGCCGGCGGCCAAGCTCCCGAAAATGCTCCCAAGCGTGGACCAAAAAAAAACCTTGCCCGAAATACTTCCAATACCCAAGGTTGGTAACCGCGCGTGCTGGAGCGTGATGGCATACGGCGAGAGCATGCCCAAAAGAAAGCTCGGTACAAAAAAGAGAAAGAGCGCCGAGACGAGCGGACCGTATACTAAAGAAAATAGCGCGCTGAAAAGAGGTAGGAGCGAAGACGTCATGAGCTGCATAAAAAGAACCCCAAGACCGCTCGCAAGGATGATGCCGAAAAACCAGCGCGTGGAGGGGTGTCGGTCAGCCACTCGTCCGCCAATATAATATCCTAAAGAGAGCGCGGCAAGAATGACGCTCAAAACACTCGAAACGGTAAAAATAGTATTCCCAAAAAAAGGCGACAAGAGCCGCACCGCCACCACCTCGAGAATCAAAACACACGCGCCGGTTATAAAGACAACGGCAAGAAGAATATTCCGACGAAGAAAATCCATAGAGGAATCCTAGCGCACGCCGCGGTCAAGAGCAAATCTCGCGCGCGTAAACCTTAGAATGTAAACCTGAATACATACGCCAAACGAATAAAACTAAACACGTAAACTGAAACGGTAGCAAAAAGCAACCTTATCCACAAAGCCGGCTGCCGTCTGAGGAAGAATATACTAGCATACTAGTATGCTAGTATATGGCATACAAAAAAACAGACCCCACCAAGAAAATCGTGTGGACGATGCAGGGCTCGAACCTGCGACCCTCGCCGTGTAAAGGCGATGCTCTTCCAGCTGAGCTAATCGTCCGCCATACTGGCTCAAAATCTTTGATTTTGCTAGCAGTATGAGCGTCCCGCCATCGGCGGGGCCACACCAACACTCTATCAATATTATGTTTTACTCGCAAGAGATGACCACATCACCTCGAACGTTTCCTTGTGCATCTGGATCACGCTCCGTGTGCGGATGACGATGGCGGTGATGGGCAGGATCGTCCCGAGATCGTGTTTTGAGAAACGTGTTACAAGCAGAGATCGTGTAACTAAAAATCCCGCATACCGCGGGATTTTTAGCGTAGTGCGCCCACCAGGACTCGAACCTGGAAACCGCCAAGATATAAGCTTGGTGCTCTGCCATTGAGCTATGAGCGCATTCTCTATACCCCAAGTGTAACAACGCGATACCAAAAAGCAAGAAATATTTGGTGCAGGGGGAAAGTATGATACAATGACGACATGGGAATAGAAATACCTAAAGCAACCCCGGAGGAATCAGCAGAGTATGCGAGAGCGGGTGCACTAAAGATCGTGGAGGGTGAGGTGCAGGAAAAAAGGCCGGAAAGGGGTGTAGAGGTGTTCTTTAAAACTCCGGCCAGCGGAGATCCACGCATAATAACCGCGGGATTTGAGGAAGAGAAGCGTAGTAAAGAAGAGTGGCAAAAACGAATTGAGGCAGAGCAGGAGAAGATCGCGCAAAACAAAGTAGATAAAGAAACTCTAGCTCTCCTGAAAGAAATCAAAGACAAAAGAGCAGAAGGTGTCGTGTTGGCAAACGAACGTATTGGGGAAGTAAAAAAGGATCCGGAAAAACAAGCAGAATTCGACGCGATAGTAGCAGCGGAGCAAGTAGCAAAGGAGCATTTACCGAAAATAACGGTTGCCGGCATAGAAAGATCGTGGGCTGGATACATTGAATCGTTGGAAGCGGAGAAAGAACAGACTGAGCTCGGGAGTGCACTCGCGGAAGCGCGGAGAGCGCGAGGAAGGGTGAAAGAAGCGGAAGAAATACTCGACAGAATAACAAAACATCATTAAAAAAAAGTTCAAACAAAAAGCCGCACATCGCGCGGTTTTTTGTTTGATCAAATTACTTTCTACCGCACCCGCACCGGTTTCAGTTTGTACTCCTTCACAAGCTTGTCAAAGTCATTGTATTCGAGCGACTCCTTCTCGATGAGCGTCTTTGCAATATGTTCGAGGAGGGCTTGATGCTGTGCGAGAAGCTTCTTCGCCAGCTTGAAAGCGTTCATGATAAGCATGTGGACCTCGGCGTCAATCTTTGCCGCAACCTCTTCCGAATAATCTTTTGCAGTCGAAATCTCACGCCCCAAGAATATGAGATCTCGCGCCTTACCGAACGAACGCGGCCCCAACGCGTCGCTCATCCCGTAGCGTGTCACCAAGCTATGTGCAATCGCGGTCGCCTGCTGGATATCGTTCGAGGACCCGGTCGTCACATCCTTAAACTTCAAAAGCTCGGCGACATACCCGCCAAACGCCACCGCAAGCTCGGCCAAGAATTGTGTCTTCGTCTTGAGCCGTCGCTCTTCGATCGGAAGCTTGATCGTGTACCCCCCTGCCATACCACGACTCACAATCGAGACCTTCTGGACCGGATCAGCGTCCCGCAATGCGGCTGCAACGAGGGCATGTCCCGCCTCGTGGTAAGCCGTAATTTCCTTTTCACTTTCAGAAGTCCTGCGCGACCTTCGTGCAGGACCCAGCATAACCTTCTCGATTGACTCCAAGATATCGTGCTGGAAAATCTCCTTTTTATTGTGACGCGCCGCAAACAATGCGGACTCGTTCATAAGATTCGCGAGATCGGCTCCCGAAAATCCGGGCGTGCGCACCGCAACACGATGCAAGTCCACATCAGCATGAAACGGCTTATTCTTCGAGTGCAGTTTCAGAATTTCCTCACGATCGGTAATGTCGGGCATATCAAGGACAACCCGCCGATCAAATCTCCCGGGCCGAAGCAGCGCGGGATCTAAAATGTCCGGACGATTTGTCGCCGCCGTCACGATCACATTCGTCGTACGATCAAACCCGTCCATCTCAACCAAGATCTGATTCAGTGTCTGCTCGCGCTCGTCATGTCCGCCGCCCATGCCTGCGCCGCGCTCTCGTCCGATCGCATCAATCTCATCAATAAAGACAAGCGACGGCGCCGCTTTCTTTGCAGTCGCAAACAAGTCCCGCGCACGAGAGCTCCCAACACCTACAAACATCTCCACAAACTCCGAACCCGCCATATGAAAAAACGGCACATTCGCCTCCGCCGCAACCGCGCGCGCCAGAAGCGTCTTCCCCGTCCCCGGAGGCCCCATAAGGAGGACTCCCCGCGGGATACGCGCGCCCATATCGGTAAACCGCTTGGGATCCTTCAAAAAATCCACTATCTCACCAAGCTCTTCCTTTGCCTCCTTCAAGCCGGCAACATCCTTAAACGTTATTCGCTCCTTCGGCTGGGTGAAAAGTTTCAGATTTGCCTTCCCAAAGCTAAAGGCCTGATTCATCCCGCCCTTCGCCTGTCGGAAGAACCATCCGAAAAGAAAGATGAGAAGAATAATAGGAAGGAGAGAGGGAATCAAAATACTCATCCAGTACCGAAACCCGCTCGCATGCTGAATCTCGATCTCGACACCGCTCAAAAACCGAAGATCGAGCCCGTAGTTCGAAAGCGTCTCGGTAATGCCCGCTTCAGACTCTTTCTGCGTAATCGCCTTCGTATCGTCGGCAAGCGTCACATGCACCTCATTACCTTTCACCACAAGCGAGGTGACATCGCCATCCTGAATTTTTTGCACGAGTGCGCTCAAACCAAGCGTCTCGGTACTCGAAAATCCATCACCGGAAAACGCCGAAAAAATAAGCACGATCGAGATGAGCGAGACAATCACCCAGAGCATGTTTTTTGAGAGTTTTTTCATGATAATAGAATAGTAAAACACCTCGCATGAGAAGGCAACGGAGAGATACACAAAAAGAAAAATCCTAAACGCTAAATCCTAAATAAATTCCAATGATCAAAACCTGAAATTCTAAACGCGCGTGTTTAGAACATTTGGATTTCGAATTTGTAATTTGTTTAGAGTTTAGAATTTAGGATTTTAACTTAAGATATATCCTTTTCTCCTCTGGCTTCACATCAGCAATCACAAACGTATACTCCTCACCTTCTTTCAACTGCGCCTTCATCTCGGGGACACCGCCAAACTCCGTTATGTGGATCTGCCCCTGGACCGAGCCGAGCGTGATCACCGCTCCCACCGACGTGAAGCTATAGACCGTTCCGGTAACCTCCTGCCCCACCGTGTACATATCAGCAATTCCCTCCCACGGATCACCGGTAAGTGCCTTCAAAGATAAGTAGACGCGCCCGCCTTTGATCTCAATAATCTTCGCCGTCACCGCATCATCTATCGACACCACCTCCTTCGGATCATCAATAACACGATGCGAAAGCTCAGATACGTGAATCAACCCCTCAAGCGCCGGATTATCCGCAAACTTGAAGAAGGCGCCGAAGCTCGCCACACCGGAAATAATACCCTCCACCGTCTGCCCCACCTCATAGGCGGCAACAAGCTCCTTCGAGGCCTCATGCATCGCCTCCTTCTCGGAGAGGATCACCTTATTCTGTTTCTGATGAACATCAATCACCTTCACCTGGAAGGTCTCGGTCTGCAGGCGCTGGAGTTCCTGGATAATCTTCTGCTTGTCGCCGTCATCCACATTCGGGTAATGTGCAGGGGAGAGCTGTGAGAGGGGTAAAAAGGCCTTCAAGCCCGCGACATCAACGATAAGGCCGCCCTTATTGAAACCGGAAGGCGTCGCCGCGAATACCTCTTCTTTCTCCTGCAACTCGGCAACGGCATCCCACGACTTCTGTCGCCCCGCCTCCGTAAGCGAGAGCTCCACATACCCGTCCTCATTATCAACCTCAACCACCTTACCGGAGATCGTCCCGCCCGACCCGAGGCCGCGCGTCAGCTCCCGCGCATTCATAAGCTCGCCGCCGTAAACCGCACCCGTCCCGTACTTCCCGAGGTCGATGAGCATGAGACGCGAGCCCTTCTCGAGAACCGTACCCTCAACCACATCCCCAACTTTAAGCGGCGCAAACAACTGCGCCTCCTCTTTCAAAATTTGTGTCAACAGCGACTGCGGCCGCGTTCGTGTCGTACTTGGCATGGCATTAACAATACCCTCGGGACCAAGCAGTGTCAAATATAACCTTGGTATGATGTTCTATGCTGATACAATAAAAAACATGGGATTTGAGAGTATAAATAAAAACTGGGAACGAGACAGTAATGATCAGGACAGAGCAGGAAACTACGAAGCGTTCGAGAATATAAAAAACAGTTGGGACGTACACCGACCAGACGAGCTAGAGTACAAAGAAATATATCCCACAGCTCTATACGATGATTTCTTTAATAACGTAGATTGCGTTATTAATTTTGAAGACAAAGAAAATGTACGAATAGGCATAGACGTAACAACGGGCGGAAGATCATCAATGGATAAAAAGTTTGCAGGATGGGCGCGCACAGTTAAAAACGAAGGACTAACCGAAGTAAAATATGGAATAAACGACGAAGGAGAGCGTGAAAAAATTTATCTCCCGAAAGCGGTCGTGGTTATATCCAGAGAAGACACAAAAAAACTCATGCACCTTATGACGGAAAAACAGACGGGTGAACTAGAGAGCAACGAAATTAAAGCGGTGGTGCTAAAGCAGATAGAATCACAGCTTGCAAACGCATTGGAATTCCCAAATTTTTACTCGGTGTTTATCGCCTGCTTTGCGATGTCCTCAAAAACACATGCATACACATGTGTTTTTGAGGACATGACCGTTGTGTTCTATCTTTATACAGAGCACAGAATAGAATGGCCTTATGCTCATTGAAAAGACGAAGCAGGTGCAGTACAATACATAAGTAATACTAGCTCATAGCTACTGGTTTTTTGGAACGTCCTAAAAGCTAAAAGCTAAAAGCTAAAAGCTGCCCAATGGTAATCACCTACCAGGGAGACAACTACTTCAAAATCCAGTCGGGAGAAAGCGTTGTCCTCATCGATCCCACAAATACACGCTCCTTCAAAGGAGCGAATGTGGTTTTGAATACCATAAAACCGGCTACAATCGCGCGCCCGGAAGAGGAAGGTGTATTTTGGATAGAAAACCAGGGGGAGTATGAACGCGAGGGAATCCGCGTCGAAGGATGGAGTACGAGTCACAAAGACGGCGTAACGCATACCGCTTACCAGTTTACCATGGAAGGGATAGAGATAGCGGTACTTGGACACCTCACAAACGCGCTCGCACCCGACGTTATCGAGAAACTGCAAGACAAAGATATCCTTATCGTCCCGGGAAGCGGCGCGCCGTATATCGCGCCCGGAGACATCGCAAAAACGATACGACAAATCGAGCCGGGAATGGTCATCCCATCGCTCATAAAAGCCGCACCAAAAAAACTATTCGACGAACTCAACGTAACCCCAACTCCCGAAGAAAAAATCACGATAAAAAAGAAAGATGTATCACCGGGAGCTATGGAGGTGCGGTATCTAAAAGGCCCATAAAAAACCATGAGTATTGTAGGCAGCATCGGTGCAAAAATCAGACGCATACAGCGAGCGAGCGACACGGTAAAAAGACGCTGGCAGATCGCACTCACGACCATCAGCATGATACTCATCATCCTCCTCTGGCTGGGGTATGTCAGTGTTACCATCCCGAAAATAGAAGGCACGACGCCCGATGAGGATACGACAGAATCATTTTTCTCCGTCTTCGGAAGAGGATTCACGATCATATCAGGAAATGCAAAAGAAAAACTGAAAGATGCGGGCGCGAGCGTGCAAGGCGCCGTCGGGTCATTCCAAGCACAGATTAAACAAGGGAATAAGTATACGATTGAAGGAGAGAAATAATCTACGAATTACGAATATAATACGAATATACGAATTACTCACACGTCGCCGCATTCGTACGAGATTCGTAATTCGTAGATAGATCATGCCTGAAAAAGAACCACAAAAAAAGCAAAGAATAGAACCGCGCGAGATCACGGATGAACTGAAAGAGTCATACCTCGACTATGCCATGTCCGTCATCGTCTCACGCGCGCTCCCCGACGTCCGTGACGGCTTGAAGCCCGTCCAACGGCGTATTTTGTGGGCGATGTGGAGTATGGGGCAGACAGCGGGCGCGCGATTTATGAAATCAGCACGTATTACCGGAGAAATTCTCGGAAAATATCATCCGCACGGAGACACGGCGGTCTACGACGCAATGGTCCGCATGGCACAAGACTTCTCACTGCGCTACCCGCTCGTGAAAGGACAAGGAAATTTTGGATCAATTGACGGGGATTCTGCTGCGCACATGAGATACACCGAGTCAAAACTCGAGAAAATAGCCGAAGAGCTCCTCTTCGATATCGAAAAAGGCACCGTTGACTGGCAGCCGAACTACGACAGCTCGCGCACCGAACCGAAATATCTCCCCGCGAAGCTCCCCAACCTCCTTATAAACGGCACGGTTGGCATCGCTGTCGGTATGGCAACGAGCATCCCCCCGCATAACTTGAGCGAGGTGATTGACGCCACAACCTTCCTTATAGAAAAGCCGGACGCCACCATAAAAGACCTCATGCAATTCATCCCCGGCCCCGACTTCCCAACCGGCGGAATTATCTATGGCACACGAGCGCTCGAAGAAGCGTACACGACCGGCAGGGGATCTATCACAACACGCGGGGTTCTGGACATACAAGAGCAAAAAAACGGCAGATTCCAGATTATAATCAGCGAGATCCCGTATCAGGTCAACAAATCCGACCTTATTATAAAAATGGCCGAGCTCGTAACCGATAAAAAGATCGAAGGAATCAAGGACATCCGCGACGAGTCAGATCGAGAAGGACTGCGCATTGCGATCGACCTAAAAGGCGACACCGCCCCCCAAAAAATCGTCAACCGCCTCTACCAATACACCGACCTCCAGAAAAATATCCACTACAACATGATTGCCTTGGAAGGCGGTATCCAGCCGCAGATGTGGTCGCTGAAAGGAATCCTGCAAGCCCACATCGACCACCGCAACATCGTCGTCCGCCGCCGCACCGAGTTCGACCTCAAGAAGGCCGAGGAGCGCGCGCATATTTTAGAGGGTCTCGTAAAAGCACTCGACGTGATAGATAAGGTCATCGCGACAATTAGAAAGTCAAAAGACAAGATAAACGCGCACGCGAACCTTATGAAGACCTTCAAGTTCACGGACGCACAAACAACGGCGATCCTCGAGATGCGTCTTCACACACTCGCCGCGCTCGAACGTAAAAAGCTTGAAGACGAGCTCGTCGAGAAGAAGAAACTCATCGCGGAATTGAAGGCCATCTTAAAAAGCCCTAAGAGAATCCTCGCAATTATAAAGAACGAGTTCGCGGAGCTTCGAAAACAGTTTGGCGGCGAGCGAAAGACGAAGGCGATCAAAGGGGGTATCAAGGAGTTCAATGAAGAAGACCTCGTCCCGCAAGAAGAGGCGGTTATAACGCTCACCCGCGGCGGATACATCAAACGCATGCCGCCCAGCACCTTCAAGGCGCAAAAGCGCGGCGGAAAAGGCCTCATCGGCTTTGAGCTCAAAGACGAAGACCAGATTACCTCGTTCATCTTCGCACACACCCACGACAACATTCTCTTCTTCACCAATCGTGGACGCGTCTTCCTGACAAAGGGGTACGATGTCCCCGCAGCAAGCCGCACCGCACGCGGGAAGACGGTCTACAACTTCCTCGAGATCCCGCCGGAAGAACACGTGACCGCCATGCGTGCGTACACCGTAGACAAAGAAGGGGAGGCGAAAGAACGCAACCTTGTTATGGTTACCGCGCGCGGCCTCGTGAAGAAAACAGCGCTTAAAGATTTCGACAATGTACGGCGCACCGGCATCATCGCTATTAACTTGAGGCAAGACGACGAACTCCGGTGGGTGAGTCTTGCAGAAGCACAAGAAGAAATAATCGTCGCATCCGCCTTTGGGCAGTCCATCCGCTTCAAAGAGAGCGACGCCCGCGCGATGGGCCGTACGGCGGCAGGGGTGACCGCAATCCGCTTGAAAGATAAAGACGAAGTAGCAGGAGTTGGTATAATAAAGAAGCAGGAAGCAGGAAAGTTTCTCATCGTAATGGCAAACGGTTACGCGAAGCAGACGCCGCTCAAAGAATACAAGACACAAAACCGCGGCGGCTCGGGGATGCGCACCGCAAAAGTCACGCAAAAAACGGGGCACATCATCGCGGCGCGCATCGTTGGGGTCGAGACGGAAGAGATGATCGCCTTCTCAAAGAAGGGGCAGGTCATCCGAACCAAAATCGCCGACGTCCGCACCACCGGCCGCGATGCACAAGGCGTCAAAATAATGAATTTGAAAGAAGGGGACACGCTGGTGGGAGTGGTGTGTTTGTAAGGTTTCTGATAGCTATGAGCTACGAGAGGTGACGACGTCATTCATTCCTCATAGCTAACAGCTCGTAGCTCATAGCTTTCCTGGACAGTGGTCACTTTTTGAAATGAGACAATAGACATTAGAATTTTTTCTCCGTGGATCCACTCAAAGCAAAAATATTGATGGGGGCGGCAGGCGTGATACTCGTCGGGGGAGTTTTTGTACTCTTTACCGGCATAGATATCTTCCCGAGCGGAGAAGAAGGGAAGGAAGCAGGAAGCACCGCACTACGGCAGAGGACCATGGAAGGTACGCTCATCGTCTGGGGGCTCTTCGACGCACAAACCAACTATACCGACGCCATCGAGGCGTTTACCGCGCGATATCCGACAATGACTGTCGAGTACAAACGCTTCACAAGCGAGACGAGTTACAAGCAAGAGTTGATCGATGCGCTCGCCGCAGGAAGAGGGCCGGACATATTCATGATACGAAACACCGACCTCGGTCAGTACGTCGACAAGACAGTCCCGCTCTCACTCGAGGCACTTCCCCGGAGTACGCTCGACAGCATCTTCCCCGAGGTGGTGGGGAATGACTTCGTGCGCGAAGAAGGCATCTACGCTCTCCCGCTTACGATCGACACACTTGCATTCATCTACAACAAGGACCACTTCAACCAGGCGGCAATCATCTTTCCGCCGGAAACGTGGAGCGAACTGCAAGCGATCATACCGGATCTCGTACAGTACAACGAAGACGGATCCGTGCGGCGGCGTGGCATCGCAATCGGCGGCTCAAACGAGAACGTCGACAGCGGCTCACATCTCCTCGAACTCCTCGTCCTCCAAGAGCGCGCGGTGAAAAATCAAGGATTTGCGATTACCTCACCCGAAAGCGAGCGTGCAATGAATTTCTATACACAGTTCGCAGCACCCGGAGAGAACCGAACGTGGGAGGTCTCACGAAAAAACTCGGTTGAGACATTCGCCGCAGGAGACACCGCGAT
>Ga0310122_10003153_pt1 | contig 10461 bp, 5 predicted proteins | sample CB6_Bottom_1051__FD_203503 | JGI IMG/M metagenome (GOLD analysis project Ga0310122, IMG submission 203503) | Marine microbial communities from Western Arctic Ocean, Canada - CB6_Bottom_1051 | ecosystem: Environmental > Aquatic > Marine > Oceanic | place: Canada: Western Arctic Ocean | collected...
TCTGCACGCGGTCAGCCTGGGTCCTCTGGACCCGGCGGTGGCCGAGCATGCCCGTTTGGTGGATTTCTTGATTGATCAGCTGGATGCGCTCCCCACCGTGGCGCTCGCGCTGCAGATGCCGACCGATCCCCGGGCGCTACTGGTCGCCGCTGTCGTCAGGGCCGACCCCGCCACCACCACCCCCCTCGAGCAACTCGCCCGCTCGGCCGGCGCGGGTAAGCGTACTCTCGAGCGTCTGTTTCGCGCGGAGACGGGTCTGACCTTCGGCCGCTGGCGCCAGCAGGCGCGGCTACTCGAGGCGCTGCGGCTGATCGCGGCGGGACGGCCGGTGACCACGGTGGCTCTCGATGTTGGCTATGAGAGTCCCAGTGCCTTCATTGCCATGTTCAAGACCGCGTTGGGGACGACGCCCAGCCGGTACTATTCCGCGGGACTGTAGCTGGTTGGCTCGCCGTCGGGTGTCGAAATCGCTGGGATTGGGCGTGTGTGCTGTGCTCGGGGTCAGGCACCAGCAACGCACTACACCGGGGGCTATTCGACCGGGCCGGCGAGCCAGGCCGCGAGCGACTGTCGGACGGCGGCGAACGATCGCTCCGGCGCGAGCAGCTCATACTGGAGGACGCCGCCGTTCGTCGGGGTGAGAAACCCGCCTTCCGTCGCGTAGGCGACCCCGTATCGTTCGGTGCGTGCCCGGTAGGTCGGCGGGCTACCCGGATTCCGAGCGCCGCCGCAGGCCGCCGCCCTGGTTGCCCGGTCGGGGCGAGCGGCCGACCACCAGGCCAGACGTATCGAGACGGTGAAGTCGTCGGCCGGCGACGCGCTGACCCAGGACTGCGGTGCCGACCCGCCCCCACACGACGTCGGCAGACCAGTATCCAGAATCCACCCTGCCGGCAGTCTCACGACCGGACCGGGCGGCAGAAAGGGTCCGGCCGTCAGCGCGAGGGCGCGCGGCGAGCCGAACCGGTCCACGAGAAGCGGGTCGGCGTCCAGGCTGTCCAGTGACGCACGAAGCACGGATCGGTTGAACGCCAGCAGGTCCGGCGGCCCGACATAGCGCGCGACGAGGTGCTCGTCGGCCACGGAGACGACCGCATACTCCATCTGCACGAGCCGGCCGAGCGCGTCGACGCCCCTCACGCTCCCGACGACCCCGGCATCCGTCGCGCGCGCGCGAGACCCCGTGCCACGCGTGAGCGCGAGCTCTTCGAACGCGCCGCGCGTGAGGAGTAGGCCCTCCAGTTGTCGGGGGCTCCAGGATGACCAGATTCGATCGATACGCAGCGCCAGCGGGTTGTCCGGCACGTCGAGATCGACCCGCACGCTGAGCCGCGACGAGGGGCGGATGAGCGCGCCGACCGGGACGCGAAGACGCAGCGCCCGTCCGTCGAACCCCTGGAGCGGCCCGAGCCGCAGTCGTGGCACCGGGAGGAACTGGTCGAGACCGATCGACTCGGCCAACGTCGTCACGTGGTTGACCCCGATCGCGAACCCAAGCCGGGTCTCCCGACCGGCGGCATTCACCTCCATCTGCACGACACCGATCACGTAACCCTCGTCATCGACGAGTGGACCACCGCTGTTCCCCGGGTTGATGACGGCGTCGGTCTGCAGATACTGCATCGGTTCGGTGCCGACGGTGCGCTCCCGCATCGCCGAGAGCGTGCCGGCGCTCGCGCTGATCCGCGGCGCCCCGCCGGGGGTCTGGGTGTTGAGCAGTTCGTCGATCGCACCACCGAACGGATATCCCAGGGCCCGCACCGCCTGCCCCACCGTCAGCGCCCCAGAGTCCCCGAGCGCCAGATACGGCAGGCCGCCGGCCGAGATCGACAGAATGGCCAGGTCGAGCTCCGGCTGGGTCGCCATGACCGTGGCGACGAACGTTGCGGTGGCGCTCCCAGACGGGATCTGCTGGAACACCACCTCGAGGCGCGTGACGTCGACCGTCCGGCGTACCAGACCGCCGGCGACTTCCTCTACCGTGTCGCCACCGACGACGACGTGGTGCGCCGTCACGATGTAGCCGAACGGAGAAACAACGAAGCCGGTGCCGGTGCTGACCGCGATGCCGGCCCGTTCCTCGACCCGACTCCCGAGGGCACCCAAGAACTCCGCCCGCACGTCGCCGAACACGCGAATGAACACGGTCGCATCCGTCGGCGAGGCCGCCCGCTGCGCCACCGCCGTCCGAGGAGGGAGCAGTACGCAGAGCGTGAGAGACACAAAGGTGGCCACACGTATCTGGCTCGTCATGTCCCGCGACATGGTAGCAGGCGAGCAACCCTGGGGGGCATAGGACGCACTGGAGCAGTTCGCCAGGGCCAGTCCGGAGTCTATCAAGGGTGATACCGGCGCGCTCGAGCTGCGTGTCGGTCAACGCACGCGTAACGCGTCGTCCCCACGGGGGCCAACGGCTGGGCGTGCGGCCGGACGACGCGCGGGCCCGTGCGTATTCCCCACCGGTATAATCTGCTAGATCTCGAGCGGCCGAGCCTGGTGGGACAGGCACGGCCGGGCCGCGACCGTGCTCCAGCACACACCGCGGCCGGCTGGACGGTTGACATGAAGCAGGTGTCTCGGCGGGGGCTCACCGTCGTCGGTAGTGTCGTGCTGATCGGCGTGCTCGCATCCGGGTGGCAGCAAGTGAACGCCGCGAGGAAGGAGCGGGCGGAAGCGCGCCTGCGGACGCAGCGGAGTGCCTTCGCGCCGACCGACACCGTGGAGATGGGCCGGATGCCGGCCGAGCTGCGGGAGTCGTCCGGTGTCACTATCAGCCGGAGGTATCCGGGCGTCTTCTGGACGCACAACGACTCCGGTGACGAGCCGCGGGTGTACGCGATCGACGCGACGGCGAGGCTCGTCGCCACCTTCGAAGTCGAGGGGGCTCGTGCGCGAGACTGGGAGGCGATGGAGTTGGGACCATGCCCCGGATCCGGCACGTCGTGTCTTTATCTCGCAGACATCGGCGACAACCTCGCCGGGCGGAGCTCGGTGGCCATCTACATCATCGAGGAGCCGGACCCGTCTGCCGGAGACGGCGAAGTGGCACTGCTGGGGGCCGTCCGGTTCGTCTACCCCGATGGTCCGCACAACGCGGAGGCGCTGGCGATCACCGCGGAGGGCAACCTCGTGGTCGTGACAAGGGAACGCAGCCTGACGACCTGGTTCTTCGAGATTCCGGCCGCCGACGTCGCGACCGCGGTCATGAGCGGAGGGACGCTGACGCTCGCGGCGGGCCGGCGATTGCCGATCAGGCCGGACCCGCTCGTGAGCCGTCTGGTCACCGGCGCTGCGATCAACGCCGGCGGCGACCTGCTCGCGGTCCGCACCTATTCGGAGGTCTACTTCTTTCGCTGGCCGGTTGCTGACCCGCCGGAACAGGTGGCCGAAGCCTGCTTCCTGGGGAACGCGGAGCCACAGGGGGAGGCGATCGCGTTCCGCGACGACGGCTGGCTCGTGCTGACCAGCGAGGTGAGGAACGGGCGCCCTGGCTATCTCCAGGCGGTACGGTGTGCCGGCGTCGGGTCCTGAGGCTTCGACCCGTAGCGCTCATCGCCGAATGGCAACGGAGCACGCACGGTTCGGCGGTGTGACGAGGCGTCACGGGGTGTTCGGCTTGAGTGTGTAAGGTGTATAAGGAGTCTAGAAAAGGTTGTCGGATCAAGCCACGCGCTTTCGGGGTACTCATCATGTCTCTCCGCGATTCTTGTCTCGCTGCGTCGATGTGCTGTCTCGCCGCCACGGTCGTGTCCGGGGGATCATCCCCTCTGGCTGCCCAGGAATCGGTTCGCACCGTCGACTTCCAGCGCGAGGTTCGTCCCATCCTCGCGGACAACTGCTTTCAGTGCCACGGCCCGGACCCGAGCACGCGGAGAGCCGGCCTGCGGCTCGACACGCGGGACGGCGCGCTGGGTGCACGGCCACGTGGCGCCGCGGTTGTCCCGGCGGACCTCGAGGCCAGCCTGCTGTATGAGCGCATCACGCAGCGCAATGACCGGGTGCGGATGCCGCCACCGGCGCTGTCCAACAAGACGCTCTCGGACGAGCAGATCGATGTGCTGAAGCGGTGGATCGAGGAGGGTGCGTCATGGGACCAGCACTGGTCCTTTGCGGAGATCACGCGACCCGACCCCCCGGCGGTCGCCGACGAGGCGTGGGTACGCAACCCACTCGACCAGTTTGTCCTCGCGCGGCTCGAGGCCGCGCAGCTCCGACCGGCGCCCGAAGCCGACCGGCGCACGATCGCTCGCCGTGTGGCGTTGGATCTCACCGGACTCCCGCCTGACCCCGGCATGTTGGCCTCGTTTCTGAGCGACACGTCGGACCAGGCCTACGAGGGGCTGGTGGACCGGTTGCTCGACTCGAGGCACTGGGGTGAACACCGCGCCCGGTACTGGCTGGATGCCGCGCGCTACGGTGATACCCACGGCATCCACATCGACAACTACCGCGAGATGTATGCCTATCGCGACTGGGCGATCGCCGCGTTCAACAACAACCAGCCATTCGACGAGTTCACCCTCGACCAGGTCGCGGGCGACCTGCTGCCGGAGCCGAGCCTGGACCAGCTGGTGGCCACCGGGTTTCAGCGGAACAACATCACCACCAACGAAGGCGGTGTCGTGCCGGAAGAGTACGAGGCGATCTACGCCAAGGACCGCGCCGAGACGATCGGCAGTGTGTTCCTGGGGCTGACGGTCGGCTGCGCAACCTGTCACGACCACAAGTTCGACCCGATCGCGCAGCGTGAGTTCTACGCGATGACCGCGTTCTTCCGGAACACCACGCAATACGTCATGGATGGCAACGTCTCGGACCCCCCACCCATTCTGGTGGTGCCGGACGACGACGACCGCGCGCTCTGGTCGCAGCTCCGGCGGGAGGCCGCCGATATCGACGGCCAGCTGCAGGCGCGGGCCGCGTCGGTCGAACCGATGTTCGTCGAGTGGCTGACGCGTGGCCATCACCGCGAGCTGGAGAGTCCGCTCGACCCCGCGGCCGAGCTACTCACCCTGGCGCTAGCGGACGCCGACGGTCCCGCGGTCTGGCTCGAGGGCGAGCGGCGGGCCATCACCGTTCACCCGGGCGCTGTGATCGAGCCGGGACCCAACGGGCACCCGGTGCTGATGTTCGATGCCAACTCCTGGGCCGAGCTGCCGTCGCTGGCGCTAGATAGCGACACGCCGTTCTCCATGGCGCTGTGGATTTATCAACCGGAGGACGAAGGCAACTTCGTGGTGGCGGGTCAGTACGACCAGCAGGACGGCGCGCGTGGATGGGCGATGACGATCAGCTCCCGCCAGTTGAGCTTCCGGGTGACCGGCGCCCGGGCGGCGCCGGGCCGCGGTGCCACGAGCGCGCGGGTCGGGCCGATCAACACCAAACGGATGCCGACCGGCGAGTGGACCCACATCGTGGTGACCCACGACGGCACCGCCGAGCGAGGTGGCCTGCACGTCTACCAGAACGGCGAGCTCGTCGAGGAGCAGGGGAGTGAGTTCTTTGCGAAGGCCGAGGGCAGCATTCTCACCGATCAGCCGTTCTACCTGGGCCGCGGTGATGCGACGTCCAGCACCGGCGAGCCCGAGGTCCGTCACTTCGGTGGCGGGGGTATCGCCGACGTGCGTTTGTTCAATCGGGCGCTGACGGTCGACGAAGCACAGATCGTGTTCCAGTGGCGGGCGCTCCAGCGTGCCGCGGCGAAGTCACCCGAGGCGCTGACCGGCGACGAGCGTGACACGTTGCGCCTGCGCTACCTCAGCATCGAGGACGACGAGTATCGTCGGCTTGTCGCGCGGAAGCAGGAGATCGAGCGCGAGTGGCGGGAGGTGCGGCGGCGGGGCAGCGTCACCCATGTGATGCAGGAGCGCCCCGACAGCGAGCCCGACGCCCACGTGCTGATTCGCGGTATGTATGATCAGCTGGGCGCACGGGTCGTGGCCGGTACGCCGGCCGCCTTACCGCCGATGGCCGAGTCGTTGCCACGCAACCGTCTGGGACTGGCGCGGTGGCTCGTCGACGAGGCGAATCCTCTCACGACCCGTGTCACGGTGAACCGGTTCTGGCAACAGGTCTTCGGGACCGGGCTCGTCGAGACCAGTGAGGACTTCGGGGCCCAGGGGGCACTCCCGTCGCACCCCGCGCTGCTCGACTGGCTGGCGGTCGACTTTCGCGAGTCGGGGTGGGACGTCAAGCAGTTCTTCCGCACGGTGGTGACGTCGGCCACCTATCGGCAGGCGGCCACGACCACTCCAGACAAGCTCGAGCGGGACCCCCAGAACCGGTTGGTCTCCCGCGGGCCCCACTTCCGGATGGACGCGGAGATGGTACGTGACACCGCGCTCGCGGCCAGCGGTCTGCTGGTGCGGACGATCGGCGGACCGAGCGTGAAGCCGTATCAGCCCCCGGGTGTCTGGTCGACGGTGGCGATGCCCCAGAGCAACACCCGTCGCTATGAGCAGGATACGGGTGACAAGCTGTATCGGCGGAGCCTCTATACCTTCTGGAAGCGGTCGGCGCCACCGCCCTCGATGGACATCTTCAATGCCCCCACACGCGAGCACTCGACCGTGCGTCGGGTGCGGACCAATACGCCGTTGCAGGCGCTTGTGACGATGAACGACACGCAGTTCGTCGAGGCGTCCCGTCACCTGGCCCAGCGGGCGATGCGCGAGGCGGGAGACGACTTCGATCGGCGGCTCGACTATGTGACCACGCGCCTGCTGGCGCGTGACTTCACCCCCGAGGAGCGCGCCGTCGCGAAACGCACCTACGGTCGCTTCATCGACGCGTATCGCGGGGACCCGGACGAGGCGCGAAGCCTCCTGGCGGTCGGCGACTCGCCGTTCGATGCGGCACTCCCGGTCACCGACTCGGCGGCCTGGACGATGCTGGCCAGCCAGGTGATGAACCTGGACGAAGTGTTGAACAAGTAGTCCGCCTTCGTTCGCCGTGCGCGCGTGCGAACTACGGCGAGACCACGCCGAAGCCGTGGCGAAGGCGGGCAGGGAACCCCAGAGGTGACTGATGCACCCATTCAAAGAAGCCATCCGCGCTGAGACACGGCGCCAGTTCTTTGGCACGGCCGCGAAGGGTATTGGCGGCCTCGCGCTGGCCAATCTGCTGGCGCACGACGCGTTCGCGCTGCCACAGACGAGCCAGGCCACCGACGCGATCGGCGGTCTGCCGTCGCTGCCGCACTTTGCGCCCACGGCGAAACGGTGCATCTATCTCCACATGATGGGGGCGCCGCCGCAGATGGATCTGCTCGACCACAAGCCAGGCATGAAGGACTGGTATGACAAGGATCTGCCGGAGTCGATCCGCCAGGGGCAGCGGCTGACCACGATGACCTCAGGGCAGTCGCGTTTTCCGATTGCGCCGTCCGTCTTCGAGTTCTCGCAGCATGGCCAGAGCGGCGCGTGGTTCTCCGAGTTGCTGCCCCACACCGCGAGCATGGCCGACGACATCGCCATCATCCGGTCGATGCACACCGACGCGATCAACCACGAGCCAGCGATCACGTTCATCCAGACGGGTCAACAGATTCCCGGGCGCCCGTGCATCGGGTCCTGGTTCGCCTATGGTCTCGGCAGCATGAACGAGAACCTGCCGACGTTCGTCGTCATGAACGCGGAACGGAGTCATCCCAGGGCCGGGGTGCAGGCCATCTCGGCGAAGTTGTGGAGCGCGGGGTTTCTGTCACCGGAGTACGCCGGCGTGGGGCTGCGGACCGGGGCCGACCCGGTGCTGTATCTCAAGGACCCCGACGGGGTGTCGACCGCGGTGCGGAGAGAGATGCTGGACGGGCTGAGCGAGTTGAACCGGCTGCGCCACGCGCAGGTTGGCGACCCGGAGACCCTGGCCCGTATCGAGCAGTATGAAATGGCGTTCAAGATGCAGACGTCGGTGCCAGAGATGGCTGACCTGTCGAGCGAGCCGGACAGCACGTTTGAACGCTGGGGCGAGGAAGCCAAGCAGGCCGGCAAGTTCCAGAATGCGGCGCTGATGGCGAGACGGCTGGTCGAGCGCGGTGTGCGGTTCGTGCAGATCTATCACCGTGGCTGGGATGTGCATTCGTACGCGCCGCAGGTCCTGCCGGCGCAGGCACGCGACGTCGACCGTGCGGCCTGGGCGCTCATCCAGGACCTCAAAGAGCGCGGACTGTTCGACGAGACCCTCGTGATCTGGGGTGGCGAGTTCGGCCGCACCATCTACTCGCAGGGCCGACTGACCCCGACCGACTACGGCCGCGACCATCATCCGCGTTGCTACAGCCTGTGGATGGCCGGTGGCGGCGTGAAAGGCGGCGTCGTCCATGGCGAGACAGACGAGTTCTCATACAACATCGTCAAGGACCCGGTCCATATCCGAGACTTCCAGGCCACGATCCTGCATCTGTTCGGCATCGACCACGAGCGCTTCACCCACGACCACCGTGGTCTACAGGCCAGGTTGACCGGTGTCCTGCCGGCGCGCGTGGTGCATGAAGTCGTCGCGTAGACTACCGATGTGGCACAGCCATCGGGCGTGCCGGCCTGAGGCGTTGTCACGCATGCGAGCGACCGCGAGTGCGGTGCTCCTGGTGTTCTGCGGCGCGGTGCCCGCCGCGTCGGCCGAGCGTACGATCGTGGTGCTCGTGCCGACGGCGGCGGACGAGCGGCTTGCCCCAGCGCACGAGGCGATCCGCTTCTGGAATGACGTACTGGCGGATCTCGGGGTGGCGATCCGGCTGGGCGCGCCGCGGGTCGTTGTCGCATCGCCCGTCGCGCGCACGGTCGAGAACTATGCGCGCCAGATCGCCCAGCGCGCCTTCCGGTTGCCAGCCGGGGCGGCCGAACCCAGACCCCCGGACGCACTGACTGGTCTCGGGGCGGACGTCGTGGTGCTCCTGTCGCGTCAGGAAATCATGTCGTTCACGTGGCCGATGCCGAAGGTCGATCCCCCTCGCCACCTCATCGTCATCCGGTCGGTACGGGCGCCCTACCGCACCGATGCGATGGTGTCTCGGCACGTGGTCGCGCACGAGCTCGGACATGCGATCGGGCTTGGGCACAACAACGACCCGCATACGCTCATGTGCGGCCCCTGCCAGCCGCTGACAGCCGAATCGGACGACACCGGGTTTCTGCCGTTGACCGACGCCGACCGGGCACGCCTCGTCGAGCTGCATGGTGCACGCTAGCGTCGCCGCACACTTAGAAGGGCAGGCCGACCCTGACATAGACGCGTGCGTCATGTCCCGCGGCGAGTGGCACGGCGACCCCTGTTCGGAACCGCAGCGCGACGTTGTAGAGCCCGAGGATCTCCGTCGTGATCTCGGCGCCCATGGAGGTGAGGGTGGGGCGGATTCGACGGGCGTTCTGGAACCCGGACGGCGACGCATCGGGGCCCCAGGCGTTTCCGGCGTCAAAGAAGAGCGACCCGATCACCTGGTCGACGTGCAGCGGCCACGCGCGCATCCCCCGGTTGATGAGCGCGAGCGGGAAACGGTACTCGGCGGACATCGCCCAGGCGTATCGCCCGAAGCGGGTCGACGACGGGTATCCCCTGACCGGGAACAGCAGGAAGCCTCCACCGAAGAGCTCCGCCCGGGTCAGTGACTCCGTACGCCCCGAGGCTCCGCCCGCAGCGAAGTGACCCGGTCCGGCCTCCGGTCCGGCGGCGAGACCGCCGCTCGACTGGAACGCCAGGACGTGGGTGACGCGACCCGTGCTCCACAACGGGATCGCGGCCTGCACTCGCCCGATAACCTCGCTGAACGACCCGTCCACGTCGGCGAGGTATTGGAGCGAGTCGGGCAGGTTCCGCTGTGTGCGGAGCCGTCCCCTCGCGAAGAGGGTGACGCCTCGGGTGATGCCCATCTGGAAGGCGTGCGAGCGGGCGGTGCTGAAGCGCGCCGACACCCCGAGCTCCTCGAGCTGACTGGTCGGGCGCGTGAGCGCGAACTGGCGTGTGGGCTCCAGACCGTCGTCCAGGAGCTGGCGCTGCTGCCTGATGAGTCCAGCGCTCACTCGCAGGGAGAGGCTGCGCCGCCAGGCGGGAGCACGGAAGGTGACGGCACCCTCGAGCAGGCGCTCCCGCTGGAGAATGAAGACGGTGTGGGCGGTCGTGTCTGCTGGGAGCCGGCCCGCGGCGTTGTAGGTCTGGGTTGCCGTGATGGAGAACACGGGGTTTGCGAGGCCTGCGTATGAGTACCCGACACTGGCGTCCACCCGACCGCTTGTCGTGAACACACGGCCGAGCACACTGTAGGCGTGGCGTCCGACGAGGTCCCGGCCTGAGGTTTCGGCACCGATGGCGTATCCGAGTGCCTCCCGCCGAGGCAAGAGCCGGCCGTCGGTCGTCACCTGGGCCGGGAAGACGATGGGGGACCGGTAGGCGATCTGCCAGGACGTTGGTCTCAGCGTGGGCGTGGCCGAATAGTTTTGCACGGGTGCGGTGAGGGTGGCCGCGCGGCGG
>Ga0310122_10003154_pt1 | contig 10460 bp, 9 predicted proteins | sample CB6_Bottom_1051__FD_203503 | JGI IMG/M metagenome (GOLD analysis project Ga0310122, IMG submission 203503) | Marine microbial communities from Western Arctic Ocean, Canada - CB6_Bottom_1051 | ecosystem: Environmental > Aquatic > Marine > Oceanic | place: Canada: Western Arctic Ocean | collected...
ACAGGTTATTGGGGATACCAGGGACAGGCAGATCCTCTTGGGCAGAGGTAGCCGCAAAGGCAATGGCCGCACGTACGTCTTCTTCCGTCAGCGTGGAGAAATCTGCCACGATTTCCGCGACACTCGCACCTTCAGCTAAACTCGCCAGTACCGTGTGGAGTGTCACTCGCGTTCCCCTGATAACAGGCTCTCCACCACATACGTTTGGGTCTCGAATAATCCGACTATTATAGTCCATACTGTCCTCTTCCTTCTTATTATCGCTACGCCACAAAGAGTGTCGGGTCAAGGAAAAAACAGACTCTGTGCTGATTCCTTCATTGGAAAATGATTTCGAATATCGAGCCAACTTGACGCGTGTTGCGGCCTACCGTACAAGCGGGCTCAAGTCACCATCAGGAGGATAGGTATGCCGGGACCACTCGACGGAGTAAAAGTCATCGAAATTGCCCAGGAGATCCAGGGGCCATACGCTGGACTGTTCCTGGCTGATATGGGCGCGGATGTTATCAAAGTTGAAATGCGTGATGTGGGAGATTTGAGCCGGTTTCTGGTGGTCAAGCTCATCGCGGGCGAGGACGCGAAAAACGCGGATTTCAGCCACTACTTCCTGGCCATGAACCGCGGCAAACGTAGCCTGACGCTTGATTTGAAGAGACCTGAGGCAAAAGAAATTTTGTCTCGCCTGGTCGACTCAGCCGATGTGTTGCTGAGTAATTACCGGCCTGGCGTGCTGGATCGACTCGGCTTTGGCTATGAAAAATTATCGAAACAGAACCCACGTCTTATTTATGCGGCCGGATCATCGTGGGGGCCGCAGGGACCGTGGGTGACGAGGCCGAGTCGTGACACGTTAGCCCAAGCGGCAGGCGGCATCATGGCCAAAAACGGGATGCCGGATGATCGGCCGCTCCCGTGTGGCAGTCTGATTGCCGACCACTCCGGAGCCTTTATTCTGATGAGCGGGATTCTGGCCGCGCTGTATGCTCGTGAGAAGACGGGCAAGGGCCAAAAGGTTGACGCGTGTATCTACGGTACGGTTATCGCGATGCAGCCGATGGAAATAAATTTCACCTCAGTGAGTGGGGTCGAGACGCGCAAGGCCGGCCGCGGACATCAATTCCTGCAGGGCGTCTGGGGGTCTTTTCAAACCCAAGATGGCTGGATCTGTCTGGCCGGTGTTGACGACAAACGTTGGCCGGACTTCTGTCGGGTGCTGGGCATTGAACATATTGTGTCTGAGCCCGAGTATAGCGACAATGTGATCCGCAACTTTCGTGGCGTCAAGATCGAGCAACTCCTGGATGAAGTGTTTCCGACCAAGACCACGGCTGAGTGGATGGAAATTCTGACTGGTGTCGACGTTCTGGCTACGCCGGTTCAGGATTATCAAGACATTCTCAACAGCGAGCAAGCCTTGGCGAACGGCTATATCACGGAAATGGACCATCCTCAGATTGGAAAAGTTCGGGTCGTCGGCACTCCCATCACTCTTAGTGATACTCCGCTCGACACCTCAAACCCGCCGCCTGAATTGGGCCAGCATAGTGAAGAGGTTTTGCTGGAAGCGGGCTACTCGTGGGAGGATATTGCCCGGTTTCGGGAGAAAGGGGCGGTGTAAGTGTGGAGGAAGGGTAGCCCTGTGCGTCCTGGGTGTTAGCTTAACGCTGGACGCGACTATGTGCCTCTTTTTTCCTCGCCCCTTAGGGGAGAGGATGAAGGTGAGGGGAATCTAAAGGTACTCTTCATCTGAGCGACCCTCACCCGCGTCCGCCGCCCTCTCCCTAGCAGGGCGAGGGAATGGACCAGGCCGACCGTAGCGTAAAATATTCCTTAACGTGACACCGATACCCTGTGGGATTGTCCTCTTATTGGGTCGGCCTCTCCTCCTCAACACGTCATACCAACCGCTGCTCACAGTTTTGCCGCTGGCCGCAGTTTCGGCATTTCGCCGGAGTAGCGGGAGGGGGCAGGGGTTCGTCGAGCCAGTGGCGATGTTCTCGTATGCGCTTCGCAATATCGATGACCAGAGAGCGCAGCTTGCGCGTATTTTTTACCTTTATGCGTCTGCCGTCCCCCAGGACGAGGAATCCATACGGTGGGCGCACCCCGTACTCCTGTTCGATTAAAATGAGATATCAGCCGAGTTGGGCTTGATAACTCTCAGCCGGTCTCAGTCCTGATTTCTTCTCTTCCGGGATAAAATATCTGCCACGTTGCACGATGCGATCCGGTTTGCCCCGCAGCATACACCGTTCTGAGGACAGGCGGACGTTATCGTGGCTGATGGTCTTTCCGTATCCAAAGCCCGCCTTGTGTCGCCATATAAGAGCAAAGACCAAGACCAGGACGGACAGAATAAGAGTCAGACTAAGGGTATCCACCCTAAGGATATCCATCCTGAGGATATCCATCACACTAAGAAGAAGCGCGCGAGGAGCAACGTTAGCGTGACACTGGCCAACACCCACGCGGCTCGTATTAGCCCTGAGGTAAATCGTTCAACCTTTTGCCACGCCGCATGTTTGGCTGTGCCGTGTTTGAATGCGCGCATATTGCCTGGAGGTATTTTCAGGCCATGGGTCAGTCGCCACGACTCCTGACAATAGGCATAGGTCGCAATCTCGCTCGCGGTCACCCAGTCGGTGTGTTTGGCCATAACGTAGACGGTGCGGAATGAATGAGGTCGAATGAGTTGGTGGGGCCTGTCCCTCGTCCTAGAGCTCGTTTTTGTCCTCGGGATGCATCTTTTCCATCAGCCAATCGTCATGCTCGGTTGGGCGGGGAACTTCGTGCCAGTCTATGTGTTCGCGCAGAGATTCGAGCGCTGCCCAGGTGTGATCGATGAAATCCGGCACGACGAGGATGACGATAATGGCCTTTTTACGATCTATCGTGCGCACGATGCCGAATTCTTCGTAGGATTCAATAATAAATTTGATAAGCGCAATATCTGCGCGCTCGACACGCAGGTAAATGTCAATGAGGTCCATGGCTGTGCTACGAGTACTGAGTGCTGAGAGCGGAGTCAAGCTTGACGTGACACAAACGGCCCACTAGAGTTCGGTTTCACTACGCTGGATACGTCCGGCAGTACGAAAAGGGAGGGGCTATGCCTAGCGCCTTATCAGGCTTTCGGATTCTTGAGTGTGGAGATATGGTCGCGGCTTCGTATGCCACAAAGCTGATGGCCGACATGGGAGCTGAGGTCATTAAGATTGAACCGCCGGATGGCGGGGACCCGGCCCGCCAACGCGGCCCGTTTCCTGGCGGAAGACCGCACCCCGAAAAGAGTGGCCTGTTTCTTTTTCTCAACACCAATAAACGCGGTATCACGCTCGACCTTGAAAACACCAAAGGTCAGGACGTCTTCCAGCGTTTAGTGAAAAACGTCGACCTGCTCATCCACAATGTCCATCCAACACAGATAGCTGCTGCCGGCTTGGTCTATGACCAGCTTGCCCAGATCAATCCGCGCTTGGTCATGACCTCAATTGCGCCCTTTGGTTTGAACGGGCCACATACGAACTATCAGGCCTCAGACCTGACCCTGTGGAATGCCGGTGGCCTGTGCTTTCTCAACGGCGCTGGGCCGGGGACCGATCATCTGCCGCCGCTGAAACCTTTTGGACAGCAGGCCGGTTTTACGGCTGGGGTGCATGCGGCGGTGGCTTCGCTTGGGGCGCTGTTTGCCACACTGCGAGATAGGGCGGGCCAACATATCGAATTCTCGGTCCAGGAATGCCTGATGGGCATTTCCGAGTTTGGCACCATAATGGCCTCTTATGCTGGTGTGGCGGCCTCACGGCTCGGGAATAGACCGATCCAGCCGCTGGATTTGATGGAATGTAAAGACGGCTGGATTTTTATCTGCTGCGTAGAAGAACACCACTGGGAGTCGTTTGTTGATCTGATGGGGAACCCGGAGTGGGGCCTAGAGCCGATCTTCAAAGATCGTCTCAAGCGGGCTGAGAGCTGGGATGCGCTCAAATTGCTCATCCAAGACTGGGTCAAGGACTATACCGTGCAAGATCTGTATCTTAAGGCCCAGGCACGTCGGATTCCATTTGCTCCAGTGTCGACTATGGGCTCTCTGCTTGACTCAGAACACTTGAACGCCCGAGGCTTCTTCGCCCGTTTGGGTCATCCCGAAGCCGGGACGCTGACCTATCCCGGCGCGCCGTATATCTGCTCGGAAACTCCGTGGGAACTCCGTCGTCCTGCCCCGTGCCTTGGCCAGCATAATGCTGAGGTGTACGCCGAACTCGGCATGACAAAGCAAGAGCTAACCACACTCCAGCAAGCCGGATCCATATAGCGCAAAAGAAGATCATCATGAGCCGACCACCATTAGAGGGAATTCGTGTGGCCGATTTTTGCTGGGCCTGGGCTGGGCCGTATGGTGCCCTGCAGCTGGCCCACCTGGGGGCAGATGTGATTCGCATTGAGAGCGCAAAGCGGTTGTGTCCCTCGCGTCTCATTCCACCCTGGCCGGATAATGAACCGGGAGTGAATCGGGCTGGCTATTTTAACCAATACAACCAGGGCAAACGTTCGATCACGCTCGATCTCAAAGCGCCGGAAGCAATTGCTATCGCCAAAACGCTTATCGAGAAGAGCGATATTGTGATGAATAATTTTGCTTCGGGCGTGATGGATAAGCTGGGCCTCGGGTATGACGAGTTGCGCCAGGTCAAATCCGATATCATCATGGTTTCTTTGCCGGGTTATGGGACCAGCGGACCGGAAAAGGACTTTGTGTCCTACGGCCCGCCTCAGGTTGCTCAAAGTGGCTTGTCTTCGCTGACGGGCTATGTCGGCGGAGAGCCGATGATGGCTGGTTTCTCTTACGGCGACCCCAATGGCGGGGTGCATGCCTCTTTTGCGGTTATGGCTGCCTTGCTCCACCGAGAGAAGACCGGGCAGGGGCAGTATATTGACCTTTCGCAATGGGAAGCTGCCATTATGTTGTTGCCTGAAGCGTTTATGGATTACAGCATGAATAAGACCCAGCCCGAGCGTCGCGGCAACCATGATCCCTATATGGCTCCGCACGGGGTGTTTCGGTGTAAAGGTGAAGATCGCTGGGTCAGCCTGTCTGTACGAGACGATGCCGAATGGCAGCGTTTGTGCGCAGTCATGCACCAGTCTGGGCTGGCTTCGGATGCACGCTTTGTCACGCTGTCGGCGCGTAAAGAAAACGAGCTTGTGCTTGAAGAAATTGTGACTGCTTGGACACAGGAACGTACGGCAGATGAGGTCACGGAAAGCCTGCAGCAGGCGAGCATCCCTGCCTATCCCTCATTGGATGCGATTGACATGATCAACAGTCCGCATGTTGGATCGCGGAATTATTTTGTTGAACTTGAACACCCGGAAGTCGGTAAGCGTCGCCACATGGGCGTGCCGTGGACAATGTCCCGCACACCATACAAAATCCAGCGGCCGGCACCGTGTCTAGGCCAGGATACAGACGCCATCCTGACTGAGATTGTGGGCTTGAGTCAGGATGAAATAGCAGCGTTACGAGAGAAAGATATTTTGACTTAACTTGACCTAAGCGGATTTCGACAGCCGTAGGTCGGATTAGCGGAGCGTAATCCGACACGTTCTCTGATCCAAGAAGTCGCCCCCTCCTTAAGCATCAAAAAATATATGCCGTTTGGAGGATTGTGAGCCTTAGACCGAGTGCGTTAGGTTGCCAGGTCTCATATTCCGTCGACGGAATATGCCATGTAGCGGGGAGAGAAGAAGGCGGACGAGAATTGAGCCTCTCCTAACGCCTCTCCCCCCCCCTACTCACAGCTCCCTCAGCTCTCCCAGATTCTGAAGGCAGAGTGCTCGGATTTTGTTATTCCCGCCCTCATCCCATCTGTGAACCCATCCTTCGACCCCATCTTTGACTCCCGCGCGTATGACAATCCGTATAAACGCCGCGCATTGTCATAGGTGATCTTCCGTTTCACTTGTGCAGGAATGCCCGCAAAATTTTGCTCAACCACCTGGCGCGAACGCGGCCAGGTGGAGGCACGGTGCGGGAAGTCCGACGCCCACATCAGATTATTCTCACCCGCGAACTCATAGGTCACGACCCCGGGCCGGTCGTCTTGGAACGTGGCATAGACTTGGCGTTTGAAATACTCGCTGGGTAGCAGCGTATTGGGCGTGGGATCGACATACTTCAGAGTTTCAGCCGAGATATCCAGGCGATTCAGGTAATGCGCGATCCAGCCAATATCGTTTTCAGCCGAGACGAGCTTGAGCCGTGGAAAGCGTTCGCATACGCCATTATAAATAAGGTCGGTCAGCGAGTTTTGGACTTCGTGAATAATCGACATATTGGAGGCCACCCGGCCTTTTTTGAGCTGAATGTTCTGCTTGCCCGTTAGAATATGCAGACTCATCGGCAGGTTCAGATCTTGGGCTGCCGCCCAGAACGAATCATAATGGGCATCGCTATAGGGCAAATCCCCTGGCGCGGCAGCATTGATCATTGCCCCACGCAGCCCTTTCTTCGCAATACGCTGTAGCTCGCGAACGGCTTCTTCAACGTCTTGCATAGCGATCAGGCCGAGACCAATGAGCCGTTGCGGCGCGTGACTGCTAAACTCGGCAATCCAATCGTTATAGGCGTGAAAGCACGCCCACTGCAGGTCGGCGTCTTTGAGATGAAAGAGAAACATACCGAGCGTGGTATACAGGACTTCGCCTTCGACCCCGTCGATATCCTGATCTTTGAGCCGTTCAGCTGGGTCCCAACCGCTGGGACGGGCTGCTTCGTATCCGACGTTTTGATTGGTGGCGAGCTCTTTGGGGTCTTTGCCTGCCGCAAACCCACCACCGATGGGGAACGGCATCAGCCCTTCGGCAACAAAGAAGCTGCCCCTGTTGTCTTGGTAATCTTTAATGACCCGCGGAGCCCGGTCACGGAAGCCGCTGTCAACACGCTGTACCCACAGATCTGCCGGCTCCATGGTATGCGAGTCTGCGGAAAAAATTGGATCATTGGCCATGCGCTGCTCCTCCTTTCGCGACTGTGATTATCCTGCGAGTGGCCTGGGAATGTCAATCGAAAATTTGCAGAAATGCAGAAAAAGATGAGGCCTGGCCTTCCCTCCCAGGCTTGGCACAATGGGAGCAGTTCCTGTAACTCTATAAGTGGTGCTGGCTGTGCTGACTTGAATCGGAAAGGACGATCCCATGACAATGTCGCTTGGTTCTTTGGTTATTGATGCGGATGCCCATATTCTTGAGCCCCTTGATCTGTGGGAGCACTATCTCGACCCCACATTTCGTGATCGGGCCATCCGGATAAAAACGGATGATCGTGGCTTGGAATATCTCGAAGTCAACGGAAGAATGTCCAAACGCAATTCCGGCGGGACGCTGTTTATGGTCGGCGGGTATGGCAAGAGCCTGGAAGAGCTCATGCCTCGGCCGGACCGCACCTATGCCGGCTGTGCGCCCCTCGGGGCCATGGACCCTAAAGAGCGGGTGCAATTTATGGATCAGGAGGGCGTTGATGCATCAGTCTTGTATCCGTCCTTAGCCTTGCTGTGGGAACCGGAAGTGTCTGATGTCGTCCTGTGTGATGCTTACTGCCGGGCCTATAATCGCTGGATCGTTGACTTTTGCGCGGACTCGAATGATCGTTTGATCCCGATAGCTCATATCTCGCTGGGTGATGTGGACTTGGCGCTGAAAGAGCTTGAGCGCACGGTCAAAGACGGCGCGCGCGGAGCCTTCGTTGCGCCCCATACTATTACGCGCAAACCGCACGGTCACGCGGACCACGATGCGTTCTGGGCCAAGGCTGAGGAACTCGGTGTCTCGATAGGCATACACCCCACCATCGAGCCGAATCCGCCCATGGCCGCCGCCCATTTCGATGGTATGCGGGGGCAGGGCTGGTATTTTACGGTGATGTCAGCGGTTGCTGTCCAGGCGGCGTTTACGACGATGTTCCAGTACGGAACGTTTGAGAAATTTCCAGAGTTGAAGTTTATCGTATTGGAATCCAGCGCTGGCTGGATCAGTGCTTGGCTGGAGCGCATGGATGGGAAGTTTGAGTCCATCGGACGCTTCTCAAAAAAAATGAGACGTCATCCGAGCGAGTTATTTAAATCCAACTGCTGGATTTCGTGCGATCCGGACGAAAAAACAGTCCCGGCAATTATTGATCTGGTTGGCGACGATCGCTTCTTTTGGGCCAGTGACTATCCTCACTCTGAGGCGAAGCCGGGGGTGATGGACGACCTGCGTGAAATGGTGGCACTGCTGAAACCCGAGACCAAGGCCAAGCTGTTGGGACAAAACGTGGCCGATCTGTACGGCATTAAAGGGCGAAGACCTTTGGCCCAAGAGTGAGTAGACGCCTAAAGAGCGAAAAGGGCAGTCCTAAGGAATTAGTCATAACTTGAGAAAATATGGGTAGGTTGTCATGCAAGCTACGGCTTGTGAACCGTCCCTAAAAAACTGAAAAGGCCGGATGCGATACATTATATACGGCGCAGGCGGAATTGGCGGAGCAATTGGCGCTCGTCTTTTCCATCAGGGACACAAGGTAGTGCTCATTTGTCGTGGCGATCACCTGAAAATTATCCAGGACCAGGGCCTGACCCTCAAGGTCCCGCAGGAAACCTTCCAGCTTGCTATCCCGGCAGTCGGTCATCCCGGCGAGCTCGCGTTCTCAACTGATGATGTTGTACTGCTGACAATGAAATCTCAGGATACAGAAATGGCCTTGCGCGATCTTGAGCGTGCCGGCGGCAGCGATCGGGCCGTGATTTGTGGCCAGAATGGTGTGGACAATGAGCGCATGGCTGCGCGCCGCTTTTCGTGCGTATACGGCATGGTAGTATGGATGCCAGCGACATATCTTGAGCCTGGTCTAGTGCTCAATCACGCCCAACCTATCGGTGGGATTCTGGACGCGGGCTGTTATCCCCAGGGGATAGACCCTCTCATTACGCACGTGACGCATGACCTGACTCAATGCGGTTTCAGCGCTAAGCCCGATCCAAACATCATGCGCTGGAAATATACCAAGCTGCTGAGTAATGTGCGCAACGCTTTCCAAGCCGTGTGCGGATTTGGTGCACGTTCTCGAAAGCTTATACATGCCTTGCGAGATGAGGCGTTGGCCTGCTACCAGGCCGCAGGCATTGATTTTGTGCCTGAGGAAGAATGGCAAGAACGGGTACGGTCTCAGATCAAGTTGGTAGATATCGAAGGTCATCCGCGCACGGGTGGCTCGTCATGGCAAAGTTTGGTGCGCGGCTTGCCCACGATTGAGACCGATTTTCTCAATGGAGAAATTGTGATGCTGGGCCGATTATACGGCGTCCCGACCCCATGCAATCAGCTCCTACAAAAAATGGCGAACCAGATGGCGCGAACCGCTCAAAGGCCAGGCAGCGTCTCCGTTGAGGAGCTCGAACATCAGCTTGGTGAGGCGGACGGCTAGACTGTTTGCGTTTCTCTTTGGCGAGACGTTCTGTCTGGCTGAGATATCGGCTATAGTACGGCCATGCCGTTTTCGTTTGAGGCTAACCTCCCGCCGTGGATGACGTTTATCTCCGGTGAGGTCCCCATTGTCTTAGTAGCGCCGCACGGAGGTCGTCGTCCGGCTGATGCTCCGATTAAGGACAGCATCAAGGTCAATGACCTGTATACTGCTGATCTCACCCAAGATCTGGCTGCGCGAACAGGCAGCTATGCGCTGATCAACCATTCGCATGATCGCAATGAGCTAGACTTAAATCGTGTAAGCCAAGTCAAAGAAGATGCTCCGTGGTTTCTCGATGCGCTAGTCGAACTCCTGTCTGAACTCACCGCACTGCACGACTCTGTGCGCATCTTCTTTATTCACGGCTGGAATGTGGTCCAGCCCGTGTGCGATGTTGGGATCGGACTCCGACAGCGGGGGAGGGAGTTGATCAAAGCGGGCAAGGGAGAGCCCACGCTTGGTGTCTCTTTCTTTTCCGATGTTATCCTGCCTTTTTGCGAAGTGGCGCAAGAACATGACATTGATGTCGCGATTGGACGACGTTATGCCGCGGCCGCAAAAAACAATTTTATGCAGGTCTTTAGTCTGCGTTTCCTACACGATGAGTCTCCGCAGATACGAACGTTGGCCGATCTGACTGTCCAGGGCAAGGTCAATGCCACACAATTAGAATTGGGGGTGGGTCTGCGCTGGCCCGGGCCGGAGCGTGATCGTTTTGTCGAGGTCTTTTGTCAGACCTTGGGCAACTCCTTGCACAACGGAGCTGTCTCTAACCAGGCGAGCGACCGCGACTTCTCAATATTTTCTTTTCCAGAAACGCCGCTTGAAGATGATGAAACACCGTATGATTCCCTGTTGCCTTGGACGTGGGAGCATGAACCTACCCGCCTCGCCCTACACTTTCATGACCCGTGTAGTGGTTTAGGCGTAATGGGCGGAGTGGAGTTTGACC
>Ga0310122_10003155_pt1 | contig 10458 bp, 9 predicted proteins | sample CB6_Bottom_1051__FD_203503 | JGI IMG/M metagenome (GOLD analysis project Ga0310122, IMG submission 203503) | Marine microbial communities from Western Arctic Ocean, Canada - CB6_Bottom_1051 | ecosystem: Environmental > Aquatic > Marine > Oceanic | place: Canada: Western Arctic Ocean | collected...
GGAGACTCGAGCGCAGACGACATCAATCGTCGGCTCTATGAAAGGCTCGATGGCCCTTCGACCAGAGAGCAAATCCAGACGGTGTCAGGTCAGCTGTATATCGCGAAGGAGCATCTCGAGAGCGGCCGTGATCAGCGATGCCCTGGAGGCGATGCTGGACGCGGGACAGGCTTCCAGTGAGAGCGTGGCAGTGCGCCACGCGGCGCGTCTCAATTTCGAAATTCATTTCCAGAAGAACTCCTCTGATCTGACAGACGAGTCTCGGGCCGGACTCGACGAACTCGGGGAAGTCCTGGGCCGAGACTATCTCGACATGGGCTTCATCGTCGGGGGTCATACCGACCTCGACGGCAACGACGCCGTGAACGGGCCCTTGTCTCAGGCACGGGCCGAATCCGCGCGAGACTACCTCGTCGAGAAATTTCAACTGGACTCGGAGCGACTGGTGGCAAAGGGATTCGGCACAGCGGATCCGCTTCGCGAAGTGGAAGAGAGCGCACAGGACAAACTCTACAATCGGCGCGTGGACTTGCGACCGATTCGAGACGACCGCTAGAACTTCCGCAAGTGGAAACCCGAAGAGCCCGCACTTCGCCGACTCGCATTGAGCGAGCACAGCGAGGGCGGGCTCTTTTGTTTGTGCGTCGGTGATTCGACGACGCCTTCGAATCAGGCTTCGACCAGTCCCACGCGAATGGCGAATCGGACCAGGCCGGAAACCTTGTGGATGTCGAGCTTCTCCATCAGATTCGATCGATGGGAATCGATCGTCTTCAGGGAGACACCCAGATCCGAGGCGATTTCCTTGGAAGAGAGTCCCTCGGCGATCAGCTTCAGAACCTCCCGCTCGCGCTCGGTCAGCATCGAGACACCGGATGGCCCCCCGTCGCCGGGTCGCACAATCGCATCGACCACTTGCTGGGTAATCGCGGGCGAAAGATACGAAGCACCGGAGTGAACGGCATCGATCGCGTTGTGGACGTCCTTGGACGCCGAGTTCTTGACGACATACCCGGCAGCACCCGCGCGCAGGACTTCTTCGACGTAGGCACGACTCTCGTGCATCGAGAGCACGAGGATCTTGCTGGGACAGCCGGCTTTGTCGAGCTGGCGCGTCGCGTCGATTCCTGAAAGCTTCGGCATGTTGATGTCCATCAGAACGACATCGGGTTGTTTCTCCATGACGAGGGCAACGGCTTCTTCGCCATTGGATGCCTCGCCGATCACCGTGAAATCTTCGCGTGTTTCGAGCAGCCGAATAAGCCCCTCGCGAACAATCTTGTGATCATCCGCAACAACGATACTGACCATGTTCTCCCCCTTGATTACCGTGAACCACTCAGTTGTATTCATTTGAACAAGGTGCTTAGAGTAGTTTCGTCCTATGAGGCGGGTATCGGGCGAAAAACGCAGTTTCTCAATTGGAATACCTAAGCCCGCGGCATATAAATCAATGGCGCTAGGGTGTTTGCCCTAGTTTTGAAGATCGCATTCCTTCATCTTCGCGAAAGCCGCGCTGCGGTGTGCACGGGCGAAGCCGAGGGCGTTTGGATGCCACTCGCTGCCGTCGAATCCGAAATAGCGAACCATCGAGAGTCCGAGTCCGCCTCCGTCGAAGTCTCGCTCGATCTCGCGCCAGACGCGACACGAGATGGCTTCGCTTTCCGCGAGTTGATCGATCTGTCCGGACTCGTCGAGATCGTAACGAGCGATCATGTCTGCGGAGACTCGGTCATGCCAGCGCGTCGAGCCGGCAGCAGAGGCCGTGTAGTAGGCATCCTCAGCGTTCGGCGGAAGGAGTCGGCTGACGTCGAAGTCGACGGTCGGGTTTGCGATCGAATCGCCGAGGCCACTCATGTCGAGAGCTGCGAAGCCGTCGCCGCTCGAAAGGGCTGCAGAAGGAGTCGCCGAAGGAAAGAGTTTCGTGACGGGCATCGGCCGACCGCGCGGGGAGCCGCCGCCGTCGTCGGCAATCAGTTCTGCGCGGAGTTCGAGATCTTCGTCCGGTCGGATCCGCACGGTTCCCATGAAGGGCTGATAGCCTATTTTGTCGACGCGAATCGTGTGGTCGCCGGTGGCGAGCAGATGAGGTTGGTCGTTGGTGGCTCCGAATTCGAGGCCGTCGATGCGCAGTCGATCCTGCGAAACGTTCGAGCGAACGGTGAGGCGACCCTGGCCACGACAGATTTTCGGTTCGAAGCGGTGGATCGAACGTTCTTCGAAGTAGACGGAACGAGTCCAATGATCGGGGCAGTCCTCGCGACGTACGTCGAGGGCCACTCGTCCCGGTCCGACTTCGAGATGCGCTCCGTCGGCCGGGCCCTTGTGCAGAAGTTCTTCGCGGTCAGCGTCGAAGACGCGAAGCGTGGCCGTGGACAACGGTCCGTCGAGAATCAGGGTGCCAGGACGGGTGGGCAGAGCGGCAACATCATCGATTTCCGTTTGGACGATCCGATAGCCGGACGCGTAGGCGATCAGCAGGCACAGCGTGAGACCGGCTCCGAATACGGCGCCGAGTCTCGTGTTGCTTCGGCCGACTCCTTTCGGGGCAGCGAATCGTTCGAAAGGCGCCGCAATTCCGGCTCGACTCGTCGCCAGATCCGCGATTTCCTCCCGCAGTCGAATTGCCTCCTCTGTATCCGCAGCGCCCAGTCGTTGGCCGAGCCGTGAGAGCAAGCCCGGTAGTCGTGCATCGATTTCTTCGCGCGAGGCTTCCTCGTCGAGTCCAAGGATACGCGCGAGCCGATGTCGGGACAGGGTGGTCGGCGCTAGGTCTGATCGGCGGGGCGGGGCCATCGCTTCTGAGGCTAGCAGGCGCTGACGCGATCCTGCGTGGCAAAGGGCCGTGGCCGGATCGTCGCTCGATTCGATCGATCCGTACCCATCGCAGCGAACGCTCGAGAATAATGCGGGCTAGTCTTGAACGAGCCCATTTTGTTCCACGGAGGTCGGATGTCGATGGATCGAGTTTGTCCCTATTGCGAGTCGCGGGATCTCGAAGCCGACGCTGAAGGGACGATCCTTCGCTGTCGCGCATGTGAACGTTCGTCGCTACCGGGCGGATCAGCAGGCGCTGGATCGAACGACGGCGTGTTGGCCCCCGACGAGTCGAATTCGTCGCCGGATTCTCATCGAGCTCGCTCTCTACTCTTTTCGAAGCGTCTTCGAGATCTGCGCGGAGCTCCGGGCGAAGTTTCGAGCTGGCCAGCTGCGGCAGCCTCTTTCGCTGTGACCGTGGTCTTCTATGCCACGTTGTCGATGCTTCCCCAGAGTCGCTTTTCGGAATTGTTCGTGGAACGTGGATGGGTTCCCTACGTCATTACGGTGATTTCCGTCTGGGCTCTTTTCTTGTTGGCTGCGAAACTCCTCCGTCTTCGAAAGGAACGTCGCATGCTCGACCGGGACCTCGTCGCCACCAACGGGCGGGGCGAAATGATGCCCGATGATGCGGAACTTGCTCTGCTCACGTTGCACGGCGAGCCAAAGGAAATCGCCGAGAGTTTTCTGGCGCGCAGGATCGAGCGGGCGCTGCGCCATTTCCAATCACGCAGACGAGCGGTCGAGGTCGTCGAGTTCCTGTCCGTCGAGGCGCGGACGGACGAGGGCCGGGTCGATGCGAGCTACGGGCTCGTTCGCGTCTTCGTCTGGGCCATTCCAACCTTGGGCTTCATCGGGACGGTGATTGGAATCGCCGCCGCCGTGGCGGGCTTTTCAGAGACTCTCGAGGCGGCCTCGTCCCTCGACGGCATGAAGGAATCGATCGGGATGGTGACCGGTGGTCTGGGTGTGGCCTTCGATACGACTCTTTTGGCACTCGTCATGAGTATCCTGATCATGTTTCCGGCGAGTGCGGTCCAGCGCATCGAAGAAGCCTTCTTGTCGGACGTCGACGACTATTGCGCCGAGTTCCTGGTCCCGCGGCTTCGAGACGAATCGACGGCAGAAGCGGATGAAGCCGTGATCGCCGCTCTGGCAGATCGACTCGTCGCATCGATGCAATCGGGCGAGCGGCGCTAGGGCGAGCGATGGTCGGTCGCGGGCAGCCGAGGGTTTCACTCTTTCCCTTCATGAGCATTTTGGCTTGCACGATCGGAGCCTTGACGCTCTTGTTGGTGGCGATGTCTCTCTCGGCAGTGGGCGCGACGGATGCCGCCGCTCGCGCCTACACCCTGACGACCGAAGCGATCGCGGGCGACGAACTTGCGATCGAGCAAGAAGAGGAGCGACTCGCGCGCGCGGAAGAACTCTGGTCCGAGGTCGATCACGTCCTCGAGGGTCGCGGTCTCCGACCCGGACTCTCGCTTTCCTCGATCGAACTCGAAATCGAACGGACCCATCGTCGCACTGCGGTCTCCCTCGAACTCGCAAAGATCGAGGACGAAGTTGCGCACGTGGCGAGCGAGCGCGACGTGATCGAGACGACGATCGAGGTCCTGGAGAATCGCCGCGAAACCCTGCCGATCATGATCGATCCGACGGGACTTTCACGACATTTCGTTCCCTATTTCATCGAGTGCGACGCGCAGGGTGCGACGGCCTATCGAGCTCGAGATGATTTTCGATATTTCGTCGCAAAAGCGGATCTCTCGACCAGTGGTGATTTCGGTCGCTACCTGCGCCGGGTTCGCGCGGAACCGGGCGCGCTGCTGGTGTTGTTGGTCCGACCCGACGGACTCTCGACCTGCGATCGAACGGAGCAAGTCGCTCGCGGCGCCGAAATTCGCGTTGCCCGATTGCCCCTGCCTGGAACGGGAAAGATCGATTGGAGTCTGCTGAGAAGAGCAGAGGGTGAGAGAGAATAACGATGGCATCGCCCGAACGCAGAACGATTCCCGACAACCTCGACCCACTCGTCGACACGCTTTCGAACGTCGTCGGAATTCTGGTGATCGTCGTGGCGCTCATGCAGCTTCAGCTCGGCGATGCGCTGACCCGCGTGGTTGAGCTCGAACGGATTCGCATCGAGCGGGAACGCGATCATGCATTTTCGCCGACAGGCGCCAAAGGGCGCGCCCAGCGTCGGGATGTTCTGCTGCGGCGGACCGAGGCGGATGTCGAGGAGTCGATTCGAATCGCGACAGCGACGCTCGCGCAGCTCGGGGCGTTGACGCCGAGCGAGGGGCGCGATGATCTCGAGCCGATCGAAGAGCTGGAGAATCGGCTCGATGCTTTGCAGGTGAGCCTCGCCGAGAGCAAGCGTGCTCGGGATCGGCGCGCGCGCCACGAGTCGCGCCTTCAAAAGGTGCCGAAGCGGATGGTGGCTCGGCTCCCGGATCCACAGGTTCTGCACGGCAAGGAGTCCTGGATCCTGGTTCGCCATGGAAGGGTCTATCTAGCGGATCGCGAGGCGCTTCTGCGGGAGGGCAGTCGGGCGATCGGATTGATTCTCCAGGACCCCGTCCATCGGCGAGTTCGCGAGGACGAATTCGATTCGGTCGCTCGTTACCTACGCAAACGCAATGTGGGACATGGAAATTTTCGCTGGCAGCTGGAGACCGAGCCGGATGTTCGCGTTCAGCTGGCCTGGCGTTCGCAGGACGCCGGGCTCGAACACGCCGATCTGGCGGCGTCGCGTGCGCTGCGAGAATGGTTGGCCGTGCGATCTCCCGACATCGATTTCATCCGCTTCCAGATCTGGGGAGATAGTTTCGAGGCCTATCTGGCCGCGCGCGAGGCGATCACGGCGGCCGGATTCCGTGCCGGATGGCGGGGCTACGAAATCGATCAGGAGTTCGATCTTGGTCTGCGGTTCGGTCCGCCCGACCCCACGACGGGACCCGTGGAGGTCGACTGAGTCGTCGACCGGAATTTCATCACTCGAGATCGAAAGAAGAAAAAGGGGCTAGGCAGCCGGACGAAAAGCGCGTATAAAGAGAGACCCGTTTTTTTGAAAATGAGGGTTGAATGGGCGACCAGCCGGATGACATCGTATTCGAGGAGCTTGCTGCACTCGAGAAGGTGACGGCTGTGCTGGCTGAAATTCCGCCCGCGAAAACTGCGAGTCAAGCGCCCATCGTCCGCGAACTCGAGCGTTTGCGAGAGCGATTGCTCTCCGGCGACGAGAACAAGGACCTCTCGACGCTAACCGAGCAATACCACAATCAATCCGCGATCCTGCAGCAACTCCAGAACGCCGGGCAAGCCATTACCGTCGACGCATCGTCACCGTATTTCGCACATCTTCGACTCGAAGAAGGCCGCCGTCAGCGCGATGTCTACCTGGGACGCGCCACCTGCCTCGAAAAGGGCGTGCGCATCATCGACTGGCGCGATGCTCCCATCTCGAAGATTTTCTACAGCTACCAGCAGGGCGAGGACTTCGACGAAGAAATCTCGGGGCGTGAGCGCCAGGGCACGGTTCTGGCGCGACGTATGGTACGGATTCGAGAAGGCGTGCTCGAACGTGTCCAGGCACCGGAAGGCGATTTTCGTCTCGATGCACGGGAGCCGTGCGGTTGGTCGCGCGAATTCCTCGGCTCGCCTCGTCTTTCCGGCGGTGAATCAGCGGCGCTGCGCTACGACGTTGCGGACTCGGGTCTCTCGCGGCGAATGGGCGAAGGACGTGATGGCGAGGCGCTTCGCGCCGACAAGCATCTCCCCGAAATCACGAGCCTGATCGATCCGAGTCAATTTGACCTGATCACACGTCCAGCCAACGGCTATCTGGTGATTCGCGGAAGTGCCGGATCTGGCAAGACCACGGTGGCTCTCCATCGGATCGCCTACCTGGCCTTCGATGATCCCCGTATCGATGGTCCGGATACGCTGGTCGTAGTCTTTTCGAAGGCCCTCGCGCGTTATGTCGCGCACGTGCTGCCGTCGCTGGGGCTGCGCGGGGTCCGGATCCTGACCTACCGGGAGTGGGCGCACGGCGAGCGGAGGCGTTGCTTCCCAGAGCTTCCGGCCGGCGAATGCATCGATACGCCGGCGCTGGTCCAGCGACTGAAACTGCACTCGGGAATGGATGTCGCTCTGACACGGCAGATCGCCCGAGTTCCCGGGCCGCGTAGCGGTGAACAGGCATTCGATGATTGGGCCAGTGTTCTGACGCAGCGGGATCTGCTGGGCTCGGTCTTCGAGGACGTCGCGAACGGTCAGTTCAGGGATCGCGATCTCAACCGGTTCGTGGAGTGGAATCGCCGTCGTCTCGATCAGTTGAGTTCGGCCTTGGCCGGTGATTCGGAGGCCGATGCGGCACTCGATCCAGAAGACGACGCGCTCCTGCTTCGCGCCTGGCAGCTCCGGGTGGGTCCGCTACCGGGTCGTTCGGGACGCCCGCTCCACTATCGACACATCGCAATCGACGAAGTTCAGGATTTTGCGCCGATCGAAGTTCGGGTTTTGTTGGGCTCGATGCAGCGGGATTCGAGCATCACCTTGGCGGGCGATACCCAACAGCATTTGATGGAACATTCGGGCTTCACTTCCTGGAGGGGGTTCTTCGACGATCTCGGCCTCGATGGCGCCGAGATCGACACCCTCAAGGTCAGCTACCGCTCCTCCGAGCAGATCATGAATTTTGCCACGTCGCTGCTAGGCGACCTTCAAGAGAATGAAGAAGTCGTGACAACGCGGTCGGGGCCGCCGGTCGAATTGTTTCGACTGACCGATCGAGGCGCCTGCGTTGCCTTTCTGTCCGATGTCCTTCGGGATCTGATGGAAGCCGAGCCGATGGCGTCGGTTGCGGTCCTGACCCCGAGTCCCTTGGTGAGTGATGTCTACTTCGAGGGTCTGCAGCGCGCTGAATTATTGCGCCTGCGTCGAATTCGCGAAGGAGAATTTCCATTCAAGGCCGGGATCGAGGTCACGGAAGTGACGCAAGTCAAGGGACTGGAATTCGACTACGTCATCGTCCTCGACGTCGATGCGACCAATTACCCGGACACGCCAGGCACTCGCCGACTGCTTCACGTGGCGGCGACCCGCGCCGTACATCAGCTATGGCTGATGAGCGTCGGAACACCGTCGCCGCTGGTCGAGGCGATCGATGCGCGCTGATCGCGACGAGGGGTCGGCGGCGAGATGATCGATCGAATCCTCGTTCGAGCCGAGGGGCAAGGACTCTTCCCGATCACGAATCAAGTGGCCGAAGTCGTCTCGCAGGCCGGTCGATCGGAAGGGTTGTGCAATCTCTTCGTGCAACACACGTCGGCGAGTCTACTTATCCAGGAAAACGCGGACCCGAGCGCGCGTGAGGACCTCGAGCGATGGCTGAATCGGCTCGTTCCGGAGGGCGATGCACTCTATCGACATACCCAGGAGGGTCCCGACGACATGCCGGCCCACATCAAGTCCGCCCTGACTGCGTCTTCGCTTGCGATTCCGATTCTCGATGGGCGCCTCGCGCTGGGAGTCTGGCAGGGCATTTTCCTTTGGGAGCATCGCCGACAGAGTTCAGCGCGCACGATTCTCATCCATCTCGGAGATTGAAGTCGCGCTTTGTGAGACCGCCGAATCCTCGATGATCCGCACCTCGACGTTCTCACGATGTCGCTGGATCTCTTGACGCATCGCCCGCTGCGTTTCTCCCTCGTACCAATCCTCGAGAACTCGAGCGCTAATTTCATCATAGGCGGGAACGCGCGCATCGATTCGTTCGTGGACCCAGACGAGGTGGGAGCCGAAAGCGGAGTCGACGGGTCCGATCCATTGTCCGGACTCCGCCTCGGCGATCGCGGACGCAAATTCCGGCCCGAGCCTCGAGGTGATTCGCGCAAGCGTTGCAGCGCGGATTCGGTGACCAGACAGGAAGGGATCCCCGCGTTCGATCGATTGCTCCACAGAGAGCCTTCCTTCAACCAGGATCTCGAATAGGGCGGCCGCATCTTCGCGGGCTGTCGCGCCGCGTTTATCTCGCGACAGAAAGACGTGGGATAGATCGAGCAAGACCGGCGTGTGCCAGAGCGAGGAATTGTCCTCGTAGTGCGACCGGAGGGTCTGTTCATTCGGTGAAGCCTCTCGAACGCCGGCGGCCAGCAGGGCTTGGACTCGATCCACGAGCCGACGTCGTACGGCTGGATCGCTCCTCTCCATACCGAGTTCAAAGGCCCTACGCAGTCGGTCGGCTTCGGGGAGATCGAGCTCGCCATCCAGGAAACGCATGTTTTGAACGAGACGCTGTCGCACGATCGGGTCGACGGTATGGAGACCCAGCGCCCAGGCTTGCTCCAGCCAGAGCGCATTTTCGATGATTCGATCCTCGATCGCGCGCGCCTCTTCGGTCTTCACGGGGCGTCGGACGCGAGCCTGGTAGTCGGAGATCGCCTGCTCGATCTCGCTGCGGCGGATTTCGACTGATTTGCGTGCAGGCGCGCCCGGCCAGACGCTGGCCACCACGAAGAGAGCGATTCCAGCGACGAGGAAGTGAACGATCGGAGAGCGCGACAATGAGGAGCCTTTCTCGTCGGGGCGGGCGAATTTCCCTATAACCTAGTCCTGTCCGCGCACCGATGGCGTTGATCAGATCTGTTCGAGGCAGGGCAGTCGACGGCAAGTTCCCCCGCCAGCGATACCCGAACAAACCCGAACGATGAAGAGCCTTCCAGAGGAGAGTCCACCCGATGACACTCGCGACAACCTACCTGATTCTGGCTGCAGTCGGATTGACCTGCAGCGTCCTGACCTTCTACCGCGTGCGAATAATCCCGCAGCTGACCGTACCCACATTCGTGATCGGATGGCTTCGGGGCGAATTGGCGCTCCAGACGATTGCTCTCGAAGTGATCGCGACGATCGCCTTCTACCGTGCTGGCGCGCTCGAGAGTGGCGTCGGTCAGTTGGGTCTGCTGCTCAGTCTCGTCTCCTGGTCGATGTTAGGGGCGACCGCTCAGCGCGGTATGAAGACCGGCGAAGAAATCGCCGCTGTCTTGAAGCCGGCGGGCATTCAACCCAAGACCGATATTTCGTTTCTCCACGGCCTGCTGATGCCTTTCGGCTTCAAGCATCGAGACGTGCAGACCCTGCGCGACATCGTGTACGGCGAGTCGCTTCCCGGAGACAAGGGAGGGCGGAATCTGCTCGACCTCGTACTGCCTCGTGCAGCGCAAAAAGGCGACCGTCGTCCCGTTCTCCTGCAAGTCCACGGCGGTGGCTGGATCATCGGCGACAAGCGCGAGCAGGCAAAGCCACTGATGACCCACCTGGCATCGCGGGGATGGATATGCGTTTCGATCAACTATCGACTGAGTCCGCAGGCGACAATGCCCGATCACATCGTCGATGTGAAACGCTCGATCGCCTGGATTCGCCAGCACATCGAAGAGTATGGGGGCGATCCGAAATTCCTTTGCATCACAGGTGGATCGGCGGGAGGTCATCTCTCCTCGCTCGCCGCTCTCACTGCCAATGATCCGCGTTTCCAGCCCGGTTTCGAAGACGTCGATACGCGAATCGACGGCTGCGTTCCCTTCTACGGGGTCTTCGACTTCGTGGATCGAGCCGGCGACCGAACACTGGGCA
>Ga0310122_10003156_pt1 | contig 10458 bp, 7 predicted proteins | sample CB6_Bottom_1051__FD_203503 | JGI IMG/M metagenome (GOLD analysis project Ga0310122, IMG submission 203503) | Marine microbial communities from Western Arctic Ocean, Canada - CB6_Bottom_1051 | ecosystem: Environmental > Aquatic > Marine > Oceanic | place: Canada: Western Arctic Ocean | collected...
GTTCACGCCGCCGGCGGTCGACCTCATGACGCGTGACCCGTGGCGCGGCAACATACGGGAGCTCCGAAATACGGTCGAGCGTTTGATGGTCATGACCCCAGGGGACACGATCGATGTCGCAGACGTGCGCGGAGTTCTGCGGGGTGATTCGCGCGGGGGCGTGGCAGACCCGGCCGCGAGTCGTGCGGATACGCTGCGCGAGTTCAAAGAGATCGCCGAGCGGGCGTTTCTTGTCGACAAACTCCGGCAACACGGCTGGAACATCTCGAAGACGGCCGAGGAGATCGACACGCCTCGCAGTAATCTGTACAAGAAGCTAGAGCAGTATCAGATAAAGCAGGAGAGTGACGGGTAGAGGCGAGTGTTCTAAGGAGACAGGAGACAGGAGACAGGAGGAGCCGGCTGGCTTCGCCAGGGTCATACATCCGCCGTAGAGGGACAGACGGCCGCCGCGGGTAGCGTCACGATGTGGCGTTGCGCGGGGAGGAAAGTCCGAACTCCAGAGGGCAGTGCGCCGGGTAACCCCCGGTCAGGGCGACCTGAAGGAAAGTGGCACAGAAAATACACCGCCCGCCCCCGCATGCTGCGCGCGCTGCGGCGAGGCAAGCCTGAAAGGGCAAGCTTCGGCGTAGCCCGCAGGGCGGAGGCGAGTAAGGGTGAAAAGGTGCGGTAAGAGCGCACCGCGTTCGCCGCAAGGTGAATGGCAGGCTAAACCCCGCACGGAGCAAGACCAAATAGGGAGGCGCTATTAGGATGGCCCGTCCGAAGCCTCCGGGTAGGTCGCTGGACCCCACCAGTAATGGCGGGGCTAGAGGAATGGTCGTCGCCTGGTTCGGCGCTTTCGGGTGTCGGGTCGGGAACAGAATTCGGCTTATCGTCCCTCTGCGGCGGATTCCTTTCCTGTGTAGGGCGGCCACGAAACGGGGCACCTGCGCCCCCGCGAGCGCCGAGCTGGGGTGTGGGCAGAGCCCCACCAAGAGATAAATGGCCACATACCTGGTGACCGGTGGCGCGGGGTTCATCGGCTCACACGTTGTCGAAGAGCTCGTGTCACGCGGTGAGCAGGTCCGGGTGGTTGATAATCTGGCTACCGGCCGGCGTGACAACCTGGCCCACGTCCCCGACGTGGACCTGACAGTGGGCGATCTGGCGGACCCGGCGGTGGCCGACCGGGTCACGGCCGATGTCGACTACGTGGTCCATCTGGCGGCCATCCCATCGGTGCCGCGCTCGGTGACCGAGCCGATCGCGACCAACCACGCGAACGTCACCGGCACTCTGAGCCTGTTTGTCGCCGCTCAACATCACGCCGTGAAGCGCGTCGTGTTCGCCAGCTCGTCGTCGGTCTATGGCGACGCCGCCACGCTCCCCAAACGGGAGGACATGCCGCCGGCGCCGCTCTCGCCCTATGCCTTGCAGAAGTCGGTCGGGGAGCAGTACGGGAAGCTGTTCTACGAGCTGCACGGTTTGGAAACCGTCGCCGTGCGCTACTTCAACGTCTTTGGGCCCCGTCAGGATCCCTCGTCGCCCTATTCCGGAGTCATCTCGCTGTTCGCGCGGTGTCTGGTCGAGCACCGGCAGCCGACCATCTACGGAGACGGCGAGCAGACACGCGACTTCACCTATGTGCGCAACGTCGTCGACGGGACACTGCGCGCGTGCACGGCGTCGCGCGCCGCAGGACAGGTCATCAATGTGTCGTGCGGCGGTCGTATCTCGCTGAACGCGGTGTATCGCATCATGCGAGCGCAGACCGGCGGCGACCTCGAACCGCGGTTCGCGGACCCACGCGTCGGCGACGTGCGTGACTCGCAGGCCGACATCACGAAGGCTCGCGAGTTGCTGGGGTACACACCGCTGGTGTCGCTGGAAGAGGGATTGCGTCTGACGATGGCTTGGTTCGAGACGCAACGGTTTGGAGCTTAGGGCGCCTCGGCACCCAGAGTGGCCAACTTCTTTCTGATCGCGTCCTGACGGCCCCATCTCTGGACGCGGGCAATCGCTGTCACGACCCGACAGGCGGCACCGCCCGGTCGACGGCCGATACCAGCAGTGTTGTGCCACGCACTGCGTCAACGGTCACTTCGTGCCCCCGCGGGATCTCCATGTCGATGGTGCTCGGTTCCGCCAGCCACAGCTCGCCTCGCACCCGCACGTAGCCTCGCGGAGCCAGGGGGTCGACCGCAACCCCCACCAGTCCGACCAACCGTTCGACGACGCGACGCGAGTCCTGCTGATAGGCGGTTCTGAGGAACGGATAGAGTGCGGCGTCCTTCAGGGTCCAGACGACCACGAGGGCGGCAGCGGCCCAAGTGGGGAGACCGACCCAGCGGTGGAGCAGGACGGCAGCCGCCACCGCAAGCAGCCATCCAGGAATTTGATACAGGATGTAGCGACTGAGTGTCGATCGGGGAGTGCTGACGCCAGCCACACTTCTAGTGTAGTGAACGCGACGCGCCCCCCGGGTAGCGAGGCGCTGTGGGGCTGCTCGTGCGCCCGCCGCGGGCCCCTAGGCTATGGCCCTTAGCTCGGCCCGGACGGTCTGTACGAATCGAACGACCGCTACCGCCCCTGTGCGTCGAGGTAGCGCTCGTTGGTGAGCGCGTGCTCCATGGCGTAGTTCCCTTCGTGGCAGGCGAACTCGTAGATCACGCCGGTGCCTGGCGCCGGACGCATGAACATCCGTGCGGTCCAGGGCTGGGTCCAGGTGGTCAGGTCGTAGATGGTGTACTCGTATTGCAGCATCTCGGGGCCCACCCGCCTAAACCGCTCGGTGACCTTCGCGTCGGTCGTCGAGCCGCTGACGCCGCGCTTCAGGTTGGTGGTCTCGACGACCAGTGTGTCACCCTCCCAGTGTCCCCTGGAGCTGCCGGTGTTGGTCGCGGGACCGAGCTGGCTCGGCGCCGCGTCGCCGATCGGGATGATCCGGATCTCGTGGTGCATCTCGATCTGGATGGCGACATGGTTCGCGGACTGGAAGATCTGGTAGTTGCTGTTGTAGCCCCTCCCGCTCAACACCGCGCCGGCGCCGCGGCAACGGATTGCGGGATCGACGAGAGCCACTTCCTGGGCCAGGGTCAGGCGTCCGTCCGGCCCCGGCGTGTCGCGCGCCGCCCGCTGCCGCTCGGTCCGCGCCTGCGCCTTCGCGGTGCGTGGCGGTAGCCGTCCGTTCGGCGGGTCGACGACCAGTGAGGTGCGGTTGTCGAACCAGCGGTCGATCATCCAGAACTGGTTGTAGCTCCGGGTCGATCGCCGGGCCGGCTGGGACGCCTGCCCCTCTTTCTCCTCCGGTTCCTCGAGCGAGACCAGCGCCCGCAGGAACGGGGTGTCTCCGAAGACTGCGTCTCCACCGACGCGGTCGTACTCCGCCATGTAGGCCGCCATCGCCGCCACCTCTTCGTCGGTCAGCGTGGCGCGGTCGCCGAGCGACTCCGGGCGCTGGAACGGGGTAGCCGAGTCGTTGGCCCAGATGCCCTGCAGATCCGGATGTCCGTCCGCCGTCCGGGGCACCGTCCATCCCTCCGGCGCCTGCCCGGCCAGGGCTAGGGGCGCCGCCAGCAGGGTCGCCGCCACCGTCATCGTCACCGCTATGCCATAGCTCTTCATCGATGCCTCCATCGGACCGCCGCCCATCGGGCGGGTCCTGTCTGTTTGCACACAATAGGTCCACCGGCCGTTCGACGCAAGCATCGCGGCCCGACCGCCGCTTCGTGCCCACCCCGTAGCGTCCGGACCAAGCCGGTCAGGAGACCGTGACAGACGCTGCAGTTTGCACCGCATAGCTGAGAAGCCTTCGTAGCAGCATGAAGGACGACGCTTCGTCAGGGCGCCCGAAGCCAGAAGCCCGAAGCCAGCGGTGGCGTTCCGCTGCACTACAGTGGCTTCGTGATCTCGGTCGCCCAGGCGCGCCACCGCCCGTGACGGTGCTCGACGTCCAGCGCGAGTCCAAAACAGGCCGACAGTCGATCTCGTGTGAGCACCTCCGCGATCGGTCCTGCGGTGGCGATACGCCCGGAGGCGAGGAGCATCGCATGGGTGAAACCGGGCGGGATTTCGTCGACGTGGTGTGTGACCATGATCAGCGGTGGCGCGGCGCGGTCCTGTGCCAGCCCGGCCAGGGTCTGGATCAGTTGTTCGCGACCCGGCAGGTCGAGCCCGGCGGTGGGCTCGTCCAGCACCAGGAGCTCTGGTGCGGTCATCAGCGCGCGGGCCAGCAGCACCCGCTGGCGTTCACCCGATGAGAGGGTGCCGAAGCGTTGCTCGGCGTGGTCGAGGCATCCGGTTCGCCCCAGACACCGGCGCGCCTGGGTCCAGTCGGACGCGTCGTAGGTATGCCACCAGTGGGCCAGCGCGGCATGCTTGCCGGCGACGACGATCTGTTCCGCCGTCAGCCGCGGTTGCATCATTGTGAGAAGTGCGGCGCTGGTGATACCGATTCGGCGACGGAGTGCACGGACGTCGACGCGGCCGAGCTCGTCACCGAGCACCGCAACCGACCCGGACGAGGGGTGCAGGTAGAACGAGACGATCTGACAGAGGGAGGTCTTGCCGGACCCGTTCGGGCCCAGCACGACCCAGCGTTCCCCGGATCGCACCCGCCAGTCGATACCGTCGAGGATGGTCTTGCGGTCGCGGACCAGCCGTACGCCCGTGAGGACGACCACGTCGGCGCTGGGGTCCCGCGACACGGTGTTATTGCCCGCCCAGACGCTGCTGGTATTGCCGATACAGTCGGGTGTGTTTGTTGTCGTCGACATCCACCGGCTGGCCGGCGATGAACATGTATTTGACGTTGGACACCGCCTGGAGCGGGTCACCATCGGTGATGATGATGTCGGCGCGTTTGCCCACATCGAGCGAGCCCACCTGGTCGTCGACACCCAGAATCTCGGCGGTGCTGAGCGTGACCGACCGCAAGGCCATATCGGGCGGGAGTCCGAAGGCGACGGCCATCCCGGCGTGGAACGGGAGCTCGCGCGAGCCGGCCCCGCTGTTGCTTTGGAACCCGAACAGGACCCCGGCCTCGTGGAGCCGCAGTGGGCTCTGATACACCGAGTCGTAGGGGTCGTATGGGTCGCTGGGAGACCGTGTGAGCGGACTCAGCAGGACGGGCAGCCCCGCCTCGGCAATCGCGTCGGCGACCCGCCAGGCCTCTTGACCGCCCCGCAGGATCGCCAGGATGTCGAGCTCGGCCGCCAGGTCAATCGCCACCAGAATCCCCGCCGCGGAGTTTGCGCCCAGGATGACTGGCTGCTCGCGGCGGGCATACGGGATCAACGCCTCCAGCGCCGGGTCGTACGACGCGAGGCGTTGACCGGCCTGTGTCGCCTGGTCTTGTCGATCCGCATAGCTCCGCGCCTCGGCGAACAGTTCCCGCAGTCGCTCCAGTTGCTCCGCGGCGGTCGGCACGTCGTCATCAGGGGCTGGCTTCTGGCGCAGAAGCGCTCCGATGTCGAGCACGCCGGCTCCGTTCGGGATATTGATCTGCAACGCCAGCCGGTCCACGTAGGCGAGCTCGGCCGGTGTCCAGCCGGCCAACTGGATGAGCGCCGCTTGTCCCGGCACCAAGCCGCCAGTCGGCGCCGAGACCGCCGAGGTGATGCCCGTGAACCGGGCGACCGGGATCAGCTCCGAGTCCGGTTTTACCGCCACCGCGGCCCGGAGATCAGGCTGGATGATGCCGCTGTCCGCGGAGTCCTGCGTCACGGCGATACCACCGATCTCGTTGAGACCGAGCGTCGTGCCGCCGTCGATCAGCCCGGGGTAGACCGACATCCCTTCGGCATCAACCACCGTCGCCCCGGCCGGTGGTGTGATGTTGGCCCCTATCGCGCTGATACGCCCGTTCTCGATCACCAGCGTGCCGCGTGGAATGGTCGGACCTGACACCGGGTGGATGACGGCGTTGACGATGGCGTAGTGGTGATTGGCGTTGCGGGGCGCCGGGCCTGACGGCGTGGAGCGCTTGGGCGCCAGCGGGAACGGGCCGCCGCGGGTGCCGGGCCGCTCGAAGATGACCTCGCCGTCAATCAAGGTCATGAAGACGCGGGAGTAGATGTTCAGGGGATGTCCGTTGAACAACGCCAGGTCGGCTCGTTTACCCACCTCGATCGACCCAACGTAGTTGTCGATCTGCAACGCCATCGCCGGGTTCACCGTGATCGTCTCGAGCGCTTGCCGATAGGACAGTCCGCCGAAGCGCACCATCTTCGCGGCGTCGACGTAGAGCCGTCGGACCCGCTCGCCGCTGTCCGAGTTGAGGATGGCGCGCCCGCCCGCCTCGGTGATCAACGCCACGTTGTAGGGAATGGCGTCGTAGGCCTCGATCTTGTACGCCCAGTTGTCGGCGAACGTCGAGACGAACGCACCGCGGTTGCCGAAGGCCACGATCTCCGGGGCGATCTTGTAGGCCTCGAGCGCGTGTTCCAGGGTGAGCTCACGCACGCCAAAGTCCTCGAGGGTTTCGAGCAGCATGAACAGCTCGTCGGCGTTGTAGCCGTGGCTGTGCACCAGGATCTCGCCGCTCAGGACGCCGGCCAGCGTTTCGAGCCGCAGATCGCGCCTGGGTGGCGCGACCCGCACGTCCGACTCGCGGATCTCGGCCTCGTAGTCATCCCACTGGGTCTGGTAGACCTGCGCCTCGGTGAGCGCCCGGCGGATGACCGCCTCCTGGCCCATGCGCGTGTTGGGAAATCGGCTTCGGCGCCGTGTGACGTTCTCGCCAAGCGCGAACTTGATGCCCCGGGGGTAGTCGTTGAACTGCAGCTCTGTGGCGGGGACGTCGTACCTCATCTGGATGATGGCCCGCTGTCCGCCGATCGTGTTCGCGCTGCCATGCAGCACGTTGGCGGTGGTCACACCGCCTGCCGCCGCGCGATACAGCGTCAGATCATCTCCACGCAACACGTCCTCGATACGGACCTGAGCGGTGATCGACAATGTGCCTTCGTTGATCCCGCCGTCGGACGCCATGTGCGAATGGTCGTCGATGATGCCAGGCATCAGCCAGGCGCCGGACCCGTCGACCACGACCGTGCCGTCCGGGGCGCTGAGCCCGCGACCAATCTGTGCGATCAGCCCGTCTCGTACGAGGACGTCTGTTCCTTCGAGCACACCGGGCCCGGCCATCGTCAGGACCGTCGCGTTGCGGATGAGCACGTCGCCGCCGGTCCGGGTGGTCGGGACGCGACTGGCGTCGGTCTCGACACGCACGCCATCATCGTCGGATGACTCCACGGCTGTGTCGGCGGCTGGTGTGTCCGCCTCGTCGTCTTGGTTGTCCTCGTCGGCGGTGTCGTCCGAGCCGGGCGCCTGCTCGTAGGGGACGCCGTCCACGACCACCCAGCGTACGCGTGCGCCTGCCTCCCCCAAACGGCCGTCGAGCAACGTGACGTTGCCGATCTTGCCTGTCTCGAGTGAGCCGAGCTGACGGTCAACCCCGAGGATGCCGGCCGGGCCGAGGGTCAGCGCCCGCAGCGCGGCATCGTGTGAGAGGCCGGCCTCCATGGCCAGCCGCAGATTGGCGAGGAAGCGCACACCGTTTCGTTGTCCACGCGTGGTGATCGCGAACGGATGGCCCGATGTGGTCAGCGCCGCGGCGGTGCCCACCCGTTCCTGCCATTGACGCAGACGCTCGTCGAAGCGGCCGGCCGGCTCCCTCACCCGGGTGTCGCGGTCGACGCGCAGCGCGGCCCGGACCATGGCACCGGTGATGTTGCGTCCGATTGCCCGGGCTCGGATCTCGAGTCGCTCCAGGTTGGGTGTGCTCCGACGCGGCCTCGCTGGGAAATCGATGCGCAGCAAGACCGGCACGCCGGCGTCCCGCAGGCGCGATATGGCCCTGGGAGCCTCTGCTCCGCCATCGACGACCAGACGGAGGTTGAATTCGTTCGCCAGTCCAAGCGCGCGGTCGATCTCGTCCTGACGGTCTGCGGGAAACACCACCGGGAGCGCCCCATCGAGCAGCGGTTGCAGTGCTTCGAGCGCGAAGTCGTAGCCCGGTCGCCGCGAGGCTCCGTCGGTTTCGAGGTAGAGATCCCACACCGTCCGGTAATGCTGGGCGTCGAGGAAGGTCTGGCGCAGATGGGCAATCGAGCCCATCAGGCTGCGTGGATAGTCGTTGCCGGGTGCCTGCCAGCCCGCGACGAGCATGGTGTCGACGTCCACGATGGCACGGGTGCCCGGCGCGTCGGCCGAGTCGAGCAGTAGCGCCACTGCGCTGGTACCGGCAAGCAGCGCGTCGGTTGGCATCGAGTGAATCGCTGTGAACCCCGCCGCGCGCCACCTGTCAGCGTCTCGCTGCGAGATACGCAGATTCTGGCGGACCGCGTAGTCCGGGAAGATGCCCTTCCGGTTCACGCTGCGCGTCGCGGCGAGCGCTTCGCGCGTCAGGTCCTGGTCGATATCGCGGGGTGACCCCGACACCCGGTCCCGGCCATCGCTGCGTGCGCCCACCGAGGTGGCGGCGTCGAGAAAGCCGGCATAGGCCACCAGGCCCTCGGCGTCGATCACCGTGGCGCCGGGTGGGGCCGCAGCAGCGCCGCCGACTGCGGTGATCGTGCCGTTCGTGATGATGATCGTCCCGGGGACCTCGTCGGCGCCTGGACGCGTGACGATCGAGGCGCCGGTGATCGCCAGGGTCGACGTCCGGAGCTGGGCACGCGGCGCGTCGATGGTGAGCACGCCCGCAAGACCCAACACGACGAGGACTAGCGCGACCCGGCTAGCGCGTCGGGGCGAGAGGCTCGAGCTCATGAACGACACTCCTTCGGTCTGTGGGCGACGAGCACAGAGGACTATGCGGCGCGCCGGCCAGGATGAACCGGAACCGGGTGATGCTCGGCAGGTGCAGGAGAAACCGCGAGTAGGAGAGCACGAAGATCGACACCATGATCGAGGCCGGGATCACCCACCCGAAGTAGAGCGCGCCCGACAGGTCGAACCACGAGCCCATTTCTTCGTGGAGGGTGACGAATTCGTCGATCGAGATGTAGGCGAAGATAATCGACAAGCCCCGCCAGTGTGGAACGAAGGGCGCGCCGCTGTCCCGTTTCCCGTTCGCGATCAACGTCAGCAGGACGGCGGACGTGGCGTGCATGCAGGCCGATAACCAGGTGGGGATGTTGGCCTCGTAGCTCAGGCTGAGCAGGGCGATCAGGTCGTAGGCGCCGCTCCACCCGAAGCCGTCCTGCGCGAGCTCGACCGCGAGTCCAGCTATCGCGACGATGGCGATGATGCCAATCAGGAACCGCTGGACACGGGCCTGGTGAACGATGACTTCCATTTGGCGTATGTTCGAATCTAGCTGACGAAGTCGTGCGGCCAGTCAGCTGAGACGGGCTCTTCCGCCATCGCCGAGGCTCCGGCCGGACAGGCCAGATTCTTCCCCCTGCCGCCTACCTCCTGTCTCCTCAGAGAACTCGCTCAGACCTGCTTCCGACGCACCGACCACACGAAGCCGTCATACCAGAAATGCATGATGGAGACGATCAGGGTCACGGCCCACAGTGTCTCGATGCTCGTGTCGAGCCACTCCACCCAGAATCCGTAGGCGCCCGTGATGCCGACGAAGAGCAGCAAGGCCAGCGGTTTGCCGAACGGGATGCCCTGCAGGTGGAACAGCTTCATCATGTTCTTTTTCTCAAACGCCCAGACGATGCCGAGTATTGCACGGCGTGGAAGAGGTTCATGATAAAGAACGCCTCGCCAAAGGAGTTGAAGCCCCACGTGAAGATGGATACCGCGCCGGTGCTGGCGAGCAAATAGACCTTTTGCAGCGAGACGGCATGTCCCTGTTGCTGCAGCTGCTTCTGGGCCCACACGTAGTAGACAAGGAACGCGCCACCGCCGATCAGAATAGCCCACGAAAAGAAACTCTGGTTGGTGTCCATGAACCCCGGGATCGACGTGAAGAAGATGGCGCCCACCTCCTCGTACTCGTCAAAATCCTCGATGTGGTCCATCATCGTGGCGCCCGCAAGGATCAGGCCGGCATACAGCAACTGGTTCAGATGCCAGTCGAGTCGTCGGCCGACCGTGGGATCGTTACCGGCCTTGCGGTCGTAGATCTGGGCAAACCCGAAGGTCTGGAGCGCCGAGTGATACACGTCCCAGAAGGTCGCCAGCACCGACACAGAAATCAGCACCCAGGTGGATGACACCATCGCCGCGTAGAGCAGTACCGGCACCAAAAGGAATCGATATGGGTGCAGCTGGCGGATCGCGGTGTTGCCGTGGCTACGGAAGAAGACTGCGAACAGATGCGCGTGGATGAGGATGCCGATCAGGAGCCCGGACCACGTGACGTCCTGGTCATAAAAGTCGAAGTACTCGTTGGCGAACCCCGAGTCGGAAATCAGGATGCCTAGACAGAGGGCGGCCGTCGGGGGACCAGGAAGAAGAGGCAGTCGTAGATCGGGCTGACGATGTACTCGGCCGGCGCGGGGGCGCGCGGTGTGG
>Ga0310122_10003157_pt1 | contig 10457 bp, 12 predicted proteins | sample CB6_Bottom_1051__FD_203503 | JGI IMG/M metagenome (GOLD analysis project Ga0310122, IMG submission 203503) | Marine microbial communities from Western Arctic Ocean, Canada - CB6_Bottom_1051 | ecosystem: Environmental > Aquatic > Marine > Oceanic | place: Canada: Western Arctic Ocean | collected...
TTGTCACCCAATAACTTTTGGATCTGTTTCATTACCATAGACTCTTTTTCCTCTATGGTCTTTGCTTTTTTAGCAAGTCTGGTTTTCTTGAGGAATTGTTTGAACTCCTTCATTATATCTTCGGTCATCCGATGCTCCCTTCCATTTCTAATTCAAGCAATTTGTTAAGTTCAACAGCATATTCCATTGGTAGTTCTTTGGTGAAAGGTTCAAAGAATCCATTTAAGATCATGGCATTGGCTTCAGGTTCGGTGTGTCCACGACTCATCAGATAGAATAATTGTTCATCAGATACCTTTGATACAGATGCTTCGTGTTCAGTATTTGCAGAAGCGTTGTTGACTTCCATTGTAGGGTAAGTATCTGATTGAGAGTTCTCGTCCATCAGGAGAGCGTCACAGACCACATTAGAACGGCAATTTTCGGCCTTACGAGAGATATTCACCAACCCCCGGTAAGAAGTTCGCCCACCGTCCTTGCTGACGCTCTTAGAGAGGATATTTGAGGTGGTGTTAGAGGCCAGATGGTGAACTTTGGCTCCTGTATCTTGATGTTGGCCATTTTTAGCGTAAGCAACGGAGATAACTTCTGCATGAGAGTTCTCTCCTTTTAGAATAACTGCAGGATATTTCATAGTCAAGGCAGATCCGATGTTGCCATCTACCCATTCAATAGTTGCGTTCTTATGAGCGACTGCTCTTTTAGTAACCAGATTGAAGATGTTGTCAGACCAATTTTGGATTGTAGTGTATCGTATGTGTGCCCCTTCAAGAGCAATTAACTCTACTACGGCTGAATGAAGGCTGTTAGATGAAAAAGCAGGTGCTGTGCAACCCTCGATATAGTGTATTGATGAACCTTCGTCTGCAATTATCAATGTGCGTTCAAATTGTCCCATGTTTTCACTGGCGATCATGAAGTATGCTTGAACTGGAATATCTACTTTTACACCTTTTGGCACATAAATAAAAGAACCCCCTGACCATACGGCTGTGTTCAATGCTGAGAACTTGTTATCTGCGGCAGGAATTACACTACCAAAGTATTTCTTCACAAGTTCAGGATGTTCTCGTAATCCAGAGTCCATATCCATAAAAATAACACCTAATTTTTCTAAATCTTCACGAATTGAGTGGTAAATGGATTCACTTTCGTATTGGGCTGTTAGGCCACCAAGCCACTTTTGTTCTGCCTCAGGAAGTCCGAGTGCGTCAAAGGTTTGTTTGATATTTTCAGGAACATCGTCCCAATCTTGTTGATTGTCACCTGCGATACGGAAATAACAGATCTCGTCAAAATCAAGTGTGCCTAATTTTTCGGTATTCCCCCATGTAGGCATAGGTCGTTCCATGAAATGTTTGTATGCTTTGAGTCGAATATCAGTCATCCATTGTGGTTCGTCCTTGTATTCAGAGATAGTCTTCACTACCTCTTGTGATAAACCTTTGTCAATTTCGTAATTTTCCATATTAATCACCTACTTGAAAGAAATACCACAAGAACATGTTTTTGTAGCATTTGGGTTAATGAACTTAAGTCCTCCACCCATTAGAGAATCATCCCAATCGATCGTAATGCCATTAAGAAGTGTAGAATCTTCCACATTTACAACTATTTCAATTTCTTCGGATACCAATACTTGGGTGTTGTCCGGAGGGTGTTCGGCTTTGATATTCACATCATACAGATATCCAGAACAACCGCCACCTACTACATCAATGTAAAGATACCAATATCCTGTTTCTTGTATATCCTCATCGGATTCGGCCAGTCCTTTTAGTTTTATTGCGGCGGTGGGCGTTATGGATAATTCACAGAATACTACGTCAGCGGGTTTTGGCGCATTGTAGATACTTACGCCACATCCGTGTTCAACCATGCTTTATCTAATTGGTATCTGTTATTTATACTTTGGCTACCATTTACCTAATGGACACTTGGTTTCGGAGTTCTGAGCCTTTATTTTCATATTACATCCACAAATCAAGCAAAATGGGCCTGTGAACTTGCGTTTGAGTTCTGGACAAGCACGGCAGATCGTCATCCTTTCATCATATGTGCGTATATTGACGGCCATACCCCTTCATATGCTGACAACTTATTTATATCTTCAGGTCATCCCATGCATTATCGATATCCAACACCGGGATATCTTACATTGATACTCCCGTATCTTTTGTTGCGATTGGGTCCGGAGAAGTCCCAATGTCCACTTACATATATGTCGTAATCATAAGGGTTCCCCCAATGGGCCTCTGACTCGCATCCCTCAACCGTTAAACCACCATGAGGTATCTCGTTTTTCGTTAGCCAAGCGGAAAACTTATCAAGAACATCTCTTTCACTCCGGTGCTCCAAAGAACCACTTTCTTCCAGTATGAACCACCCGTCTGGGTATTCTTCATCAGAATATCCTTTTATTTTCTCTGGTGGACCAAGCAGGCTGCCTGTCTCAGGAGTGGCTTTCTTTTGTATATCGGTGAACTTGTCAAGAGTTGATATGTTTCCGACTTCGAAGTAAGGAAATACAAAGGCTGTTGCCCCTTTGGACCATACTTCCGTCGACCCACCGGGCGTATCTAATATACACATCATATTAATAGCCTCTTGAAATAAACCTGCATCGTGATCACCCCTTATTATTTGGTCTTGTGACTCTTCCCCTTGTCTGACATAAGCCCACGGTATCTCATTCTCATCTAACCAACTCATAAAGGCTTCTATTTCATTAATATCTTCATAACCCTCATACCATTTCCAACTGCTAAAAAGCATTTGTTGCATTTTGGGATAACGTTTTATGATGTCTTCTTGCGCTTTGTCTCCATATTTACCAATTTCGTGACGACTGTAATCTAAAATAGATGTATCTCCGTGTTCGTCCCATTCATCAACTGGTGTTTTAGGGCATTGTTTCACATATTCTTTGAGATATTCCTCCGGATAGATCAACATCCCGTAACTACGATAACCCATTAACTATATTTATTTGGTCCTGCTATTTCAATTTATGCCTTCCTATCGATGCAAGGGTTTATGTAGGGCGAACGTGCACTCTTCTTTTACAGTGTCAACCTTGACATAAAAAAAGTGTCCACAGTCTGCTGTATCTATAAATAACTATACTTCAGGGAATACTGGGGTATCTCCGGAGGGTTTGAGTAACATCCACATATAGTCCTTGATATCTGTGCGTCGCTTTTCCACAGGTGTTTCGCTATGTCGCCATATTTCTCCAACGATAGCATAACCTTCATTCAAAAGGATATCGAAATAATTTAATTTTCCATGAATCATGATGTCGGCTACACTCTTGCCGTCTGAATTATAATAGCCATCCAACATATTCTCACTGTGGTTCTGACTGACCACTGTGGTCGGAACGTAGACATCTGTTAATTTTAACCATTGTTTGTCATTATCTGCTTTTACAATAGGATTAAGCCATTCGTGGGTTACTACTTCAGACTCCGAAGGGGTCGCCATCGATCTGATAGTCACTAATGCATCCATCCATGTATCAAATAATTTTAGATCTATTATTTCATTTCTGTCTTTATCTGATAGGTCATCCATTGGTGAAGGCGAAGGTATCTGTGCGATGATAACTGCTTTGCGCCCTTCCTTTAGTTGTAATTCGGATTCTTGGATGGCTTCCTTTACTTCGTTACCTAATTCTACAAGTATTTCCCATGCTTTTTCTACTGAACTGACGTTCCAAGACCACCCCCCGGGCGTTTGATTTCCCATCATGCCACTTACCACATGTGTTTTGTAACCCCACACTTTTACCAGATTCAATGGGACTACGATCAATACATACCCACCAGTTCTAAGATAATTGATGACGCTCATTTTATCACCCTTTTGTTAATGGCTGCAAAAACTGAGTCGTCATGTAATAGTAGATAAGTCTTAAACTTTGATCCGGGGTCCCTTCTGTGGTCAGTTTTCAAGAATGTCTCACGAATAGATTTCTGGTCCTTCTCGGTTGGGCTATAGTGATTTTCCTTAAAATCCCCACTCTCTATACCGATTTGTCCCTTTTTCCATGCGTCATCTCCTATGGGCGGGGCAGTATCCCATAATCCTGCAGGCATTGGGTCCTCATTTGGATAAGTGGCACCCTCATCGATGAATCTAATTAACCACCTATCCGCCCATGGCCATCCCGGCGCAACACCTACGCCTTCGCCAACGCCGGTGCGGACCAACTTTATATCGGGAAGGACATTGACATGATCTGCACTCATATTTCTGGACCTATATCTGATATTCCATGTTGATGACGCTTTTTGGAGCGTATCTATGGGCCATGACATAAACTACTGTTGTCTGACCAACTATAAATGATTTTGCATGGTGACCTCCCGGGTCTGCACGTCCGGAACCCAATAAGTAGACTATATCGATTAAGTAAAATTATCTAACATCCGGCGGAAGCATTCGTTTCCTGCTCGGTAACTAATACCATTTTCTTCCCAAGAGTGCAAAATCTTGGCTACATCTTTAGCAGATTGGAAACTTCCTCTTTTTAGAGATGCTATTTCATCTATACTAAGTGGCCAGACTATCTGTTGATTAACTGAATAGGGTATTCTGATGATTCCTTGGCGATAATTAGGACTTAGATCCAAAGACGGATGTGCATTTCCAGTAGCGGCAAAAGTTGTATCTGCCACTACACGGGCGTAAATACGACCTATTTCTCGCAGTGGGTCTTCCTTATGGGCCAGATCATGGAGGTGCACTCCAGCCATTTTTGCAGAGTCTTCTGGATTTAACCATATGTGAAAACCTTTTCTTCCACTAAATACCATGGTAGGTGATAACTTTGCTTCTATTAAATATGTATATACCTTGTCAGCATCGTCAAATGCTTCCCTGAGGTCAGTATTATCGAAATCCCATACCATATTTTTACCTAACCATAGTTCTTTGAAGTCCACACCATATGGTTTGAGTCCTGCAGGAGTTAAGAAATGTTTCCATCTTTCTGCATATGTTTTTCTTCCTTTTGTATTTATGCCCCGGCCTTTCAGACGGTAGGGAGGTGGCAACTCCGGAATCTTCTTCCAATCGATGATGTTAGTAGACATAAATATATCTAAATGTCTTCGATCTACATCTAACATGGTTATCCATCGTTCAAAGTCCCGACTCCATGCTATTCTTGTTTGGCGAATCCCAATTTCATTGCCATCAGGAAGACACCAAGTCCATTTTATTTCCCTATTGCGAGCCAGAGTAGAGATATTTCCGACAATAGCAGGATCCCTCAGCCATTCTGCCTCCATATATTGTAGAGGTTGTAATTACCTATTTATGGTTTCGTCACATATGGAAGAAGAAGTGGTAACCACCTATCATGACAGCGGTTGTCATAGCCGATAACACATTTGCCATAAATTGTATGAATATTTCATCTTTCATAGTGGGGGTTATGTGCCTTCCAAATATAATCCATCGTTTCATTGTGATGCCTCTTTTTTAAGTCTTTTTGCCATTGTGTCACCATCATATTCTTTACCTTCTTGTGTATAGATGCTTATATCTAAGTTTTTATCTGTTACCCGTGGGTCATTGCTTTTGATCATTCTACTCAATTCTGAATAAGTTTGAGATTGTGCAGTTTCCATATCGTTTCCTTCTTTTAATAGTTCTTCAGATCGTTCTGTTATCCACATTGAGCGGCGAGCGAACTCCGGTAGTGGATGCCAATAATAAGCATCGATTAGTTCCTGCCACATTCTTTCCCCATCTTTTCCACCTTTGGTCTTTAATGTAGATAGGGCTATTTTGTAGATTAATTTTGGTAGATACATCACGATTATTTGTCCGGTTCCACTTCTACCACCAGCATTCATGAAAGGGATCCAAAAATTATGCCCACCACCTTCGTAATCTGTAATTCCATAATGAGATTTACTGAAGTCCCCTAAAGACATAAAAGCGGCTATGCCACCGTCCATTACTAATACGAAAGGCTGTGTCTGGGGGAGTGGAGTATGACCAAACTGTTTAAGAATATCTGAGTTAATCCTAAAGTTAATTGCCCATGAGGATGTTTTGTCCTGCCATCTTCCCATCGCCATGGCAAATCTTCGTTGCGTCGCAGTAGGTTTGCTCGGATCTGCAGGAATTAATACTTTGTCAGATTCTTGTTTGAGGCTGGCTATTTTGGCATCTTTTAGTATTTCGTAAGCCGAATCCATCATTTCGGCTGAAGTGAGGGCTGGCTGTTTGGTAGTTATATCCGCAAAAACTATGCCCATCCCGGGAATGATGTAGATATCTTGTAAAGGAAAGGCACCTTTTTTCTCTGCCTGTATAATAAACATACCTTCATCCCACGATCTGCAAAAATCTCTGGAATGCATCTTTTTCACTAATCAGTCCAAATCTTACATCGGAATCTAAAGACAAGAGTGCCTCTTGTATTGCTAAATCGTGGATTCCCATTTGATATTGTAATGCTTTTTCTACCGGACCTTTTGGTTTGTCAAAAACTATCGCAGATTCAAAGTTATCTTCGGCTTGATAATCAGTTGCACCGAAGGATTCTGCCTCTTGTGTTATTTCATCATGGTATTCCTCATACATTGAATCCTCTTGCATTAAGACCCTTTCGGCTATTTCTAATCTTCGGAAACACCTTTCGTATTCGGTTTCTGAGGATTCTGCATCCATCTTTACAGGATAACTACTACCCATTCGACCTCCTTCTTGGAGTGCTTTCTTTGCTCGTTGCTTTAATGATGTCCCTTCTCGACGCCTCGGATAGTTCGGGTGGAAACTTGAATCTGCTAATTCAGTTACACACAGATTACAGATTTTGTATGTGTGTTCTAAATAAGGATAATCCATACAACAGTCACCGCAAACTCTGGTAGGAAATCTCATCGCACCGTGTTCCTCATTCCATGGGCTTATTCTTACAGATTGACCTTGTCCACAGAATCGACACTCGTGTATATCTGACATATCATCAAAATCTTTCTTACAGATATCACATTCAATGTCCCCTTCACAACACATATCGGCTTCGCCGTGCTTGGAATGTTCATCACCACACCAAGAACATGCCCATCTTTCTATTTCATATGGATCTACACCGAATGATTCTGCACGTTTTTTAGTTGGGAAATAACTTTCATCAAATGGTTGCCAGTCTATCGATTGGCCTAATTGGTGAGGTGACACAACAGTTGTATTTTCTTCTTCTGCGGATATTTCTGTTCGCTGCATTGCTTCTTCAGGCGTAATATCTTTATCTTCCTTTATAGTTCTTAGACGGGGATCGCTTCCGGTCAGGGTTATTACTTTACCTTTCTTCCCTCTGCTAACTACCTCGTCTTCCGCATGGCGTATGATTTTATTGAAGTCCTTATTGTTATACTCTAACGGATTGTAATTGGTGCCCCGATCTCGGGCATCGATGTGTCCCTTGTTGTAGGCATAAATATATGCATCTTGTGGAGATTCAAATGGTCGTTCTTTTGCACAATTTAAACATACAGTTTCATCAATATCTGAAATATCGAAGGGAGGATCTCTTCTGCTTCGATTCAAGGAACCTCGAGAAGTAGTGAAATCACGTTCTTCAAATATATCTCCACATATCTTACAACTTGTGTAGAATCCGGGTGCATTGTCCACGCAACTGTCGCATAGGATGTAATTTGAACCATCAAGATTCGTTATAATCCACATCTCATCTATATTATCGTTATCAAGTATTTCTTCACACTTACTACACTGAGCATCTGTGTCGGCAGATTCTGCATTTTTGTAATTCCATCGTGGATAAACATATCCTAATGATACATCAGCCACTGACATGTGTGGCCATTCTAATCGTGGTTCGTAAGCATCGAATCCTTCAGCATCCTTTTCGTATAACACTTTGTATGCCGTTTTGGCCCAAGGAACTTCACGAACTGAGCGTTTCATTCGCTGAGCATTCCACCAAGCAGCGGATGCACCAAAAGCACCAGCAATCCAAGGCCACATAACCTAAATTACTTCTCTTCGCTATTTATAGTTTCGCTGAGCACCTTGTATAGTGATTCTATGCTTCTCATGTCTCTATCATTAGCCAACCAGATATTATCACATACAGTTTTCCGAAGGACTCCCTTTTCCTTTATTTCACTGGCCCAATTCCATCCACGGATCAATACTTTGTTATCATTCTTCTCGGCTTTAGTGGTAGCCCAGATTACTAAGGCACCCTTTGCGACATATTTATCTAATTGGGTAGGTGGTATGCACCGTTTGAATGTGTCCCATTGGTGATTTCGGAGACCTTTTACTTCTATCTTTTGATCGTCACAGACGATGTCTGTATGGCTGGTTAGGTTCTGAAAATCTCCTTGGATGTTTTTGCCTTTCAGTTTCCATCTTAAATACCCCAGAACGGCATATTCACATTTTGTTCCAACCAAACATCCTTCATACCTATTATGAGAATAGTTCCCACTACCCTTTTCTCCGAATCTTTCGGCATAGTAATCTACAGATTTTTGTGCCAATTCTGCGGCTTTTTCCAGATTTTGTTTTCTTAGTTTCCAAATATACAATCTTATCCCTCGTTGTTATAGAGGCCACAAATGTTGTCAGCCAGATCAATTATTTCTTTGTAAGTAAGTTCAGGATTCCTCTTCCACAGAAGGGCTGCTACGCCGTAGACTCCCCTTCCTTCCAATAATATCTTTCGCAGTTGTCTTTCCACCTTTTACCATGATGTCAGGACCTTTATCTACCTTTGGTATCCGAGGTCCTCTTTTTACACCCTTATCTGAGCGGACTTTACGCTTTCTCTGGGCTTTTGAGGCAGCCTTTTCTCTTTCCTTCTTCTCAATTTGGCTCTTGAGTCTGTGTTTGTATCGAACAGGGGCCTGTGATCCAGCCACATCCTTAATTTTATACTTCTTGGGTCTTTTGGGTCCTTCATTAAGTTCAGGTTGTGGGGATCGACGGTTAAGTTGTGGGGATATAATGGCCCCTCCAAAAGTTCCACCGTCAGGAGTTTTGACTGCACTGAAGATAATTTTTTCCTCTAATGCTTCGTAACCCACCAGATTAAGACATTTCAAACAATATTGTTTGTAGTCCCGTCCTCCTTTCCGACATACTACAGCCCGAGTTGATATCACAGAGGATGTGGCAGGAATACTTTTAGCACATAAGGTTTTCTTCATGTCGGGTTGTCCATAACCTCCGGTGACATGCCACTTCTTATCTTGGCTTCCTTTCCAAAGCCACAACTTGGGGCCGAGTATTTCGTTATCTATGGGCATCTACCCTATCTTAGTATGTTCTCCTATATAAAGGCTCCGCAAGACAAACTACATATAGCAGGGGGGATGAATTAATCCTATGGGAATACTCCAAAGTGCTCTATTTGAGGCTATGCCGGGGCAGAGAGGCCCGACCGGTCCTGCTGGTCCAAAGGGTCCTGTGGGAGATAAGGGACTTACTGGTAATAAGGGACTTACTGGTGATAAAGGTGAGACTGGAGATCAAGGTCCAACCGGTCCATCTGGGCCTACAGGTAGTGGATTAACATCTGCCGAAATTAGTGAACTTCGGGATATTTTAGATATTGTATCTGTCAGTGGTAGCCTATTGGAAGTGGGTGGCGACATTAAGACCCAAGACATTGATTTTACTTCGGGAACAATGAGAGGCCATATTATCCCAGATACATCCAATGCTTATGATATTGGTAGTTCAAGTAAGCAAATAAGAGATAGTTATGTGACAGGAACATGGAATGCTGAAACTGTATTCGGTAATAAATCTTTTTCAGCCCCAATGGAGTGGGCCAAGTCTTATATTCCTCCCAAGTTCGGCTACAGTGTCCATGACTTGGCTGACCCAGATCCGGGGCGAAGAAAGAAAATGCAAGAGAAAGGAGTAATTGCCGAAGATACTTTCCGTGCACAAACAATCTTTTTATCATCTACACCAGCACCTTGGCATCAAGAGGCTATGAAGAATCGGGTGTATGCTGAAGATTACAGTATGCGAGAGAGATTAACCAACCTTCTTGCAGATATCAATAGTGCCCAAGCAGAACTGAATACTATCGATTCTGAAATAGAGGGACATGAGAACGAAATAAAAATGTTACTGAACAGGTTCGAAAGTTTGGAGGGGGACTTGCACCGATGGAACCTTCAGTATGACAGGTTGTTCAGTGAGTTCCGGTCTTCTAACCAAACAGCCGTAAAGGCTGCAATATCAGCCGCTGCCAATAAATATAAACAAAGTCAGAGACGACAAAGTAGGCGATGGTGGGGAAGATGACTACCCGACAAAGGTATGCTATGAACAAGTCAAGCAATCTATTTCTTGGCGGTATTTTCGTTGCAGGTATGGCTACAACCTACCTTTTGAGGCAAATGAAAGTATTGAGTGCAGAAACGAAAGTATTTGGGGCAGATTGTAAT
>Ga0310122_10003158_pt1 | contig 10455 bp, 10 predicted proteins | sample CB6_Bottom_1051__FD_203503 | JGI IMG/M metagenome (GOLD analysis project Ga0310122, IMG submission 203503) | Marine microbial communities from Western Arctic Ocean, Canada - CB6_Bottom_1051 | ecosystem: Environmental > Aquatic > Marine > Oceanic | place: Canada: Western Arctic Ocean | collected...
GGTCATGACTGAAAAACTCCCTCGAGGGGGCCTCAAAAATCCTTGACACTCCAAGCTCGCGGGGCGGAATTGGGAGACCCTCGCGAAGTGGATGTCACGTGAGACTCAATGGTTAAGAAATGACCGAGGATGTACAGGGGTTCCAACCCCCCCAAACGATAACGCCCGATGGCCTGGCTGACGACCTCGCGGTGCTGGTCTGGGAGAGCTTCACCGACTTCATTTCGGAGTGGGAAGGTTCCTCCACGCTCGCAGAACCCGCCCCTATTGACGACAAGGGGCAGCCCCACCAAAGGGCCGTGGAAGAAGCCCTCATTTTCTTGATGTGGGCCCATACGCGGGGCGCGCAGCAAGCGTTCGTCGGGCGCGCGCCGGCGGACCTCCTCAAGAGGGCGCTCGACGGACTCCACGACGCCGTCCTCGAAGACATGGTGGATAACGGAACACCGCGGGAGCAACTACCCCATTTCGAAAAACGCGTAAGCACCCGCTACGCACAGTATCATAACGCGGCGGCGGTGTCCGATGTGGCGTTGGGAGAGGCCGTGGTTCATCATCTGACCGGAAACACGGATTCTCCGGAGCCATTCACCAAGGCGGTGACGGAACGCGCGGTGGAGGTGACGGGCCCGTTACGGGATTACCTCGAAGATGTCCAGCTCGTAGAGTAGAACTCACAACCCCAAGGATGACCGAATCAGCGGGGCGATTCGCTCGGGGGTCCATGGCGGATCGAACGTGAGGTCCACCTCGCAACTCTCCACCCCCTCGATCTCGGATACCGCGTTACGGGCGTCCATCACGATCTGATCCGCTACCGGGCACATGGGTGATGTCAACGACATTACGACGTGCACGTCGCCTTCGTCTACTTCGATGTCGTACACCAATCCGAGCACCACGAGGTCCAGGTTCAGCTCCGGATCCTTCACGGTTTTCAGAGCACTTCGAACGTCTTTCTCGGTGACGGGCATATCATCCAATCCTGCGGTTTAGGCCGCTTTGTAGGCTACTGTATCGGCTATAATTTATCCCGTCACTGTCGGCGCAGGAAGAGAACCGTGGGCTCATCCGGGCCCGCCTCCTGCGCCCCCCTAATGGCTTGTCAAACCTTCTCCACCACTTCTCCGGCCGCCGTACTCCGCAGGTTCGATAGTGAACGGACCGCCCCTAGGAAGAGTCCTCGGGAGCCCCCTGAAAGAACCAGTATCATATCGCCCGAGCCGATCGGGATCTCCTCCACCCCCTGCTGAAAGCCGGCCATCATTCCAAGCGGCGACCCATGGTCGCGAAACTCGTTGACCGTACCGTCCGCGCGGAGGAGGGCTCCCCGGCGAGGCTGAACTCGTTGCAGAGCGCTCGAGCGAACGCGACCTGATCGAGGGGCGGTACCCGATCTCCCTGCAGAGCCAGTGCCACCAGCCCGACCCGGTCGTCCGAGAAACGAAGTGCCTCCCAAGCACTCAACTCGACGCCGGACCCGCTCGGTGCGTGCGATCCAAAGTACGCCTCGATCGAGTCGTAGGAAAGGACGCCCAATCCCGCCAAACCGGCTTGCCCGAGACGATCCGCTCGGGTGGCCGCCAATAGGACGCCCTCGCCCAAATGGGTGGCCTGTCTGAAAATTTCAGAAACGTCGCCACCCTTTCGGCGGAGACGGGACTGCGGAGAACACAATGGACCAGGTCTCACCAGCTTCGATGATCGACGCAGGAAGAAAGCGTGCGGTAATCGAGGCTACCTGCTGGGGTACTCGGGGCTCCATCGCCAGCCCCGGCCCAGACACCGTAAGGTTCGGGGGTAATACTCCCTGCCTGGAGGTTCGGCTTCGGGATGGACGCTGCTTTATCTTCGACGCCGGCACCGGCATCCGCCCTCTCGGCGTGAGCATGATGGGTGAGACCGGCACACCCGACGCCGTGATTTTTCTCACGCACTTCCACTGGGACCACATCCAGGGCTTTCCCTTCTTTCTGCCGCTCTACGAACCGGAGATGCATCGGCGCGCTCACGCCCGCATGGAGCTGGAAACCGACCTTCAATGGGCGATGGAACGTGAGGAGTTTCGCGTCTTCTACCAGCCGATCGTGTCGTTGGAGGACGGTACGATTGCCGGCGTCGAGGCCCTGTTACGGTGGGAGCACCCCCGTCGCGGTTTACTCGGGCCATCCGAATTCCTTTCGGTCGCCGAGGAGACCGGCATGATCATCCCCCTCGGCTCGTGGGTGCTCGAGCACTCCTGCCGGCAAATGCGAGAGTGGCATGAGGGAATCCTGCGGGAATCACCCTTGTCTCTGAGCGTCAACCTGTCAGCGAAGCAGGTCTTGTGGCGGGATCTCGCCCGGCACGTGGGAAGTGTTCTCGAGGACACGGGTCTCGACGGACGGTCGTTGAGATTGGAGATGACGGAGATGGCGATGGTGGACGCCGCCGATCCAATCCTCAGCGTACTCGCGGACCTCAAGGAGTTGAAAGTCAGCTTGGATATGGATGACTTCGGAATCGGGCACTCCTCGCTGCGCCACCTCCACCTGTTCCCGATCGATTCCCTGAAGATCGACCGGTCGTTTGTCGCAGACCTTCACGTGCGCAGCGAATCCGAAGAGATCGTGCGTACCATCCTGGCGCTCGCCCAAAACATCGGCGTGAGCGTGGTCGCCGAGGGCGTCGAGACTCCCGACGAGCTGGCCGTCTTGATAAAAATGAACTGCGACCTTGCCCAGGGGCACCTCTTTTCGAAGCCACTCCGTCATGACCAGATGACCGAGTTGATCGGAAACCACCGTTACGCGGTGTAGCTCGCTCAGAACATCGTGGGCGCCCGTAGTTCGACGAGGCTCATTGTGTTGACCTGGTCGATCACGCTCAAGAAAGCCCGCGTTGCGCGTTCCATACCCTCGGCTGGGACCAGCTCGGGGGTGTCCAACGTCGTATGGTAGATGACATGGTCGATGATATGGAACCCAGGTGCCTGGCTGGTCAGCTTGGGGCGACCATCCATCACCGTGTAGATCGAAACGCCGAAGTCCCGCAGGGTACCGTTGACGATGTCGAGGAATCCAGGACTTCCCATAGCGTTCCACCGGAAGGCGCCGATGGTGTTCGAGGTCATCAGATCATCGTTGTACCAGTATAGCTGTGTCTGAGAGGGGTGCTCGAGAGTGAGTGCCATCGCCACGTTGTCCCACTCGTAAGCCCGCTCCCAGGCCCTCACTCCGGTCTCGCCGTGGTGATGATCGGGAAAAAGGACGAACAGAAGCGTGCGTGGGCGGTCCGCCCGCGGCAGCGTAGCGTAGTGGCGAGCGATCTCTAGGGCGCTCGCCATACCGCTCGCGTTGTCCATCGAAGCCTGAAAGTACCCGTCGGTGTGAGCGGCAATGACGATTACTTCCTCTGATGCTCCGGGTAATGTCGCAAAAACGTTCGCTGTCGGGACGTTCTCCCGGATTTCAATATCGAGCTTCAGGCGAATCTCCACCGTCTCACCCGCACCTAGGGCATCCCGCAAGGCAAATCCGTCATCCTGGCTGAGGGTGATCAGCGGAACGCCATAGTCGGCCGAGGGTGCACCCAGCGGGTTGAACTGGGCGTTGCCCGGAACGCCCATGACGTTGATGATCATCGCGGCGCCAAGCTGGGAGGCACGCGTGTTGGCGCCGAAGATGCCGGCCCGATCGCTCGCAGAATGACTGCGACCGCCGGGCACGAAGGTGCTGTAGATAATCACTGCCTTGCCCTCGACATCCCGCCCCAGAAAGTCGGGTTCAGCGCCGACGCCAACCCAGAGGGCCTCGGCGGTGATCCCTTCGGCTGGTGTGGCTGCGGTCTGACCAGCGGGAAATGCGGTCGGGAGTCCGACCGATCTCCCTCCCACCGAGTATGAGGCCTCCCAGAACGTCGGTGACCAATCGCGCGGTATCGTGTGGGGCACGCGCTCTATCTCGAGGCCGAGCCTCTCGAACTCGCCGATCATCAGGTCCATGGTCATGGCGTCGTACACGGTCCCCGGAAGGCGGCCCCAGTACATGTTGCCCGCCGCCTGACTCTGCAGAGAGATGGCCGAGATCCTGCGAACCCAGTCCTTCATTCGGTCCCCACTGACGTCGGAATACGCCATCTGATCGGGTCGAAGTGGCCAATCCGGATAGTCGCTGTCGGGAATGAACAGGACGTCCCCGTCTCGGGGCAGGCCCAGTCCATAGGCCCTCTCGACTCGTGGGTCCGGCGTCTGCGCCATCGACGGGGCCGAGGAAAGCAGTGCCGCCGCGACGAGGGCGGGAATCGCTACGCGTCTCATGGGTCTTCTCCCATGGTGAGAATCCGGTCCCGCTACGAGCAGGACGTACCGAGGAAGTATACGTCCCGGCGGATCCTCGTGCCCGGGGCGGGACTCTGGGTCGTAGGCGGCCTAGGCACGCACCCTCGTTGACGGATGTCGAGCCGAGCTCTCCTCGGGCTCACCGCCATCTTATTCGCCGTCGCAGGCCTTCCGGAATTGACCATGGCCCAGCAAGGCACCGATGCTTCGTCCGCCATCTCTGCGGACTTCCCATACGAATCCCGCTACGTAGAGGTCCTCAGCTCCCGTATGCACTACGTCGACGAGGGCGAAGGTGAACCCGATTCTTTTCCTCCACGGCAACCCGACATCCTCCTATTTGTGGCGCAACATCATCCCGTTCGTGACCGACGACTACCGGGCCGTAGCGGTCGACCTCATCGGCATGGGCAAATGCGACAAGCCGGACCTGGACTACACCTACCAGGATCATAAGCGGTACGTCGATGCCTTCATCCAGGCCCTCGACCTGTGAAATCTCACCCTCGTCATCCACGACTGGGGCTCGGTGCTGGGGTTCGATTACGCGGTGGAGCACGACGACAACGTGGTCGGCATCGCGTTCATGGAGTCGATCATCCCGCCCTCCTTCCCCAGATCCGAGCCCATGGGCGGCGCTCTGGGGAGATATCGCACCGACGCAGGAGAGGACCTCATCCTCGAACAGAACCAGTTCGTCGAGCAGAACCAGTTCGTCGAGCAGATCCTTCCCCGAAGCGTGGTTCGCGGTCTCACGGATGAAGAGATGGAGTACTACCGGGGGCCCTATCCCACGCCGGAGTCCCGGGTGCCGACGCTGCAATGGCCCCGGGAGCTCCCGGCCGGCGGGGAGCCCGCCCGGAACGTGGAGGTCGTGACCCGTATCGGTGAGTGGATGCAAAGAACCGACGTTCCGATGCTCTTCTTTTGGGCCCGTCCGGGCGCACTCAACAACAAGGCGTTTGCCGAGGCCATGGTGGAAAGGGTCACGAACATCCAGACGGCGTTCGGCGGCGAGGGCCGCCATTTCATCCAGGAGGACCAACCGGAAATGATTGGCCGCACCCTAGCCGACTGGAGGCGACGCATCGGGGGGGATTGAGGGGCCGGCTGGTTGCTCAGACCCACCCGCGTGTGTAATGTCAAGGGTTACAACGAGCTCTTGGCATATGGGTGAGTGTTACGGAATGCCCTCAGGCCCCGTTTCGGACCTCGTCAAAACCCGTGCCTACATCAGCAAAGGAGAACACGATGGGAAGCGACAAGTCCTGGCAGTCTCGACCCGTATCAGCCTTTCTGGGGCTCCCGCTCGCCCTCGCCATGGTGCTGTCGGTACCGATGGCAGGCGTGGCGCAGGGACCCGGAACCGAGAATGGTCAGTGGACCTATCTCGGCGGTGACGCATGGCACACCCGCTATACGCCGGCCGATCAAATCAACGCTTCGAATTTCGAGGACTTGGAGGTGGCGTGGCAGTGGAACGCGGCCAGCTTTGGGCCGAGCACTCCTCGTGCGACGCCGACCTTCATCAACGGACAGCTGATCACGGTCACCGGAGACCGTCGCAGCATGATCGCACTCAATCCTGGCACTGGCGAACTACTCTGGAGCTTCACCGAGCCCAACACGCACCGGTGGGAGTACTCGATGCGGGCGGGGTACGGCAAGGGTATCGCGTACGGCGAGCGTAATGGGCGGGGAGTGGCCTTCATCTCGACACCAGGCTTCTTCCTCCACGCCCTGGACGTGGTGACGGGCGAGCCTCTCGCAAACTGGGGTGAGGCGGTCCCTGTCGATGGCTTCCCGCCCACCGGTAGCGTGGACCTCCTGGCCGACTTGATCGACGGCTGGGGCCCGTGGGAGCGGTGGAATGAGCCGTACGATGCGTACCAGGGTCTTCCGCTGGAACTCGGATACATCACGAGTTCTTCCCCGCCGATCGTGGTCAACGGCACCGTGGTCGTGGGCAACTCCGCTGAGCAGGGCTATCACCAGACGCGCATCGAAATGGTACCGGGCGATATCCTCGGCTACGATGCCAGCAACGGCCAACTCAAGTGGAAGTTCAACGTGCTCCCGCGTCCGGGTGAGTTCGGACACGACACCTGGGAGAACGATGCGTGGGAGTGGACGGGTGATATCTCGAGCTGGGCACCGATGTCGGCCGATCCCGAGTTGGGAATCGTCTACATCCCGACCAATGGCGCCACACAGGACTTCTACGGTGGCTTCCGCCCCGGTGACAATCTCTTCAGCACGAGCCTGATCGCGCTGGACGTCGAGACCGGTGAGCGGGTGTGGCATTACCAGATGGTTCATCACGACATCTGGAACTACGATACTTCGACCGCGCCGATCCTCATGGACGTCATGGTCGACGGCGAGTTGATCAAAGGCATCTTCCAGACTGGGAAACAGGTCTTCGTCTACGCTCTGAACAGGGAGACGGGCGAGCCGATCTGGCCGATCGAGGAGAGGCCGGTTCCCCAGTCGAACGTACCTGGTGAGCATCTGTCTCCCACGCAGCCGTTCCCGACGTGGCCGCTGGCGTACGACCTGCAGGGCCGCACCGAGGACCATCTGATCGACTACACGCCGGAAATCCGGCAAATGGCGTACGACGTGGCCGTGGCGGGTAATCACTTCGCGCCGCTCTTCAACCCCCCGACGAATGTAGGCAACCCACAGGGCGACGGACCCGCGAGGATCTGCCCGGGCGGAGGGGGAGGGACCAACATCACGGGCCCAACCGTGGCGGATCCGGTTAATGGGATTCTCTTCACCACCTCGATAAGCGGTTGCTCGTACGAGTTCCTCGAGGCGGGCATCGACTCGCCGATGGATAATGACCACATGACGGGAACCACGTTGTCTGATTGGATCCGAGGTGCACAAGGTGATGGCCCGGCCCCTGAGGACATCGACGGCCTGTCGATCTGGAAAGGTCCAGTTGGCCGGATCACCGCAATCGATATGAACACCGGCGAGCATCTCTGGATGATCCCGAACGGTGATGCGCCACAGGAACAGCAGGATATGATCCGGGACCACCCGCTGCTTCAGGGCATCGACAATGTGATGACAAATTCCGGTCGGCGAGGCCAATCGGCCATGGTGGCGTCACCCACGTTGCTGTTCTCTGCGGGCCAGGAAGCGGACGATAGCTGGCACCTCTTTGCGATCGACAAGCAGACCGGCGAACGGGTGGGATCGGTACCCATTCCTGGGTCCACCCGCTACGGGATGTCGAGTTGGGTGCACGAAGGCAAGCAGTATATCATCATCCAGCTGGCGGACGGTCTAGCGGCGCTGGCCCTGCCGTAAAGCCTTAGGCGGATCCCGTTACCGTGGATCCGAAAGAGGCCCCGGGGGACTGGTTTTCCCCCGGGGCTTCTTTGGTTCGCTCCTACCGGCTCACCCCCCCGTATGCCACGCCAGTCAGATCGGCCAGATCCTGTTTCCATGTGGTCAGATCGTCCACGTTGAACCCACTCAGGCGAATCGTGGCCGCAGGCGCGGGCAAGCACCTTCATGAGGTCGACAGAGGCCGTCAAATAGGTCTGGAGTCGTCGTGCTGATTCCTCGACGATCAATCGGGCCCGCAGGCCCTTCTGCTGCGTAGCGATGCCGACCGGTGGATATCGTCCCAGCGGGGGAGGTCGGTGAGGGCAACGCCCATCGCCGATACCGCCCCGTGGTGTCCAACGCGGGAGAGCCCATCACGAGCCAGCGACTGGATGTACCCGTTGTACGGCTCCTCCGGCGTAGCGTGGATGTCCTGGTACAAACCGAGATAATCGTCACGCCGGTACGGTTGCGGATGTGCTTCGGCAAAAGCCTCGACCTCGGACTCGTCGACCCAGACCGCGTCCTCCTCCACATCGACCTCGGCCGAGAACCGATGCAGGGCCTCGTCGTTGTTGTACTCGCTGACCCCGGTGTCGTACCGATAGTCCCATCCGTGAACGCCGCAGATGAGGTTCGGACCCTCGACCCGCCCGTCCGCGAGCAGAGCGCCCCGGTGGTGGCATCGCCCGAACATCACCGAGACCTGATCGTCGAAACGGATGAGCACCAGATCGACTCCTGCGACAAGCGCGTAAGCCGGACTCCGATCTTCGAGGTCGCTCCAGGTTGCGACTTTCACGCGGGCGGCTCCGAGGGTGGGCATCTGCATCGGTGACTCCTGAGGTGTGGGGCGTGCGCCTTGGGCGCGGGATCACGATAGCGACGGGAAAATACCGAATCCGTCAACCGGAGCGCCCTTGGGTTGCCCATAGTAACCTGTGCAGGTACCGTTGGCGGTCAATACAGACTCTGGGCGCAGTTGCTGAGACCCCTGAGTCTCCTCAGCCCGTCTACTTAGACCCATCAGATACCTAGGTGGGCCCATCCCAGATACCTGGGCCTACGCCAGCAAAGGAGAGCACGAATGGAACGCCACAACTCCTCGCGATCTCGTCACCCGTCCCCCGCACGATGGCTCGCTCTAGCGTTCGGCGCCATGCTCGCGCTGCCGGCGGCAAGCGCGGCTCAGGGACCGGGGACTGAGGACGGTCAGTGGACCTATCTCGGTGGTGATGCATGGCACACTCGCTACACGACGGCGGACCAAATCAACGCCTCGAACTTCGAGGATCTCGAAGTTGCGTGGAGGTTCAACGCGGCCAGCTTTGGGCCGAGCACACCTCGCGCGACCCCGTCCTATGTGGACGGAAAGCTGATCACGGTCACCGGAGAGCGTCGCGCCATGATCGCGCTCGACCCTGCGACGGGCGAGCTGCTCTGGAGCTTTACCGAGCCGAACACCGGCCGGTATGAGTACTCCATGAGGTATTCCTACGGCAAAGGCATCGCGTACGGCGAGCGTAACGGACGGGGAGTCGCTTACATCTCGACCCCGGGTTTCTTCCTTCACGCCTTGGACGTTGTGACCGGCGAGCCCCTCGCAGACTGGGGAGAGGCCGTTCCCATCGCGGGTTTCCCGCCTACGGGCAGCCAGGATCTCTTGGCCGACTTGATCGACGGCTGGGGCCCATGGGAGAAGTGGGGTGCGCCGTTCGACCCGGATGCCGGGATCCCGCTGGAGCTCGGATACATCACGTCGTCCTCGCCGCCGATCGTGGTCAACGGCGTCGTGGTCGTCGGAAACTCCGCTGAGCAGGGTTATCTCCAGACGCGCATCGAGAACATACCGGGCGACATCCTGGCGTACGACGCGCAGACGGGCGACCTGAAGTGGAAGTTCCACATCATCCCGCGGCCCGGCGAGTACGGGCACGACACTTGGGAGAACGATGCGTGGGAGTGGACGGGCGACGTGTCGTCGTGGGCGCCTATGTCGGCAGATCCCGAGCTCGGGCTGGTCTACATCGTGACGAACGGCGTGACCATCGACTACTACGGCGGCCACAGTCCAGGCGACAACCTGTACAGCACGAGCATCCTCGCGCTGGACGTGCAAACGGGTGAGCGGGCCTGGCATTACCAGATGGTCCACCACGACATCTGGAACTATGACACGCCCACGGCACCGATCCTGATGGATGTGAACGTGGACGGTCGCGAGATCAAGGGGCTCTTCCAGGCGACGAAACAGAACTTCCTGTACGCTCTGGACCGTGAGACGGGTGAGCCGATCTGGCCGATCGAGGAGCGACCGGTGCCCGCGTCGAACATCCCGGGTGAGAAGCTGTCTCCGACGCAGCCGTTCCCGACGAGTCCGGCTCCGTACGACGTTCAGGGGCGGAGCGAAGAGAACCTAATCGACTACACACCCGAAATCTACCGACAGGCGCTCCGGGTGGCGCAGGATGGCAATCTCTTCAACGACCTGTTCGACCCGCCCAGGACCATAGACGATCCGCTTGGACCCGCCTGGAACTGTCCCGGCGGCGGCGGAGGCGTCAACATCACCGGACCGCCTGTGGCCGATCCGGTCCAGGGGGTCATGTTCATCACGTCGACGGGCAACTGCTTCCGGCTACAGGTAGAGCCCGGAGTCACTTCGCCGATGGATAGTCCAGAACAGTCAGGAAAGACGCACTCCGACTGGGTGGCTGTGGCCACTACCGTTCCGGGAGGGGCCAGGGCGACCCTCGATGGTCAGCCGAACGGTCTACCGATCTGGAAGGGTC
>Ga0310122_10003159_pt1 | contig 10454 bp, 7 predicted proteins | sample CB6_Bottom_1051__FD_203503 | JGI IMG/M metagenome (GOLD analysis project Ga0310122, IMG submission 203503) | Marine microbial communities from Western Arctic Ocean, Canada - CB6_Bottom_1051 | ecosystem: Environmental > Aquatic > Marine > Oceanic | place: Canada: Western Arctic Ocean | collected...
TTTCATTGATTGCGAAACTTTCAATCTCTGTCTTAACGAGTTTCATAACCTCGCTTGGCAAGTATCGATGATAAAGATCAAGAACGACAAGAAAATTGACGAAAGAAACTTCTTTATAGACTGGGATACTGAATTAAAAATTAGCAAGGAGGCTAAGTTCATTACCAAATACAATGAGAAAGAGGTAAAAAGCAAAAGCGTTCCTCCAGAGAAAGCTCTTCCCGACATAAAGAAATGGTTAAATGAATGCGACCATATAGTTGGGCATAATATTCTTGGGTTTGATATTTATATAATTAAGTGGATGTTTGAGTACATGAACGCTCCTTATCAACATCTAACCTCAAAGGTTATCGACACCAACTGCCTAGCGAGAGGATTAAAGATGCAAATGCCTTACGATAATAAAAGCGATTTCCTAGCCTACCAATATAAAATGTACCACACTAGACGCAAAGGTATTCGCACTAGGCTTGATTATCTAGCTAAAGAACTGGATATAAAACATGACGAAACAAAACTTCACGATGCAATTTTTGACTTGGAAATAAACTTTGAAGTTTGGAAAAAGTTAAAGTGGCAAATCGAGGTCTAATGAATACCTTTACAAAACAATTTAAAAAAATAAACCTTAAGATGCACGGGGTAAGGCTCCCTGCGTTTAAAATAGAGGATTCATATAAAAAAGAATTAGGACTGAGTGAAGACGCAGATAACCTAAAGTTCCTCAAGGCGCTATGCAGAAAGAACCTTAAGAGATTTGACTTCAAAGAAGAAAAGCCCAAATATTTAAAAAGGGCCAACCACGAACTCAAAATCCTAGAAGAACTTGGGTTTGTCGACTACATTCTATTAGTCTGGGATGTGGTAAGGTTTTGCAACGAAAGCTCTATTCCCGTTGGGCTAGGCAGAGGGTCAGCTGCGGGAAGCCTTGTTTTATATTTGATAGGAGTTACTCAAATTGACCCTGTTAAGTATGATTTATATTTTGAGAGATTTATTTCCAAGATTAGAGCAAAGAAGAAGGTCGTGGACGGAGTGGTTTATCTGGACGGGTCGCTTATGTGTGACGTTGACCTAGATATTTGTTACTACAATAGGCACAGGGTACTGAAATATCTTGAGGAAAAGTTCAAAGGGAGAACCTGTAAAATTCTTACCCTGAATACCTTAAGTAGCAAACTTTTAATCAAGGAGTGCGGTAAAATAGCAGGAGGCAAAACAGAAGTCGAAATGAATGAAATTTCCGCTCTGATTCCTAAAGTATTTGGTCAGGTACACGATCTTGAATCTGCCTATAAGAAAGTCGATAAATTCAAAGAGTGGTGCGATAAAAATGAAAAGGTTTACAACACCGCGCTAAGACTTAGAAACTTAATTAAAAATAAAAGCGTACACCCATCTGGAGTTCTGCTTTCGTATGACTATATAGATAAAACTGTCCCAACGGAACTAACCTCTGATAAAAACCAAGTTTCGTCTTTCGATATGAACTGGGCCTCCATATCCAACGTTAAATTAGACATCCTTGGCCTTAGAAGCGTCTCTGTCGTCTATGATGCTTGCAAAAGAGTAGGGATTGATCCTTTAAGTATAGACTTAAATGATTATGAAAAAATTTACAGTCATTTGGATGACCTTAAAACCCAACACGGACTTTTCCAGATAGAAGCTGACGCAAACTATGGAGTCTGCCAAAAAATAAAGCCCAAAAACCTAGAACAATTAAGCGCTGTCCTTGCTTTGGGTAGACCCGGGGCGATGCAATTTGTTGACCAGTACGCCGACTACTGTAATAATGATGTTTATGAACCCATCCATACTCTGTTTGATGAGATTCTAAAAAGCACAGGAGGGGTAGCTCTGTATCAAGAACAGTTGATGCAGATGGCTCACAAGATTGGCTTCACACTTGATGAAGCAGAAGTCTTACGCCGGATAGTTGGCAAGAAAAAGGTTTCCGAAGTCAAGAAATGGAAAAAGAAGATTAGCGAAAAAATTGAAGAAAACAGACTAAGCAATGAATGGACAGGATCCAAAGGTGATGCTGACGCAGGTGAAGTTTTGTGGAAAATCCTAGAGGACTCCGCAAACTATTCTTTCAACAAAGCTCATTCCCTAGCTTACGCTTCGCTGTCTGCCATTACGATATATCTTAAATTTAATCATCCAAAAGAATTCTTCCTTTCCTTGTTGAAGATGACTAAGCATGAACCAAATTCACTTGAAGAAGTTGGAAAGATACAAAGGGAGCTGCATGCTTTTGGCATAAAACTACTACCCCCACATATAATAAAATCCGAACTAGACTTCTCGGTTGAGGGAGACGATATTCGATTCGGGCTACTGTCTGTTAAGGGGATATCAGACAAAACCATAGAAAAACTAAATAATTTTAGAAACGAATACTCTAACAAGTTTGAGATATTCCAAGCCGCAAACGAGGCGGGAGTTTCGATAGGAGTATTGTCAGCTTTAATTCAAGCGGGAGCCTTGGAGGGATTCAAGCAGGTAAGAAGCAAAGTTGTCCTTGAGGCTCAGTTATGGAATCTCCTTACCCCAAGAGAAAAACTACTGGTTACCCCGTTAGGTGAAGAGTATGACTATGATTTATTTGCAATAATTAAATTTTTAAATAAGACCTCGAACGAAAAGGGAGTGAGTGACATTAAGGACAGTCGGCTTAGTACGATAAGAAGAAACTATGTTCCATACCGTGACATTTATATGCAGAACAGCAAGAACGAAGATTTTGCAAACTGGTATTACGAAAGGAAACTACTCGGTTATAACCACGGGACAGGGTTGAATGAGATATTCAAGGAGTCGAAACCAAATTCAATAACCATAAGAGAAGTCTTTGAACTCCCTGTCGATTCCTTGGCAACTTTTACTGGGTTCATTACTGAATCCTACTCTGGCACTTCCAGAAAAGCCAATAAAACAAAGTATCTTCGGTATCAAATATCTGATGAAACTTCATTTTGCACAGGGCTTATTTTCAGAGACTCAAAAATTCAAGAATGCAGGGCCTTAAACGGAGGCGACGTTCCTCAGGAAGAGGACATCGTCATGGTCAGAGGGATAAGAAAGGATGACTGTGTGTTTATCCAAGAAATAAAATCTCAAAGCCATAAAATCTACACAAAATTATCTGATTTAAAAAATAAGTCTTGACAAAGTTTACAAGGTGCTTTACTATTAAGATGTTGTTATGATACAGTTCTATAAACCAAATCCACGTAATACGGGCGCTGCTTGTTCTTTCAATGTAAGCGCAAAGGACAGTTGCGTCTATGTAAATTACATAAAGCAGGCCTCTTGGGATGCCAAGAAAAAGATTGGCAAGTTCGCCAGCAAAGACTCTTCTGCGAAGGGGGTATTCAAACTTAGCGCAACAGAGGTAGGTAGCATCTTGCACTGCATAGACTCAAACGATGAGTTCTCTGCTTATCACGACAGTCCCAGACAGATTGTCAAAATGAAGTTTACTTCTTATATAAAGGACGGAAAGCAGCTTGGGTTTTCCTTCGCTGTAACTAGGGATGACAAGGAGGACACTAGCAAGAAAACCAGCTTCCTAATTGGGTTCTATTTTGGAGAAGCTAAAGCCTTAAGGGAATATCTGGTTCTTTCCCTGCGTCACATATTCGAGCGAAACATTAAAGAAGCAATTAAAAAAGCGGTTAACGCCAACGCAGAGAAGGCTCCCGCGAAGCAGGAGAAGCCTAAAGAAGACGATGACGGTTTATTGGAGGACGGCTCAACAGGGGCTGGAGACGAAGAAGAGCCGTGGTAGAATGAAGAAAAAGAAAATACTATTTCATAGCGATTTTAGTTTAGCTAAGACGGGGTTCGGCAGGAACTGCCGAGCCCTTCTTTCCTATTTGTACAAAACTAACAAATATGATATTGTTAATTATTGTTGCGGGACGAGCGAAGCTAGTCCTGACTTAACTAGAACACCTTGGAAATCGATCGGTTGCTTACCCTCTGATGCGGCTGAGCTTTCCAAGATGAACTCCAACAAAGACCCTCAGTTTCAAAGGGACGCTAACTATGGGGCTTACATGCTCGATAAAACAATGGCCCGTGAAAAGCCGGACATATATATAGCTGTCCAAGATATTTGGGGAGTAGAATACGCAACAAAGAAACCATGGTTTGATAAAATAACCTCTGTTATATGGACAACTTTAGATTCACTACCTATCTATCCAAACGCTATTAAGATGGCTCCCAAAGTAAAGAACTACTGGATTTGGAGTTCTTTTGCTACTAAGAAATTTCATGAACTAAAACATACTCATGTCAAAACAATGCATGGAGCGATAGATGAAAGCTCCTTTACAAGACTTACTAATGACCTAAGACTCAAACACAGGAACGCGCAGGGCATAACTGACGATACCTTTGTTATCGGATTTGTATTCCGAAACCAGTTAAGAAAATCTGTACCCAACCTCTTGGAGGGGTACTCTTTATTCAAAAAGAAGAATCCGGACATAAAGGCTCGCTTATTATTTCACACGCATTGGAAAGAAGGATGGAATATTCACAGACTTGCGGATGAATACAAAATAGATAAGTCAGAAATTCTGACGACTTATATTTGTAGAGCGTGTCGAAAATATGAAATTAAAGAATACAAAGGGCAAGACCAGAGATGTGAGAAATGCGATCAAAAAACCTTGGTCACACCAAGCGTTGCATGTGGAGTAACAGAGCAGCAGCTTAGTGAAATTTATAATTTAATGGACGCCTATTGTCATCCGTTCACAAGTGGCGGACAGGAGATCCCCATACAAGAGGCAAAGTTATCTGGAGTCGTGACGTTAGTCACTAGTTATAGCTGTGGAGAAGAGTCTTGCGAGGAAGGTTCCGGAACGGTTCCTTTAGATTGGGCAGAGTACAGAGAGCATGGAACTGAATTTAGAAAAGCCTCCACTCTTCCATCATCCATAGCGGAAAAGTTAGATTATGTTTTTAAGCTTGATCCTAAAGAAAAATTTAACTTAAGTGAAACTGGAAGAAAGTGGGCGCTGGATAACTTTTCCTTAACAAGTGTAGGGAAACAGGTTGAAGATTTTCTAGACTCTTGTGAGCCTACGAAATTTGATTTTTCAAAACTTGAGGAAAAGAGAAGTTTCAACCAGCATGCCGCTGTTCCTGACATAGAAGATAATTCAGAGTGGCTCATTTATATGTATAAACATATTCTAGACATGGAAGTCGATGGAAACGACCAAGGTCATAAATACTGGACGCAACAATTATCCAATGGACAACAAAGACAAAACATAGAAAACTACTTTAGAAAAGTTGCCTCAGAAGGCGGGTCAGAAAATAAAGAGTTAAAGCTTTCTGAAATTCTTGGAAACGAAGACGAAGGAAAAAGAATTATCTATGTTATGCCCGACTCGGAAGTAGATGTTTTTCTGTCTACCGCTTTGTTTAAGTCTCTTAAAGAACTTTATCCTGACTGTAATTTATATGTAGCAACCAAAAAAGAAAACCAATCTGTGCTAGACATGAATCCTCATGTTCATGCGGTTATAGACTACATAGACGAAATGGATGACGCCCTTTGGCTCGAAGGCAGAAAGGATCACAAAGGATTTTTTGAAATTGGTTTCTTACCATACGTCAACACACAAAGAACATCTAATTATTCAAGAAACGGAAAAGATAAAATAGCTTTTGATATAACATACTAAAATGCATTTAATAGAATCATACGCACTAAATAGCGGAGCAAAGATTGATAAGCCCTATATTTACGATAAATTCTTTCCTCTTTCATTTGGGAATGATTTTATTGTAATACAACCTTCTTCTGAACTGAAGTCGAAACGTTATAAGTATTGGGATGAGGTCCTTGATATTCTTATTCCCAAACTAAAGGAAGAGGATATTAAAATAGTACTTGTTGGGCCACAGAAGGGCATGACTATAAACGATCCATACTGTTATACCACATGTGGGCAAGCTAATCCAAATCAACTTTCCTATATCATAGAAAAAAGCGCGTTGTATGTCGGCCCCGACTCACTAGCGAGCCACATCGCTTCATCCGAGAATAAGAAAATGGTGGTTATGTTTTCCATAGCCACACCTTCGTCGTGTGAACCATACTGGTCTGACGAAAATAAAGTCATCTCTCTTATTCCCAACATGAAAGGAGGTAAATACTCCTACTCTTCAAACGAGATCCCAAGCAAGATCGACACAATTAACCCCGAAAAGATCGCGGAAAGCGTGCTATCCCTTCTTGGAATTGAATTTGAATATGATTTTGAGACGGTATACATTGGGAACCTTTATCATGAACCTTATTTGGATCACATTCCAATAGACAACAAGACAATAACTGTTCCTAAGGTTAATGTAGTTCCCAACGTAAGGATGGACTTAAACTTTGATGAGCAAGCCCTCCACGCGCAACTATTGACCTCCCCAGCCTGCGTCACGACGTCCGAGGCCATTGATAACGCCTTATTTAATGTTCATAAAAACGGCATAGAAAAGCTTACATATATCATAGATAAGGATGGCTCCAGCGATTTTGTGAGAACCCTTCATAGTCATATGATTAAATATAATATGATATCATATCTAAGTGAGGAAGAAATCTCACCCCTAAAGGAACAATACATGGACTATGGAATAATAACCCATAAAAAGAAACTAACTAAAAAAGATTTTAAACAAATTAATTCAATTAAATTATCTGATTTGTATTTTAAGTCTAGAAAATCCTACTCTCATGGAGGTAAAATTTATCCAAGTAGACCTCACATTGAGGAAGGGGAAGCGTCTAAGTCCATAAAGCCCAGAGTCTTACCTGTAATTGACCATGAAGACTTCTGGGAAGACCAAGAACATTTCTATTTTCTCAAAAAGAAAGCTTGACCTTATTCGCAAGGTGTGTTATTATCTTAATAGATGAGTAAAACAAACAAATCAATAGTAACCCCGCCTACGGAATTCAGCAGGAACGAGCATGGGTTAATTTCCAGCGGCTTGATAAGCTATGTTTTCAATGAGGACGGAAGCGTTGATTGGAGAAAGATGGTTCGTTCTGACTATCTTAAACCGAACAGGCAAAAGACTCAAGAGACCGACCTCGATAAGCTTCGGGACGACCAGTTAATCATCCTTCTTGGAGGGCTGAAGTATCTTGCGCAGGTGAGAGGCTACAGTAGCGTCACCTATGACGTTGTTAAGGCAACAAGGGAGCAGACCGTTGCGAAATGCAGTATCACTTGGATACCTAATTACGAAACGGAAGGGAGAGAGATAATCTTTGAGGCGATAGCGGGAGCCTCGCTGGACAACACCAACGACTTTGGACAAGTGTACCTCCCGGAAATGGCTGAGAACAGAGCCTTTGGAAGATGTATTAGGAACTTCCTAAAGATCAATATAGTTTCTCAAGATGAGCTTGGGCCAAACAAGGGGTACACAACCCCTAAAGAAACCCCTACTGAAGAGGTCTCTGAGAAAAACGTTAAGGACTCTTCTCCTGCGAGCATGCTGAGGCGAGTCATGGAACAGAAGAACGTTACCTTTTCTTCAATAAAGGACAAGCTTATCAACGAGGGGTACAAGAAAGCTGACCGCATGGACAAGGTGGAAGACTTGCCCAAGACAAAGATCTTCGAGCTACTTGGCCGAATTAAGAATAAGAAATGAAACTAAAAGACATACAAAATGGATCTCTTTATTATAACGAAGAAAGAGATAGGGTTGAAAGGGTAATATCAAAGAGCTTTTCAAACGCACGGGTAGTAACTTATTACCATAAGAGGGAGGAAGGCTCTGTCCCTGTAAAATATCTAAGAATGGCAAACCCAGAAGAGGTTGAAGATTATCTCAGGCCGTATAAAGAAGCAGAAAGAGCCATGAAATCTTTGACTGACAGACTAAGCCTTGCGGGTAATTAACGCATCTTACTAAGTCACTGCACGCGAGAGAACCAACCATAGCGAACGAGTCATTGCATAAGAGAGAACCATTACCGGTAAACGAATCACTGCCTCAAAGAGAACCATACCTGAAGAGTGAGTCACGCTCCGCGATAGAATCAAGTTTAACGAACGAGTCAGAATACTAGATAGAACCAACACTTAAGAACGAGTCACATCAAACGAGGGAACCACTGCCACGGAACGAGCCATTATTTACGAAATAGAACCATGTTGATAAAGCGAGTCATTGCCATGAAGAGAACCACGTTAAGCGAACGAGTCATGTTGCCGAAGAGGACCAGATCAAATGAACGAGTCATGTAGATAAAGAGCACCAAGTTCGTGGAACGATTGAGAATAAGTCACGCCCATGAAGAGAACCAAAATTCAAGAGCGAGTCAATACTGTAGAGAGAACCAGATACAAGGAACGAATCAATCAACTGGAGAGAACCATCATAGCTGAATGAGTCAACACACAAGAGGGAATCAGGAAACGTGAACGAATCAGAAAAAGGAAAGAGAACCAATGCCGCCGAGTGAGTCAAGCCCTTTAGAGAGAACCACAACAAAGGAACGAATCACGCTCAAAGAGAGAACCATGACAGATGAATGAGTCACAGTTCAAGAGAGAGCCATTAACACCGAACGAGTCAGATCATCGAAGGGAACCATATGGATGGAACGAGCCACAGTAACTGATAGAATCATTTGGGAGAAGCGAACCATCATCAGAAAGAGTACCATGCAGTAGAAGTGAAACACTCAATGAATTTTAAAAATTAATTCAAATTAATAGAAGAATCCTCCTGAGAACGAAAGTTCTCTAATTACACAAACCCCTACCGTGAAAGCGGTGGGGGTTTTACCATTTATTCAGAGGGCATGACTCTTCTTCAAGTCTGATTTTTATTGGGACAATACATCCACACTTAATGCACCTAAGTTTTTTCTTTTCAAACCAATCACAATGCAAACAAGTCTTCTCCCTTATCTTTACCTTCTTGTCGGAAGCGGCAACCTTATCCCCCTTTAGCAGGGTGGAAATGTTTTTCTTTATGCTTCCTCCCAGATTTTTCGCCATTTGAATTTTTGGAGGATATTCTTTTTTCTCTTCCTCTTTCTTCTTTTTCTCACCTGAGAAAACGAATTCCATTTTCGAGTCCTCCCCTTTTCCCAAGTTTAATATTTCACTTGGATATACTTTTCTTATTTTAGAAACAGTCTGCTCCATCAGTTTTAGTTATGTCTAGATTTAATATAAATCCGTTATTCTTTCCTCTCGGAAAAGTTAACCATGTTTCCTTAGTGGGGGCGCATATAGTGAAACAGCTTGTAGGCGAGTCTTTTTTATCTTTGAATATGCTTCCATACATACCGTTTATAAGCCCACCTACTTCAGCAATAGGGTCAATCTTTATTACCCCATTAGCCTGCACAGTAACTGAAGTATTTTTTTCATCTGAATTAGTCTCAATGGGGCCACTTCTCACAGTTCCAGCGTCGACGTCGAGAAAAATGGGGTAGAGTACTCCGCCGGGGCATATATTAAACTGTCTATCATTTCCAAATTTATCCGCCACTACACCCTTCACCCGTGGCGATGGACCCCAACTACATGAACCTTCTTTAGATGTAAATACTCCTTCATATATAGTTTTATTTTTATCCAGATTAGATAGTAAATCTTTACCTAACGCCGCTTCTGCATAGGCACTGAAAGGTAATATCTCATATTCACACCATATCAAGGTTGTCTCTATGAATAACTGATGGACTGAATCTGCCTTAGAATAACAACCATATATTAATTCATGAGAACATTCGGAATACAACTCAAGTGAATTTATTGAATTTATTTCCTTTATATATATTTCTGGAGGATCACTAAAGGAGCCAATTAATGTTCCCGCGGTTATGGATGTAGCAATTCTTCTTTCATTGACGGAATCAAGGTCGAGCTCATAGAACGGAAGATCGACCCCGAAGTAGAGCTCCGCCTTGTAATTGTTTCTCCGTGTCCCGCCTGTTATTATATCTGTACCATCTTCATTAGTAGTTCCACATATTATATCATTTTCCTTTAGTACTATTGGGACCTCTGGATATTCCACCCATTGGCTTGAGGTCGGATGGACGTGCTCGGTTAACGGGTTGTCCTCAAAATATTTATTAATTTTATCAATTGTAGATTTTGATCTAAGCCCCCAATCGGGAACGTGCCTATAGGTAACCTCTCTATGTTTTTTTATTCTTACATAGATAGGTAGATCTATATTTACTTTATTTAAACTGTTGGCCGCATCCACCATGTTATTGAATGCGTCCGCACTTATTTCAGTACTGGGAGCGTTTCCAAAGAACATTGGGTAGTCTGGTCTAGTGGAAGAACTCATGCCTGATATCCAAGGGTATGAAGCTTTGGAGAACGGACGCCTTTTTACTCTGTAGTCAGCCAATGAAACATCGTTTACTATGCCAAGAG
>Ga0310122_10003163_pt1 | contig 10451 bp, 7 predicted proteins | sample CB6_Bottom_1051__FD_203503 | JGI IMG/M metagenome (GOLD analysis project Ga0310122, IMG submission 203503) | Marine microbial communities from Western Arctic Ocean, Canada - CB6_Bottom_1051 | ecosystem: Environmental > Aquatic > Marine > Oceanic | place: Canada: Western Arctic Ocean | collected...
CACTTCCACACCAATTTCTCACAGTGGTCTGGCGTTCTTCATCAACGAGGATGGTGAGACCATTGCGATCAAGCCCGGCAAGGAAGTCGAAATTACGGCTCGCTGTACAGTCGATCCTGGCAATACCGAGATCTTCCGGGCATCAATCACACCGAGCGATGGCCAAGTTTTTGTCCGGTCCGACCAAGCGTTGTATTGTATTGGGACGCGGAAGGGATCGGGAAAGTAGTTGGACAGCGCTAACCAATTGGGCAAGATTGATCTCCTAAACTATCGTGATGGATACCACGTCTTGCCGTTCAGGCAAGGCGTGGTACCCGTGTGTAGAGAACGGCCTGATATAGAATCATTTGCATCGATGGGGGACAAATTGTTGTTGCTTTGTCGATTTACAGCCGAGGGACACGTCAAGTATCATCGATAATGTCGTGTCCACCAAATTCTTGATCGATCAATCTCTCCAATGGGAAAACATCATGCAGAGTAATACAAACTTCACACGTCGCGATTTCCTGACAACGACCGGTGCCGGAGCCGCGGCGATCTCGGCGGGCGTTTGGAATGGCGTCGAAGCGGCCGAATCGAAATCTCCCAACGAAAAGTTGAATATCGCGTGTGTTGGCACTGCGAATCGCGCGGCTGCGGACATCGCCGGCGTGAAGGGCGAGAACCTCGTTGCGTTTGTCGATGTCGATAAGAATTACCTGACAGCGGTATCCAAGAAGTTTCCAGAGGCACGCCTGTATCGAGACTACCGCGAGATGCTGGAACAGGAAGTCGGCAAAATCGACGCCGTTGTTGTCGGCACTGCTGACCACCAGCACGCTCCGGCTTCGATCCGTGCGATTCGGAAAGGATTGCATGTCTACTGTGAAAAGCCGTTGACGCACACGGTGAAGGAAGCGAGGATTATCGCCGAGGCCGCGAAAGAACACGGCGTCGCCACGCAACTCGGAACTCAAATCCACGCGAATGACAACTATCGCCGTGTTGTCGAGATCATTCAGTCTGGCGCGATTGGCGAAGTGACCGAGGCTCATGTCTGGGTCGGCAAAGGCTGGGGCATCCGCGACTGGCCGAAGCCCAATACCGAAATTCCAGCACACCTGGATTGGGACTTGTGGCTCGGCCCGGCACCGGTGCGCCCGTTTGCGGCGGGACGCTACCATCCGGCCCAGTGGCGCCGCTGGTGGGACTTCGGACAAGGAACGCTCGGCGACATGGCTTGTCACTTCATGGACCTTCCATTTTGGGCATTGAAGTTGCGGCATCCGACGCGTTGCGAAGCCGAAGGCGCGGAAGTGCATCCGGAAATGTGCCCGACGGGATTGATCGTGCGTTACGATTTTCCGGGCCGCGACGGACTCGCACCCGTCAAACTGACTTGGTACGACGGCAACATGATTCCCAAGGAAGTTGCCGGCGAACGCGTGCCGGGCAGCGGAGTTATGTTTGTTGGCAGCGAAGGCAGAATGTTCGCGGACTATAACAAGTACCGGCTGTTCCCCTCGGACAAGTTTGCTAAGTTCGAGCCGCCTAAGAAAACGATCCCGGATTCGATCGGCCATCACGCCGAGTGGATCAAGGCCTGCAAAGACGGTTCGCCGACGACGTGTAATTTCGATTACTCGGGCGCGTTGACCGAGTCAGTCTTGCTTGGAAACGTCGCTTACCGAACCGGCAAAGAACTGGAATGGGACGCCAAAAACCTGAAGGCCACGAACTGCCCGGAGGCTGACAAGTTCATTAGCAAAGAGTATCGGCTCGGATGGGAGGTTTTGTAACTGGTTCCGGCGTTGACCGTCGATTCAGCACCCCGGCTGCCCGCGGCAGCCGGGGTGCTTTCACTAACAGCGGATACGAAATCGTTTAACCGCGACCCAGAGGAATCTGCCGGTGCGACATCGATGCGTTGTTTGATCATCATCGGCAGACTCCGGCGGAGAGCGCGCGCCGTATTGGGATAATGTACCGCTGACGCGCTCCCCGCCGGAAGCTGCCAATGTCGTTTGCAACGATCGGCAATCGGATCGCGGCAGCTTCCTCTGGGTCGCGGTTAAACGAGATCCCGTTCCGACGGCTCTTGACAACGTCCATATTCCGAGAGAGCATTAGCCCACTATCAATCGTCTGACGTTGTTCGTGTCTGTGTTCGTGCAGATCAGGGAGGTGTAATGAGCGACGCGTTGAAGTTCGAGGAAATCGACGGCCAGATTGGCGTCTTGACCTACGATGTTCCCGACAAAAAAGTAAACACGCTGTCGAAGGCCATCGTTGCGGAACTGGCCGCGCACGTTGACAAATTGGAGCAGCGTTCTGATCTGCGCGGTCTGCTGTTTCGTAGCGGTAAGCCGGGACAATTCATCGCCGGGGCCGATCTGAACGAACTCGGTGCGATGGCCTACGCGACGCGCGAGCAGGTCGACGAGGCGATTTCCACGGGCCACGCTCTTTTCAATCGGATCAGCCGGCTGCCGTTTCCGACCGTGGCACTGATCGACGGCAATTGCATGGGCGGTGGGACGGAACTGGTCCTGTCGATGGATTACCGCATCGCGTCGGATAGCTCGAAAACAAAGATCGCTCTGCCGGAAGTCAAAGTCGGATTGATTCCCGGCTGGGGCGGCACGCAGCGATTGCCGCGGCTGATCGGCGTCAATTATGCCATCGAGATGATTACGTCGGGAGAACCTGTCTCGGCGGCGGACGCCGTCGAACGCGGGCTTGTTTTCGATGCCGTCCCGGCAGAGCGCTTGATCGAAGATGGCTGCCGGCTGATCGAGTACGCTCGGGAAAGCAGTGAATGGCAACAGAATCGGACGATTCGCAGTCAGCCGCTGGGTCTCACCGAAGACCAGGCGAATTTTGCATTCGCCATCGCCGAGGGCGTCGTCCACTCGAAAACGAAAGGACAATATCCGGCTCCACTGGCTGCTCTGAAGGCCATCAAAGACGGCGTCAACCGCACGCTGGATGAAGGACTGGCCATTGAACGCGAACTGGCTTTGGACGTCGTCGGATCCCCGATCTCGGCGAACTTGATCGGAGTGTTCTTCATGCAGAACCAACTGTCGCGTGATTCCGGCATCGAGGATTCCAGCGTCGCGCCGCGTGAAGTCAACCGGGTTGGTGTCTTAGGCGCCGGATTGATGGGCGCCGGCATCGCGACGGCTCATGCCAGACGCGGCGTGCCGGCCGTAATGGTCGATGTTGATAACGAACAAGTGGCCGCCGGACTGGGACGCGCACGACATGTTGTCGAGAGCCGGTTGAAGATCGGCCGCGCCACTCCGCAAGACATGGCCGACATGCTCAGCCTGCTGAATACATCGACTTCCAAAGAGGTGTACGGTGATTGTGACGTTGTGATTGAAGCGGTCCCGGAAATCGAATCGCTGAAGACAAAGATGTATGCCGAACTGGCCGGAGCCATGCGTGATGACGCGATCTTGGCCAGCAATACGTCAACCATTTCGATCACTCGCATGGCCGAGTCAGCTCCGAACGCCGAACGGTTCATCGGCATGCACTATTTCTCTCCCGTCGACCGGATGCAATTGGTCGAGGTCATTCGCGGCGAGAAAACGACCGACGAAACGACAGCCACGATCGTCGCGTTGGCCAAACGAATCGGCAAGACACCGATCGTCGTCAATGATTGCCCGGGCTTCTTGGTGAATCGCGTGCTGCTGCCGTACATGAACGAATCGTTGCTGCTGTTGCAGGAAGGCGCCGACATGGACGCAATCGACAAGGCCGCGACGAAGTTCGGAATGCCGGTGGGACCGATCGCGTTGAACGACATGGTTGGCATCGACGTCGCATACTACGCCGGAAAAGTCGTTGCCGAAGCGTACAGCGACCGGGCCGTGGCTTCTCCGATTCTGGCGGACTTGGTCGAAGCCGGCCGGCTGGGCAAAAAGAGCGGCGCGGGATTCCGAAAATTCGCCGGAAAGAAAGGCCGCCCGTCACCGGATCCCGACTTCGCACAGTTCCTTGAAAAGCACCGAACTGGCGACAAGGAATTCCCGGCAAAAGAACTCGAAGACCGGTTGTTCCTGCCATTGCTGCTGGAAACGACACGTTGTTTAGAGGACAACATTGTCCGCGAGCCGGCACATGCCGACATGGGACTGATCCTCGGCATCGGGTTCCCACCGTTTCGCGGCGGCATTTTGCGCTGGTGCGACACGGTCGGAGCGGCGGAAATCATCGAAAAGCTGAAACCATACGACTCGCTTGGAAAACGATTCGAACCGACAGACTCGTTGAAGCAACTCGCCGAAACAAATGGGAAATTTTATCCACCACCGAATGGAAAGTAGGTCTCGCGAGCCGAGCGAGACCTGCCAAAACATAAGCATTTGTCTATTTCGGGTCCCGCTCGGCTGGCGGGACGTACAAGACACTCTCTTAGAAGCCCGCAATGGATTCGTTCTTATTCTTCGGTGGTTTCATCGCTTTTGGCCTGCTGATGTTTTTGTGCGCCTCTATCTCCGAGAAACGGCGAACGGAAAAGTTTCGGCTCGTCGCCGAAGAACTCGGGCTGCCGTTTTTTCCGAAAGGTGATCAATTGCTGATTGGCCGTTTATCGGAATTCCATCTGTTTTCGGAGGGCGACCGCAAGAAAATTGAGAATATGTTGCATGGGGAATCCGACACGGTCGAAGTGGCGATCTTTGGTTACAAGTACACGGTCGGGGGAGGGAAGGATTCTTCAACCAATCGTCAAAGCGTCATTTACTTCCAATCGCAGTCATTGGATCTCCCGAAATTTGCGTTGCGACCCGAATCGATCTTTCACAGAATCGGCGGAGTCTTCGGATACCAGGATATTGATTTCGAAACACACGCCGGTTTCTCGAAGTCTTATCTTCTTCGGGGAACCGACGAAGAACAGATTCGGGAGACGTTCACCGACCAGGTGCTGGAATATTTCGAGCAACATCAAGGAATCAGTGTCGAGGCGGCACGCGATGATTTGATTTTTTATCGGGCGTCAAAACGCATCAAACCAACCGACGTCCGGCAGTTCATGGAGGAAGGATTTCGCGTTTTTCGATTGTTCGAAAACGCTGGTTCAATAAATCCAGTTGAGCAGGTTCCTCTGACAACGGAAGGGAATGACCAATGAGACAAGCCGTCGTGATTGACGCGATACGCACGCCCGTCGGCCGTGCTTCGTCCGATATTGGCAATTTTCGCGATGTCCGTGCTGATGAATTGTCGGCGCATGTCATGAGAACTTTGGTCGAGCGGACTCGTATTGATCCGCACTTAATCGACGACGTTCGCTGGGGCTGCGTTCAGCAGCAAGGCGAGCAGGGTTTCGATGTTGCCCGCGTCGCATTGTTGATGGCCGATCTGCCGATCGAAACCGGTGGCGTCACAATCAACCGCAATTGTGCGTCCAGCCTGCAGGCCATCAACGACGCCGCGTTGAACATCGCCGGCAATTGCGAAGACGTGCAGATCGCCGGCGGAGTCGAGCACATGGACCACATCCCTATGAACAAGGACTATGACCCACCTGCAAAGCTGTTTTTCCGCAACAGTGAAGGAGTGATGCACATGGGCCTGACCGCCGAATACTTATCGGTCAAATACCAAGTCGGCCGCAAAGAACAAGACGAATACGCCGTCCGTAGCCATCAACTGGCGGCGAAAGCGACCGAATCGGGCCAATTTGACAACGAGGTCATTCCAACCTGGGGCCGCGACGAATCGGGCCGCAAAGTTCAGATCAAGACCGACCAGTGCATTCGCGCCGATTGCTCGATGGATGGACTCTCGGCGTTACGGCCCATCTTCAATCCGGCAGGCGGATCGGTGACGGCCGGCAACAGTTCGCCGATCAATGTCGGCTCGGCGGCGATGCTGATCATGTCGGAAGACAAGGCGCAAGAACTCGGCCTGCAACCGCTCGCCAAGATCAAGTCGATGGCCGTCGCCGGCGTTGATCCGTGCGAGATGGGAATCGGCCCGGTGCCCGCCGTTTATAAAGCGCTGAAACGAGCCAACTTGTCGCTGGACGACATCGACTGCATTGAATTGAACGAAGCATTCGCCGTGCAAGCGCTGGCCGTGCTGAAACTGTTGGGCATCACCGAAGAAAAAGTCAATACCCGCGGCGGAGCGATCGCGATCGGACATCCGCTGGGAGCCAGCGGCGCGCGCATCGCCGTCACGCTGCTCCATCGCATGAAAGATGAAGGCCACAAGTACGGACTGGCAACAATGTGCGTCGGACAAGGACAAGGAGTTGCCACAATTTTCGAATCCTGCGCGGCATAATTGTGATCTCAATAGACCGAGATTTCGTTCGAACACATTCCCTGATGCGACTTTCAGCAGAACTAGGTGCTTTGTCACAGCTATGAATTGGGGTTACGTTTTGTAGCCGGACTCGCAAGAGTTCGGGAGTTTCCAGCGTCAGCCCGAAGTCTTGCGACTCCGGCTACCCTAAAAATTAGGCTGTGACAAAGCACTAGTATGCAGCCGAGGATTTGATGCAAGATTCGCACATGATTGCGGTGGCCAATCTCCGCAAGACGTATAGCAGCGGCTTGTTTCGCCGGCAAAGGGTCGAAGCACTCAGAGGCGTGTCGTTCGAGGTCGGACGCGGCGAGATTTTTGGGCTGCTGGGACCCAACGGCGCCGGGAAGACCACGCTTATCAAGATTCTGCTGGGCATCGTGCGTCGTACCGGCGGAGGCGCCAACATTTTGGGAAGATCGACCGGTGACCGGCGTGGACGGCGGCAGGTCGGGTATCTCCCAGAAAACCATCGCATTCCGCGGCACTTGACTGGTTATTCGGCGCTTGAATACTACGGACAACTCAGCTACATGTCGATCGGGGAAGTCCGCGCCAAACGTGATTCGATGCTGGAAATGGTGGGACTTGCCAACTGGGGAAAGACGGCGATCAAGAAGTATTCCAAAGGAATGCTGCAACGATTGGGGCTGGCTCAGGCGATGTTGCACGATCCCGATTTGTTAATTCTCGACGAACCAACCGATGGCGTCGATCCGATAGGCCGGGCCGACATTCGGAATGCTCTGTTCCAATTAAGGGACCAGGGCAAGACGGTATTCTTGAACAGCCATTTGCTGCAAGAACTCGAACTCGTTTGCAATCGCGTCGCGATTCTGAATAAAGGGCAGCTGAAGCACGTTGGTCCGGTAGACCGTTTGACCGAGGCATCATCCAATGACTTCGAGTTCGAATTACGCGGCTCCGAAGATCTCGTCAAAGACGTTGTCGCCGAATTTCAACCGTCGTCTTTCGAGTCGACGTCCGACGGTGCTATAACCGTTCAATTGAAATTGGACGGCCAAGACCGAATTGATAAGGCGGTCGACGTGATACGATTTGCCGGAATCAGCATTCAGTCGATTGTCAAAACGAAGCTTACGCTCGAGCAGGCATTCTTGAGACTTGTGGAAAAGTCGGACGAGGAATCATGAGACCCTATCTGGCAGTCATCAAGGATTCGTTCCGCGAAGCGTTCGCCACGCGCGTGTTGTGGCTCGTGCTCGTCTTGATCACGCTACTCTTGCTGGCACTCGCTCCATTGGGATACGACACGACACAAGCGGTTTCGTTGCAACTCTCGGACTTTCGTGACCCACGCCAATTTGTGACTCAGATCGCGAGCCAATCGGACAACGAATCAACACCCTCGGGCTATGTGTGGAGCCAACTCTCTGAGAAACTGAAAAAAAACATCGGCGAGATCACCGAGGAAACCCCGCTCCGTCAGCGACGAGTTACTTTCGAACGAGTCCGTGGTGAATTGAACGAGACATTGCAGCGGCACGACTTCTACAACGAAGAAGTGTGGAAGGAAATCACACTGAACGACGAGGCCAAACAACTGAAGAAGCGTGGAATCGATCAGCTCTCTGACGACGACGTGGCGCGTCTCAACCGTTTGGCATTCGATGCAGCCTTTCACAAACACGTCGTCGCCGTTCCGGCCGAATCGACTTCATTGTGCTATCTCGCATGGGACTTCAACCAGCCGTGGACTGTCGAGCAATTGCAAGACGTTGTTCGGACGACGCTTTTGGAGTTGGTTAAGTATTTGGTGGGTGTGGTCGGAGTGTTTGCCGCAATTGTCATCACGGCGTGGATTGTGCCACGCATGCTCGACGCCGGGGCAATTGATCTGTTGTTGAGCAAACCGGTTTCAAGATCGCTGTTGTTTCTGAGCAAATTCTTCGGCGGATGCGCTTTCATCTTTTTGAGCACAACATACCTAATCGTGGGGATGTGGCTAATCGCTGGTCTGCGTTTCGGTGTCTGGAGTTCCGGATTGTTGTGGGTCATTCCCGTATTTGTATTCGTATTTGCAATTTATTATTCGGTATCCACTTTGGCCGCTGTCATCTGGCGAAACGCGATCGTCTCAATCGTTGTTTCGAATCTATTCTGGAGTGCATGCTTTTCCGTCGGACTTGGTTACGTTCTGACGGACGCGTTACTCAATGAACGCCGGACGGCAACGATTATTCCGACCGGAGAATCTCTGTTGATCACTAATCAACACGGATCGGGTTTCGAATGGGATGCGGAATTTCAGACCTGGATTCCCATCTTCGAGCAGCCAGGGGGGGGCGGGCTTGCGGCAATCGCTGTGCCGTATCCGTTTAGCGGGCCGTATTACGATTCCGCAAACGATCGGCTGGTAGCGCTTCGCGTTCCACCAACACGGAGATTCAGGTGGGGTTCATCAAAACTCGTCATGGCAAAACGCAAGGATGGTTGGGATCTGCAGGAAAGCGTCGCAGTCCCGTCCGGGACTCGTTCTTTGATAGTCAACTCAAAGGGGGAAATATTGGTCGCGGGTGTCAGCGGCATCTATCGGTTTGACGAAAACGCCGCGGCATCCGGCTCGACGGTTAAGTTTCTCGGACTGAACCTGGCACTGGGAGGAGACGCCGACTTTGAACGTATCGACGTGAAGAGTGACCATTTCTGGATGGAACCATTTGTCGCCGCACTCAGCCCAAACGAAGAGACGTTCGCCGTCGTTTCCGGCGACAAGATTGCCATCCTTGTCAAGAACGACGACGACAAATGGGAATCCAAACGACGGATTGATCGAGATAATACCGACCCTGCCATTGTTGGTTTTGCCAAGTCAGATGTCATCGTGGCCTCGCAAAGCGGAACCATCGATGTGCTCGATGCGTCGTCGTTGGAGCGCAAGGCGCAATACACGCCGTTCCGAAATAACCAGCCACAATTGATTCGCACATCTCCCGATGGACGCTGGGTCGCCGTTTTGTTCCACCATCGGAAAATTTGGTTGTTCGATGCACAGACGCAAGAGCCAGCAAACGCCGGGATTTCAGGGCAAGGGGATATCACATCGGTGGCATTCAACCGAAAGAATGAATTGTACGTCGCCGACCGCTTCGGCCGCGTGATTCAATACGATTCGGAACATTCGTTTCGAGAGGTCAATAGATTCAACCCCGAATTGGATTGGGCCGAGTCCGTCTACTTGTGGGGCCTCTCACCGCTGCACACCGTGTTTCCGAAACCGGGAGAAATGGACAACCTTGTGACGTGGCTTCTGACTGAGCAAAAGACAATCAGTATCGACAATTCCGACAACTTGAATGCTCAAAGGATTGTCATCGATATCTGGCAACCTTTGTGGAGCAATCTTGCCTTTCTCGCCGTGATGCTGGGATTCACCTGCCTGATCGTTGCCCGCAAGGACTTTTGACCGACTCTCAGAATCAGTCGCATTTCCAGGTTGGCTGCTTTGGGCTTTCGCTCAACGCCGATTACAATCCACGCCGACGCCTCGGTATCTGAATTCCTACCCGCACCGAGTTTGCACGACGAAATAATATGTCGGTTTGGAGTGTACGATGCAGTTTTCCAGTCTTCCCGATTTGCACCGTTCCGTCTGCCGGCTGTTGGGACCGCGACCGGCGTTGCGGCACAAGCAAGATGGCTTGTTTCACGACATTTCGTGGACCGACTACCGCCGGCAATGTGATTCGGCGGCAGCGGGTCTGATGGAATTGGGCGTCGAGCCTGGCGACCGTGTCGCCATCTTGTCCGAGAATCGCATCGAGTGGTTTGTCGCCGATCATGCCATATTGAGCTGCGGCGCAATCGACGTTCCGCTGCACGCTCCGCTGGCGGCCAAGCAGGTCGAATACCAAATCGGACACAGCGAATCTCGCGGAGTCGTCGTCAGCAATCAGCAACAGGCGGACAAAGTTCTTGAAGTGCTTGACGACTTGCCTCAATTGGAATTCATGATCGCGTTTGAGCCAATTGACGCACGCGAATGCAAGTTACAAGTCTTGACGTGGGCCGGGTTGCAGCAGCGCGGCCGCAATGCCGGACAACAAGCTGCCAAGGAAATCCGCGCCAGGACAAATTCGATCACTCATGACGCTGTCGCCACGATTATCTACACC
>Ga0310122_10003164_pt1 | contig 10450 bp, 8 predicted proteins | sample CB6_Bottom_1051__FD_203503 | JGI IMG/M metagenome (GOLD analysis project Ga0310122, IMG submission 203503) | Marine microbial communities from Western Arctic Ocean, Canada - CB6_Bottom_1051 | ecosystem: Environmental > Aquatic > Marine > Oceanic | place: Canada: Western Arctic Ocean | collected...
CTCCAACCTCCGCCTCTGCCACCGCCTTTTGTAGTCCTTGGACAGCATTCTCGACATTGTTCACCAGCCCCTTCCGCACATCCTGGGATGGGGCGGTCCCGATGCCGAGGACGGCGACCCCATCGGGCGTCGTCTCTGCGACCACAACAGCGGTCTTATACGTCCCAATATCAACACTCACCAGCAGGGAATCTTCTTTATCCATACCGCCCCCCCCTATATCGTCTGCGTTGGCTCTACCCCTCTTCCCTGTAACTCGATCGGGAAAGGATGCACCACGATCTGGTCGGCAAAGCGTGTATCAAAGACAGCCGCCGGCCTGTCTGGCGGCCATGTCTCCAGTACGCGCCGAACCAGCACAAATACATTGGATTTGATCTCATGCCCAAGTCGGATCGCCACGTGGCGATCCGACAGAAATACGGTATACCCCTGCTGATTATCCCACTGGATTTCAGACAGCTCTACGCCCCACTCTCGGCTGAGAGCAAGACACACAACAGCCTCGGCCAACACGGTTTGCGCCGTCTGCGTGTCGAGGGGAATCCTCTCCAGCCCACTCAGGTACGGCAAATCGCGGACGTCTGACGACGGATCGACAAAGGTCTCTCCCGTCGTATCGAGGTAGGTGGTCTCTTGTCGCCGGATGACGACGACGGGATGGTGTTCGCGAATCACAACATGGATGCGCTGCGGGAACTCGCGCGAGACGTCTGCAGTCCGAATCCAGGGATGCTGCGCTAAGCGCTGCTCTATATCCCCGGCGTCGAAGTTTAAAATATTGATCCCGAGTGCCAGTTCTCCCCACGTCCGGACCTCTTCCTGTGTGAGCTGACCATCTGTCAATACAACAATGTCTTTGGCTGCAAAATACGGGTGGTGTTGGGCATACTGGACCAGCAGCATCCCGCCACTGACTAGGCCTGCAGCTATCACGCCCAGCAGGAGGACCGACCGGAAAGCCGACCGCGCCTGTCGTGTCACCGACCGCCATAGGCGTCGATTTGATAGTCGGATCGGCGAGGACTGGAGGAGGGTGGACTGTCTCATATCACCTCGCGTTGAATATGCAGTGTCGCCTGCTGGAGAATCGTCTCAACCAGATCCTCATAGGTCAGTCCGGCATGCGCGGCGATGCGCGGCAGATAACTCAAGGCCATCAGGCCGGGCAGTGAGTTCAGTTCGATCAGAAAAATCTCTCCGGTCGGACTCACGCGGGTGTCGATGCGGCTGTAGCCGCTACAGCCTAATACCCTATGGGCTTGCTGCGCCAGTCCGAGCACCTGCTCGTATTGTGATGACGGCAGGGGTGCGGGCATCAGGAACTCTTCACGGCCTGGAGTATATTTCACCGCATAGGAGTGGAATTCGCCTTTCGCAACAACCTCCATAGCGCCCAGAGCCTTTTCGTCCAAGATGCCGACGGTGACTTCTTTTCCTGGGATATAAGCTTCCACAAGACAGGCCGCATCGTACCGAAACGTCTGTCTTAACGCCGGCTCCAGCATGGCTTCGCAGCGCACGATATTCACGCCCACACTCGAGCCTTCCGCAATCGGTTTGACCACCACTGGGTACGAGAGGGTCGCAAGCTGCCACTCGGCATCCTTCTCAATGATTTCCCATTGCGGCGTGGGTAAACCGTGGGTCTGCCAGACCCGCTTCGTCATGGGTTTATTCATGGCCAGCGCACTCGCTAAAATTTCGGATCCAGTATAAGGAATCCCCAGTGTTTCGAGAACGCCTTGCATCGCACCATCTTCCCCGAACTTCCCGTGCAAGGCGATAAAGACCACGTCAGTTTTTTGAACCTGAGCAATCCAGGCCCCATCCGATTCAACCCGAATAGAGCGCACCGGATATCCACGCATCTCTAGGGCTGAGCAGACGGCCTCACCGGTCAGACGCGAGATTTCCCGTTCCGCGGAGAGTCCTCCCCAGACAACGCCTACAACGCCCACAATCCGGTCTGTCCCTTTGACTGCTACCATTCTCCAACCCGACGAATCTCAGGCTCAAGCCAGACCTGCTTTTCTTGCCACACCACACGTTGGACGTGTTCCATGAGCTGCCATACCTGTGTTGCGGTTGCTCCGCCGGTATTCACAATAAAATTGGCGTGCCGGTCAGAGATCTTTGCCGGCCCCTTGCAGCTCCCCTTGCAGCCTACCGCTTCAATCACGCGCCCGGCATACATTCCGGGTGGATTTTTGAAAATAGAGCCCGCGTTCGGATACCCATGCGGCTGGGCCCGTCTGCGTTTTTCACGTGCCTGGCCCATGGACGCGGCAATAGACGTCTGATTTTTTCGCGACAAAAGAAATTCAATCTCTCCAACAATAAACTGCTCAGGCAGTGCCGTCTTGCGATAGGCAAATCCAAGGTCCGCCCCAGGTAGCCGCACGCGCTGACCTGCAACATTCACACCGGTGACTGCCTGCACCACATGACTCAGTTCTCCGCCAAAGGCTCCGGCATTCATCAGCAGGCCTCCACCCACCGTGCCGGGAATCCCTTCGGCAAACTCCACCCCACTGTATTCTTTCCGAGCCGCCTCACGCACAAATCTCCCCAGCGAACGGCCCGCTCCCACTGTGACCAATGCGCTACCGGGTTGCTCCTTCCACTCGGTGTAATCAAATCGTCGCCCTAACCGAATCACAACCCCGCGAATACCGTTGTCACTGATCAAAACATTCGTTCCTCCGCCCAGAAGGAAGAAGGGCCCGCGCTCCTCCGTAACGAGGCGAATCAACGTCTGGAGTTCCTCCAAGCTATGAGGCTCAACCAAGACGTCGGCCGGTCCGCCAATCCGAAACGAAGTATACTGTGCCAATGCCACGTCAAAGCGGACGTGCGGTCCGAACAAGTGGGCAAGGCGGGCTTTCAGCTCAGTCAGCACGCGCTCCTCCGTCGTGCAGCCGCGTGAGCAGTTCAGGACCAGTACGCACAATATCTCCGGCCCCCAAAGTTAATACGAGATCTCCAGCTCGCGTGAAGGTGTGAACGGTCCGCGCCAGGTCGGCACGTTCCGGAACAAAGTGGACGTCAGCATGCCCACGTCGTCGTATGGCCTCGTAGAGCGTTTCTCCGGAGATTCCAGGCCGCGGTTCTTCTCCAGCAGGATAGATATTAGTCAGCACCAAGACATCCGCGTCATCAAAAGCCGACAGGAACTCATCAAAGAGGTGTTCGGTTCGCGTGTACCGGTGGGGTTGAAAAATCGCGACCAGGCGACGACCAAATCCTTCTCTGGCCGCACGCAAAGTAGCCCGTAATTCTTCAGGGTGATGTGCGTAGTCGTCAACCACCAACACCTCCGCCACCTCGCCCTTTATCTCAAATCGTCGCTGGATGCCAGCGAATTCGCGCAAGGCTTGCTGCACATGCGAGAACGCAATACCCAATTCCTGCGCCACAGCGACAACGGCAAGTGCATTAAGCGCAGAGTGACGTCCGGGCAAATTCAGCTGCAGCTCTCCGAGTCGCTCGGCGCCGTGCCACACCTCACAGCGCGTCGTCAGTCCAGAAACCGTCAGCCGTTTTGCGTAAAAGTCGGCCTCGGGACTATAGCCGTAGGTCACAAAGCGTTTGCGCACCTGGGGCAGGAGGGCGCGAACATTGACGCTATCCAGGCACAGCACGGCACGACCGTAAAAGGGCACCCGATTGATAAAGTCGAGATAGGCAGCCCGAACGCGATCCATATGTCCATAATAGTCGAGGTGTTCAGGATCAATATTAGTCACGACCACAATAGTCGGGCTAAGCAAGAGAAACGTCCCATCGCTTTCATCTGCTTCGGCGACCAGAAAGCGACCCTGTCCAAGACGTGCATTTGAGCCCAGCACGTTGAGCCGTCCACCGATGACCATAGTCGGATCAAAATGCGCATGCGCAAGCACCGTCGCTACTAAGGATGTCGTTGTTGTTTTTCCGTGTGTACCAGCAACGGCGATACCGTATTTCAGACGCATCAATTCAGCCAGCATCTCTGCACGCGGGATGATCGGAATCATCAACTCACGTGCACGTACCACCTCCGGATTGGCGTATTTCACTGCGGATGAGATCACCACAACATCAGTGTCAGGCCTGACATGGTCAGCATGATGCCCGTAGACGATGTGGGCGCCGTTTCGAATCAGCCGAGTGGTCGTGTCTGACTCTGCAAGGTCAGAGCCGCTGATACGATAGCCGAGATTCAGCAGCACTTCGGCAATTCCGCTCATCCCTACCCCGCCAATACCAACAAAGTGAATACGGCGATTCGTATCAAAGAGAACGGGCGCATCCGACAACAACGCCTGAGATGTCTCTCCAGCCTTGATCGGACGCACCGGGCGCGCGGGTTGAGCCGGTTGAGCCAGTGGGAATTGTTGAGTCACTTCAGCAGACGGATATTGACGAGCCGTCTCCACGCCTACCCCATCGGCGGACACGGAAACACTTGCCTCTGGTCCCGTGATCGGCCCTTTGATTGATCCCTTGACTGATCCCTTCATTTTGTAGGGACCCCCTCGTCAGCAGCATGAGGAGACGCACTTGCCACACACGTCTGTACGACTGAGGCCGTCGCATCGGGCCGACCTAACGCCGCCGCCGCATGGGCCATGACAACTAATTTTTCTCTCTCGCGCAGCAAACCCTGAATTTCCTGCCGCAACAACTCCGGAGTAAGGGTACGGTCAAGCACCATACGGGCTGCGCCGGCTTGGACAAGCGCTTCAGCATTGGCTCGCTGATGATCGTCTGCGGCATGCGGATAGGGAATGAGTATGGCCGGTTTCCCGAGCAGCGTGAGTTCTGCAGTCGTCATTGCACCGGCCCGGCAGATAACTAAATCTGCCGCTGCATAGACATCCTGCATGGCGTCAATAAACGGCAAGACTCGAGCGCTTATCTGCATTTTCGCATATTGGGCTTTGACCATCTCGTAGTCGGCTCTGCCGGTTTGATGGATGACCTGGAACGGGGGCTGTTTCTTTTGATCAGTTTGGACAAGAGACAAAGCTTGCGGCACAATTTGATTCAGTCTATGCGCTCCGGCACTCCCTCCGAAAACGAGGATCGTAAACGGCTTCCCGTCAACGTCCGTCGACTGTGCCGGCTGCGTTGCCCGTAGCGCAAGACGGACAGGATTCCCGGTATACACAACTTTGTCGGTTGGGAAGAACCGCACGGCTGCCTCAAATCCCACACACACCCGTGCGGCAAACCAACTCAGGAATCGATTCGCAAGCCCAGGAATCGCATTCGGTTCAAGCAAGACACACGGGACACGTTGCAGCCAACCGGCCAGGACGGTCGGACCAGAGGCATATCCACCGATACTAAAGATCACGTCAGGAGCAAATTCTCGCACTACGCGCCAGGCAGCCCCAATGCCGTAACCGGCAACCCACACCGCTCGGAGCCGGCCCCACAATTTTCTCCCGCGGAACTGTTCAGCTGGGATAAAACGTAAGGCAAATCCGAACCGCGGGATGACATCCTTTTCCATTCCGCCCTGGGTGCCGACAAAGAGCACCGCAGCATCGACCTCACGTTGAGCAGCCTCTGCCACAGCAATGCCAGGGAAGAGATGCCCCCCAGTGCCTCCGGCTGCAAGTAAGAGTCGAAAGGTCTTAGGCATGCGCCATATTCCTCCGCTGTACCTCACACGATAAACTCAGCAGGATGCCGACATACAGGAGAATCATAACAAGGGCGGAGCCGCCATAGCTCACAAAAGGAAGCGGCAGGCCGGTTGTGGGGAGTAGTCCAACCGCAACGGCCATATTGAGCCCAGCTTGGCACACGAGTAAGAACGTACACCCAAACGCTAACAGCTGACCGAACCGGGTGGGATGATGCAGCGCAATCCATATCCCCCGTGCGCCTAAGAGACCGAAGAGCACGAGAATACCTGTTGTTCCCCATAAGCCGGTCTCTTCCCCAACAACGGCAAAGATAAAGTCGGTATGGGCCTCAGGCAGGTAAAACATCTTCTGGCGACTTTCTCCCAGCCCAACCCCGTGGACCCCGCCAGCCCCGAAGGCGAGCAAAGACTGATGCAGTTGGTAGCCTGCCCCTTGCAAATCCGCTGTTTGATTAAAAAAAGCGAACCAGCGGGTCATCCGATAGCCCGCGCTCAGTACGCCGTAACTCAAAAAGAGGAGTCCACCTCCGGCCAGCAGGGCTAAATGTCGAAACTGTGCTCCAGCGACAAAGAACAAAGCAAATAGGAGCAGGCACACAAAGACGGCTCCTCCCAAGTCTGGCTCAAGCGCGATCAATAGCGCCACAGTGCCGACCACCAGGAGCGGCGGAAGCAGTCCGTTCAGAAAGCTCTGGATACGATCAGACTTTTTTGTCAACGCATATGCGAGGTATAGAACAACCGCGCCTTTTGCAAATTCGGAGGGTTGAAAATTAAGCGGGCCAAGGGGTAACCAACGCTGGACTTTCCCGTGGGCAACGCCAGGCACGAGGACGACGCATAAACCCAACACCGCCACGAGTAACATAGGGTAGGCAAACCGCCGAAACACAGCCGAGGGCAAAACCATGGCCACACCACATCCGACGCTGCCGATCAGTAGGGCAAGGTTGTGTTTACGGACAAACAAATAGGGGTCGTCAAAGCGGTCGGACGCATAAAAATAGGTGGTGTTAAAAACAAATATCTCCCCGCTGAGGATGAGGAGAACGACGACGCTGAGCAGCCACGAGTCAACTGGACCACGATGTATCAGCTTAGCGGTATGCTCAGCTTGAAACATTCTTAAAGCGCCTCAACGTAAGACCGAAAGACTTCCCCCCGGTGGGTATAGTTTTGAAATTGATCAAAGCTCGCACATGCGGGAGAAAGTAAGACGGTATCTCCAGGCTGCGCTCCACTGTGCGCAGCCTGAACTGCAGCGTCCAAGGCCTCGACCCGCAGCGTTTCTGTTTCCCGCCCAAGTGCCTCCTGCAACACATGCTGGGCTTGACCAAAGAGGATGAGTTTTTTCACCCTGGTCCGCACCAGATCTCTTAAAGAACAGTAATCGCCCCCTTTCTCTACTCCTCCAGCCAGCAAGATAATTGGCCCGGAAAAGCTCTGGAGCGATTGCACCACGGCATCGACATTCGTCCCTTTGGAGTCATTGATATAGGTTACGCCGTTCTTCTCTGCCACAAACTCAAGCCGGTGCGGCAAACCCGAAAACCGCGCCAACACGGTCCGAATCACATCAGGCGACGTCCCCCACAACGTTGCTGCACTCACCGCAGCCATGACATTCGCGATATTGTGACGACCATGAATACGCAGACCGTCAAGCGGATAGCGTGTTTCCTGATCCGCATGACGGACGACGAGGGTTCCGGTATCAATCCATGCACCTTGCCGCGCCCTGGCCCCTGCCCCATCCGAACTATTTTCCGATGGAGGAGCCCAACCAAAAGAAAAGAGCCGGCCGGGTAGCTCCTGACATAGGAATGGGATCAGCTGGTCGTCCCGGTTCATGACAATCCAGTCTGCGCTCCGCTGCCGCAAGAAGAGCCTCCGTTTGACCGCCCCGTATGTTTCAACATTGCCATGCCGATCCAAATGATCTTCACTCAGATTAAGAAACAGACCGATCTGCGGGCGAAACCGATGGACCCATTCCAGCTGGAAACTTGAAATTTCCGCGACTGCAACATCGTACGGGGTCTCCGCCGCCTCGATGAGCGGAGTCCCAAGATTTCCTCCGATGAAGACTCGCCGTCCGCTTTGCCGCAGCATCTCACCGAGCAGGGTCGTTGTCGTGCTTTTGCCATTCGTACCGGTCACCGCCAAGATCGGACAGGAGAGGAAACGAAACGCCAGTTCAATTTCGCTCCATATCGGAACCTTGCGACTCACCGCCGCTGTAAGCAGCGGGGCAGTCGCCGGCACGCCAGGACTGGGGATCACCAGATCAATCCCGCGCAGGATCAATTCAGGATCGGTTTCCGGACGAACTTCTACGGGGAGTCCATCAAGCCGTGCCAGAGCTGAGGCAAGAGCGTCGCCTGTCCGGTTCTCCGAGACGCAGACGTGCCCACCTTGGGAAACGAGAAACCGAGCGACGCTCCTCCCCGTCCGTCCAAGACCAATCACGAGCACGTTCTTTCCGATCACATCCATACTCTTCGTGACTCTTCGTGTTAGCGTAGCTTCAACGTACTCAGCGCGCCTAAAGCGCAGATAATAGAGACTATCCAAAAGCGCACGATAATGAGCGGTTCCGGCCAACCAAGCAACTCAAAGTGATGGTGCAGGGGTGCCATGCGAAAGATACGTTTGCGCCGCAGCTTGTACGAGCCAACCTGAAAAATGACTGAGGCTGCCTCAATCACAAAGACCCCACCCGCTATCGCTAAGACTATTTCTTGCTTGCTGATAAGCGCCACAATGCCCAGGGCGGCTCCCAAAGACAATGAGCCGACATCGCCCATAAACATCTGGGCGGGATAGGCATTAAACCACAGAAAACCCAGTCCGGCTGCTGCCAGTGCCCCACAAAAAATCGCCAACTCACCAGCTCCAGCTACATACGGTACCTGCAGGTATTCGGCGATTCTACTATGCCCGCTGACATACGCAAAAATGGCATAGGTCACACCGACAATCATCACGGGTCCGATTGCCAACCCATCAAGACCGTCGGTCAGGTTTACCGCGTTCGAGGCCCCCACAACAACCAGGGCGGCAAACGGCACATAGCACCAACCCAGGTCTGGGCGGAGATCCTTGAGAAAAGGAATGGTCAGCGTACTCTCAAATCCGGGGTGCCAGAAGAGCCAGAGTGCCGCCGCGAACGCGATTACGAATTGGGCAAGTAGTTTGTACTTCCCCTGCAACCCGACCGAGTTTTGCTGACTGAGTTTCTGGTAATCATCCACAAACCCGATCAGACCAAAGCCTATGGTCACGCTGAGGGCAAGCCAGATGTATGGATTCGTTAAGTCTGCCAACAGCAACGTTGCAAAAATCAGTGAGAAAAGGATCAAGGCACCGCCCATAGTCGGCGTTCCTGCTTTGCTCTGATGGGCCGCGGGTCCATCTGAACGGATGGGCTGCCCAATCTTGAGCGCAGTCAATCGGGCAATCAACCACGGCCCCAAGACAAAGGACACACTGAGCGCAAACAGTGCTGCCAATAAAGTACGGAACGTAATGTATCGAAAAACGTTGAACCCGGAGTAGGTCGTGTGGAGGGAATACAGGAGGGCGTACAGCATGACTTATTTCCTAGCCCAGACCGCTGCGGTGCAATAGCGAGACGTGCTCATTTTTCTCATTTTTCTCATCCTACTTCTCACCACTTAATGGCCTGCACCGGATAAATAGTTACGAACCTCTTCAGCATCATCAAAATGATACTTCGTCGTTCCTATGATCTGGTAATCTTCGTGTCCCTTGCCCGCAATCACGACCACATCTCCTGGTCGTGCTTCATCAAGTGCACGGCGAATAGCGCTACGCCGATCAGGAATGACCGTATACATGCTGCGCAACGAACCGACCGCAGCATGTTCTTCGCGCGTCATCCCAGACCGACTCAATCCGGCTTCCGTCTCGGTCAGAATCTTGTGCGGATCTTCCGTACGTGGATTGTCCGCCGTCAGCATCACCACATCACTGAGTCGCCCTGCGACCTCGCCCATCAGCGGCCGTTTCCCAGTATCCCGATCCCCACCGCAGCCGAACACTGTGATGAGGCGCTGAGAGGTGAGGGAGCGAAACGACGCGAGTGTCTTCTCAAGCGCATCTGGCTTATGGGCATAGTCAACAAATACCTCGAACGCTCGTCCGGTCCGAATGGCTTCTAAGCGTCCGGGAACGCACCGACACTGCGCAATCCCAGTCGCAATTTTTTCCGGTGGGACCCCGAGCGCATGGGCAACCGTCGTTGCCGCCAGGATGTTATACATATGCGGATCCCCGATCAGTGCGGAAGCAATCTCGACCACATCGTTTGCAATGCGGAGCACTGCCTGCGTACCATGCAAACTGAAGTTCAGCTGCTGGGCTACAACCGTGCTGTCGTCGTGCATGCTATAGGTCAGCACCCGGTAGGGGAGCTGCTCGGCCAGCAGTTTCTGTCCCCAGGTATCATCGGCATTCATAACCGCAAACCGGTTGGGTTTTGGGGAAACCGCGAGACAGTCGCGAAATAAACCTGCCTTGGCAGCAAAATAGGCTTGCATATCGGAATGATAATCCAGATGGTCGCGGCTAAGGTTCGTAAACACAGCGCCGTCCCAACGACATCCCCACACCCGATCTTGGGCCAAGGCGTGCGAGGAAACCTCCATCACTACATGACTGATGCCAGCCAAGACCATCGTGCGTAGCAGCGCTTGCAGCTCAACCGCTTCAGGCGTTGTAAAAGGCGCAGATAATGTCTGATCTCCATACCGACAGTTCACCGTTCCGATCACCCCGACAGACCAG
>Ga0310122_10003167_pt1 | contig 10438 bp, 8 predicted proteins | sample CB6_Bottom_1051__FD_203503 | JGI IMG/M metagenome (GOLD analysis project Ga0310122, IMG submission 203503) | Marine microbial communities from Western Arctic Ocean, Canada - CB6_Bottom_1051 | ecosystem: Environmental > Aquatic > Marine > Oceanic | place: Canada: Western Arctic Ocean | collected...
GGAGATTGAGCGTGAGGCAGAGGACCGCCTCCTGGATCTGGGAATCGATCTCGTTGCGATGGATTGGGCGGGTAGTCGGAAGCGGCCGGTCATTCGGCTCCGTATCGAGCGGAGTCCTATGGGTGACGGGCCGGTTACGGTGGACGATTGCGCCCGTGTGAGCCGTGCCCTGGAGGGTTGGTTGGACGAGCATGACGAGATACCGGAACGGTATGTGTTGGAGGTCTCGTCGCCGGGTGTCGAGCGGCCGCTGACGCGACTGCAGGATTGGGAGCGATTTGCGGGCGAGTCGGTCGTCGTCGTGGGTTACGGCGTGCTCGCGGAGCGCTCCTCCCGGCTTGAGGCGGAGTTGTTGGGGTTGGACCTGGAGCCCGAACCGACGGTTCGACTCCGGCTGGGAGATGGTGCAGAGGTGAACGTGCTCCTTGCGGATATCAAGCGAGCCCATCTTCTGTTCAAATGGAGGTGAGCGCTCAGTGCTGAGGACATTATGATCGATGCTGGCCAAATTGTCGCGGCGTTCAACGACGTCGCTACTACGAAAAGCCTTACGCCTGAGGAGGTGAACGACCTCCTCAGGGATGGCATCATGGCAGGCTTGTCTCGGATACATGGCCCCAATGTGCAGGCCGAGATCACCATCGACGACGCCACCGGTGGCTTGGACATTGTGGTACTCCGCCGCGTGGTGGAAGAGGTCGAGGATCCGTCGTCGGAGGTCAGCCTCGAAGAGGCCCGTTGGGACGATGAGGGTTTCGAGGTCGGGGACGTGATGGAAATTCCGGTCGACTTTGAAGACTTCGGCCGAAACGCGGTGATGGCGGTGAAACAACGCATCGTGCAGCTGGTCCGCGAGAACGAACGCGACCGGATTCGAGAGGAGTACGCCGATCGTGTGGGCGAGCTCCTGTCGGGCGAAGTCCAGCAGATCGAGAGGGGCAAGATCGTGGTGATGCTCAACCGCTCCCCCGATGCCGACGCCGTCATTCCATGGAAGGATCAGAATCCTCGCGAGCGGTTCAGGCAGGGCGATCCCATCCGATGTGTCCTCAAGAAGGTGGAAGAGACGCCCAAGGGACCCCGGCTGGTCCTGTCGAGGGCGGCCCCGATCTTCGTGGGCGCCCTCTTCTATCTCGAGGTGCCGGAGATCCATCAGGGTATCGTCGACATCAAGGAAATCGCGCGCGAAGTGGGCGGGAGAACCAAGATAGCCGTCTACAGCCGTGACGAGTCGATCGATCCAGTCGGCGCCTGTGTCGGTTTGCGGGGTTCGAGGGTCCAGGCTGTGGTTCAGGAGTTGGGCGGAGAGCGCATCGACATCGTTCCATGGCATGCCGAGCCGGAGGTCTTCGCGCGGCGGGCTCTTGCGCCTGCGCGGGTCTCCAAGGTGATGAGCGATCAGGAGCGCCAGGTGATCACGGCGATCGTCGACGAGGATCAACTGTCTCTGGCGATCGGCCGAAACGGACAAAACGTCCGGCTCGCCTCGCAGCTCATCGGCTGGCAGATCGATCTTTACGGATCCCGCGAGTGGCTGGAGATCGGCGCCGACTTGTCCCTGTTCAAGCGGGAGTCAGACGACAAAGCCTACGAGACGTCCGACTTCGCACTCGCCGAACTCGAGCTGACGCCGGAGACTCTCGGTGCCCTCGGGGGTGCTGGCTACAGTACGTTCTTGCAAATCATCGAATTCGACCGTGCCGCGTTTTTGGCCATCGAGGGCTTCGGAGAAACGGAGGCCGACCAATTGCTGAAGTTGATCGATGAGTTGACTGTCGTCGCCGATGACCCCGCGTTTGTGGCGGAAGCCGCCGCCACAGAGGTCGATGATGCCGGCGCCGAGGACGCTGCCGCGGGGGACGCGGAAGATCCGGGAGAGAGGGAGATCCAGGCCGAGGCTGAGGCACAGGTAGGGGAGGAAGCTGAAGACGAGGAAGTCGACGCCTCAGATGACGAGAATGAGGCGCATGCGTGATCCTATGGCTCTTTTAGGGATGGCTCGTCGTGCCGGGGCGCTCGCTCACGGGACCGAGTCAACTAGGCGGGCGCTCAAGGAGGGCCGTGCTAGGCTGATCCTGTTCGCTCGAGACGCCTCGGAGACGCAACGAGAGAAGGTGATGAAGCTTCTCCGTCACAGGAGCACACCTCGTGCGACCCTCGGGACACGTGAGGCGTTGGGCTCGGCGGTGGGATCGGCACCCGTTTCTGCAGTTGCTGTCACGGATAAGGAGTTTGCGAAAGAGTTGCTGGCCCGGATCGGCGTCAAGCCGGGAATACCAGTCGAGAATGGGATGCGGAGGTAACCAAGCGGATGCAGGTTGCGGAACTAGCCACCGACCTCGGAGTTTCGTCCAAGGTATTGCTGAACCTCCTGCGTTCCATGCGGATTTCCGCCTCGGACGAGGCCGCTTCGATCAGTGAGGGTGATGCCGCTCTCATTCTAGCGCGCCTCGAACGTGAGCGGCGGAGCGGACACAAGGATACCGCAGAGGCGATCGAGGCGGCCATCGTGGACGCCAAGCCGTCCGCTGGGAAGCGCCGCCGCCGCCGAAAGAGCGAGTTGCCCCCAGAGCCCGACCCTGAAACCTCCGACCCCGAAACCGTAGAGGTGACGGAGGTGGCGGCGAGTGTCCTTGACGGCGACGGAGATTTGGCTGAGGCGGTGGAGCCGGATCCTGTGGCTGTGGATGCAGTAGGGGACGAGGTCGCTCCGAAACTCGATATCGATATCGATGCCGATACTGATCCTGAATCAGCTGTGGCGGAGGAGCCCGCTGAGGCGGAGCCTGAGGCTCAGGGGGAAGAGGAGGCCGAAGCCGAGGCCGAAGCGCAGGCCTCGCCGCGGACACCACCGGAGCCGGCGCGGCAGGCTACGCCGGAGGGACCAGCCCGTGCGATTCGCCGACCCAAGCCGGCGGCTACCTCCGGAATGGCCGGACAGGTCCGCGTCCAGGCGGAGGGGTACACCGCTGATGGCCAGCGGAGCCAGCGGCAGAGGAAGGGCAAGAAGCGCCAACGCGTGGATCAGAGCGCCGTCCAAGAGAACATCCAGCGAGTGATGGCGCAGCTCAAGGGCGGAGGGAAGAAGCGCCGCCGTAAGGGATCCGTACCGTCCAAAGAGGAGCGCGAGGCCGCCGAGGAGGAGGCGCGCCAGGAGGAGGAGCGCGAGCGGAAAATCGTTCGTGTAAACGAATTCTTGACCGTATCGGAGTTGTCCGACCTCATCGACGTGTCCTCCACTGAGATCATCGGGTCCGCTTTCAAGAACCTCGGGCTCATGGTGACCATCAATCAGCGCCTCGACTTTCCCCAGATCGAGATGCTCCTCGAGGAGTTCGAGTGCATCGCGATTCGCGAAGAGGAGTACGGCCACCACGAAGACACGGTTGAAGAACAGGATGCCGAGGGCGACCTGAAACCGCGGTCGCCTGTCGTGACCGTGATGGGGCACGTCGACCACGGGAAGACGCTCCTCTTGGACTTCATCCGGGAGGCCAATGTCGTGGCTGGCGAGTCGGGCGGCATCACACAGCACATTGGTGCCTACCACGTCGAGTTGGAGGGCGGCCGGATGATCACCTTCCTGGATACGCCGGGTCACTCCGCCTTTACGGCGATGCGGGCCCGAGGGGCGGAAATCACCGACATCGTGATCCTCGTGGTTGCCGCGGACGATTCGGTCATGCCGCAGACCAAGGAAGCGATCAGCCACGCTCGGAACGCCGGCGTACCCCTTGTCGTCGCAGTAAACAAGTGCGACTTGCCCGCGGCGGACGCGCTCAAGGTGAAGCAGGAGCTTCTTCAGCAGGATGTGCAGGTCGAGGAGTTCGGCGGGGACGTGTTGAGCGCGGACATCTCGGCTAAGACGGGGGAGGGGATCGAGGAGCTTCTCGAAAAGGTCCTGCTCCAGGCCGAACTGTTGGAACTGAAGGCCAACCCGGACCGAAAAGCCATGGGAACAGTGATCGAGTCCCGGTTGGATATAGGAAAGGGATCGGTCATCACGGTTCTGATCACGAAGGGTACGCTTCGCGTGGGGGACTCTTTCGTCGTCGGGAACTTCGAGGGTCGAGTACGTGCGATGCTGGATGAGCGCGGAAAAAAAGTGGAGGAAGCCCGGCCGGGAATCCCAGCGCAGATTCTCGGCACGGCCGGTGTTCCTCAGGCCGGAGACACGTTCCAGGTCATGGCTGCCGACAAGGCGAGCGAGATCGCCGAGAATCGGATGCGCCTGGATCGGGAGAAGCAGCTGCGAATCAAAGAGCGTGGGGTCAAGCTGGGGGACTTCTCCGGCATGGTGGCCGAGGGCACGGCGGACACGCTAGCGCTCATTATCAAGGGGGACGTGGATGGCTCTGTGCAGGCCTTCTCAGACGCGCTGGAGCACCTCGGTACGGACGAGGTGAGGGTCCAGATCGTTCACCGCGCGGTGGGAGCGATCAACGAAGAGGATGTGCTGCTCGCGGGAACCTCCGGCGCTGTGATTCTCGGGTTCCGCGTGCGTCCCAACACGAATGCACGCAAGAACGCCGAGCGGGAGGGCGTTGAGATCCGCGTCTACGATGTGATCTACGAGGGTGTCGACGAAATTCGCTCCGTGCTGGAAGGCATGCTGGCTCCCGAGCGCAAGGAGCACATCATCGGGTCAGCAGAGGTTCGCGAGATCTTCAAGATCACGAGGGTCGGCACCATTGCGGGCTCCGAGGTGATTGACGGCGTGATCGACCGGACGGCGGGGGTGCGGCTCATTCGGGAGGGCATCGTCGTATACGAAGGGGAGGTTTCTTCCTTGAAGCGCTTTAAGGACGACGTCAAAGAGGTTCGCGAGGGCCTCGAGTGTGGGATCGGCATCGCCAACTTCAACGACATCAAGGTAGGCGATGTGATCGAGTCCTACACCGTCGAGGAAGTGGCACGGACGCTCGCAGAGGCCACGGTCTGAGGCCTGCTGAAGGAGTGGGGTGCGGCCGCGCGAAGGGGTCTTGCGGAGATCAGGCAAGGAACGATGACGAGGCGTAGCACAGCGGGCACCGCGGCCGAAGGCCGTGGTCCGAGGAAGAGAGACGCAGTATGGTCCCGCAACCCCCCTTCGCCCTACGGGTTAGGGCGGCACGGGGCCATCTCCGTTGTTGGACCTCCTTCCCGTAGCTTAAGCTATGCGTGCGGAGCCCCGCCTAGGATCTGGCCCCGTGGCGCTCCTAACGCGGCTCGCCCCACTCCTTCAGCAGGCCTCTAGAGAGACGGCGTGCTCCTTGCAGGGTGCTCCTGGGATCTCTCGCTTCCGGAGTGTAGATCCCTCAAGGACAAGCGGAGGGTCGTCAAGTCGTTGAAGGATCGAATCCGGGGACGATTCAACGTCTCCGTCGCCGAAACGGCCCACCAAGACGTCTGGACCCGCGCCCAGCTTTCAGTCGTGCTCGTAACCACAGACGGCCCCTCGGCCGACTCCGTGCTCGACAGGTTGGATCATTTTATCGAGAGGGAGCACCGGGTCGTGATTCTCTCCGCACACAAGGCGCGTTACTGATTCCCGTATGTCTATGATTCCGTGATGGACAAACCGAACCGACGACTCGCCCGGCTGAACGAACAGTTCCGTCGGGAAATTACGGCGATACTACGCCGCGCGGTTCGTGATCCCCGGGTCCAGGACGTGGTCGTGAACTCGGTCGAGGTTACGTCGGACCTCTGGCTGGCCCGGGTTTATGTGCGCGTCGGGGGTGAGGACCGAGAGCGCCAAGAGGCGCTTGAGGGCCTCGAAGCCGCAGCGAATTTCATTCGACGCGAACTCGCGGCCGTGCTGCACATACGCCGGATCCCCGAGTTGCGTTTCTTGGAGGACAAGACGCTCGCAAATGCCAACCGCATCGAGGAGATTCTCAAGGGACTCGAGGGGGGCCGAAGTGAGGAGGAGCCGGGTGACGGCTGATGGGACGTCCGTGCCCGAGGGGGGTGGAGCCCTTCTCGTCGACAAGCCTGAGGGACCCACCTCGCACGACGTTGTCAAATGGGCACGGAGGTCTCTGGGCCTACGGAAAATCGGTCACACGGGGACCTTGGACCCTTTCGCTTCTGGACTCCTCATCTTGCTCGTCAGCCCCGTGACGAGGCTGGCCGAGTACCTGTCGGCGCTTCCCAAGACATATGAGGCTCGAGCGCGCCTCGGAATCCGCACGGACACGCATGATGCGGAGGGCAGAATCGTGAGCGTCCAGGACCCCGAGGTAGTGCTGACCCAGGAGCACATTGAAGCGGAGTTGGCCACCTTCGAGGGACGCGGCCAACAGGTCCCGCCCCAATTTTCGGCGAAGAAAGTGGGGGGCGAAAGGATGTACAGGAGGGCTCGTAGAGGCGATACCGTACAACTCCCACCCGTCGACGTGGAAATTTTTGAGATTCGGTTGACCGACTACATGCCCCCCGAGATCGGGTTCACCATGACCTGTTCGAGTGGCACTTATGTCCGAGCAGTGGCGAGAGATCTCGGGGATCGGCTCGCGGTTGGGGCCCATCTCACGGTGCTTCGCCGAACGGCTGTGGGGGTGTTTTCCGTGGACCATGCGGTGCCCGGTGACGTCCTCCGGGAGGGCCTGTCCCCGGATCCCATCCATTGGGTCGAGCCGGCGGCCGCCGTGGGTCACTTGACGACGGTTCGTGTGGAGGCGGACGCCGCGCTACGCCTTCGCCAGGGAGGAACGATCCCATGGTTCCAGGGGGCCGAGCCGGGGACTACAGAGCCTATCGCCGTGATGGATGAGGGCGGCTTGGTCGGGATCGCCGAGATCCGGAACGGGCGCCTGGCGCCGAAAAAGATACTCACGCCTTCTGAGGAGCGATGAAGGTCTACGCGATCGACCCGACGCTCCCGCCCGGTCTCCCCAAGGACGACCGCAAGGCGGTGGTCACGATCGGGACGTTCGATGGCGTGCATCGGGGCCACTGGGAGGTGCTGTCAGAGATTCGGCGCAGGGCCGAAGCGGTGGGCGGAAGGAGCGTCTTGGTGACGTTCCACCCTCATCCTCTCACGATCGTTCGTCCGGAATCGGCCCCGCCGATGCTGACCACCCCCGTGGAAAAGAAAGAAATTCTGGCGGAATCCGGCCTCGACTACGCCGTCTTCCTCACGTTTACCCCCATGCTGGCAGCGTACAGCCCCCGGCGATTCGTCGAGGAGATCCTGGTGGACCGCGTGAACGTCGGTGAGTTGGTCGTGGGGTACGACCACCACTTTGGAAAAGGGCGCGAGGGTAACGTCGATACGCTCAAGGTGCTCGGACGCGAGCTGGGGTTCGCCGTCGATGTGGTCGGCCCGGTCGCCTCCCAAGGGGAGGCGATCTCCTCCACGAAGATCCGCGATGCCCTCCTGGAGGGAGACGTGGAGACCGCACGAAGGGGTTTGGGACGGCCCTACTCCCTTCGCGGGCTGGTAGTACGTGGTGACCAACGGGGTCGGACGCTGGGCTTCCCCACGGCGAATCTCGAGGTCCGGGGTGGGGGTGGAGGTGCAGGTGGTAAGCTCATCCCCTCGCCCGGCATCTATGCCGTGCGTGGGACGGTCCGCTCGGCCACCTTCGACGGTGCACTTCATCTGGGCCCCCGCCCGACGTTCCGAGGATCTCCACCGACCATCGAGCTACACCTCCTGAGTTTCGAAGAAGACATCTACGGGGAAGAGGTCCGGGTCGACTTCGTGAAGTACCTGAGGGAGGTCCTGCCGTTCGAGACGAGCCAGGCTCTGGTAGAGCAGATGAAAGAGGACGTGGAACGGGCGCGTGAGGCGCTCAGTGACGGATAGGCCCTGATTCGAGCGGGGGGCGTCCAGCCGTTGTTGCCGCACGGGTCTGACGCTACCTTAGGCGGCTCTTCGTAAGACGCATTATGAGCTTCCCTTGTAGCGCAGACTCCTGCGGAGGCAAAGAACAAGTGACGATCAGTCGAGAAGAAATCATCAAGAAGCACCAGCTCCACGACGGTGACGTCGGGAGCGCTCCCGTCCAGGTTGCGATCCTCACAGCGCGTATCAACGACCTTAGGTCGCACTTCGACGCCCACAAGAAGGACCACCACAGCCGCCGCGGCCTTCTCAAGATGGTTGGCCGCCGTCGACGCCTTCTTGAATACGTGAAGCGAACGGATGTCGAGCGATACCGTGACATCCTTGCGGATCTGGGACTTCGTCACTAGAAGGCCCGCCCGCCCCGTCCGCCTGACAGCAGAGAAAAGAAAATATGATTCAGAGAATCGAACGCCAGTTCGCGGGGCGCCCATTGAGCCTCGAGTTCGGGCGCATGGCCAGGCTCGCCCAAGGGTCTTGCCTTGTCCAGTATGGCGATACCGTCGTGCTTTGTGCCGCTACGGTACAGGACAGCCCAAGCCATCTACCGTTTTTTCCCCTGACCATCGAATTCCAAGAGAAAAGTTATGCCGCAGGGAAGATTCCCGGTGGCTTCTTCAAGCGCGAGGGTCGACCGAGCGAGAACGCGATTCTATCGGCACGCATGACGGATCGGCCGATCCGACCGCTGTTTCCCACGGGATTCCAGCACGAGACGCAGGTCGCCTGCTTCGTGCTCAGTACCGATCAGGAAAACGCCGCCGACGTGCTGGCCATGCTTGGCACTTCGGTCGCGCTGAACATGTCTAAAATCCCGTTCAACACGTTGGTGGCGACCGTACGCATCGGACGGATCAAGGGTACATGGGTAATCAATCCCACGTTCCAGCAGCTCGAATATTCCGACCTCGACATCATGGTTGCGGGCACCGAAAACGCGATTCTGATGGTGGAAGGCGGCGCAGTGGAGGTCTCCGAGGCCGACATCCTCGCGGGTCTGGAAACGGCGCATCAGGGCATCAAGGAGCTCATCGACATCCAGCGTGAACTGCTGGAGGGGCACACGGTCCCCGACATGGATTGGTCACCGATCGAGCCGGATCAGGACCTCGCTGCCAAGGTGACCGAGATGGCCGAGATCCGGATTCAGGAGGCGTTGACCCTGTCGGACAAGGCCGAACGGAACCAGGCGATGGCCGCCGTGGCCGAGGACGTGATCAGCCGGTTGATCGAAGAGGACGAGGCATATAGCGATCATGAGAAGTCCATCAAAGAGGTCCTTCGCACCATCGAGAAGCGCTCCATGCGGCGGCGCATTTTGGAACAGGGTGAGCGGGCCGACGGTCGCGGCCTCGAGGAGGTTCGGCCCATCACGTCGGAGGTCGGGGTGCTACCCCGGACGCATGGCTCGGCGCTCTTCACGCGAGGCCAGACGCAGGCGCTGGTGGCCACCACACTCGGTACGTCTCGTGACGAACAACGGATCGACACCATCGACACCGCCGAAGAGGTTACGAAATCGTTCATGCTCCACTACAACTTCCCGCCGTTCTCGGTGGGCGAAGCCCGCCCCTACCGTGGCACGTCGCGGCGTGAGCAGGGGCACGGGGCGCTGGCCGAGCGAGCCATCAGTCCGCTTCTTCCAGCATACGACGATTTCCCGTACACCATTCGGATCGTCTCCGACATCCTCGAATCGAACGGCTCATCGTCGATGGCTTCGGTGTGTGGTGCGTCGCTTGCGCTCATGGATGCCGGTGTACCGGTGAAGGCGGCGTGTGCAGGGGTCGCCATGGGGCTTATCAAGGAAGGGGACGACGTCGCAATTCTGACCGACATCCTCGGACTTGAGGACGCGCTCGGCGACATGGACTTCAAGATCGCGGGGACGCGAGAGGGTGTGACGTCCATCCAGATGGACATCAAGATCGAGGGGCTGACGCACGACATCATGAAGACCGCGCTCGAGCGCGCGCATAAGGCCCGGATGCACATCCTCGACCACATGGATCAGGTACTCGCGGAGCCGAGGGACGATCTTTCGCAGTACGCCCCACGGATCGTGAGCATCCAGATCAATCCCTCGAAGATCGGTGACATCATCGGTCCCAAGGGAAAGACGATTCGGGCCATTCAGGAGGAGTCCGGGGCGAAGATCGACATCGATGACACCGGCCTGGTGAAGATCGCTGCGGTCTCTGGTGAGGCTGGAGCGCGCGCCCGTGAGATGATCGAAGCGATCGTCCAGGAGCCCGAGGTCGGAAGGATCTACGAGGGCCCGGTCAAGAACACGACGTCCTTTGGGGCCTTCATCGAGATCGTTCCGGGTGTAGAGGGGCTATGCCATATTTCCGAGCTCGCTGAGGGCCGCGTGGAGAAGACCGAGGACGTGCTGAAGAAGGGTGACATCACCCGCGTCAAGCTTCTCTCCATCGATGAGAAAGGCCGCCTCCGTCTCTCCCGTAAGGCCGCGGTCGCCGAGGAGGCCGCAGGAGCCGCCGCCGCCGTGGGAGCTGCCGACGGCGACGCGGATGCCAGGGAGGGCGAGGCCGAGGAGGCTCAGGGCTGAACCCCCGCCGGGCCGAAATGCGTGAAGCCTTGCTC
>Ga0310122_10003168_pt1 | contig 10436 bp, 8 predicted proteins | sample CB6_Bottom_1051__FD_203503 | JGI IMG/M metagenome (GOLD analysis project Ga0310122, IMG submission 203503) | Marine microbial communities from Western Arctic Ocean, Canada - CB6_Bottom_1051 | ecosystem: Environmental > Aquatic > Marine > Oceanic | place: Canada: Western Arctic Ocean | collected...
CGAAGGCGACGCGCTTCTCCTTCCTCTCGATGACGGCGGCACCGTGGTGCGGGTACACGACCTTGTCGCCGGGCTTGAAGGACACAGGAGCCTCCCTGGGGGCAGATTCGACTTCGGAGGGGGAGAGAGGGACGTCTGAGGATACCGGACTGAGGCCTGCGTCGGTCGAGAAGTCAGGCCCCGAGGCGCTGGCGGGCCAGGCGGCTGCGCTCGATCAGGTGCTCGGGGATGCCGAACCGGTTGCCCGCATCGGCGTCGTCGCCACCCTCGTCGGTGGCGTCACCGTTGCCGTCGTCGGCCACGTCGGTCTGGAGAGCAGCCCGGTCGCGGTCGATGCGGAACTGTGGCCAGTCGCGTCGCTGCGCCAACTGGTCGTGGCTGACCCCCCCGAGGTCGACGCCGTTGTCGAACGTCACCCAGTAGCGGTACCAGGAGATGCCGTTGGCCACCCGGACCTTTCCGCCCGTTCCCTCCGGCACACCCGGAAGGTCGACGGCCGCGACGACCTTGGTGAAGCGCTTGATGGGCCGGCTGCGATCGATGGTTCGTGGCATGGGTCTCGGGGAGCGGTTCGTCGATGGGTGGACGGGGGAAATCTAACGCTGGCGGGGATGCCGCGGGCGATTCAGGTGCCGAGCCGGTGTCCGGCGGCCACAGCGTCGACCACCGTCCGGGTCAGGTCGTCGATGGCGATGTCGTCCTTGTCGCCGGTCGAGCGACGGGTGAACTCGACGCTTCCCTGGTCGAGGCCCCTCGGACCGATCGTGACGCGCAGGGGAATGCCGATGAGTTCGGCGTCGGCGAACTTCACGCCGGGGCGGGCGTCGCGGTCGTCGAGGAGGACGTCGATGCCCGCTGCCGTGAGTTCGTCGTGCCAACGGCCTGCGAGTTCCATCGAGGGCTCGTGGTCGGCCTTGACCACCGTCAGGACGACCTCGTAGGGGGCGATGGCGACCGGCCAGATGAGCCCGTCGTCGTCGTGGTGCACCTCGGCGACCGCAGCCATGGCCCGGCCGACGCCGATGCCGTAGGAGCCCATGGTCGGCGTGCGGGACTGTCCGTCGGCGTCGAGGACCGACATGCCCATCGCCTCGGCGTACCTGCGTCCGAGCTTGAAGATGTGTCCGGCCTCGATGCAGCGGACGACCTCGAGGGGTTCGCCACAGGCGCTGCAGGGTTCGCCGTCGAGGATCCCGCGGAGGTCCAGCCAGTGGTCGACGGCGATGTCCCGTTCGACGTCGACGCCGTCGAGGTGGACGTCGTCGGCGTTGGCGCCCGTGGTCATGCCCGAGCGGCCCTCGAGGGCGAGGTCGGCGTAGATGGTGAGGTGGTCGACGCCGACCGCCCCGAGGCTTCCGGGCGATGCCCCGAGGGCGTCGCGGATGCGGTCGGCCTCGGCGGGGCACAGGTTCCCTGCTCCGGTGGCGTCGGTGAACTTCTGTTCGAGGAAGGGGTGGTCGCCGCGTAGCAGGATGAGCACGAGGTTGCCGTCGGCCTCGTAGACGAGCGTCTTGACCTGATGCTCAGGCGGGTGCCCGGCTTCGGCGAGGGCGGCGATCGTGCGGATGTCCGGGGTGGGGAAGCGTTCCGGGGCGTCGCGACCGGGTCGGTTCTCGACCGGTCTGGTGGCCGCTGAAGCACGCTCCACGTTGGCGGCGTAGCCACAGCCGGCGCAGCGGGCCACGTCGTCTTCGCCGGCAGGCGACTCGACCATGAACTCGACCGATGCGCTGCCGCCCATCGCCCCCGACGAGGCCTCGACCGGCAGGGCGTCGAGGCCGAGTCGGGAGAAGATCCGCGTGTAGGCGTGGTGGTGGAGGTCGAACGAGCGATCGAGACCGGCGTCGTCGATGTCAATGGAGTACGAGTCCTTCATGGCGAACTCGCGGACCCGCAGGAGGCCGGACTTGGGTCGGGGCTCGTCGCGGAACTTGGTCTGGATCTGGTACCACATCTGTGGCAGGTCCCGATAGGAGGCGAGTTCGAGGCCGACGAGGGCGATGACCTCCTCGTGGGTCATCCCGAGGGCCATGTCGGCGCCCTTGCGGTCGACCAGGCGGAACATCTCGTCGCCCATCGACTCCCAGCGGCCTGACTGCTGCCAGATCGACGCCGGGTGCATGGCCGGCAGCAGCACCTCCTGGGCGCCGATGGCGTCCATCTCCTGCCGGATGACCTCGGCGACCTTGCGGTGGACGCGCCATCCCAGCGGCAGCATGGAGTAGTGGCCCGACTGGAGTTGGCGGATGAAGCCACCACGCACCAGCAGGCGGTGGCTGACCGCCTCGGCGTCGGCCGGGGCATCGCGCAGTGTCGGGATGAACAGTGTCGACCAGCGCACCGGCCGTTCCTCCTCGTCGGGGACGGATCCGCCACCCTAGCGATCGGCTCCCACTGCGCCGCGGCAGACGGGGCCGTGCGACACTGTCGCCATGAGCGACGTCACTTCGGAGCAGGTCCGAGACGAGATCTCCAACTGGCTGGACGAGAACTGGGACCCGGACCTGACGGTCCGCGACTGGTGGCTCCGTCTCGCCGCCGACGGCTGGGCGCACCCGGCCCTCCCCGAGGCCGCTGGTGGCCGGGGCTACGGCAGCGCACAGATGTCCGTCGTCAACGCCGCCATGGCCGACGCCGGGGTGCTGGGCCCACCGGTCGGCCTCGGCTACATGCTGGCGGCACCGACCATCGCGATGCACGGCACCCAGGACCAGGTCGATCGGCTGGTTGCGCCGATCCTCGACGGCACCGTCGGCTGGTGCCAGCTGTTCTCCGAGCCGGGTGCCGGCTCAGACCTGGCCGGCCTGCAGGCCCGGGCAGTGCGCGACGGCGACGAATGGATCGTCACCGGCCAGAAGGTGTGGACCTCGGGCGGCCAGATCGCCGACAAGGGGATGCTCATCGCCCGAACCGACCCCGAGCAGCCCAAGCACCAGGGCATCACCTACTTCGCCATCGACATGGACCAGCCGGGCATCGAGGTCCGGCCGCTGCGGGAGATGACCGGCAATGCGCTGTTCAACGAGGTCTTCCTCGACGAGGCCCGGGTGTCGAACGACGACGTCATCGGCGGGCTCGGCAACGGCTGGGCCGTGGCCAACACCACGCTCGCCGTCGAACGGGCCAGCCTCGGCGGCGGCGGCAAGCGGCCAGTGGCCGTGTCCGGCGGCCCCAAGGCCGGACGGCTCGAGAACCGCGTCGGCGACCTGCTCGACAAGCCGCCCCGGGGACCCGACGGCTCCGGCGGCCGGGGCATCACCACCGACCTGCTGGTCGACCTGGCCAAGCACCGGGGCGTGCTGGGAGATCCGGTGGTCCGTCAGGCGATGATGCAACTGCACATCCTGGGCGAGGTCAACCGTTGGAACATGTTGCGGGCCAGGTCCGGAGCCGGGCGAACCGGCGGCGAGGGGAACATGGCGAAGCTGGCCATGAGCGAGTTGGTGCGCCAGAGCCGCGAGGTCGGCAACCTCGTCAACGGTGCCGACGGCATGCTCGACCGCACCGACAGCTCCTCGGGGGGCATCGTCCAGGAGATGACGCTCTTCTCACCGGCACCGTCCATCTACGGAGGCACCGACCAGGTCCAACGCAACATCATCGGCGAGCGGGTGCTCGGCCTTGCGAAGGAACCGGGTCCGGCCAAGGGCACACCCTTCCGGGACCTCCCGCAGAACTGAGCCCGGTCCGGGTCTCTGCTTCGGGGCCGCCTCAGCAGGCGGCCAGGTGGGCGAGGATCGCCAGGCGGACCGCCTCGGGTTCTTCCAACATGAGCATGTGTCCCGAGTTCGGCAGCTCGACGACGACCGGTGGTGTGGCGAAGGCATCTTCGAGCGTCCGTGCCGCCTTGCGGGGTGTCATGCGGTCCTGTGAGCCGAGGACGAGGGTGACCGGACAGGTCACGGAGGCAGCGGCCGGGATCGCCCCCTCGTAGGCGGCACAGGCGGCGAGGTCGGTGGCGAGCACCCCCGGTGGACTCGTCTCGAGCAGCGCCGTGACACCTCCCAGCATCCAGAGGCCGGGTGTCGGGTTCCTGCCGATGTGCTGGCGGGGGCCGTGCGCCCATGCGGTGATGAGGGCGGCCGCCCTGGGGTCGTCGGCGTCGGCGGCGGCCTGGAGCTCCGGGTGGACGGGCATGGCGGCAGCGATGCCGAGCAGCACCACGGAGGCGATCTCGCCGTGGTGCCGGCCTGCGGCGTCGAGTGCGACGAGGGCGCCCATCGAGTGCCCGACCAGGTGGATCGGGCCACCGAGGGCGACCGCCAGGCGGGCCACCCAGTCGGCGATGGCCTCGACCGACTCGAGCGCAGGCCCCTCGGAACCCCCGTGTCCGGGCAGGTCGACGGCGACGGCCCGAAAGCCGTGGTGCGCGAGGAACCTGGTCTGGTGGGACCAGACTGAGCGGTCCATGCCCGAACCGTGGAGGAGCACGACGAGCGGGTCGTCGCGGCCCTCGAGCGAAACGGCGCCGGTGGCGGCGCGGACGGAGCAGTCGTCGACGACGAGTTGCATGGCCGACTCAGCGCTGCGAGGCCCGCAGGGCCTGGTCGAGGTCCTGGCAGATGTCGGCGGGGTCTTCGAGGCCGACCGACAGGCGGATCAGGTTCTCGCCGACCCCTGCGGCCTCGAGGTCGGCGGCGCTCATCTGCTGGTGGGTGGTCGAGGCCGGGTGGATCACCAGGGTCTTGGCGTCGCCGATGTTGGCGAGGTGCGAGGCGAGTTTCACGGCCTCGATGAACCGGCGCCCCGCCTCCCGGCCACCGGCGACGCCGAACGACAGGATGGCGCCGGCACCGTTGGGGTAGAGCCGGGCGGCCAACTCGTGGTCGGGGTGGCTGGGGTGCTCGGGGTGGCGGATCCACTCAACGGCATCGTGGGCGTCGAGCATCTCGAGGACGCGTCGGGTGTTGGCGACGTGCCGGTCCATCCGCAGCGACAGGGTCTCGACCCCCTGGAGGAGGTAGAAGGCGTTGGCGGGGCTCATGCAGGCGCCGAAGTCCCGGAGCCCCTCGGCCCTGGCCCGCATCGACAGGGCCTGTGGGCCGAACTCCTCGGTGAAGGTGATGCCGTGGTAGCCGACGTATGGCTCGGTGAGGGTGGGGAACTTCCCCGAGGCCTCCCAGTCGAAGCGGCCACCATCGACGAGCACGCCGCCGATGGCGATGCCGTGGCCGCCGAGGAACTTGGTCACCGAGTGGATGACGATGTCGGCCCCGTGTTCGATGGGCCGCAGCAGGTAGGGGGTGGCGAAGGTCGAGTCGACGGCCAGTGGCAGCCCGTGGGCATGGGCGACCGCTGCGACGGCCGACACGTCGAGTACCTCGATGCCGGGGTTGCCGAGCGTCTCGGCGAAGACCAGGCGGGTCTCGGGTCGGATGGCGTCCGCAAAGGCCTGCGGATCGCGTGGATCGACGAAGGTCGTGGTGATCCCGAAGCGGGGCATCGTGAGGTTGAGGACGTTGTAGGTGCCGCCGTAGATGTTGCGGCTGGAGACGATGTGGTCGCCGGCGCTCAGGAGGGTGGCGACGGCGAGGTGCATCGCTGCCTGCCCGCTGGCGGTGCAGACCGCCCCGACGCCGCCCTCGAGCGCTGCGATGCGCTCTTCGAGCACGGCGACGGTCGGGTTGGAGATGCGGCTGTAGATGTGGCCACTGACCTCGAGGTTGAACAGGCCGGCGGCGTGGTCGACCGAGTCGAAGACGAACGAGGTGGTCTGGTGGATGGGCACAGCCCGCGACCCGGTGGTGGGGTCCGGCTGCTGGCCGGCATGGAGTGCGCGGGTATCGAAGCGGTAGACGTCAGGCTCGACCATGGGCGGAGGCTAGGGGATGGGGCGTAGGACACCATTCTCCGGATGTGGTTCGAGGGGTTGCGGTACGAAACCACACGAATCACTGAAGGGGAAGCCATGGAAGCGAATGCAACACCGACCGGCCGACAGGTGGCAGACCACCTGAACGGCATCATCGCCGACGCCATCGTCGGCAGGCGTACACGCACCGCCCTCGCCGCATGATCCCCGAACACATCGGCGCCCTCGGCGTCGACGAGTTCATCTACTACGCCAGCCTCGGCCTGCCCGAACAGAAGCGGTCCATGGAACTCTTCTGCAACGAGGTGATTCCCGCCTTCTCCTGAGACCGGCAGCCGGAACTGCCGAACGCCTTCGCCCTGGCGGCAGTTCCCGACTGTTGCTTGTCGCGAGTTTGAAGTACGGTTGCTTCCAAGCGGGCCCCTTGGCGGTCCTGTAGGCGCTATGGAGGGGAATCTCATGAGTCTTCGTTTGAACCGAACTGTGCTGTCGGTGGTGGCGACCTTGGTTGCGTTCGCTGTCGTTGCCTCAGGATGCGGCAGTGACGGTGCAGGGGACCGGCATGCGTTCTTCGACCCAGAGGATTCACTGCTCCGTCTGGATGCAGACTTTGGACTCGGAGGAGCACTTGTCGCGGACGAGCTATCTTTGAATAACGGGTTCGTGTCTGATAGTCAAGGAAATCTCTACACAGCTATCTACGAATACCATCCGAACAGTCAGGTCGAGGTTAGGAAATACGGTGCTACGGGCGAACTGTTCTTCCGCAGACAATTCAAAATCGATGTCCTCAGTCCTGGCGCCGACGATTGGACCTGGAATGTCAATCTACTCGTAGATGCAAATGATCGGCTGGTCATTAAAGGATTCCAAGGCCGGTCGGCTGGCACCTACCGGCATTGGATAATCCGGCTCAATTCAGACGGATCTGTCGATACAGAATTTTCCGATAATGGACTTGTTGCACCTTTTAGCATTCCTAATTACTGTACAGGTAGATTCGCACTTTCGGAAGATGAGTCCCTCTACCACTACATCGCAAAATGCAATGTTGGCCAGATTGTGGGTGCATCTGGCGAATTAGTTAATCACGGCTACAAAACATATTTAATGAACATTTCGACCGCTGATGGCTTGGTGCAGGGATCAGGATGGGTTCTCCTGGAAGGTGACCCAAACACCAAGTTGAGTCCGACTAACGAAAACCAGTTTGTCATAGCAACGGCTGAGGGCGAAAAGGTTGAACTTCGTCGATACAACAGCGACGGTACGTTGGACAGGCAATTTGGTTTCAATGGTCTTCAAGAGCATTCGCCTGTAGCTGGTGCCCCCCGCCTCACGGTGCGCGATATCGCTATCGACGAAGACGGTTGGATCGTTGTCGTAGGGTATACGCATGGGTACGACGACGATCGTGAAGAGGCGTTCATCGCCATGTATGACGCCAACGGACAGCCGTATAACGATTTCGGGTCCGACGGATTCAATTCCGTCGTCGTTGCAGATCCAGTTCCCCTAGGTAGCGAATCTTCACTCTTAGGTGTCGAATGGAGGGCTGAGCATGTTGCGATCAACGGGTCAAACTATGCAGTTTCGGTTACTCGCGAAAGAACGCTAAGACTAAAAGATATTACCGAAGAAGTAGTGTCTTATCTCTCAACCAGAACAGTTTGTGCCCTGACTTTCGAGATATTTATGGAATTGGAGCATATGGCAGACCGGATGGAGCGTCATCCCGAGGATGCTGAGATGTTTGGAGTCGATCTGGATGACATTCCGGTATTTGACTACCAAGATCCGTCCCTAGTAGACGCCGAGGTGGACCCGAGGCACCCCTATAGGGCACAGATGGAGGCGATGCACGATTGCATGGAAGCATTTGCTCGAAGTGATGATCCGGCGGTTGCTGAAGCTATCGAAACAGCAGCGCGGAAATTTCTAAACGAGATCGTGGCCCTCAACGCGCCGGAACCTGATAGTTCGCCGGAATCTGAGAGTTCGTCGGAATCTGATTCACTAGGAAGGTTGGGAATGCTCGGAGAGTTTGTCCGTCTCAACGACTCTCAAGAGGTGGGCATCGTCACCTTCACACGAAACCCCGATGTTATTTATGGCTATGAGGGCATCTTCCCGTCAGAGCGTTACCCAGTCGTCGAGGCGAACGAAGGTTTTCAAGGGGGCAACCGGCATGACGAGTCCTATGGACTAGTGGTCGATGCCTCAGGAGGGGTATTCCTCGGAACTCGCCTACCCCATGATTCCGAAGATGGAATCGTCCTTCTCGAGCGCGGTCTACCTTCGACTGAGGTAGGGACATTTGCCTCCGCCCCCATGTGTGGTGAGACACTCGAGAACGCCAGTTTCATTAGTTGGAACATTGAAACAAACCTTCCGTACGGTGAATTCGCCTACGAGTTGGAAACCGGCGCAGGTATCGACTTTGGTTTCGGCCTTCCTCGGTTCCATCCTTCAGTGGAAGCCGTACTCAACCACACCCTGGGTCCCATCCAAGAGGTTCCATGGTCGGGCAGTTTCCGTATCAATGGTTACGACGTTCGTGATGTGAGAGATGGCTGGACAGACCCTGTCCTGATTGGTTCTTCGGAGTGGTTTGATCCGGCTGATCCAGCCAACGGGTGTGCCTTGGCGTCGATCGTGGTCGCTGAATCGGCGGATGCTTCGAGCGTTGAAGAGAACGGAGGAACGGATACTTTCACCGTCCGCCTCAACTCTGTGATTGACGCTGGCGTTGACGTCATGGTTACGAGCTCCAGTCCTGACGATTTGATGGTCTCGCCAGCCCAACTTCAATTCAGCCCCGGAAACGAGTTCGAGGACCAGTTGGTGACCGTCACCGGTGTCGATGATGCCGCTCAAGATGGTTCAGCAGGCCGGACAATATTGCTCAACGTGGCAAAGAGTCAGTCCTATGGCAGCTACGCGAATGCCGGCGAAGTCTCGGTGTCGGTAATGATTATCGATGATGAGCAGGTTCTTGCCGACGAAATAGCTGCTGTGGAGGCTGCTGCTGCGGAGGCTGATGCTGCGGCGGCTCAGGTGGCTGCTGATGCGCAGGCTGTTGCTGATGCTGCGGCGGCACAGGCTGCCGCCGAACAGGCATTGGCCGACGCGGCTGTCGTTGCGCAGGAGTTGGCCGACGCGGCTGCTGCGCAGGCTGGTATCGACCAGGAAGCTGCAGTCCAGGCGGCCGTTGAACAGGCGCTGGCGGAGGTCGCTGCTGCGGAGGCTGCTGCTGCGGAGGCTGCTGCTGCGGAGGCTGCTGCTGCGGAGGCTGCTGCTGCGGAGGCTGCTGCTGCGGAGGCTGCTGCTGCGGAGGCTGCTGCTGGTGTGGTCTCAACCGGCTACACAGCGGAAGATTTCGCATCGGTTGCGTCAGCTGCAGAATTCATGGAACTGACGATCTCCGAGTTCCAGGCCACGGGCGTGTACGTCGTCGACCTCCTTACGCAGCTGGGTGAAGGTGGATACGACAGTGTCAGTCCACTCACGGATCCGCCTGATGTCAGCGGCTCGGAGTCGATCGCGTTCACCTGGGATGACGAGGGACAAGAGGTCCTGGACCGGGTGAGCACCGGCTATCAGGTCACACCGGCTGAGGCACAGAAGTTCGGTGCATTCCTCCTCACCTTCTTCGTGGGACTGACCCGTGGTTAGTGCACGCAGGGTTATGAGTGTCCAAGAGGAGCGTTCCGCATAGCTGCAATCTTGGAGTCGGGGCGACCGATGCGTCGTTTGCACGGTCGGTCGCCCCGGTTCTGGTTGAAACGCGGCAGCCTCCTCTTGGTCGTATCGCTGCTTGGTGCTTCCTGCGGTGGGGGTTCTGCACCGAAGTTGGAAGCGGCGGTTGAGATAGCAGTCCCCGAGCAGGCGGAGGCGTCGCTCGGCTTCAGCGTGGATGCCGACAGTTGGAAGTTCCGGAACTATCGGGCAGACGCCGAGACGGCGTTCTCCGTAGCCGATGCGGTCGCGTTGTTCGGCGACGACGCGGTGTGTGTGGAGGCTTCCGGTGGGTGTACGCCGACGCCTGCTGCAGCCGAATGGATCGCAATGGTCGCGCATTCGATGTCGTTTGGCTCCTGTGAGGGCATGACGGTCACGAGCCTGGATCGTTTCCTCGTCGGAGCAGAGCCAAGCAGTGGCCAGCTTCCGTTCAGCCCGGATGTGGCCAGGCAGGTGAGTCGACTGTTCGCGACCCAGTACCTCCAAGAGGTCATCGACGAGACTGACCGTTGGCGAGCCGAGAGCGTCGCGACGATCATCGCCGAACTCGAAGCGGCGTTGGCGGACACGAGCCATGAGCAGTACACGCTTGGCGTCTACACCAAGGGTGGAGGCCACAGCGTGTTGCCGTATGCCGTCGACCGCCTCGAGGAAGGCCGTGCGGTGATCCACGTCTACGACCCGAACTGGCCATCTCAGGATCGCTACATCGAGGTCGATACCAACTCGAACATCTGGAGGTTCTCGTATTCCGGGAAGGATCCGGCCACCGACCCGGAGGCATGGACCGGTGGCAGCAAGAAGATGGACCTCCAACCCCTGTCGTCTCGCGAGGCACCGCACAAGGAACCCTTTGCCGGTGCCGGTGCCGGGAACCGCGTAC
>Ga0310122_10003169_pt1 | contig 10435 bp, 7 predicted proteins | sample CB6_Bottom_1051__FD_203503 | JGI IMG/M metagenome (GOLD analysis project Ga0310122, IMG submission 203503) | Marine microbial communities from Western Arctic Ocean, Canada - CB6_Bottom_1051 | ecosystem: Environmental > Aquatic > Marine > Oceanic | place: Canada: Western Arctic Ocean | collected...
TGCCGGAATTAAAAAAGTCATCAACGGCCCCTTTACTTTTGCTCCGGACGGAAATCCGTTGATTGGGCCGGTTCGTGGACTTCCGGGATTTTGGTGTGCCTGCGCTGTGATGGCCGGATTCAGTCAAGGCGGAGGAGTCGGTTTAGCCTTGGCAAATTGGATGATAGACGGCGATCCCGGATTTGATGTTTTTGGAATGGACGTGAGCCGTTTTGGTGATTGGGCAACTCGGCCTTACACCAACGCCACTGTACGGGAAAATTATTCACGCCGCTTTTCGATTCGCTTTCCAAACGAAGAACTGCCCGCAGGAAGACCGCTGAGGACTACTCCGGTTTATGATAAAATGCGGAAAGCCGGCGCGCAAATGGGAAGTTCTTTCGGCTTGGAAGTTCCGCTTTGGTTTGCACCACAAGGCGTAAAAGATGAATTCTCCTGGCGCCGTTCCACCGATTTTGAACATGTTGCCGCGGAAGTTAAGGCTGTGCGAGAAGGCGTGGGTTTGATGGAAATTTCCGGATTTGCAAAATATTCGGTGAAAGGTTCCGGAGCCTCGGAATGGCTGGATAAAATGCTGGCTTGCCGAATTCCAAAACCAGGACGCATGACGCTTGCACCGATGCTCAACGAAAACGGAAAATTGATTGGAGATTTTACGCTGGCAAATATTAATTCTAAAAAGTACGCTCCGGATGAAGAATTTTTCATTGCCGGTTCCGGAATTGCGGAAGAATATCATTTGCGCTGGTTTGAAACTCATCTTCCGGAATCAGGAAATGTGAAAATTACTCCACACGGTTCCGGACTTTCCGGACTTTCGATTGCCGGTCCAAAGTCCCGTGAACTGCTGGCTAAAATTACCGATGAGGATGTTTCTCCGGAAAATTTCCGTTTTATGGACATCCGGAAAATGGACATCGGCATGGTTTCATGTTTGGTGGGTCGTGTGAGTTATACCGGAGATTTGGGTTATGAACTGTGGATGACTCCGGATTATCAATCCTACGTAATGGAACTTCTGCAAAAAGAAAGTGAATCTTACGGGGAAGAATTCGGACTCCGTTTGTTTGGTCTCCGTGCCCTGAATTCCTTGCGACTGGAAAAAAACTACGGTTCATGGGCTAGAGAATACCGCCCGATTTATGGGCCATTGGAAGCAGAACTTGGACGTTTTGTAGCCCACGACAAAGAAGCCGATTTCATTGGCAAACGTGCCGTTATTCAGGAAAAGTCAGACGGCGGAAAAGCGAGCCTTACACTGCGTTTACGCACTTTTGTGGTTGAGGCAAATGACGCGGATGTGATTGGCGATGAACCGATTTGGTTTGAAGATGAGGTCAAAGGTTGGGTTACTTCCGGAGGTTATGCTCACAATTCCGGTGTTTCCGTGGCAATGGGTTATGTCCCGAAAGAGATTGCGGATGAAAAACAAGGCTGGTCCATCGAAATTTTAGGAGAACGCTGTTCCGCAACTTTGCAGGTAGAAGCGCTTTTTGATCCAAAGGGCAAAATCATGCGCGCTTAGTTTTTGACATCACGAGATAATGTTTCAAAAAAACGCAATGTGTGAGGAAAAATGTTTGCTGAATTTGTTGAGTTTTTTGAAGAACACAACTAAGATGATCTCGCAAAAAGACAAACTAAAGCAATTTTATGTAATTTTGTGCAGAGGGATAAAGCTAACATAATTAGAGCAACAGCTTGTACAAAATTTCTTGTTTTGCTAGAAATGACACGGTTATTTGACTTTTAACGAAGCATCATTTGTGAAAATTTATGCGCAATTTCAGTGAACAAAGAATACCGACTCTTGCTTTCACTCAACCGGAAACGTATCGTTTGAGTCGTTTACCGGTCGATCAAGCCTCGACTTTGATTCCGGACGCGTACACTGCACCAGAGTTCTTTGCTTTGGAGCAGGAAAAAGTTTTTGCTAACGGCTGGGTTGCAGTGGGCTGTTTGCCGCAAGTCCGGAATCCCGGAGACATTCTGGTTACAGAAGTTGCCGGACGTTCAATTTTGATTGTGCGTGACAAAACCGGAAAACTGGGTGCGTTTTACAACGTCTGCCGTCATCGTGGTTCCAAATTACTGGAAGAAAGCTGCAAAAGTAAAAGCATCCGTTGTCCTTATCACGCATGGGTTTATGGACTTGATGGTCAGTGTTTGGGAACCTCTATGTTTCAAAACAGACAAACCGCAGGCAAAGCACATTCTGTAGCCAAGGCCACTGATATGCTGGATGCAGCACGGTTTGATAAAAAAGATCACGGACTCTTGCCGGTATCCGTGCAAAGTTGGGGCTTTTTAATTTTTGTGAATTTAAGTCCGGAACAGAATTCCGGCGCCGGACCTTCCGGACTTGAGGAATGGCTCGGAGATTTACCAAACAAATTTAAGTCACATGGTTTGGAAAACTGGTTGATTTCCGGAAAGAAAAATTATGATGTGGACTCCAATTACAAATTGGTGGCGGAAAATTTCATGGAGTATTACCATTTGCCGTTTGTGCATCCGGAACTCATGCATGTCTCCAGGATGGAGGACCATCACCGCTGCCAGGGAGCCGGCATGTACTCCGCCATGTTGACTACTCCCGTGTCACGGGATGTGGATTCAGTCTGGCTGAATCTTCCTGCGGCAGAGTGTTTGGACGAAGAACACAGACAAACCGCATATCATATTTGTATTTACCCCAATATTACAATCACTATCTTACCTAATCATGCTTTTTGTATGATCACCGATCCTATTCGTGCCGACAAAACCAGGGAAAGGACTTTCCTGCTCACACCTCCGGGAACTATGGAAAATGATGATTATGCAACGATGTTTGTGGAATTAGCAACATTTTGGGACTTGGTAAACACTCAGGATTTGGGCATCGTGGAACGAGTTCAATCCGGATTAAGCAATACAGCTTTCACCGGAGGACGTATGTGTTATCATTTCGAGGAACCGCTGCATCGCTACCAAAACTGGGTTGCGGATCGGATGTGCGGTATTCATCGAGTGCCTCCGGGAGATGATGACGAGTAAAAGATAAATTCTATAACGAACCCAAAGTACCCGACAAAATGTTTTTAGTCACCACTCTGTGATCCATTCGTAATTAGTTGTCATTCCCGTGAAAGCTGGAATCCATTATTTCAGATACTTACAACTTACTGGATTCCCGCTTTCGCGGGAATGACAAACATGGGTGTCATTATGACTTTTTACGGGACTATCACTCTGTGGTAAATAATTTTTTCTTCCATTTATTTCATTAAGAGAAACATGACTTTAGCTTCAATTCAATCTTCACAAAAAGGCCGAACCGCACGTCAGCATGGCGCGATGGAATTTTCTGATGCACCGGTTGATCTCGACAAAGTAAGGGGTTATCGTTTGCAGCGACTGCGTACAAAAATGGCGGAATTCGAAGTCGCCGGTTTGTTATTGTTCAATCAGATCAATACACGCTATGCGGTGGATGCGACCAATATGCAAATCTGGTGTTCCCATTATGAAACCCGTTGCGTATTTGTCGCACTGGATGGTCCGGTGGTGTTGTTTGATTTTTCCAATTATCCACACCTGGCGGAAGGAATTCCTACCATCGACGAATACCGCGTTCTTCCGGCTTTTTATTTTTTCGGAGCCGGAAATCGAGGTCAAGAATTTGTAAAAGATTTTGCCGTACAAATTGCGGATTTGATGAAAAATCACGGTGGGGGAAATCGCCGGCTGGCTGTAGATTCATTGTCCCACACCGGCTGTGACGCACTTCGTTCCAAGGGTTTAACACTCGTTGAAGGTGAGCAAATCACTGAAACCGCAAGAGCGGTAAAATCAAAAGAAGAGCTCATTTTGATGCAAGCCTCAATGGATGTTTGCGAAGCAGGAATTCGTTCCATGCACGAAGCATTGGAACCCGGAATTTCTGAAAACGCGCTTTGGGCCAAACTGCACGAAACAAACATTCGGCTGGGTGGAGAATGGATCGAAACTCGTCTGCTTTCTTCCGGTCCACGTACTAATCCTTGGTTCCGTGAATGCTCAATGCGTCCACTTGAAAAAGGAGATATGGTTAGTTTTGACACCGATTTGATCGGACCTTATGGCTACTGTTCGGACATTTCACGTGCCTGGGTTTGCGGTGATAAACCGACTGAAGAACAACACCGTCTTTACGCCAATGCCTTTGAACAAATTGAACACAATATTTCAGTGCTGAAAGCAGGAATGAGTTTTCGGGAGGTTTCAGAAAAATGCTGGCCGATTCCGGATGAATTTCTTTCCCATCGTTACAGCACTTTGATCCACGGAGTCGGACTTGCGGACGAATATCCCAACATTAAACACTGGAATGATTTTGAAGCTAAAGGTTATGATGGTCTTATTGAACCTGGAATGGTGCTTTGTGTGGAGTCATTCATCGGCACAGACGAGGGACGCGAAGGTGTGAAACTGGAAGAACAGGTTGTGGTCACGGAAACCGGAGTCGAGCGACAATCCAGCTATCCCTTTGAAACGGAAATGCTTTAATCATGCAATCACAAAAAGTTGTCATTCCAGCGAAAGCGGGAATCCAGGAATTTTTAAGTATTTGAATTGCTTGTCATCGGCCTAATCTTGCAATACATTCCCGCTTTCCCGGGAATGACAAACATGTATGATATTTTGACTTTTTGAGAGAACATCATACTCAACAATGGTTGAATATAGGTTGGAGATTCCACCTTGGAAAAGTTCACTGACATTGAAAAAGATCAGGCATTGATGAAGTCCTGGCTTGCCGAAAACCGAATTACGGACACGGTCGCCAAATTTAAACACGGTTCCGGAATAGAGAAGTTGAATCTGCGTTTTGATATTGTCAAGTTACGGAAAGCCCTGGAAGATGCACAACAATATGTCGTGGATTTGGGTGATGGTTTTGGCGCTATTCCTTTGACACGCCGTCCCCGAAGCACCGGGATGTCTGGCACGGGTGCTGCTTCAGACACGGATTTAATTGGACGTTATTATTTGCGTCCGGATGAAACTTATGAGGAGGTGGCGCGGGATGAGGTGGTGGATGAGTTTGCGTTTTCACAATTTTGTCCGGAATTTGAGGGAACTTATTTTGAAACTTTGCATCAGCAATTGACGTGGCGTTTTCCGATTGGACGGATGCGCGTGCTATTGAAAGAGCCTTTGACTTGCAATTCGTGGCATCGTGATCCGGAACCTCGGCTGCACATTCCGATCATCACCAATCCTGGTTCACTCTTCGTGGTGAACCATCATGTGACGCACTTACCCGCTGACGGCTCGGTTTATTTCACGGACACCCGTGCTTACCACATGGCGATGAACGGCGGTGAGCAAACTAGAGTGCATATTGTGGCCGCATTACCTTTGCGAGATTAGTTTGTTCTAAAAAAACATATTAAAGGCAAGAGAAAAAATAATATGAAAATTCCTCCAAGTCGATTCTTAATTTATGGTTTGTTAAATCCAGCAAATAGTGAGTTATTTTATGTTGGACAAACAAAAAAAAGAAAAGAATTACGACTTTTAGAGCATATTGAGAGTGCTGTGTCTGGTAGAGATACACCTGTATATGCTTATATTAGGAGGTTTCTTTTTAGCGGAACCATTCCGCAAATATTTGTAATCGAAAAAATGATAAACAAAGAAGGACAGGACAATGCTTATGAAAGAGAAAAGTATTGGATTCAATGGTTCAAAGATAGCAGTAATTTCGTACTGCCATTGAAATGGAAACCTCAAACCGCTAAAAGCTATCCTGTCGTAATCGAAAAAGTAAGTTTAACAAATCTTCAAAATATAATTAAGTGAGAAGTGGAACAAAGTATATTTGGAGATTTTCAAGTTGGTCTCGTTTTTTCTTTGTTGTAATGCTTAAAAAATTCAAACCCTCAATCTTAGGTGAAAATTATGCCAAGAGAACGAAAACGCAAGGGACGCTCACAGTCCCGAACTACCCCCGGAATCCAGCAGCAGACCTGGAAACAACCCCGGAATCCTTACTCTCCTTTTGAAATCGCCAGCGCCGATCAAATTGAAGCGATCCATGAAAGTAGCATGCGTATTCTTCGTGAACTCGGTATTGCTTTTTTGGATGATGAGGCACTGGACATTCTCAAAGAACATGGCGCCGAAGTTGATTACTCCACAAAAATGGTTAAGTTTGATCCGGAATTGATTGAGAAATATATCACAAAAGCACCGGAACAATTCACGCTTCATGCACGAAATCCGCAACATAATTTGGAAGTCGGAAAGAATTGGACTTTGTTTGCATTGGTGGGAAGTCCGCCAAATTGTTCCGATTTAGACAACGGAAGACGTGTCGGAAATTATAAGGATTACCAAAATTTAATCCGCTTGGGACAGCATTTCAACGTCATCAACTTGACTGGAGGTTATCCGGTGGAACCTGTTGATTTGCCTGCAAATACAAGACATTTGGATTGCGCGTTCACTCATTTGACGCTCACAGACAAAGTCTTTCATGCCTATTCCCTGGGAAAACAGCGCATTGCGGACAGCATTGATTTGCTTTGCATAGGGCACGGACTCACACGGGAACAACTAAAAACGAGGCCCAGTCTTGTGTCGATTATCAACACTTCTTCGCCGTTGCGGCTCGACGGGGTAATGATTCAGGGAATGCTGGAAATGATTCGCAACGGACAAGCTATATGCGTAACTCCTTTTACTCTCTCTGGCGCGATGGCGCCGATAACTTTGGCGGGTGCGTTGTCACTGCAAAACGCCGAAGCACTGGCCTCACTGGCTTTCACGCAAATGGTCGCGCCCGGCGCACCTGTGATTTACGGGGGATTCACTTCTAATGTGGATATGAAAACAGGCGCACCGGCATTTGGAACACCGGAAATGGCCAAAACGACCTTAATCGGCGGACAACTGGCGCGACGTTACAGACTGCCTTATCGTGCGTCCAATGTCAATGCCTGCAACACGGTTGACACTCAAGCGGGTTATGAGTCGATGATGGCGCTTTGGCCGACGATTATGAGCCACTGTAATTTTGTCAAACATGCGGCCGGTTGGCTGGAAGGCGGACTTTGCGCTTCATTTGAAAAAGTTATTGTCGATGTTGAATTATTGCAAATGATGTCTGCTTTTCTGGAAACACTTTCTTTTTCGGAAGAAGAAATGGCTTTTGAGGCCATTAAAGATGTAGGCCCCGGAGGTCATTTTTTTGGTACTCAACATACTTTGGATCGTTACGAAACTGCTTTTTATCCGCCGATTCTTTCCGAATGGAACAATTTTGGTCAATGGACAGAAGACGGCGCTTTCGACACCGCACAACGCGCCAACCGTATTTGGAAACAGGCGCTTGACGAATATCAACAACCTTACCTGGAAGAATCAATCGTTGAAGAGTTGGAAGCCTTTGTCGCAAAACGTAAGGAAAATCCGGGAATTTCGATGTTCTGAAAATAACGCTCTTGTAATAAGTTTAAATGTTAAGCTTTATTGTCATTCCCGAGAAAGCGGGAATCCATTATTTCAGATACTTACAAGTTTCTGGATTCCCGCTTTCGCGGGAATGACAACCTTTTAAAACTTTATCAAATGAATTTCAGACACGCCACACTGCCGCTTTATGATCTTCCGGAAGCCCGAATGCAGACAGATGCACTGTGGAAAGGATTCGCTGATGCTTTCCGAAAAGTCGGTTTGGACAGCGAGCCTGACAGCATTCCGGACTCTTTATTTCGAGGGGAGAATTGTTACGATAAAACAGTTTTTTTTGGACAAGTTTGCGGTTATCCCTTGACGCATGAGTTTGCCGGACGCTTTCAGGTAATCGCGACTCCGGTCTATCGAACCCCTTACTTTACGGGGCCGGAATACCGTAGTGTGATTGTCGTGCATCGGGATTGTGAAAGCGAGCCTTACTGGGAAAAACTTGCAGATGCCAAAGGAAGTTTGGCCGTGATTAACTCAAAAAACTCGCATTCCGGTTACAATATTTTGCGCTCAATGGTTACACCGTTGACGATAGAAGCGAGCCTTACAAAACCGTTTTTCCGGAAAGTATTAGTCAGCGGAGGACACAGACAAAGCTTGTTGTTGATTTCAAACAAACAAGCGGATTTGGCGGCCATTGATGGTTTGACCTGGAGTTTATTGGAACGCTATGCTCCGGAAGATTTGGAGAGTGTGCGGATTTTAGAATTGTCACCTCCGGCACCGGCACCGGCATTTGTTACTGACACGGAGGCTTCTGACGAAAAGCTGGGACTTTTTCGGAAGGCTTTGCAAATTGTCTGTGAGGAGCCGGAATTTAAAACGGTACGCGAACAATTATTTTTGGAAAGGATAGAAATTCTTCCGGAAGATGCTTACGAAAGTATTTTGGAAATGGAAAAAGAATCGATTGAGAATTTATGATTTCACGTTTGAATCCGGAACGTCCGGTGCGACCGGAACGCCCGGTGCGGATCGAATGGCAAACTGTTTTGTTGGGTGTTTTGATTTATGGTTTATTCGGTTTAGTAACCTGGTATTATCATAGTTTGCCGGGCTGGTTTGTTTTTGCAATCGGTGGCTTTGCCGTGGCCTGGCATGGTTCTTTGCGGCACGAAGCAGTTCATTTGCATCCGACTTCTTCCGCAAATATTAATGACCTGTTCGTTTTGCCCAGCCTGGATTTGTATTTGCCTTTTCGCCTATACTTACAAAGCCATACTCAGCATCACATCAACGAAAACCTGACTTATCCTGAGATAGACCCGGAATCATATTATTTATTTCATCATAATTGGGATACCCTGCCCCGTTGGCGTCAAAGGGGATATTGGACTTTTCACACTCTCGCCGGGCGCTTGTTTTTGTATCCGTTTTGGATGATTCCCTGTTTTTTGAAAGACGAAGTACAGCGTTTTGTTTGCGGCGACCTGAGTAATTTGGAAGCATGGATATGGCATTTTTTCGGAGTGGTACTCACTTTGAGCTGGGTTTCTGGAGTTTGTGGCATTCCGTTCTGGGAATATCTGTTATTGTTTGTATACCCGGGAACATCGTTCACTCTGTTGCGTTCCTTTGCGGAACACCGGAGTCATCCGGACTTTGAGGGACGCACCGCTGTTTTGGAAGCAGAATCTCTATTTGGAATTTTATATCTTTACAATAATTATCACACTTTGCACCACAACGCGCCGGACATGGCGTGGTACAAACTTCCGGCTCTATTTCGTGAGAAACGCGAAGATTTGTTAAAACAAAATCACGGCTATTTGATCCGGGGCTATCGTGAATTATTCCGAAAATATTTATTTAATCCCAAAGAAATTCCATTTCTTGTGTGATTATCAAATATTTCACTTGACACAATGATTTCAAGTGCTAAGCTTTCAGGCAAATCACGGCCTGTAACCGCCGCTAAAGCGGCAAATGATTAACCATTTATACACAGGAGGAACACAAATTTTTTGACTCTATTGTCATCAATGATGTCAAATTGTTCTTATCGGGTGGAATCACTACCTGCAAACGTCGCGGATGCGGCAAATTTAAAAACCTCACTTGGGAGAAAGTTATGAGTAAAAGTAAAACCCCATCCAAAAACACAGCAGTTCGCCGATTTGTTCAGCAACTTGCCGGAAGCGCAAATGAAAGTGAAGTCAGCCGTCGTGAATTTCTCGCGACAGCGAGCGCATTAGGATTCAGCGCGGTCGCAGCCTATGGTCTGCTCGGACTGCCTTTTCCGAAAACAGCAACAGCCGCAGGTAAAAAAGGCGGCATCTTGAAGGTGTCGATGAATATCAAAGACATCAAAGACCCGCGCATTTTTGACTGGTCTGAAATGGGTAACGTAACCCGCCAGTTTTGTGAACCATTGGTGCGCTACACTCCGGACTTCACCTTCAAAGGTATGTTGCTGGAGAGTTGGGAAGTCAATGGTGATGCGACCCAATACACCCTTCATGTGCGCAAAGGCGCAACATGGAACAACGGTGATACTTTCAATGCCGATGATGTGGTTTTTAACATCAACCGCTGGAGCGATGGCACAGTTGAAGGAAACTCAATGGCCAGCCGCATGGAAGCATTGGTGGATTCCGCGACCAAAAAAGCAAGTTCCGGAGCAATTACAAAAGTCGATGATTATACGGTACTCCTGAAATTGAAGCAGCCGGACATCAGCATAATTCCTGGTATTGCGGATTATCCTGGTTTGATCGTCCATCGCGACTTCGACAAAAATGGAGGAGATCTCAAAAAAGCTCCAATCGGCACTGGACCCTTTGAACTGAAATCTTTCGAAGTTGGTGTGGGAGCAAAACTCAGCCGCCGTAAGTCCGGCTGGTGGGGTGGTGAAGTCTATCTCGACGGCATCGAATACACAGATTTCGGAACCGATCCGGCAGCGGAAATCGCGGCTTTTGAAGCAGGAGAGATTCAT
>Ga0310122_10003170_pt1 | contig 10430 bp, 7 predicted proteins | sample CB6_Bottom_1051__FD_203503 | JGI IMG/M metagenome (GOLD analysis project Ga0310122, IMG submission 203503) | Marine microbial communities from Western Arctic Ocean, Canada - CB6_Bottom_1051 | ecosystem: Environmental > Aquatic > Marine > Oceanic | place: Canada: Western Arctic Ocean | collected...
CTCCGGTTGGGAGCGGGCCTTGGTGCGTACACAAGAACCCTCTGACCATCTCGCGCGTCGAAACCCAGTAGAGATCGTCGCCCGACTTCGGGCACGCTCGTCCCGAGTGAAAGAATCCCGTTTGGCTTGCGGTCACTAGATAACGGATGCTCCGCTCCACGATCGTCGTGCTGCTGCTTACGTTGGCGCCCCCCGTGGCGGCGCAGCCCTGGTATGAAGACTACCGGCGCGCGGAGCAGGCGATCGCATCGGAAGACTGGGTCACTGCCATCGACTCGATCACCAGGGCGCTCGAGCAACGCGCCGACTCCGGTAGCCGTGTCCGTATCTCCGGGCTACGGTTCACGACCTACTTCCCCTACCTGCAGCTCGGGATCGCCTACGCCAACCTGAATCGGCCGGAGGCGGCGCTGCAAGCGTTCGCCATGGCGGCACGGCTCGGCGCGGTAGCGGATTCGGCGCCGGCGCTGGCGGATCTCGGGCGGTATCGCGAGCTGGCCGTCGACCTGCTCGTGGCCCGGCGGGCCCAGGAGGCGACCCGGGTCGAGGAGATCGTGGCGGCGAGCCTGCGCCGGGCGGCGCGGCTCGAGGCGGCAGGCGATGCCAACGGCGCGCTCACCGCGCTGGGACGGGCACTGGCCGTCGACGCCGACAACACCGTGGCGCGGGCGGAAATGGAGCGGTTGCAAGCGGGGATGGCGAAGACGGCGGCCGACACCCGGCTACGCGAGCGGGTGGCGGGACTCGTGGAGCAGGGTCGGACCCTGCTCCCATGGGCCCCACTTGCGGCGGCGCGGGCTTTGCGACAGGCGCAGTCGCTTCAGCCGAGCGACGAGATCCAGACGCTGCTCGACACCGCACAGACGCGGGTGCTCACCGAGTTTGGCAGTCGCGGAGGACCCCGGGTGACGGGTCGTCCACCGCGGGGTGCCTACCGGTTCCAGGATCTGGGCAGCCTCAGGCGCATCGAAGCGCTCGAGGACGAGGGGCAGCTCGCGGAGGCCCTCGAGGGGCTACAGCGAGTGCTGGCGATGGCGCCAGAGAACGGGCGTGCTCGTGACCTCCAGACCCGGATCCTGGAGCGACAGAGCGAACAGGAACGCGCCGAGGTCCGTCAGCAAACGGTCGAGGCGCTGCTGGTCGAGGCCACCGCGGCCTTCGAGGCTGACGATGTCGATGGGGCACTGGCACGAGCGACCCGAGTGCTGGCGCTCGACCCGACGAACGAGACGGCGCACGAGTATGTCCGCCTGAGCTCCAGCGTGATGCACGAGCGGATGATGGGGTCCAACCCGATGGAGAACATCCCAGCGGCGATCCGTTTCGCCGATTTCCGCGAAGACCTGGACGACGGACTCCAGGCGCAGGTCGTGCAATCGCCCGATTTCCGACTGAGCGGTGTCATCGTCGACAACACCCCGGTCGAGGTGACGGTCTACGACGCCGAGAACCGCGAGATCGCCACCAACGTCACCAGCCAGTCGCTCGGCGACTACTACCTGACCGAGTTCACATTGAACCACGAGCTGCCCGCCGGGACCACGACGTTCAAGCTGGTCGCGAGCGATCTGGCGAGTTTGAGCTCCAGCAGCAACTACGTCGTGGTCTATCGGCCACCGTTCGTCGGGTCGGTCGGGTTCTACTCGTTGATGGCGGTCGGATTGGTCACCGTGGCGGGGGTGGCGTATGGCCGACGGGCGCGGCAGCGGCAACAACGGCTGACCCGCCGGTTCAACCCGTATGTGGCGGGTGCACCGGTCCTGGACGAGTCGATGTTCTTCGGGCGAGAGGCGCTACTCAACCGCATACTACAGACGGTGCACAACAATAGCCTGCTGCTCTACGGCGAGCGGCGGATCGGTAAGACCTCGCTGCAGCACCAGCTGAAGCGTCGGCTCGAGGCCCTCGATGACCCGACCTACGTGTTTTACCCGGTGTTCATCGATCTGCAAGGCACACCGGAGGAGCGGTTCTTTGCCACCCTCGCCGAAGAGGTGTTCCACGAGCTCGAGCCCCATCTCGACGGTCTGCAGCCCAGTGGCGACCTTTCGCAGCCGGTCGGCTACACCTACCGTCAGTTTGTACACGACATGCGACACGTCGTCCGGACGCTGACACGCCAGAACACGAAGACGGTCAAGGTGGTGCTGCAGATCGATGAGGTCGACGAGCTGAACCAGTATGACCCGAAGGTGAACCAGAAGCTCCGCAGCTTCTTCATGAAGACGTTTGCCGAGCACGTGGCCGTCGTGTCCGGCGTGCAGATCCAGAAGCACTGGGAGCTCGAGGGCAGCCCCTGGTACAACTTCTTCGAGGAGATCGAGGTCACACCGTTCAATCAGGAGTACGCCACCGAGCTGATCACCAGACCGTTGCGGGGCATGTTCAAGCTCGACACCGGTGTGGTCGCGCGCATCGTCGAGCGGACCGGCGGCCGGCCCTATCTCATCCAGAAGATTTGTATCGCGCTGGTGAACCGGATGCACGAGACGCACCGACGCAAGATCCGGCTGGACGACGTGGACGCGGTCGACCAATTGGACGACGTATGACCTGGGGTATAACCCGGGGTATGAACGGGGGTATGAACGGGGTCGGGTCGGTTCCCTTCGTCGTCGGCCAGTGGGTGCGGGGCAGCCGCTTCTACGGTCGTGCTGCCCAGATCGCCGAGATTCTCGATGGTCCCAGGAACTGGATCTGGGTGGTCGGTACCCGTCGGCTTCTCCTGCCTCCTGCCTCCTCGAGAGTCCTCTAATACACCTCCAGGTCGCGGCCGTACGCCACCTCGCCGTCGAAGTTGAGACGAACCTGCTCGACCATTTCCTCCGGTGTATCTCCGGCGAGATGCAGCTGGTGGTGCAGGACGACCATGCCGACCCCGGCCGCGGCGGCGATCTCGCCCACCTTGATTGCCGATGTGTGAAAGGTGCCGTGATACAGCTGCGTCTCCGGCTGGCGCAGGTCGAGCCCAGCACCGTACGCTTCGTGAATCAGCAGGTCGGCGCCGGTGGCGATCTCGACCAGTCCGTCGAACGGTCCGGTGTCCCCGGAGATCACGATGGTGCGGTCGGCCGTGGTCAGCTTGAAGCCGAAGGCGTGCTCCCATGTGCCATGCGGCACGGCGAACGCCTCGACCCGTATCACCGCATCTTCGTAGATGAGCCCAGGCTCGATCTCATGTGTCTCGACGACCACCAGGTCCCGTTGCAGCTGTTCCGGGCCCTCGACCCGTACACGGATGTCTTCGCGATAGGCCTCGAGCAGGGCGCTGGTCATCGCGTCGAGACCGGGGGGACCGTACGCCTGGAGCGGCACCAGGCGTCCGAGCACCCACGGGGAGAGAATCAGGTCTGGATAGCCGATGGTGTGGTCCGAATGCAGGTGCGTGAAGAACACCACGCGGAGGTTCTGCGGTTGGAGTGCAACCAGCCCGCTGACGAGCGCACCCGCTGTTGCGCGGCGCACGACGCCCGGACCGGCATCAATCAGATAGGCGTTGCCGCCCGCGACCACCGCCGTCGCCGGTCCGAACCGATCTGGCTCGGACCCCGGCGTGCCGGTCCCAAGGAGCACGACCCACGTGCGCGACGGATCGCGGGGCGCTGTCTGTATCGCTTCGCGGGCGGGACGGGCCTCGGCCGCCTCGACCGTCTGGTCCAGGGACACAGGCGATTCATCTGCCGGACTCCTCGCGCAGCCCGCGAGGACGCTCGAGCACAAGACGAGTCCGAAGATGCACGTCTGGGACCGCATGAACGGTTCGGATTATATCCCTGCCGCGTCGCGCCAAGAACTCCTGTCGATAACACTACGTATCATTGTACAAGGGCCACTGGTCAAATTCGCGGTATGCTAGCCCTGCCTATCCGGAAGGACGACCGTCATGATCGACGTCTGCGCCGAGAGCCCATCCACCACCGTTTCTCCACGACGCGGCACAGCAGTGCTCGGACTGCTGGCGCTTGCCATCAGCATGACCGCCTGCACGATGGAGCTGATTCCGTCGACGACCGCGATCGCCGACGAGCCCGTGTCGATGGCCCAGGCCGACGCGACGCGGCCGGACGATGCACCATACGCAGTCGCGGCCACTGTTCTGTCGCCAGTGTCGGAGTCGAGCACGACCCTGCGGCTGGACGAACAGGCGATCGTGGACATGGTCGAGAGGACGATCCCGGCGGTCGTCTATATCGATACCGTCGCCCCGCGCCGGGACTTCTTCAGCGGCCGGGTGGAGAAGGTCCCGCAGGGTTCCGGCACCGGGTTCGTCTGGGACCCCGACGGACACATCGTCACGAACTTTCACGTGGTGCAGGGAGCGTCGGACCTTCGAGTCACGATGCACGACCAGACGAGCTACCTCGCGACATTCGTCGGTGGTTCCGCTCGGCACGACCTCGCTGTGATCCGAATCGATGCGCCGGCGGACAGTCTACGGCAGGTCACGCTGGGTGACAGCGACCAGCTGCGGGTGGGTCAGAGCGTATATGCCATCGGCAACCCCTATGGGCTGAGCGCGTCGCTGTCAGCCGGCATCGTGTCGGCACTCAACCGGCAGATTGCGGGAGTGGACGGGTCCATCATCGAGGACGTCATCCAGACCGACGCCGAGATCAACCCGGGCAACTCGGGCGGCCCGCTGCTCGACAGCCGGGGGCGACTCATCGGTATCAACAGCCAGATTAAGAGTCCGTCCGGGGCGTCGGTCGGTCTCGGGTTCGCCGTGCCAGTCAACACCGTGCTGCGGGTGGTGCCACAACTGATCGCGACCGGCGAGTACCGGCCGGCGCGGCTTGGCATCGAGCTCACGGATCAGCGGACCAACAGGATCATCCTGCAACGCCGCGGCGTGGTCGGGGTGCTCGTTGCTGGGGTCACGCCGAAGTCCGGCGCCGCCCGTGCCGGCCTGCGCGGTACCGAGCCCGGCGTGCTCGGCGACATCATCGTCCAGCTCGATGGCGAGGCGGTGCCTACCATCGCAGACTTGCGGGTGATCCTCGATCGCTATCAGCCCGGTGAGGACGTCGAGGTGACGATCATCCGCGACGGCGAGACCCGGAACACGGTTGTCACGCTGATGTAGCTGGATCGCCCGACCCGACTACCTCCTTGGGGGTACCCAGCCGGTTCATACTCGTAGGCTACCGGCAGATGCGGGCGCGGGAACGGGTCGTCCGGGCTCGCGGCGCGCAGTTCGACCCACAGCTTGAATCGGTCCACCTCTTTTCCGCGCGCGTCCCGCAACCGATACTCGAGCCGGCGTAGGGCCTCCGGGTTCTCGACCCACCCCTCGCGCGCATACTCTTCGGCACGTTTCTTGTCGCGTGCGATCCTGCGCAGCTCGAACCGAAAGGGCCGGCTGTTGTTGACATACGGCTGGTAACGCTCCGTGTCCCGCGGGTCCTCCCCGGCCGCCACGGCGTTGGCGATCGCCTGCATACTGACCTGGAGCCCGCTGAAGAAGGCCAGCGGCGTCTCGTAACCCATCCGGTTCTGGTTCGACAGATGCCGTGTGTAGGTCGGTTCCTCGGCGTCCCACCGTGGACGCACGTCGTCGTGCAGCTCAACGGCGGTGTCCCACTGCCCTGACATGAGCAGCTGCAGCACGCGGCTATCGGCCCCGGCGGTCGTGATCAGGGTGTCGACCACCGAGTAGGGCAACAGCTCGGCATCGTTGTCGAGCACCGCTTCTACCTTGGCCATCGAGTCCTCGCGCTCTGAGGAGATGACGCCGAACTGGGCCGTTTCGATGATGCCGGTGTCATCGATGACCACGGCCTCGCGGAGGAACCCGAGCCGGTTCAACCCGCGGGCTCGGTCCGGGAATGACGCCGCGTAGAACTCGTAGGCGCGTACGCCGGTCCTGCGGTCCGTCGTGAAGTAGCGCGTCAAGAAGGTCGTGACGCCGACGTTCTCACGCGACGCTATCGGGATCTTGGCAATCAGCAGCGGCAGCCGCACGAGCGCATCGACACGGAAGGTGACGGCCCACTCTTGGGATGCCGCCGCCGTGGTGTCACCGAACGCGCCGGGCGCTCGTGTCTCGAACCAGGGGACCACAGGCGGCTCCGGCTCCTGAGTGCCTACCAGCGTCACCAGGCCGACCAGTAGCACCACTAGCCACGCGAGGACGCGTCCGCGAGCCGACCCGCCGGCATTCCGATCGTTGTCCTTGACTTGTCTCACGTGGTTTCCTCGAGAGCTCGCCCTCACCCCGGTCCTCTCCCAGAGGGAGAGGGAGAAACCGGCGCGCTTTTCAGCCGTCCAGTGCTAATGTCCTGCCGGTGAGCCGCCCACCCTCCTATTTTCTCTCACGGTGGGTGTTTCTGCGATTGCTGGGGCTCACCTATCTCATCGCCTTCCTGTCGCTGGCGGTCCAGGTGACCGGTCTGGTCGGCGCCGATGGCATCCTCCCGGCCGGGCTCTTTCTGGACCGCGTACGGGATGCATACGGTAGCCAGGCCTACCGGCTCTTTCCGACGCTGCTGTGGCTGGCATCGAGCGACCTGGCGTTGCGAGGGCTGTGCTGGCTCGGCGCCGTGCTCGCAGCGCTGCTCATCGCCGGCATCGCGCCGGTTCCCGTGCTGGCGCTGCTGTGGCTCAGCTATCTGTCACTGACGGTCGTTGGTCAGACGTTCCTGGCGTTTCAGTGGGACACGCTGCTGCTCGAGATCGGGCTGCTCGCGTGCGTCTACGCACCCCGGGGACTGCGCCCTCGCCTGGCCACCGAAGCACCGCCCTCGCCGGTGGCGAGGTGGCTGCTCTGGTGGCTGCTCTTCCGGGTGATGCTTCTCTCGGGTATCACCAAGATCGCGAGTGGAGACCCGACCTGGGCCGATTGGACGGCCTTGGCCTACCACTATGAGACACAGCCACTCCCGCTGTGGACCGGCTGGTACGCGCACCAGCTGCCGACCTGGATACAGCGTGTGTCGGTCGGTGGCATGTTTGCGATGGAGCTGCTGCTGCCCTGGGCGGTGTTCGCGCCGGCGCGCTTTGGGCGCCTCCGGCTGGGGGCCTGCGCCGGGCTGGTTCTCTTGCAGGTGGTCATCGGCGTGACCGGCAACTACGGATTCTTCTCGATCTTGACGGTCGTCCTCTGTCTGACCATGGTCGATGATCGTGTCTGGACCCGTGGGCTCCCTGTCCAGTTCCTCGAGTGGTTGGGCGGCGTCGGCGACGGCACGCGCGCCCGGCCACCGCGGACTTGGTGGCGCCGGCGGTTGACCGTCGGCGGGGCCATCGCGCTGTTCGCCCTCGGCGGCCTCACCTTCGCTCGGGAGATCGCGCGCACCGTCGAGGGGAGCGGGCGGCCCAGTCTCGATCTGTCCTGGTCGAACCCGATCATCGACTGGGTCGGGCCGTTTCGGTCGGTCAACGGCTACGGGCTGTTCAGGGTGATGACCGTCGAGCGGCCGGAGATCGTGATCGAGGGAAGCCTGGACGGGTCGCAGTGGACCGAGTGGGATCTGCGCTGGAAACCGGGCAACGTGCACCGTCGGCCCGGACTGGCCGCGCCGCATCAGCCACGTCTCGACTGGCAGCTGTGGTTCGCCGCACTTGACCCGCAGGGGGCCGGCCACTGGCTGTCGCCGTTGATGACGCGGTTGCTGGAGGGGGCGCCGGCGGTGACCGCCCTGGTCGGTGACGCTGCGTTCGCCGAGGGGCCGCCCCGATATCTCCGGCTGGCCTACTACGACTATCGATTCACCACGCGGGCAGAGCGCGCCCAGACCGGCGCCTGGTGGCATCGCCAGCTCATCGACTACTTGACCGAACCGGTCTCGCTCGAGGATATCCGAAGACCGTAACCCGACCCGACCGGTCTCGGGTCTCGGATGTCAGGCTACTGGCTCCAGGCTACGCTCCGGTTTCCTCCAGGGTATTCTTAGCTCTGTGTCAGACGACCAGGTTGCCATCCGACCGCTCGAGACGCGTGCGGAGTACACGGCGTGCGTCGCGTTGCAACGGGACATCTGGGGCGTTGACTTTCTGGATGTCGTGCCGGCCACGATCCTGATGGTGTCGCAGCAGGTCGGTGGGGTCGCGTCCGGCGCGTTCGATCTCGATGGACGACTACTGGGGTTCGTCTTCGGGGTCAGCGGCGTGCGCGACGGCGTCCTGGCGCACTGGTCCGACATGCTCGCGGTGCGACCCGAGACCCGCGGGCGTGGTCTCGGGCGGCGGCTCAAACTGCATCAGCGGGAGCGGCTGCTCGCCGTCGGGATCGAGCGGGTCTACTGGACCTTCGACCCGCTGGTGGCGCTCAACGCACGACTCAACCTGACCACACTGGGGGCGTCTCCGGTCGAGTATGTGTCCAACATGTATGGCGACACCGGTAGCCAGCTGCATCGTGGGCTCGAGACCGACCGCTTCATCGTCGAGTGGCGGCTGCGGGACCCGGCGGTCGAGCGGGCCCTCGCCGGCACGCCGGCTCGTCTGCCGGCGGCCGCACAGGAGGGTCCAATCGTGACGGTCGCACAGGGCGACGCGGCTCCTGATGCCGGCGCCGCCGCGGTCAACTCTGTCGACCTTGCAGACAGGGCCGCGTCACTGCCGGATGCGCCATGGGTGCGCGTGGAGATTCCGGCCGACCTTGGCAGACTCAAAACGGAGGCGCCCGCGCTGGCCGGATGCTGGCAGCGGGGTCTGCGCCGGGCGTTCACGACCTACCTCAACGCGCAGCATGCCCGTGTGGCCGGGGTCCTCACCGACACCGGCTCGGGGCGCTGGTTCTACGCCGTGGACACGACGGGACAGCCGTGAGCCTTCACATACGGTCGATCATCCTGCGAGAGATCCAGATGCTGCTGGTCGAGCCGTTCCAGATCTCGTCTGGCACGGCCGACCTGCGACGGATGCTGCTGCTCGAGACGCGTGATGTCGACGGCGTCACGGCGTGGTCGGAATGCGTGGCCGGCGAGCGACCCTATTTCTCTCCCGAAACTGTTGACACCGCCTGGCTCGCCATCCGCGAATGGATCGGTCCCCGTGTGCTCGGTGTGCCGCTCGATGACCCCGATGCGGTCCTGCCCCGGCTCAACGACGGCCTCCGCGGGCACCTCATGGCGAAGGCCGCCGTCGAGATGGGGGTCTGGGGACTCGCGGCCGAACGTGCGGGCGTCAGTCTCGCATCCCTGGTCGGCGGCACGCGGGTACAGATCGCCACCGGGATCTCGATCGGCATCCAGGAGAGCCCGACACGGCTGGTCGAGAAGGTACGCCGGTCGCTCGCCGAGGGCTACCAGAAGGCGAAGATCAAGGTGAAGCCGGGTGCCGACCTGGCGTATCTGGCGGCGGTTCGGGAAGAGTTGGGCGCTGCCGCGCCCCTCATGGCCGACGCCAATAGCGCCTATACGACCGCCGACTTCGACCACCTCGTCGCGTTTGACCGCTTCGACCTGATGATGATCGAGCAGCCACTGGCGTGGGACGACCTCGTGCGACACGCCGCCTTGCAGCGGCGATTGACGACCCCGCTCTGTCTCGACGAGTCGATCACGAGCCTCGATCGGGTCGACGACATGCTGACGCTCGGGAGCGGTCGCATCGTCAACATCAAACCGGGCCGTGTCGGCGGATTCGCCGCGGCCCGGGCCATCCACGACCGGTGTGCCGCTGCGGGCGTGTCGGTCTGGTGTGGGGGTATGCTCGAGAGCGGCATCGGCCGCGCCTACAACGTCGCCCTCGCGTCGCTGCCGAACTTCGTGCTCCCGGGGGACGTCAGCCCCAGTGCGCGCTACTGGCAGCAGGACATCGTCACCCCGGAGTGGACCATGGACGCCGCCGGGATGGTCACGGTGCCACTGGACCGGCCGGGGCTGGGCGTGACGATTGATCGCGACCGCGTGGAAGATCTCACCGTGCGTGCCGAGACGCTCAGGGCGAGCTAGTCGTACGGCCGGGAATGCCGCTTGTCGGCGGACGGTGGCGATGGTACCGTGCAGACATCCGACGTATCTTCCGAAGAAGCGAGGCACAGATGACAACCCGACGGCTCGTGCTGCTCTCAGCAATCGTGTTCACCGGTCTCGGCGTGCTCGGTTGCGCTCAGGATGTCGTCGAGACACCGACGCAGGCGGCCGAGGCGGTCGACACCCTCGCAACCGGCGTCGTGGGCACGGAGGGTCCGACCGGTACCGCGGGGATGGTGGCCTCGGCGCATCGACGCGCCACCGAGGCGGGGGTCGAGATCCTCGAGTTGGGCGGCAATGCTTTCGACGCCGCCGTCGCGGTTGCGGCGACACTGACGGTCGTCGAACCGATGAACTCGAACATCTTCGGCGGCTACGGCACGCTGATCGTCTACGACGCCGAGCAGGGCCAGCTTCGTTATCTGGACAACAACGGCCGGTTCCCCAAGGCAACGAACTCTGACGTGTTTCGCGACGCCGAGCGCCTCGAGGACATCATGCGGACCGCCAAGG
>Ga0310122_10003173_pt1 | contig 10423 bp, 9 predicted proteins | sample CB6_Bottom_1051__FD_203503 | JGI IMG/M metagenome (GOLD analysis project Ga0310122, IMG submission 203503) | Marine microbial communities from Western Arctic Ocean, Canada - CB6_Bottom_1051 | ecosystem: Environmental > Aquatic > Marine > Oceanic | place: Canada: Western Arctic Ocean | collected...
GATCTCCTCTATAAGCTCTTTGGTCGACGCGGCGACGAGGGTCGTGCGATCCTGCAGCGATTGAAATGGACCGAGCGCCCCGCCGTCGAGACGACAGATGTGGCCATCGGCCTCGGTGACGAGTAACGAGGCCGCGAGAAAACTTTCAGGCGTCAATCGGCTCCGGACGTCGACGTGGGCATCCAACGCCCCTTCTGCTACCAGGTACAGAGCACGTGAAGCGCAGCCGTAGACGCGTACGCCGGCGCAGGTCCGCATCAGGTTGGCGAGAGAGGCGTCCGGCGCCCAGTGGTTCAGCTCGCAGGAGACAAACGCGTCGCGAAGACGGCGGGTCTCCGACGTGTGCAAGCGCCGGCCGTCTGACGCGTACGCTCCGTTTCCGCGCGCCGCGACGGCGGCGCCAGAGCCCGATGTGTCGCCCACGGACGCATAGATGACTCCGGCAGTGGAGAGCGATGTCTGTCGCGGAAGCATGGCCAACGAGATGGCGGACAGCGGCAGGCCACGTGCGAAGTTGTCGGAACCATCGACCGGGTCGACGATGAATCGGTAGCCTAGCTCGCCGCCCCAGAACTCGCTCGTCTGCTCCTCAGACTCCACTACACCGCTTTCGAAATGTTCTGAAAGCCACCGTCTGATCCATTCGTCAGCAGCGATGTCAAAGGGCTTCTGGTCGTCGCCCTTGGCATTCACGCCGACCACCTGGCTGTGGTCCGGCCCAGGTCTGACTTGGTCGAGAAGCGGTAGGGAATCCACCTGAAGCTGCCTCAGCAACGCGAACATCTCCTGAGAGTCCGTCGCTGGATCGTCGAGCGGACTGGTCATGACGGAAAGCCGCGCCTCGAGGCTCATCGGGAAGTCGCCGAAGCCGCGCCGCGCGGAGTTCGGCTAGAGCTTCCGCGCTCAGGTCGTGGAGGCGTGGCCGCAGCGGCCAAGAGACGCTCTCGGTCTGCCACGTGAACTCCCGCGAGATCCGCTAGTTCGTTGAATCTGGCGATATCGATATTTCCCCGATGGAGCGCACTGGCCGCGAGCGCCGCGAGTCGAGAACAGAGGGAGTCCATCTCATGGGCCTGCAGTGCGAGCTCACCCTCGATTAGCATACGCTTTTTACCCTTCGACATCGTTTCTAGTTGATCGAGTTCACGGTCCGTCAACAGGCGGAGGTTTCTCAAACGATGAGCAGCCACGCTGGGGCTGGTGCCGTAGTAATGAGCCGTGCGTAGGACGTCCGACACCGTGATCGGATGACGACCCCGGCGCTGGCGACCATCCACCCGGCGGCTCTCGCCCGTCTTGTCGCGACCGTCGCCCTCTGAAAACACGGAGAGCACCGCAGGACCCGCGCGTCCCAGTGTCTCTTTGCCGAGGGTTTCCACGTATCGACGCAGGCCAGATTGGGGAATCAAAAGCCCGCTGGCGAAGGCGTCGGCCCTCACCTCCGCAAAGTCCGGAGCTCCACCAGAGCTGCATACGCGCCACGGACCTTCGGTATCGAATAAGAAATGGGCGAGTCCATGTGCATATCTGAAGCGTCGGTGTTCGAGGCCAAGGTTCTTGTCGACCACAACAAGAAGCCCGTGATCCGGTTGAGCAATCGAAATCGATAAGATCCCTGTCGGCAGAGTCGCCTTGGCCGAACGAACACCCGACGTCATGAGCAGTTCGTCAACGAAACGGATGGGCCCCTCTCCAAGTGCGAGGCGCCGCCGCTCATCCTCCGCGATGCGGTACCCCTGTCGCGCGGCTTGCCACGACGTGCTTACGTGCTCTACCCGGTACGAAGGAAGCGAGTGTGCGATGATGTCGATCTCTAGTGTTGCTTCCAGATCGGTGAGAGCCCTCGCGGTCGCGCACACACTCGAGAAGGAACTCGGCCCTTGATGTTCCGCGAGACCGGGATGGAAGCGGAATAGTTCGGAAACGCTATCCACTTCCTGCTCGTCCGCATCCGAGGGGAGGAGCTCGCTTGGGCTACAGCCATAGAAGGCAGCTAACCGGCGCAGATCTTCGGCCTTCAAGGATCGCCGTCCGGTCTCGATGTGGGCGATGGTGGCGCGCGATACACCAAGCTGAGGTGCGATGTCAGCCTGAGTGAGACCTCGTGACGTCCGCGCTTTCTGGAGAATGCTACCGATATCCTTAAGTTTCTTAGCCATACCGGGTCAGTTCACTCCTTCTCAGAGGGGAGGAGGGTAATATAACATAAAGATACATGTCCGACAGTAATGTTAGATAATCTTTCATTCTTCCGCCGCCGAGCGAGGGGGTGAAGAGGGTCTTTGAGACCCCTAAAACTCCCGTTAGGTCAAGGGCACTGAGCGGTAGAGGAGCGTACTCAGGCGACCTGAACCCCGTGCGCATGGCGCGTAGTCCCCGTATAATGGTGAGGCCAAATTAGGGGTGAAGGTGGGATGGCCTCGGTCTACAAAAGAGGACACACATGATGCGGGTCCGACGCTCGTCCGGGCTGTCGCTTCAGGGCGACCCCACAGTGGAGCCGTTGCTGCAGGGCGAGTTCAACCGGGGGAACGCCGAGGTGTCGCCGGATGGCCGGTGGCTGATCTACCGGTCGGACCAGTCTGGAGAGATGGAAGTCTACCTCCAGCCCTACCCGGGGGCCCCTCGCGCCTGACGTTCACTCGCCCTCGAATTCCACGAGGGTCAGGACGCGCAAACCTTCTTTTTCCAGGCGCTTGCGTCCGCCCAGGTCGGGTAGTTCCACCACGAACGAGCAGCCCACGATCTCCGCCCCCGCCTGGCGCAAGAGATCGACGGTGGCGAGGGCGGTGCCGCCGGTGGCGATCAAGTCGTCCACCAACAGTACGGTCTGCCCCTCGGCCACCGCGTCCCGGTGAATTTCGACGCGGTCGGTGCCGTATTCCATCTCGTAATCCTGGCCGATTGTTTCCCACGGCAGCTTACCCTTTTTTCGCACCGGGATAAAACCCGTGGAGAGCTGGTAGGCCACGGCGCCGGCGATGATGAAGCCCCGGGCCTCGACCCCCGCCACCGCATCGATGCGCTCTCCGGCGAAGGGCTGGACCAGATCGTCCACCAGTTCGCGGAAACCGAACGGATCCTGCAACAGTGTGGTGATGTCACGAAACTGAATGCCGGGCTTTGGGTAATCCGGGATCGTGCGGATGCGGGATTTCAGCGGCATGGACCCTCCGTTTCACCTGGCGAGACGAGCCGGCGCAGCTAGATTAATCCCCTTTCCCGAAATCTCTGACGTGACCGTGCAGACGCCGACGGGACCGCGCTGATCTGCTTCTGCACGGGCCGGCAAAAGGGATGGTGGGCAAATCGATCAACCGGCCGAAAAGGGAGTCTAATCATGGACATCGGAACTGGAAAGCCTGTTTCACGGCGGAGTGCCCTAGGTGGTATGGGAGCGGCGATGGCGCTGCCGCTGGTCGGTTCCGCCTCCCCTGTATCCTCACCGAGGGTGGATGGGAAGGTCGCCATAGTCACGGGCTCGGGCCGTAATCTTGGACGCGCCGGGGTGCTCGAGCTGGCCCGCCGGGGCGCGGACGTCGTTGTAAACGCGCGCACCAATAGACAGGAGGCCGAGTCCGTCGCCCGCGAAGCCGAATCTCTGGGCGTGCGGGCACTGGCGCTGCTAGCCGACGTAGGCAATGAGGAGCAGGTCAACAGGATGGTAGACGAGGTGCTTACTCGGTTCGGCCGGGTTGACATCCTCATCAACAACGCGGGCTATCGTCCGCGTCGTACCTTTATGGACATGACCACGGCCGAGTGGCGAGCCGTGCTGGCTACCAACCTGGATGGACCCTTCTTCTGCGCAAAGGCCGTCGTTCCGAGCATGATCTCCAACGGAAGCGGAAGCATCGTCAACTTGTCGGGCATGAATTCTTTTTCGGGAGCGCACTGGCCTCACGTGTGTGCCTCCAAGATGGGCGCTCTGGGCCTGACGCGGGCTCTTGCAGTGGAGCTCGGGCCGCACAACATCCGGATCAACTACGTCGTGCCGGGAGGTTGGGATGAATCAGCCACGAGCTTCGAGGATATGGCGCCCGAGTCCCGGGGTCAGGCGCGCATACCGCTGCGGCGTCTGGGCATACCCCAGGAACTCGCCAATCTATATACATTTCTGGCGTCCGATGACTCCAGCTACATCACTGGCCAGACCTTCCACATCAACGGCGGTGCGTTCCGATACTAGGCCTGAACAGATCGTGAAAGACCTGTTATTCACCCGAACCGGCAACCCGAGTTAAGAGCATGAAGAATTCTGATTCTGGTAGGGCCCGATTGAGCCGGCGGCAGGCGATCAGCGTCCTTGGTGTGGGTGCAGGATCCGGTTTTCTCTTGGCGGCAACACCCGTCTCGAGCCTGCTTGCTGCCACGTGGCGGAGCGCAGGATCGACGGCGACCAAGGGGGCTATTGGGAAGAGTGCCATCCCTCAAGCCGGCGCCATCATTCGGACTATCTTCACAGACCTTGCCCCGGAGGAGTTGGCAACCGGTACGACCTTGTTCCACGAGCACTTGTCGGCCGCCTATTCTCGTACGGAGCTACAGCCGGTGCTGCCACCCCCCTCTTCGGCTGACACGGGTCCGGTGATCGAAGACGTCAGAGCTGCGGCCCAGGAAGGCGTGGCGTGCATCGTGGACGGTGGGCATCCCGATATGGGTCGGAACATGGAGCACTTGCTGCAGATTTCCCGGGAAACGGGCGTGCACGTGGTCGCGAGCGGGGGCTATTATCGACAGAGCACGTATCCCTTGGAGATCTCGGCTCACAGCGAGGACCAGATCGCCGCCGACCTCGCAGCTGAGGCAGCCGCCTTTCGATACGGGGCATTCGGAGAGATAGGCCAGATGCCGGATCTGGCCGACTTCACGCCCGACGAGCGGAAGATGTTTCGAGCAGTCGGCAAGGCCCACGTTCTGACCGGCCTGCCAATCTTCACCCACAGTCCATACGGGACGGGACCGAACGTGCCGCGAGAGGCTGGTCTGCGCCAGCTCGACCTCCTCGAGTCGGTCGGTGTCGACCCGCAGCATGTGACCATCGGCCATGCCTGCTGCCTCGACGAGCCCAGTGCGGACATCATCAAGCAGGTGGCGATGCGAGGCGCGTTCGTCGGTTTCGACCGTGTGACCGGAGGGCGAGTCGAGGACTCGCAGAAGGTCGAGACGATCATGGCCTTTCTGGAAGCCGGGTATGGAGACAAGCTGCTGCTTTCAAGCGATCGGCGGCGCGAATTCAACCGTACCCTCAGGGTGTTCGTCCCGATGCTGCTCGCGGCGGGCGTAGACGCGGAGACCGTCCGGACCGTCCTGGTCGACAATCCGGCTCGCTTCCTCGCCTTCCTGCCGAAAGAGGCTGCTTGACTCGAGTTCGAAACTTGAGATCTGCGCCGTCAGACGGGAGAACCCCCATGCGACCCGATCGGGATACAGAGCTACCGTGGCTGAATACCTTCACCCTTACTCGGCGCAGTTTATTAAAGCACGCAGTCGCCGCCGGGGGCATCGTCGCGATGGCCGGGGCATCGCCTCCCCTCACCCGGGCCCGGAAGCTACAGCAGGCAGAAGGGACACCAGCGCAGGAGGCCAATGCGGCGCTGGCGCTGGCTCGAATTCTCAACCCAACGAGATTCGAAGACCTACCGCCGGTAGCGGTCGAGCACGCCAAGATGATCATCGCCAGCACCCTGGCCAGCGCCGCAGCCGGATCGCTCATCGGGTCGGCTCGCATAGTCCGCGAACTGGCTAAGGAGCACGGCGGCAGGCCGGAGGCCACAGTCTGGTTCGATGGCGCGAGGTTGCCAGCGCATGAGGTCGCACGGGTCAACGCGATACTCAGCGATGCCGCCGCGTCGGATGACAGTGACATCCGCAACACGGCCCACCACGGTACGACCCTTGCCTCGGTGGGGCTGTCCATCGCCGAGCGCACGGGCGCCACGGGGCAAGATCTGCTTCTGGCTATGGTAACTGGCTACGAGGCGGCGGGCCGGATCGGCGAGACACGGGTGGGGGGGAGAGGCGGTGTCCACGCCTCGCAGATCGTCGCCTTCGGTGGGGCCGTTGCGGCAGCGAAGCTCCTGAAACTGACGGACGAGCAGATGGCCCACGCGATCGGGATCACCGCGATCACGCAAGGCGGCATCTCGATAGGGACGAACAGCTGGGCGCGGGAATACATGGGGGCGAACGCAGCGGTCTGCGCTGTCAACGCCGCGCTGGCGGCGGGCCGTGGTTATACGGTCAACGAGAATATTCTCGAGCCGCCGCGCGGCTTTGTGGGGGTTTATGGCGGTGGCAATATCGAAAGCCTGACGCGCGATCTCCAAGAGTGGGACATCGTCAGGTATCTGGCGATCAAGCTTTGGCCCGGCGCCCATCCGTTTTCGGGTACCGTGGAAGCGGCGGTCGATGCTGCCCGGCAGGCGGACGTGCAGCCGGAAGAGGTGGCTCAGATCCTGGTTTCTGGTCGGAACCGGACGACAGTGAGTGGCAGCCGGCGCCCCCGGGACCTGATCGAGGCAATCCACAGCTTACCGTACTTCGTCGCCTCCGCCGTGGCTGACAAGGACTTTTCCTGGGTCCACGCGACGTCGGTGAAGATCCACAACCCGGTGGTCGCTATGCTCATGGACCTGGTCGACGTCGACCCATCGCCGCCACCGGTCAGTTACGACTGGAACTGGGGTGGCACGGTCACGATAGTAACGAACTCCGGAGACAGGCACACCAGCACAGTCGATGCGCCGCGAGGGTCCGGGCCACGCGGCATCGAGTGGAGCGATGTCGACGCCAAGTACCGGGCCCTGCTGCCGAACTCCGGTCTGCCGGCGAACCGTATCGAGGAAGTCTTGAATGTGATCCACGAGTTCGAAGGAGTGGAAAATGTCTCAGAGCTGACGACCCTGCTTAGCTGACGAGACTTTGGAAAGCTCAGGAGTGAACGCCGGCCGAACATGCAGCGGGGGCCACGGGCACCTCTGGAGGATGAAGTGTGACCTATGTCACCTATGTCAATTCTCCGTCGATGGAGGAGTACGATGGGACAAGATCGAGATCTAGACACCGACCTGGCGGCGGGGATCACCCCCAGCCTCACCCGGCGTAGCCTACTCAGGACCGCGCTCGCGAGCGGGGTCACCGTGAGTGTGGCAGGCGCCTCGCCCGTTGTCGCGTTCGGTCGAGAGCTTGAGCGGCGTGGGGGCGTCCCGGAAAGCGACCCCGAGCCACAGAGCAGACAGCGGGACGCTCTGGCGTCTCTCCAGCAGCAGGCGTCGTTGAGCCGAGAGCTCGCGCGTTGGGTCGCTGATCTGCGCTACGAGGATCTGCCTGCTGCCGTGGTCGACCGCGCCAAGGGGGTCACCCTCCAGGCACTCGCGTCTGTGCTGCTCGGATCCGAGTCAGGCAGGGGCCAACAGTCCGTCGATCTCATCACGGAGGAGGAAACCGGCGTGCGCAACGGCGCCACCATCATGGTGCACGGTACCAAGGTGACGAAGAGTGGTGCCGCCTACGCCAATGCAGCGATGCTGGGCGCCGGGGGCAAGTGGGACACGTTCCGCATGCTCACGCACCCGGGCACGAGCATCATTCCGTGCGCATTTGTGGCGGCGGAGAGTGCCGGCGCCTCGGGACGGGACTTCCTGACCGGCATCGCAGCCGCCTACGAGGTCATGAACCGCATGTCGGCTGATTACGTGCCGACGATGATTGCGCGCGGCTTCCACCCTAGTATGGTCTTCGGCACCTTCGGCGGCGCGGTAGCCGCCGCAAAAATCCTGGGCCTCACGGAGGGTCAGGTGCACGAAACGATCTCCCTGTGCGTGGCCCTGACCATCGGGGGCCGTGGGATTCGAGAGCACGGATCTGCGCGCAACGCCATGCTGGCGGTCGCGCTGGCGCGGCAGCGTGCCGGCGGAGGCGGCAATTCTAGGGTCCTTGAGGGCGACGGAGGCTTCTACTGGGCCTACGCCGGCAACAATGAGGGACAGCTCACCTATAGCTTCGTCGGTGAAACGCAGACCAGCCTGAACAGGATCACCGCCAATCTCGGTGAGGACTGGCTCTTTCTGGAGACGCTCTACCGCATCTACTCGACCGCGGGATACAACATTGCGCACGTCGACGTCACGGCGCAGCTCTGCGAGGAGTACGATATCCGGTATGAGGACGTCGACCGGGTCGAGGCGGTCGTGAACTGGCTCGAGACGCAGTATCCGAGCCCGGCGTTCCCGACCAGAAGAGAAGACCTGGTTGTGGAGCCCACACCGGGCAGCACCCGGTACTATACCGCGTATGGTGTCGTGCAGCGCGGTTTCCCACTCCTCGGTCCGCGTGGCGCCGCCGACCCGCCCGAGGTCCTGGACCTCATGAGGCGGGTGAAGATCATCCCGTCGACCACTATGCCACTCTTCGCACCGCGGATCACCATCTTCACCAAGGATGGAAGGAGCTACACGAAGCAGGGCACGGGACAGGAGTTCATATGGGACTTCGAGGAAGAGGTGCGACGCATTCGTGGCGTAGTTGATGGAATCCCCATTCCAGCTGCGCAGTTCGAAGAGATGATCTCGACGTGCCGCGACCTGGACCGGCAAGCCCGGGCCGACCGGCTCGTTCAGCTGACACTAAGTGTGTAGGAGCACAGCACCAATCGGCCCATCATCAATCGCTGGAATGCGCCGGGCTCGCGTCGGAGGGTTTTCTTCCTAGTTGAGGCTCACGACCCGTCTGGATCGGGGTATGGCGAAGGGTTGGGGTGCGCCTTGTAGGTAGGCGACCAGCGCGTCGATGGACTTCATACCCATGTCTTCCCGCGGCAGATCTCGAAGGATCGTATAGCCGCCTCCGCCCTCGGCGAAAAAGTTGCCGACGGCGATCGTGTAACTGCCCTCGTCCGCGAGAGGTCCACCGTCGGTGAGTTGCACATACAGGATTCGGTTTCCCGCGTCCAGGTCCGGGTCAAACGTGATCCGTACTCCCGACATGTTCATTCTACCCAGGGCCTGCTCGAGGAGGAGCCTCAGGTCTCGCCCTGGGATCGTGACACGCATGAGCTGATTGTCGAAGGGCATCACGGCGTACAGCATGCCGTAGGTGACCGGCCCCGCCGGGAGAGGCGCTCGGCCGTTGCCCGTCAACGCTACGTCGGCTTGCGCGGCCTCACGCAGAGCGTCGGCCATAATGTTGCCGAGTTCGTTCACGCCGTCTCGCCTGACCGGAGCGTGCTCCAGCGTCGCGATCATCCTATTGGCGAGGGAATCAGTGGTGCGGGTGTAGCTCGAGAGCATCTCCAGCACCGAGGCGTCTGGCGTGACTTCGTCGGCGTAGACGGGTCGCACACTCAACTCCGCGCGCCAATTCTCTCCATCTCGTCGGAACAAGTCAGCGATACCCAGTGCCGCGCCGTTCGCGCCGGCCTGGATGATCGGTATTCCGTTCACCTCCATGGTCACGATGCTGTGCGGGTGTCCAGCCACGATCAGGTCGACATCGTCGAGGTCCAGTTCACGCGCCATCGAGACGATTTCTCCACTGCAGGTGTCGCCGTCACACGTCACTCCGGCGTGGGCGGTGAGGATGGTGAGGTCGGGGCGTTCCGCGCGCACCTCTGCAAGCACGTCCTCAATCGCTTCTCTCCCGTGGCCGAAGGTGAGTCCTGCGACCCGTGGAGGGTAGATGATCTGCTTGGAGGTGGACGTCACCACTCCGATGTATGCCACGCGCAGCCCCGACAGATCTGTGATGTGGTATGGCTTCGCCCACTCGGGGCGACGCCCGGTCACAGAGTCGAAGACGTTCGCGGCGAGCCAGGGGTACTGCGCCTCAGCAATACGCTGTCGAAGCGTGTCCACAGACCAATCCAACTCGTGGTTGCCGATGGCCGCGGCGTCCAGCCCGAGAAGGTTGAGAGCCTCGACGGTTGGCGCGCCGTAGAAAAGGTTCGATGGCAAGGTCCCCTGCATCTGGTCTCCTGCATCGACACGCAGGGTCAGGCAGTCGCATTGGGCCTCTGCGCTGTCCATGGCGGCCTTCAGGACGGCGGCTCCACCCACGAGTCTGCCCCCACCGCGCGGGTCCGGTCTCGACTCCAGCGCCCCGTGAAAATCGGTCATGGCCAGAACTCGAACGTGCACCACTTCCTGTCTATCGCGTAGTCCCGCGAACAGCGCCCACGTGAGGACTCCCACGGATGCGAGCGTTGCTACGATCAACTTGCCCAATATTCTCGTTTCCTATCGAGTTATGACTGCGGAGAGTGGCCAGGGTAGGAATCGTAAGCGAGATCCCGGAAACCACAACATTGGTGTCCAGGACAGGACTGCATAATTTGCGACCAGGTGCTTTCGCCTCGCCCGCGGGTTGGCTACAATGTATGCCGGAGGCTTCCGCAGCTGTTCTGCCGACGTAAAGTGCGCTTGAT
>Ga0310122_10003175_pt1 | contig 10420 bp, 6 predicted proteins | sample CB6_Bottom_1051__FD_203503 | JGI IMG/M metagenome (GOLD analysis project Ga0310122, IMG submission 203503) | Marine microbial communities from Western Arctic Ocean, Canada - CB6_Bottom_1051 | ecosystem: Environmental > Aquatic > Marine > Oceanic | place: Canada: Western Arctic Ocean | collected...
ACCTCCTCCGCAAACACGGCGGCAAGACGGGTGAAGAATTGAAAGCTGAAGGGAAATGAAACACTTCCACGGTAACAGTTTACAACGATTTGACATCTGGCTTTAATATGCTAATTGTTTCTCAGGTTACCCCATTAAAACTATGAAAAAACTAATCTCATTAATCATATTTGTCGGACTGGCAATCAATGTCAGTGCTCAGGATCAACCCACGAACCGCGAAGAAGCAATGGCCAAAGTTAGTTGGTTGATTGGAGACTGGGAAAGGACAAGTTCAAATGGAGAGAAACAGCAAAGCTCATATAAATGGGCAATTGAAAATATCGCGATATTGATCACAACTGGAGGCAGAATGCAGAGTAGTGGAGTTCTTGGGTTTGACAGAATAAACGGCAAACTTGTTGGTAAGTCATTTAATAGGATAGGAACCGCTGACAGCGAATGGTCGTTTTCAGATGGCAAACTTATTGAAAAAATAACATTAAAAGGAAAAAACCGGGATGGTGAGCCTTTTGAATTTAAGTTTGCTCGTAGTTACCGCAGTGTCGATAAAAACACCTTAGAAACGGCTATACATAGGGTTGACGATAATGGGGAAGTGGGAGAAGTGGTTGAGCGAGATGGAACGAAAATGATTCAAAAATTGAATCGCAAGAAGCCCGAATAATTCAAGCCAACTAAACCACCCCGAACTCACCGACCTCCTCCGCAAACACGGCGGCAAGACGGGTGAAGAATTGAAAGCTGAAGGGAAGTAAAAAACATTATGACAGAAAATAAAAAAGGAATAACTTCAAAGGAGACATACAACATCGTAAGCGACACTGTTGTTGGTGTTAATGCCAGAAAAAGCGACAATCTATTACAGGCTAAAATTACAATTATCACGATTATCATTGGTGCAATTATTGGAGTTATATTCAATGGTGACGCAGAAGCGAGCGAGCAGCTACCAAGCCACCTGCAGCACCTTGAAATGAGGAGCGAGGATTCCCAAATTGATTTTTCTTTAGGAGTCGTTGGCTTGGAGAACCATACTGGCTTGGTAGCAGGAGCTTTTGCTGGACTTATTTTAGGTTTTTTAGGAAGTGGCTTTTACCTAATGGTTTTTCGAGCTGTTAAACATGCTTCAGGCGAGCATGAATAAACTGAGATTTGAAGCTGAGGAAAATGAAACACCTGCTACTCACAACAATCGCAGCCGTGACGGTTTCAGGATTTGCTCAAGACCTTAACACGGAAAGCCGGCAAACGGTTGACTTGAAACATATTCAGAAACAGTTCCAAGACAGTGGGCTGCCAGCCGCATACATGGTCGGCTTGAATCTGAAGACAAACAAACGGATCGCTCTGGCATTCAACTACTCGGCAGATGGGAATGATATCTTCCGAATTGCATCAATGACTAAAATCCTTACAGCCGTGGCGGCACTGCAATTAGTGGAGAAAGGCAAAATCAAACTTGATGAACCGCTCAACAAAATTTTACCTGAGATGGCCGAGGTGCCAATTATCGGTAAAGACGGGAAGCCCTACAGCTCTGATGCTCCGATTTCACTGCGCCAATTGCTCACACATACCGCAGGCTTTGCTTATGGCTTTACATCAAAATCTCTTGAGAACTATTTAAAAAACGCTAAAGGCGAAGCCCCCAATAAGCATCCAAAGCGCGCACGTGTTTCGGAGCCGGGCGAGAAATACTGTTATGGCACAAGTCTCGATTGGACCGGAAAGTTGATTGAAAAGATCAGCGATAAATCACTGGAGCAATACTTTCGGGATCACATCGCAGGCCCTCTCAAAATGGACGCTACCTGGTTCAATCCGCCAGTCAAATTGCATGAGAGGATTGTTGACTATCATGTTCGCGCTGGAGAGAAATTTACACTGGCTGGACAGAGAGTTCCGGAGAAAACAACTTTTCATAATGGGGGAGGAGGTTTAGTTAGCTCTGCCAATGACTACCTGCGATTATTAACCTGCCTTTTCAATGGAGGCGAATTGGAGGGAGTTCGGATACTCAAAAGACGCACAGTCCGTTTGATGTTTAAAGACCAACTTCCCAAGAACCTGTCCGTCGGTTTCCTTGATGGTCCAGCTCAACACGCCTGGGTAACCGATGGAGGATTTGATCGTGATTTTCGCAACGACCGTTGGGGGTTTAGTTGGGGGTTAGAGGGTGATAATCCAGATGGCCTGAGATCTAAAGGTGCAGCATTTTGGGCGGGTATTTTCAATAGTTACTTTACGCTCGACCGTAAACAGGGCGTGATCGTCGTTTACTATAGTCAGTTTCTGCCGTTCAGTGATCCTGATGCATACGGTCTTTATCGAGCGTTTGAAAAGGAAGTCTATTTGCAGACGAAATAGCCCGCATCGGTTAAAGAATTTAATAAAAGTGGATATCAAAAACCGCCCTAAATGAAACACCTCCTAATCACAACAATCGCAGCCGTGCTTCTGGTGGGGGGGCGCGGTGCTGAAAATGCTGGTAAAACCGTTCAACTGGTTGAGGGAGGTTCGGCGCGTGCGTCCATTATCCTGCCGGGGGAACCCAATGAACTCGAAAAACTTGCTGCCGATGAACTGGCCGAGCACATAGAAAAAATCTCTGGAGCGCGACTGCCAATCATCACGGAAAAACAGCCGGCCAAGGCGATCAAAATCCATATTGGCCGCGCTGCTCCCGATGCGGGCGCCTCAAAACAGCGGATCAGGGTCGACGGCAATGATCCCGCCTCCTTTCGGTTGCTGGTAACGGATCATAATGTCCAGTTGGTTGGCTTTTCGCCACAGGGCTCCCTCATTGCCGTATACGAGTTGCTTGAACAACTGGGGGTCCGTTGGTTCGTCCCTGGCGAGATTGGGATCGTGATCCCAAAGACCGGCACCGTTGCCGTTCACCATCAGGATACCATCCAGCATCCCGGCTTCAGGGGGCGCATCCTCACTGATGTCCCCAATCCCTGGTCTCGCAGGGTGCGAATGGGCGGTTTCAACGCGGGTGGGCACGGGCCGGGGTGGCGCAGCCACCCTGACAAGGAGCCGGAACTCTATATGACCGAGGACGGCCGGCGCACGGGCAAGCTCAACCTGTCACACCCGGAGGTTTTTCGGCGGACGATGCAGGCCTGTCTCGAGGAACTGGAGAATGATCCCTCCACTGAATATGTCAGTGTCGGGCCGTACGATGGACACGGGTTCGGTGTGCATCCCTGGGACGCGCACGACATGGATCCCCTGCATGGCCGGGTGTCGGTCACGGACCGCTACGTGAAGTTCTTCAATCTCCTGCTGGCCGAGTTTCTCCTGCTGGCCGAGTTGCACAAGCAATATCCCAATGTGGGGCTGGCCTTCTACTGCTACTCCCAACACATGCGGGCGCCGGTTCGGGAAAAACCGGACACCAAAATCCTACCCATCCTGGCGCCCATTGATGTTTGTCGCATTCATGCCATTGACAACCCGTTTTGCTGGGAACGCCAATACATCAGGCAGATCGTTGAGGACTGGAAGGCCCTTGGCGTGAGGATGATGTATCGCGGGTATCTCTTTCACCTCGCGGATGCGGGGATTCCCTTTTCGATGATTCGCCAGGTTCGTGCCGAGTATCCCTATTACTATCGCATGGGGATGATCGCCTGCCGGGTGGAGTGCAAGCCAGCCTGGGCCTATCACGGGCCATCGCTATATCTGGCTGCAAGGATCATGTGGAATCCATCCCTGAACGTGGATGCCCTGCTGGATGATTATTTCACCAAGTTTTATGGTCCCGCCGCCGACCCCATGCGGTCGCACTTCGATCGTCTCGAGCGAGCCTTCAGGGAGGCCGACTATCACACCGGTAATGTCTTCGATATTCCCCATATCCTCACCCCCCGAGTCATGTTGGAGATGGAATCGTCACTACAAACCGCCGAGCGGACTGTGCCTGATGAGTCCATTTTTGCGCGGCGTGTTCACATGACGCGTGTGGGGTTCGATTTTGGTGTTGAACACCTTAAAATGATGAGTGCGGTAAACAGCCTCGATTTCAGCAACGCCAGGGAACATCGAGACAAGATCCTCGATAAAATCGTTCCCGAGGCATTTGAGCATGAACCGGTGCTGTTAAGCAGGCGCTATGGGTCCGCTTTCATCAGGCGTTTTTGGAACACAACCGTGCAGAGTGGCTACGAACGCATCACCAACGGCAATGAAATTGTGGCGAAGCTTCCGGACGAGTGGCTCTTCATGCTCGATCCATTTGATGGCGGGGAGGCCTTGGGTTTGTGGAAACCGGGGATCGGCGCCGGTTCCTGGCGACCACTGAAAACCTGGTCCCAGTCCTGGTCGAACCAGGGTCTGCGCTACTACAAAGCACCGGCGTGGTACCGCACGACGACAACAGTCGACGGCAGGTTTCGCGGTCGTTTAATCCGGCTTTGGCTTGGGGGAGTCGATGAGTCGGCCAAGGCCTGGATCAACGGAAGGGAACTCAAACTGCTTGAGAGCGGTCTCGCCCCGATCGGTCGACCCTGGGAATTCGACGCCACGTCGGCAATCCGGTTCGGTCAACTGAACCAGATTGTCGTGAAGATTAGTAATCGTCAGTTGAGCGAATTGGGCACGGGCGGCATCACGGGTTCGGCCATGCTTTGGGCGGCCGGGAGAGAAAAATGATGAAAATTAAACAACCATTCTATAATATTCATACCTGTTTAAACATCATGGAAAAGTTAAGGTCGATCATTGGATTCCTGGGGATGCTGGCAATCCTGTTTCTCTGCAACGCCGGCTTGGGGTTTTTGGTTTTTGCGGAAGGCGTTGAGCTTCTGCCCATTGGGAATCTAAAAACCAGCCTGACGGCACCACCGGCAGGTTTGCGCTGGCGAGCCACAAAGCCGCAACTCGTTCACGCTGGTGAAAGTGCCCACCGATATGCCGCCAGGCCCTGCATGGTTCGTCTTGAGGATGGAACCCTGTTGGCCTCACTGGAGTGGAACGCCGGCGAAGGGGCATCCACTGTGCTCTTTAGAGAGTCACTCGATGGCGGCAAGTCATGGTCAAAGCCATTCGAGGTGAAGGTCCCAATAGACCATGCGGATGGCGGGGTGATGGGTTTGATGAATGATGGTCGCATTCTCATGGCCTGCGACCGGGCGCTCGGCTCCAATCTGGGGGCGGTCAAGAATCGCAGCGGCAAACCATTGCCCAAGCTAATCAAAAAGACCGGAAGGCGGCCCGATGGAAAAGAGACTGAGGCCTATGAAAACTATCGTTACTACAGTGACACGTGGATCACCTTCAGTTCGGACCGGGGCAGAACATGGTCCGCCGGACGTAAGGTCGAGCATGAAACCCTCATGGGAAGTTCCCTGTGGACCGGCGCAAGGCCTGCCGAACTGGCGGATGGGACAATGGTCATTCCAATTGATGGTTATCTGTCATCGGATGACATGGACGGCATATGGCTGTCGAGCGGTGTGCTACGAAGCAGCGACAGGGGTGGCACCTGGAAATTCAGCGTGGTGGGCCAAACCGACAGGAAGCAGGGCATGGTGTTCTCCGAACCTGCCATGGCCGAACTGCGTGACGGCCGCCTGGTGTTCATGATGCGGACACAGAACAGGGTGATTGAGGAGGACCAGATTCCAGAGGAATTCCGGTCTGGCCTTTATCGTTCCGTCAGCAGTGATGGAGGCAGGACATGGTCCACGCCGGTTCGAGTGCTGACGGGAACGCACTGCTCCATCACCCAACTCGGGAATGGCCAATTGCTTTGTGGTTGGCATCGGCCGATCCAGTATGCGCTCAGTTCGGATGCCGGGAAAACATGGACCAAGCCGGAGCCGTGTTTTCTCGGGAGAGACAGCCATCAGGGCTGGTATACCAATGTCGAATTCTCTGACGATGAAACCGCCGTAGCGATGCTCAAGGACTACGGTCCCCATCCCAACTGGATTTGGGCCTGCAGATTGGCACTGGTTGTGGACGACCCCACGGAGCAAACGGCTGCCCGCGATGGCTTCCCGGTTGGAAAGAGCAGGGCGGATCAGGAGCGAAATGCACTGCTCCTCTCAGATTATAAATATGAATGGAAGATAGCCGGCATGGCTGGTTATTCCGGACAGGATCTGCAGCGCATCCATACCATTGACCACGCCGGGCAAGCCATCCGAACCCGGGTGGGCGGCCGCGGCAACTACAAGGCCGGCATGGCCAGGCTCGAGGACGGCCGGGTTGTCCTCGCAGTGTGCCAGCAGCACAAGGACTACTATACCAACCCCAAGAACCGGACCTTCTCCATGGTGGTTTATGAATCCCCGGACAGCGGCCGGACCTGGCGCGAGATTGCGCGCCCATCGATCCACGCAAAAGAACCCAGCCTGACGGTCACCGCGGATGGCGCGCTCCTGCTGACGGCCCAGGATTTCCGACTCAATGGCAAACGCAATGAGATGTGGGTTTGCCGGTCCACCGATGGCGGTCGCACCTGGGACAAGGCCCTCATCCCCGGTCGATCGTATCCCAGGAATGTTGTGGTGGAACAGGATGGGACCCTGCTCTTTCTGCGTTCCAAGGGAGCGGAAAAATTCGAGTTGTGTCGATCGGGTGACCACGGGAAAACCTGGACTTTTTCAGAGGGACTCATCGACTGGAGACCGGAGGACATCTCGGCTTTCAGCGAGGTGTCCGTCCTGCGGTTGAAGAGCGGCAACCTGCTGGCCGCGCTTCGCCACAGGCGGCCGGTTGCCAGGAGCGGGGCAGCGCCCCGGGGTCATCGGGGTCACGCCCTGGCAAGAACCATGGTCACCGTATCTGGTGACGACGGAAAGACATGGTCCACTCCCCGACCGTTGACGAACACGGGCGAGGTTCACGGCAATCTTCTTCAACTGACGGATGGCCGGATCTTGGTCAGCTATGTGAATTATCACCAACCCTTCGGTGTCTGTGTGGTTCTCAGTCACGATGAAGGCAAAACCTGGAACACTGATCGCCGGGTTCAGCTGTCCTTTTCTGCCGTGACCGCCACCGGGAACAATGGCTGGCCGGTGTCCCTGGAACTTGGCGACGACAGGTTCCTGACCTGCTTCGCAAACAACGCCTATCCCTACGACGATCCGCCAACCGTTACCTGCGAGACCGTGCAATGGAAACTTCCACCAAGCATGCAGCCAACTCAACCTCGATCCAAGAAATGAGCGCCGTGTCTGAATTGGCGGCTGATTATAAAAGCGGCAAGGCCACGTTGTGGGCCTCACTTGTTCTGCTTTTGTTTTCAGCACTGTTGGATGCCAAGGCCGGAGAAACCGCAGCGAAAGGGGGTGTGTTCGATAATGCCCTGTTAACCTGGCGGCCGACCCGTCCAAAGCTCGTCTATGATAACCGGAATGGAGGAGCGGCTGCCTGTATCATCAGGCAGAAGGATGGAACCCTCCTGGCTTCCGTGAGTTCTGTGCCGGGGGACAAGTCCACCGAGGTTGTTTTCATTGAATCCACCGACGGCGGGAGAAATTGGGATCGAACATTCACGGCCATGGTCCCGGCGCCTCACCTGGTGGCATCCGACATTGCCATGGGGCTGATGAACGATGGCCGGATCGTGATGATCTGCACCCAGAGCCTTGGCGAGAATCTGGGTGGCGGCGAGAACAGAAGCGGTAAGCCATTTCCAAAACTCAGGCGTTTTATCGGCAGGCTGCCGGATGGCAGAAAGTATCAGGCTTACGAGAACTACCGGATTTACACTGCGATAAATCTGGCTTACAGCGCGGATCGCGGCAGAACCTGGACGGTCGGGCCGGAAGTGGAGTATGCCCCCGTGCTGGGTGCGTGGACCTGGACGGGCGGCAGGCCCGCCCAGTTGGCGGACGGCACATTGGTGATCCCTGTCAGCGGTTACATGTCGCCGGATGACGTGGACGGCATCCGGCAATCGTGCGGCGTGCTCAGAAACAGCGGTGATAGAGGGGACTGGAGTTTTACTCTGGTGGCCAGGTCCGACAAAAACAAGGGATTGGTTTTTTCCGAGCCGGCGATGGCCCGGCTCGGGGATGGACGCCTTGTGTTTATGATTCGGGCCCAGAACAGGATTCGCGAACCGCAGGGAGTCCCCGACGAAGAACAACGGGGCCTTTACCACTCCATCAGCGACGACGGTGGGAAAACGTGGTCTCGTCCCGTCAGGGTTCAGCCTGGGACGCACTGCTCCATTGTGCAACTGGGAGACGGCAGACTGCTTTGCGGTTGGCACCGGCCCGTGAGGTATGCTGTCAGTCCGGATGCCGGCAGAAATTGGACCAGGGCTGAACCGTGGTTCATCGGGGCCGACAGCCATCAGGGAACCTACACCAATGTCGAATATGTTGACGAGGAAACCGCGGTGGCCATGATTCGGGATGAAAAACGAACCAACCGGCTTTGGGCCTGCCGGTTGTTGGCAGTGGTCGAAATTCCCGAGGTCGAAGGCCAATCATTGGGCAGCCAGTGGAGGTTTGCCTCCGACCCGAAAAACCTCGGACTGAAAGAGAAATGGTTCCGGCCTGAGCATGACGATTCATCCTGGAAACTGGCCGACCTTGAAGGGGGCTGGAACGACGACGGTTACCCTGACTATCTGGGATATGGGTGGTACCGAAAAAGATTCCGGGTGCCTCAGAATCTGGCCGAGGCAGAGGCCCTGTATTTTTTATTTCAGGCGGTGGACGAAGAGGCTGAAATATGGCTGAACGGCCGCAAGGTGTTCGAGCATACCCGTGCCGCCACCGGACTCTCCCCGGAGGAACTCTGGACCAAGCCGTTCAGTTTCAAGGTGGGCGGTGCCTTGGATCGATCGGGGGATAATGTCCTGGCCGTCCGGGTTTATAACCGGGCCGGCATGGGGGGCATCTGGAAACCGGTGCACTTGGTGAACAACAAGGATACCCTGAATACCTCCACCCTGACCACGGCGATACAGCACGCAAACCCTGTCGATTAGTCCCGGCCTTTGCTCCGTTTGCCCATCCATAAGGGCACGGGAATGAACCAAATGAGATCGGTGGCCCAGTTGATATAAAGCCTTGTTTATAGGTTGAAAGATCAATAGTTTTTACCTCCATGAACTCTCGCTATTCAAGTTCAACGTTGGTTTTGGCGTTTGTTGCCATTTCGGTCCTGTTTAAATCAGATGTTCTTGCCGGGCCCAAGGGTGATATTCTGGTGCGCCATCTTGGGAATAAAAATATAACCATTGACGGTGATTTCTCCGATTGGCCATTGGACACCTTCACCAAGGTGTCCCAACAACCTGAGTTCCCTCAGGCACAGGAGTCGGACGGTACGGATGCCAGTGGAGATCACATCGTCTTTGACCGAAACCGTATCGGCCGGTTCAACGGGACAGGGGAGAACGCATGGCAGGCCAACGACTCGGACTTCGGTTCCACAGTCTACTTTGCGTACAATGACGATTACCTCTACATGCTAGCCGTTTTCATTGACGACATCTACCGAATGGATCGCGACGCCACCGAGCATGGAACAACGGGCTTTTTAAATGACGGATTTGAATTCTTCCTGGATGTCCGGAACAACAGCGATGATTGCGCCAGTGAAATCCAGTTCCCGAATTTTGACCCGGAGGAACCCAATGTGGACGACTTCCAGTTGACCGTCGGGTTGAACGAGAATTTCAAGCCAGAAGATTCCCCTGACGATGTTTTAGGGGCCCGTCAAACGATTGAGCGGGGGGGAGACCCTGAATTGATTGGACCCGACAAGGGAGGACCGGGAGGAATTTATCGGGACGCACTTGATGCCGTTCCTGGTGTGGACATAGCAGCCAAGTCCTTCGCTGACCTGCGTGCGGCCGGGGCGTTGAATCCGGAGATCCTGGCCAACCCGAACATCACCTACTCGGGTTACACGGTGGAAATGCTGATGCCCTTTGGGAAGTTCACCGATTTTACGCCCGATCACTCGATGGGGTTTGAGCTATTCTGGAGAGATGTGGATACAGATGATGATGAAGGAAAGGGGGGGGGTAACATCAGCTGGGCGACCTGGGCGCAGAGCACCACGGTTGATTGTGGAAACCCTGAGACTTCACTCTTTCATACCTCCAACTGGGGGGAGCTTATCTTTGACACCCCGAGCACGGGGGGCAGACAGACTGAGAACACCCCTTCCAAGGGTGACATTATCGTGCGCCATCTTGGGAACATTGATATCACCATCGACGGCAGCATTTCCGATTGGCCATTGGACAAGTTCGAGAAAGTGTCCCAACAGCCCCTGTTCCCTCAAGCACAGGAATCGGACACCACCGATGCCAGTGGAGATCACATCGTTTTTAACCGCGACCGTATCGGCCGGTTCAACGGGACCACGGAGAACGCATGGCAGGCCGGCGACTCGGACTTCGGTTCCACAGTCTACTTTGCCCACAACGACG
>Ga0310122_10003176_pt1 | contig 10420 bp, 7 predicted proteins | sample CB6_Bottom_1051__FD_203503 | JGI IMG/M metagenome (GOLD analysis project Ga0310122, IMG submission 203503) | Marine microbial communities from Western Arctic Ocean, Canada - CB6_Bottom_1051 | ecosystem: Environmental > Aquatic > Marine > Oceanic | place: Canada: Western Arctic Ocean | collected...
CATGACTGTGATTCACCGTTGCGAAGGAATGGCCCTTCAGCCCCCTCTCCCCGCCACTCATTTTCTTGCAGAGCAGCAGCCGGGTCAGCCCCACCATCGAGCCACGACGCGACGACCTCCTGCCAGTTGTCATCTTTGAGTCGGAAGGAATCATGAATCCAGAGATTGGCAGCCGGGTCGAGCGGCTCATCACCAAGAGAATCCTCAACCCCTGCGAAGTCGACCAGTCTGGAGAGGTTGACGAGCCCCCAACCCTGTGAGTCATCGGGTCCAGGGCCAAGCACGATGCTACCTTGTCTACCCCCCTCCATCGATTCAGCACTCAAGGAGAGGAGCGCCCGCAGGAGAGAGCCAGAGGGGGTGAAGCCTTCTGCAAGGAGTAATTTTCCACCACTCAGATTCTCGTCGACCACAGTCGCCCAACCCGGCCGATTCAATACTACCACAAACCGTTCATCTTCACCTGCGATCCAACCATCTTGCACCATTTGTTGAACCAACGCAGCAGCAGCAGCAGCTTGAGGAGCGGCCATCGAACTACCGGAGTTGCTCTTCCAATTATCATTGTACGAGTTGTGCTCACCGTCAGAAGTAGCCGATACTATCGAAACTCCAGGAACCACGAATTCTACCCCCTGCCGACCTTGGGCAGTAGGTGAGTGTGGTGTCAACATCCAGAGGTCATCACCACCATCCTTCTTGGCGACCCCCACAGAGACGACGTTGAACCCGTTGGCAGGCTCTTGCACCTCATTACCGGTGTTTCCCGGAGCCACAATAGAGAGTGCCCATGGGACGGAGTGGAGCCATGAGTCAAATTGGCGCGTTCTCTCAGTATAGTCGGTGGTCGCATCCCCCCAGGAGTCCGAGCGAATGACCGCCCCGTTTTCGGCCGCTGTGGTGAACAGAACCGAGGGTTCCGGGACCACCCAACCGTCATCCCCAACAACATCCGTGAAGACCAGTTTTGCGCCGTGCGAAAGAGAAGTCCCCTCACCTGGTGTTGCGTTCAACCAATCCTGCACATCCTCGGCCGCCTGCTCGTAGACCGACCTACAGACTAGACTTGCCGCCACATGGGTTCCGTGGGTGAAATGCTCGTGTCCTTGGCTGTCCCAATCATCGATTGATTCGTCGAGGAAGAGGATTTTGCGATGCGCAACTCCCGGAGTGCCGGTCGCGTTGTTCCATTCACTTCCAGATGCGCCCGGCTCGGTCGCATCACGGAAGCAGGCATGGTCGCGGTCGATTCCTGAGTCGGCGCTGGCGATGATGACCCCGGTGCCGTCGATTCCGAGCAGCCACGCTGGATGTCCGTTCAGTTCGCCATGTTGGCTAATCGAGGCGGCGACGGCGTTACGACCTGAAGTAGCGTCGCCTTCAGATCGGATGATATTCCCACTCTGTTCACCTTCTTGCGTGCTCCCAGTCCTCTCGTTAGACACTTCCTCGTTCGAAAACCCGTTCCTAGGCACGCCCGTAGGCGCGGGGAGGGTAGAAGCGAGGGAAAACATGAGCAGGAGCGCCAATGCGAGGGGCGTGGAGCGCGAACCCATGCTCACTTCAAGCCCCATCGCGTTTAAGACGGCACCCTAGGTCAGCGCATCGATGCAGGCCTATCGTGTGAAGGGGTCCTTCCCTAATGGCAAGACCATCCAAGAGTTCACGATGGATGTTGTAGCGAGCGACGAGGCCGATGCCCGACATCGTGTTGAGTCCAATTTCGGCAGCCGACACCGGGTCTTCCGGCGATTCGTGAACATCGAGAGTATCGTGGTCATTGACCCGTCCGATTCAAGAGAGCCGAAGGTCATCTCCGCCTTCCGCGGTGACACATCACCCTCGGCCGCCGTGGCCACAGAGAGTTCTGCTGCTTCCGAAGAAGAGTGACTCTACTCCTCTCTTCTCTTTTCTATCCCGTCGTGGATCAAGGTAGCGAACGCAGCTTGGTTTTTTTCAGATGAATATAGCCCTCGTTGTCTCTCCAAAGCCCTATATCTCAAAGCTTGATTAGTTGAGTCCCAACCTTCCAATACCTCTCCCAATTCTTCAGATGTGAAATCTGCAGAGAGAAGGACCCCACAACTATCGTCGACAATTTCACGAGTCCCACCGACATTGGTGGCGATGACTGGTATGCCAAATGAGAAAGCCTCCATGATAGAGACCGGCACCCCCTCCGTGGTGCTGACATTGACAAATACATCCACTTCGTTTTCTCTCAACCAGTCTATCACCGACTCGTGTGGTAGTTGTCCCAACAGAGATACACCCACATTATCTCCTACTCGTTCCAGCACCTGCTCAATTATACTTCTTTCATCACCATCTCCTATATGGCTCCACTTTACCGGACGCTGGACATGCACGAGAGCCTCGGCGATGAGGTGAACTCTCTTCAGTGGAATAAGATTGGAAATTGACAGAATTCGCAGTACCCCATCCTGGGATGGAGAGCAAGCCATCTGGTCGTCCACCCCCAATCTCCCGACACGCGTCTTGGTGGTGAGTTCGGGGTAACGGGTGGTGAGGTAGTCAGCCCCGGCGGCTGAAACTGAGATAATTCCATCTAGACGGTGCAGCGCGGTTCTCTGCATCGGTAGGTGCTTTAATCCACTCCGCTCAGCATAGATATCACCACCGTGTCCACGGGAGAAACACGAAAGATGGGGGTGGCGTCGGTTCAACTCAGCCCCAATTGAAGCACCCCTGTTCAGCCAGAAAGAGATAACTGCATCGAACTCATCTAAACCTCTTCCCAGTGTTTGTTCAATCGCATCACACATAGCTACAACTTGACCGGCTTCACCAAGAACCATTCGTGGCGAGAACGGCCGTGATGCGAAGACCTCGCGCAGCACTCCACGGTGTCGACAACCCGCGAGCCCCCTCCTGACCAATCCCCGGCGCCCCCACTCCTCCAACATCATGGTATGTGTTGATTCGGCTACGATGACGTTTGTCGGTAATCCAGCGCGCTCGTGTGAACCGAGTGGTTCCATCGAGGTGGGCAGCACCACCAATTCGGAGAAGTGTGTCGCCAAGTCACGAACTTCGTTGCTGACAAACGACTCACCGGAGGGATATGGCCACCGATTGGTCAGGTAAAGAACTCGGTATGCCATCGAAGGTTGCTGGGGTAGAGCCGATTTAATGCTGACCACCTCCATCAAACGGTCATTTCAATAAGATTCTCCCGCTGTAGTCGAGGTCAGCACCCGACCATAGGGTTGATTACGGCAAGATTAGTGTATGGAATGTAGATATGATTCGACATGATAATCCCTCTCTCGACCAACACCTCCAAGGCGAGATTATAGACACCACATATACCTTAGATCTCAAGTTTCTCGACAATCAGCCCCCCATTTCAAGGAACGATTGGCTTTGTGATTTTCTAGGTGGTCGACGAGTAGTTCATGTCGGTTGTGCCGACCACCCATCTAGAATAGATCAGAAGATACGAGATGGAACCCATCTTCATAGATTGTTGATGGATAACTGTGAGTCAGTGGTTGGTTTGGACTTGCATGAAGATGCACTTAACCACCTCAGGAATGAACATGGAATGTCGGGCATCTACCAATTTGATTTAATGAAACAGACTAAGGAGGACATTCCTTTTGCATTTGAGGAGCCCTACGATTTCTTGGTGTTAGGAGAAATAGTTGAACACATCGACAACCCCGTGGCATTCCTGGAGCGAATTGGAACAGAATATGGCCATCTCTTCAATGAGATTGTAGTGACTGTACCTAATGCGTATTCATCCACACACATCAAACGGTGGAATAATGGCTTCGAGGACATCAACTCTGATCACAGATTTTGGTTCTCCCCTTACACCATCGCTCGCGTGGTTACTGCGGCCGGTTATACCGTCCGTTCAGTCCACATGGCGAATATTTCCTATCGAACCGACATCGTTTCTCGCCTATACAATCGCTTCATGGCGACTATCGGTAGCGACAAGCGTCGTCTCCACCCAGCACGCTTTGGAGAGACAGTGATACTTGTAGCCAGTCGTTGACCAATTTACTCACCGAACAGCACTCCAACGCGTTCGTCTGTCCATCTCAAATTCGATGATGGCAACATCTTCGATACGCTTGATTCCAATCATTTCACTGGGTTCAGCACATGGCAAGCCACCTACCCCCACACCAGCCATTAAACAGGCTCGAACCATCTCATTGGGGTAGCCCAATTCACCAGATGGCGTGTCGTATGACACATCATTCCTTTTCAACTCCACTAGTGGAGCCAGAACTCCCTCTAGAGCCGCCATCGAAGCCCAATAGGCGCCTATGTTCGCCTCACCCAATTCGGGTCTTTCCACACCCTCCATGTGGGTCTCCACAGAATCCACGACTCGACCAGAATCATCCCGCACCAAAGGTGCGTAGGGGTCGTTGGTGATGGTTGTAGGGAGGGTGAACCCAAGGTGGTGTTTCAGATGATAGGTTAGGGCGGCTCGGATGGTATCATTTTGGACCAAGGTTTGGGTCCCGAATGAAACATACACCTGTTCGATTCCGGTCGGCAGGTGTTCCATGGCGCAAAAAACCGCATCACCGGTCCCCAACGGATGTGGTTGTGGAACGACGGTACACGCTTTTCCGTTGAGTGCCTTCGTATACTCAGCGATTCGCTCCGGCGGCACCACGACGAGTGTGATTGCGAACTCGATTCCACACTCATCGAGTTTATCCAAGACCCTAATGAGAGAAGGAACACCATCGACTGGAATCAGCGGCTTGTGAACATTGACTCCTTGCTGTACAATTCGGCTACCCTTGCCACCGCAGAGCAATATCGCTGCGCACCTTACCCTACTTCCTATTCCAGTGTTATCAAAGTCGAGAACTTCAGCACCCGAGCCAGGGGTGTGCTCAATGGCAGAATCTCCCAAGTCAACATCACCTTCAGTGAGGACTAGAAGGCTTCCACCGAACCCTGCACCCATCAACTTCACAGCGAGCACCCCCGGAATCGCCCGCAATCTTTCAGACTCACTTTCCATTTCATCGGTGTGCACTCGCAGCAGATCACGACTGTCGGTCCAAGCTTCTTCCAAGAGACGAGCGGTCTCCTTTGTTTCCCCCCGGCCTAGGGCGGACAGGAATTCCTTCACCCGTAGATTCTCTCTCATGACATAGCTGAAACTATCCCTAACCCTGACAGCACCAAATTCATCACTTTGGCAGGTTTTATCCAAAGCCATTGCAGTGTTCTCCCAATCATCAAAGTCTCTAGGGTGTTCAAACCGAAGTGAGACCAACATCGGGGGGATTACCTCTCGTTGGATGAAGGATATCTCATTGAATTCATTCATCACCTGCCCCCCCTTATCGGCAGCATGTGTGAAGACCGTGAACCAACGACAGCCCCCCGCAGTGTAGGGGAGTACCCTTGATTCGAATGGCCGAGTGCTCAACTCGAGTAGCGCCCCTTCCTCCGCGAAGGCCATCGTTGCATGGTCCATAAGACCCCCGCGGGTGCCGACATACCACTCGGCAGACCCACCCATATGGGCCAACACATCATTACTCCAAGAGAGTCCATTTGACAAATGGATGGCGAGTAAACCACAAATCGTCAAGGCGGAGGATGAGGAGGTGCCAGAGGCAGCCGGTATCGAAGAGTGAATGAAGAGGTCGAAGCCAAACCTCAGGTCGAAGGATTTCAGCACACGGGCCACCGCCCCTCTGATGTAATTCGACCAATGTCTGTCAGGTGTTCCTCTCTCATCCAGCGCCTGCAACCACTCTCCTTCAATCACTTCATCTGCAATCATGAATTCACAAGTATCACATCCAGCCATTGACGATGCGATTCTCACCCTCCCATCATCCCGCGGCGATATCAGGGCCAGCATTCGTATCTGAGATGAAGCGAAGGTAATCATCGTGGCACTAAGATACGGCACATAGTCAGAGTGTTCACCGAGCACACATATTCTCGCCGGCACATCGACTACCCACAGCAAAGACCTACCGAACTCTGCCTCAAAACCATCGAGAGCCTCCAACCGTTCCTCAAACCCCTCCCCCATCCACAGATGGCGTAGGGCTGGAGACCATCGCGGTCGGGCTGCCATGATTAGGCCGAAGGGGAACTGCCTCATCAGATTCGCGGACACATCGGTATAACAACTAGAGAATGCTGAGTTTTTTTCAAAATATTTCGGAAGCCCTCTTTCCTTTCTTGTAGCGTGGATCCATCGGTTCACTGAGTGGTTGGAATCGAAGGTCACAGGAGAGCCGATAGCGCTCAGTCTTGTTCGGAGTGGATGCGTGTAGCGTACTCATGCCAAACATGACGATGTCACCGCGGAGAAAGTCAGTAGTCTCCCAGCGCCCTCCGTATTTTTCTAATATCTCAATAGGCGCGTTGGAGTACCAACCACTGTCATTTGCGCCGTATGTCTGGATGAGTTCAGTGAAGTGGTTGGAGCCATTGCAGACCACAAGCCCCCCTTGTTCGGCATCAATATCGTCGAGAGGTATCCAACAAGATATGATTCTAGTGTCACCTCTACCCATGTATACGGAGTCAAAGTGAAGGCCAGTGAATCCGGCAGACGGAACCGCCCTGACCCACTTGTAGTCGAAGGTGACACACTCCTCACCAAAGAAGTGGTTGAAGAATTCGAACAGGCTGCGGCAATTGAACAACTCTCTACAATTTGTCGTATCTTCCAACATCTCCTTCTGAAAGAGAACCGATTCGCTTTGATTTCCAGTATCGTACACCGCCCGCCCGTGAAAATCCTCTCCTTCCTTGCTGAGAGCCGACTCGCTGGAGGACCCGATTTTCAATTCCATCTTTTCAGTACCATTGCGCAAGCAATTCAGATTCTCCAACTCGGTTGCGAGTTCCGTGGTTGCACCACCCACCAAATCTCTGTCAAGGAAACCCCGAAAGAACAGGTATCCATTCTTAGAAAAATATTCTCTCAATGCATCGACATCTCCCAAAAGGTGGTTTTGTTCAACCATGGGGAATACATTCACTCCCCAGAGCATGTCATCCTCAGCCACACGAACGACAGTCCCGTGTTCGTGAATCATACCCTCCACTCCGATGTTTTCTGACACTATGCCCCTTAATCCGCCCGCGGCGCACACCCCACTCCCTCGAGCCCGGTTTGAGCCTATCGACCCCCATCCCCCTCCATCACCTTCGGCGACGGCTTCATGACAGGGCGGCACCCCGTGGCGGTTCGCGGTGAGGGCATGGTAGACGGCGGCGAACTCCAGCAGGTGGCGCAACTCGTCGAATTGAACCGCTTGAAGTTGGAGCGGCTCGGCGAACAGATTCAGCGATTGAACGCTGCCATGGACGAGCACCGAGAGGTACTCGTCGGCCTGAAGGCACTCTCAGAGGAAGGCGGCGCCAAGACGATGGTTCCAGTCGGCGCAGGAGTCCAGTTGGTCGTTGACAGGCCGGAGGATGGCGGAGTCGTGATGGACATCGGCTCCGGGATCCAAGCAGAGCGCCCGATAACAGAAGCAATCACGATGCTCGAAAAGAGGATAACTGACATCGTACAACTCGTCGCCACACTTCAAGCTGAGTTTGACGAGACCGAAGGTCAAGTGGCAGAACTGGCACAAACCTTCAACCAAGGTGTCGCACAACTTCAGGAAGTAGCCAAGCAGGATGAATCCGATGAAGAGGTGGAGGAGGAGCCAGGTCCCCCCAAAAAGAAGAGACGCCGTTCAATCGGCGGTGAGTTAACACTCGATGACTGAGGTTTCAACATGGGATTCTTCGATAGGTTCCGAAAGCGCGTCACCGAGGTGGCCGAGGGGGCCGACCTTGAGGAGTTGACCGCGGAGGAGGACACCGATGAGGCAGCAAAGGCGTTGGCCGAGAAGGAGCGAATCGAAGCTGAGCGGGCAGAGGCCGAAGCGGATGCCGCAGATGCAACACAGGATGAAGCAGATTCCGAGGCAACCGAACCCTCTGATGAGGATTGGGAAGAACTAACCGAACTCGACTCAATCGAAGAGACCACTGAAGCCGAAGAGGAGTGGGAAGACTGGGATGATGAACCCGTCGTGGCCCCCATCGACCCCTCACTCGCGAAGAAGGAGCGCAAGCGGCTTGAGAGGGAGCGTCGCGATGCCGAGAAGGAGAGAAAGCGGCTGAAGAAGGCTGGCTTTGACGTCGACCAGGAAGTTCGCCCTGACGGCTCAAAGGTGGATCTCCACATCATGCGTTCGACCACAGGCAGAAAACTCGTCGAGGTGAAGAGCGCACCACGCGGCTCAACTGGCTCCTCCAAAGTCGAAACCGAGACCGGGAAGAGCCTAGAAATTGATCTTGGAGGAGGGGTTGTACAGAAGGGTGGACGAGTCATCAAAGAGGGGGCTGCTTTGGACACTCTACTCGAGGAACTGGAACTTGTGATGCTTGAGTCAGATATGGGCCGAGCGAGCATTGACGAGGTGATAACTGCACTTCGAAGCGAATTAGTCGGTAGTAGACTTCGCCGGGGCGCGGATATTTCAAAAGTCGTGGAAGCATCTCTGAAGAGGGCGATTCGGACACTTCTGAACGTTGGCTACTGGGACTTCGACGCCACGGTCGAGGGCTTGATAGAAGCGGGTGACTTACCCGTCGTCATCATGATGGTAGGAGTCAATGGAACTGGAAAGACGACGACCACCGCGAAGATCGCCCACCGATTGAAGAAGAAGGGACGCCGAGTTGTGCTTGCCGCATCTGACACCTTCCGCGCCGGAGCAATCGACCAGTTGGAGACTCACGCCGAGCGGCTTGATATTCGTTGCATCAGTAGTCAGCGGGGGGGCGATTCTGCAGCGATTGCTAGAGATGCCATCGAGCACGCGAAGGCACGCCGAATGGATGTTGTAATTATCGACACTGCTGGTAGAATGCAGAATAAGGCGAACTTGATGGAAGAGTTGAGGAAGGTGCACAGGGTTTGCAACCCCGCTCTTGTGTTGTTCGTAGGAGACGCTCTAGCCGGCAACGACGCCGTCGAGCAGGCTGTCGAGTTCCAGCGAATTCTGAAGTTCGATGGAGCAGTTCTCGCAAAACTCGATGTCGGCGATTGCAAGGGGGGAGCCGCACTTTCAATCGCCCACTCAACAGGTCGCCCAATCGTGCTCGCCGGCATAGGCCAAGGCTATGATGACCTCAAACAATTCGACCCCGATTGGCTCATAGAGGAAGTGTTTTCTTAAACTACACCGTTCGTTGGTGGATTAATCATTAGAAATGTGGAGCGAACTATGATGGCTGCAAGTAAAATTCTCCAATCACTCCTCATGGCTGCCGTGATATTGGTATCCACTCATAGTGCGTCAATTCAATACCCAGATAACAATTCAAAATTATCAACTACGAAATCCACAGAGCTTTATTCATTTGATTGGATGCTAAATGGTTCCTTTCTAGACACCGATAGTTTACGACACAACTCATCGTTGTCAGATTATTTCATACCCGATGGGGTGATAATTCCTAAATTAAGATTCACCTCCCCCTCTGTTTGGGAATTTGAAGAGAACTTCACCAATGGTATGCAATACCCTTGGAATTGTGGTGGGGGTGGAGTCCAAGTTCAGAATGGTTATGCTACTATCACTAGAACAAGTAGTGGGAACTCATACTGTTTCCATCATACTACTGCTTCTTGGTATGATGGGAGTTGGTCTACTTTAGCACAAAATATCTCAATGGGGCAAGTTTCCAATAATTCCTACAGAGGGGTCAAAGTTGGGGGGGTGACTAACGAAGAAACAAATTGGTTTGTTCTAACAGCATCTACAGGAAATTCAATACTTCCTTTCGGTGAGAAAGATGGCTTTGGTATTGATTGCGGGATACAAACCACACCTTTACCACCAACAATTACCGGTTCCCAAAATTGGGTTGAATGGCGAATCCTAATAGATCATATTAACCGAGAGTATATGCTATATCAAGGCGCCTTCCTAAGGTGCAAGTTACCCTTTTTTTCTGAAAAGAATCCTTCAAATGATTATATTTCGATGAATGTTTGGTCAAATGGGTCTCACACATCCGCAAGTTACGATGATATGCGGGCTTCAGGGGGCCGCTTTGCACCATTCAGTAATGGAACTTGGATTAGCCCTCCATTGGAAAAACAACTCGATAACAAATGGGGTGAGTTAGAAATTGAGTGGGATTGGTATGGGATTGGTTCTTTTCAAGATGTTAGAGATTCAGTTCGAATATCTATTATCAATGAAACAGATGGTAAACCGATTGTCAAATTCAATCAAATTTCACCATCATTAACGCCGTTAAACCTTTCCCAAATACCAACAACTTCCCGCATATCACTCCGTATAGACTGGTTACCAAATATCACTGGTGACTTAATCGCCCTATCTTCAATATCTTATACTGAAGGTGATCT
>Ga0310122_10003177_pt1 | contig 10418 bp, 5 predicted proteins | sample CB6_Bottom_1051__FD_203503 | JGI IMG/M metagenome (GOLD analysis project Ga0310122, IMG submission 203503) | Marine microbial communities from Western Arctic Ocean, Canada - CB6_Bottom_1051 | ecosystem: Environmental > Aquatic > Marine > Oceanic | place: Canada: Western Arctic Ocean | collected...
TCTTTGGTACGCGTGGAGCAGTAATAATTTTTGGGATAACTATATTCCATCTCTTCTCAGCGGTAGAGGCGGACTAATGGGAACGTTAGGGGATATGGACTCCGGAATCATGTACACCGAAGAAGTCTGCGCTACCTTATCGAGAAATCCACACGGACACCCCATCACATATGATTCTATAAAAACTGTGGTCGACAAGTCTTTTGAAGAAGATTCTTTATTAGATTTTACTGAATACAAAACGATTGTCGATAATATGACGGAATCGTGTCAAAATAATGGGAAATTATTTAAATCTTTGTTCCGACTTCTTGACAAAAAAAATGTGCAGGATTCTGAGATACCACCTGGGTGGCCATTACTAGAAGATGAACATCCGCTGAGTCCAGCATCTCTCTATATGAGATGCATGGAGGTTCTTAGTAGAAGATTTTTAAATAGGATCGGAGATTCATGCGGGAGATCAGACGATAATGGCGCAAGTGGGGAAGCTAGAGATGGGGACGAGACGCACCTTAAATATCTACAAGTCATGGCATACATTTATGCCACCCAGGATGAAAAGTTTGAACGCCTGGCGGAGTCAGTACTGGACGATTGGCAGAACGGGCACCTAACTGCTGAGTCCATTCCAGAACCATATGAGGACGAGGATGAAGATAGCGCTACATACGGAGATACAATCACCCCAGATACAGTTTTTATAGATCCAGTCACGGGAATTGTAGTGGATAATTCATCTACTACACGAGCGCTGAACAGAATGACAAACTTATATAATAGGGTAGTTAATGGTAATAGCACAATTAGTGAAATGGGCGGGGACATTTCCTGGATTTCCGGGGAAGTCTCCCTTCCGCCCACCGACCTTCCAGCTATATCAAGTTTAGGTGGTACGTCAGGCTGGGATGCCTCTAACACCACTGCCTATGCCTATGACGTCTTGCCCGACGATGCCGCAGCCAGCCTTACCCCGCCCGCCTGGCTGTTCGAGCACTCTTACGACGATTATCGCCAAGCTAGCTATTTATTCACTAAGAACACCGACACCGGCTCTCGTTCGATGCAATATATTAAAACCGTTGTTGCGGAGTGGATAGACGCAGTTTTTGAAGTTATGCGTTCAATAGTTGAGGCTATTGAAGAATTAGAAATAGACGAGACGCGGGGAGTGTTTCCTTATTTAGATAAATGCAAATCTCCTTATGCAAAAGGCAACAATCTCAGCTGGGGCGAATCCATATATAGTGGATATGGATTTAAATACTGGGTGCCAACAATTGAAAAACTTATTGAATTTTTTTGCAGGTCTGGGGACTATACTACCCTCTATGGCGGCTTCGACCTCCATATGCTTTTCAGACAAACTTCTAGAATAATGATTAGTATCATTAAAAATATGATCGGTGGCGAGGGAGAGGATGCAGATTTTTACCTCAAGTATGTTGTAGCAGACGCGAACTTCGACACCGATGCGTCCTCATCGACCGGCCTATCTCGACGAGGTGGCCCCTACGACGAACTTTGGTATTGTCTTTATGTCTTCCAGAAAGACGGCATCGCCTTAAATGCGGAGAATGGATGGGGAGAAAGCGCTTCGGAAGATGCTGTAAATGACATATTGGCGCTTTCAGTGAGTGATATATTAGAAACCGGTGGCTCGGGCGCTGGGGGTCTTGGGATAGCATTAAACCCAGGAAGAGAAGACATTGTAGGAACTCTTTATGATATTTTACAGGATGAAATGGCGCTCGGGGTGGGATTTGATATTATTGAAAAATATGGTGATAAGATAGAGGCCTATAGTGATGCTGCACTATCTTCTCTCGGAGGAGGCGATGAAGAAACCCCAATGTCTATATTTGTCACCGCATTAATGGAAGCCGGAACTGGCGGTCAAGACATTCTTCAAAATATTACTCCAGCCCAGCTTGCTCTTAAGACGGTCTCTGTTGAGCGGCAGCAGGGAAATTCTGAAGAGGGTTATGTTCCTATGATGTCGGTGATTACAGATAATGAAATAAAAGCGTTGAAGACACTATTGGAAAGTACATCTCTTGTTGGTTCCGAAGGAGAGAATATACGGGTGTTTAGTATTGGGCTGCCAGCTGGTTTCTTGGAGGATATGAGCATACCTTTAGTTGGTGGTTCTCGTTACGCTTTTGCGGTAACTGCAAATTTAGTGGATATAGAATATGGAGATATTGTATTTAGGCCAAAATATTTTAATTTTGATAAAGATCTTTATATCCTTCCAGAAGACTTTGAAAATCCCGATCGAGGCGATGTGCCCTATGCTGGTTTTGATGATTTATTTTCAGCCATGCAATTTAGTAGAATAGCTTTTAATGTAGATTCAGGAGATTCTCCCGGCGCAGAGATGTCAGTAGAAGAAACTAATGAAAAAGAGTACCCGGAGTTCACCGTAAACAACCCCGGCCTCGATCCCTTCGGCACAACATGCCAATATAATATATTGATAAGCTATCTCTTAGAGCAGTACTATAGGTTGATGGTTGGATTAGAAATAAATGAGGACACTTTCACCAGCACAGGAGATAAATTAGGATTACAGATTAATGATTATGCCGCAGATCTCAGCGGTGCATTATCAGATTTATATTCTACTCTAGATTCTGATGCTGGAGATCTTTCTGCCTTATTCGACGTAACTGAAAACATGTCATCAAGCTATCAAGACTTAGTAGCTAATTTTTCTACAGAAATAGAGGTTGGCGAATTTTCAGAATTAGATGCTGAGATGTTAGGTCAGTTTAGAAACACACTTTCTTCTAGGCTGTTCAGCGCAGAAGCCATGCGTGATAGAATTTTAGCAGCAAAAATATTTGATCGAGTTTTATTTGTGATGATAGATCCGGATGAATTTTATATAGAAACAGTGTCTTCGGTAAGTTCTGAGAGTTTACCGTATACTGATGCAGGAATTTTACAGCAATATATAGATAAAGGAGTGGTTGAGCCTGTCTACACTGGTGCCGGAACAAACTATAAGCTAGCTCCACGCCAGTCAAGCGAAGGTCAAATGTCATTTAATAAGATATTTTTTAGTATAAGCGGTGCGAGTGAAGAAGAGCTAGGTGAAATTCAAGGTTTCTGGACGGATTCATTATGACAACTTCTTATCCAACTGTCGCAAGTTTTATATTTGATGTTCCGGAACCAGATGGACTGGAAGCAAGCTTTCAATACAATTATTTTATGACTAATGAGCGGGTTGAGGAGGGTGTTGGAACCAGTCCACAATATCAAATGCGATTTAAGCTTCATGCGCTTAAATACCCCAGATTAGTAACACTATCATTTGAGGCGTTAGGAGATTCTATGACTCTTGGAAGTGACGTTTCTTCCTTGCAGCTGTCTAGCGAACAAAAGAAAAGAATTTTAGAGAATCCCGAGTATGTTAAGAAAGTTAATTCGGAATTGGAATATTTGGGAAGAAATTTTGGTACTGTGCTGCTTCAAGACGCCGCAGCAACAGAATCTTTACAGTCTGCTATTGAGGCATCATTATTGCTTAAGAAAGTTAATACTAGTGCAATGTCACCATTAGAGACAGTATTAAAATACAGTTCCATTACTTCGGACAAGGTAGACGGACAAGCAATATTGGATAGCACATCAACCGATGGAAATAATACCTACACTTATATAAATCCAGCCACTGGCGTGCCATTTGAAACTTTGCAGGCTGGAGATGTGAGTAAACTTTCTATGGCATGTACGCTTAACAAGAAAATTATTCATGATGTTCTTAAAAATGCAGAAGCAGCAGCATTAAGTCCGCTCTACGAACAAATCTCAGGATTGGTCAAACAAGCGCAAACCCTTCAGGAAACTGGGATAGCTTCATATAATGAAGCCATTTTAACTATAGACGATTATGAACCAGTATTTAATCCAGTGGCATCTGAACCAGTGAGTACAGATTCTATTATGGTTACTGGAAATCAATCAATCGGTTATTTAATTAACAAATGGTTGGTTCATGCTGATGGCACATTAGAAAAAAAGAAAAATATTGTAATTGCCAATCCTGATAAAACTGATTATGACGATACTAGTGTAGCTTATGGTAAAAAATATCGCTATGCAATATCTGCCGTTTATATAGTTCGGCTTCAGAGTGTGAAAGATGGCACCATGATGCAAAACGATATATTAATATCTTCGCGCATGTCCCCCTATATAGAAGTTAAATGCGTAGAGGCTGAACCACCAATTACTCCCTTGAATTTAAGATTTTGGCTCACGCAGAGCAGATTGCTTACGATAGAGTGGGATTTTCCAATGTCAACGCAAGAGGATGTGAAAAGGTTTCAAATTTTTCGCAGAAATTCTTTGGAGGAACCATTCACATTAATCAAAGAATTAGATTTTGATGACAGCGAAGAACTTACGCCAAGGTCTGAATTGATGCCAGACTATTCTACTAAAAAATATCAACACCCACAGATGCTTTGGATAGATAGTGAATTTACTTTAGATTCAAAATTTATTTATGCAATATGCTCAGTAGATGCCCATGATTTAAGCTCTCCATATTCTGAACAATTTGAGGTGTCGTGGGACCGATCTCAAGGCAAAATTATAAGCAATTTTTTATGTTATGCTGGATCACCAAAACCATACCCTAATTTTAATTTAAAGACCAATCTTACTACGGACGCTATTAGGGATAGCATGCACAGTTCTCTTACAGTATACTTTGATCCAGAATATTTAATAATAGAGGATAGCGATAGAAAGGATTTAGATCACTTGGTGTGGGATAAGGACAGTCCAACATATAAATTACAGCTCATTAATGTTGATTGGCAGGTGAGCAATACTTATGCAATAACAATATGGGATAAAAGATGATCATATTGTTGCGCAATTTACATAAAAAAAAGCAATGCGCTATAGTTACTAACAGAGTGAGGAGATTATGGGATTTTTAGATCATTCTACTAACAACGTTATAGTTGATGCCGTTTTAACGGATAGAGGTAGACAATTGTTGGCCAGAAATGATGGCTCGTTTCAAATTACCAGATTTGCATTCGGCGATGATGAGGTAAATTATGGTATTATTAGAAAGTTTGGACGAACTGTTGGAAAGGAAAAGATAGAGAAAAATACACCGGTGTTTGAGGCTCAGACAAATGCAGATCTGGGTTTAAAATTTCGGCTTATGAGCGTTGCTAATCCTTTCCTTACGTCTCTACCAACGCTTGGATGGACTAGCACAGTTACAGACACCACTTTAGTACGGACTTCTGGCGGAACGGGTTCTACTTCGGACTCAGTTACAGTAACCCAGAGTTCAAACTTAGCCACTGCTATAGATATTGATCTTCGAGATTCTAGTTTTTTGGTTGAATATGATAGTAGATTTTTAAGCGTCTCATCGTATTCAAGCTCGAATAATGTATCTACTGCAACGACTGGACAAAATTTTATTTCAATGGTACGGGTCCGCCAGACTTCAACAGCAGACGATGGAAGCCAGGGCTCCATTGCAACTTTTAAAGTGGCGCCTGTATCTTTCAGTGACGATTATTATAATTACTATGCTACGTCTCCAACATCGGGGGTAATTGTTACATTTGTTACGATTACAGGCGTAGCTAGCGGTGCTTCGCTCACCCAACAATACAATATTAACAAGAGCTAATTAGATAGTAGAAGTTGATTTAGGATTACCATGGCTACTTTTAAAACCATTACTGCTGATGATATACAGACAACTACCAGTACGTTAAATCAGCTTGTAGACGTCATTCAAGAGGATGTTTCTGGATCATCCACACGCAAGAAATATCAAGTTTTCGTAACTGGAGGAATTGGCCCTGGCGTCACATCTTCTCTTTTCCAGACTGTGTATGATCAAGATTTCACCTTACAGACTTCTAATGCTGTTATGGATATGACAATGGGCCTGTGGTATTCTGGAAGTACAGTAAATAACACAAGCACTGGAGAAGACTCTAACGGGAAGCAGCTTTTTCCATCTTCTTCGCTAATGATGCGAGAAAAAATAGACAATTATAAGCAGTTTGCTCAGCTGCTTTTGGGAGACTCTACTGCATCATTTTATGCTCCTGGCGTCGGTTATTACGACGGCGTTGCTTCATATACCGGTCAACAAACTGGATCTATCGGCGATCGCATTGAAGAGGGTGTATTTATAAACTTTAAGAGGCTGTTTGCAAGGGACGAAGTCCGCAAAGAGACCATGGCGTTGAGATTATATTCAACGGCCTCATTAGTGAGATACGAATCAGCAGGTAAAACATATGGTCCTTTTACCAATGTTAATGTTACCACCATTTCAGGTTCGAATATTTATGCTGATGTTGGGGCTTCTACCACTCAATTAAAATATTTTGGTGGTGATGTCGGATATCTTAAAAATACGTCAAATACCAATGAGTATATTGGATTATTCTGGTACGATCACGGTATTGGAATTCTGGACATGGGTAAGGTTTTTGATACCACTCAAGTCATGACAGGCACAATTGATGCTATGTCTACCGCCGGTTATAATGTATACGCCGCATCGTCGACTGGGACAGCCACTGCCTTTCCAACTGCAGAAGGACAAGATGGCCAAGGCGGAGGATACCACGTCGCCGGAAAGCAGATTATTAGTGGTGCATTAATTCCAAATTTTGTTACTTCTGCATCTATTGATAATATTATTGACCACCTCGGCTCTACTAGATTCCAATCCGGATCTCAGACGGCAACTACTTTCCAAAATGTGACAAATATTAACTCAACACTAATATTCTGTCGCGCCACCGCTGATGAATTCAATTATTCTTCTAACCCCACTTACCGAGACAGCACCGGAAAGATTATGGTCATTGATCCAGGGGATGATACAGGACAAAGAAGCTTTACTTTTGTTACTACTGTAGGACTGTATAATTCTAATAATGAATTGTTGGCAGTTGCAAAACTCTCTAGACCAATAGAGAAAAATGATGAAAAGGATCTCACCGTAAGAGTGAGATTGGACTTCTGAGCAAAGCGCGATGTTAAATGGCTATTATACCCCTCTCCAGAGATTATTTTGATAACGCTACTCTAGAACTGCATCCTAAGCGTAAATTTTCCTCATCATCGCTTCCAGCTGGTACCGGTTCTATATCGGGATCGGTTTATGTATTTGCAGAAAATTCTAAATTCAATAAAGAGACTTTAGAGTTAGCTAGCTTCGATGAATCGGCAGTCAATGCTGCCTCGCTTGATGATTATAGGCAGTCGGTGTTTGCAAGCTCTTCAGTTACCACCGATATGTATACGGCTATGGGCGAGTATCTTACTAAGGTGACGGATACGGCTCCTTCTAGGATGCTGCAGAAGCAAGTAGAAATTTTACGTTTTGAGCCCACCAACACTTTTACTTCCGACACAATGAGGAAATTGTTGGTAATTGATACTCTTTTTGATTTTTATCGCGGGTGGTATCCAAATATTAACTTTGGGTATACCAACTATCACTGTTTGAATTTTTTTACCGGTGCGCAAGTTCCTTCATCTTCATGCTTGGTTTATCCTTCACCAGAGCTGGGATCAGCAACCAACCAATATAATCCAACTACTGGATTTACTTTTGCGTTCTATGTTAATCCAAGGCGAACGACCAGGAATGTTGGAGATGATTATAGGCCTGGTAGCATTTTGCACATGTCTTCCTGCTATGCATTTTCATTAATAACGGGTTCGAATATAGGAGATAATGGTCTACCAGACGAATTTAGAATAATGCTGCAGTTGAGCCATAGCGCTGATATTTCCCCATCGCAAGTTAATATTACCGCCGTAGACGCAGGTACAAATACCTTTCCGCAAGATTTAATCTATATAACTTCAGATGGATTACTAAAGCTTAATAATTGGCATCACGTAGCAGCGGCTTGGACTCCTTCGCATAATGATCACACTGGTTCATTTTATGTTGATACAGTAAAAAGAAATAGTTTCATAATTCCTTCTGAATCAATTAACACGACAGATCAATCATTTAATCCGCTTATAATTGGAAATTTCTTTGATTCGGCCGACAGCGGCAACAATACGATGTCTAATTTCTTTAATGTTGGGGCTTCACAGACTGAAGGGGTGCAAAAACACAGCGAATTTAATCTTAATCCTTCAAGAGGAGTATTATCTCACCCACTAAATGGAGAGATACATGACATAAGAATTTACAACGCGTATCAATCTGAGGCAACATTATATTCGGCTTCCATAACTGGACCTCCCGACATGGCAGAACTTATGTTTTATCTTCCGCCATATTTTACCAAGGGGAGCCCCCGCCGGGATGTATTAATAACGCCGTTCCAAACTACTAATCGCTCTACGGAGCTACCATTCAATGCAGTCTTATCCTTTGGCGTAGACGGTAGAAATATTAATTTAGAAAATTTCTGTAGAGAGTGGGTGACTGGTAATAACCCTCGGTGTTTTTTCCTAACTGCATCAACTATCGATGAGAGCACTGGAGAATATACTGCAAATCAATTTTTGTGGGAATCATCATCTTTTGCTCCATTAGTGAGGGCAAGAAATCTTTTAATGTGGCCAAACGATAATGGCAAGTTCATGCCAAACTGGGAACTAGTTAGATCCGGGTCTATGGATATTTTGCCGATACCGCCCCCAAAATTTGCTCCAAAGTCAGGGTCAGACGTAGACAGGTTCGTTAACGACCAAGGAAACATGGAATTATCTCTTATCAGCTTGAGAGATTTGGTTCCTGAAAACACTGAATTTGCAGGTCTTTCATCAGATACATCAACCACGAGCCTTTTCCAGGAGATTTTAGGTTCATCACCAGAGAGTCCAACCACTGCCACTGGTGCAGCGCTGACAATTTATGCGCGCACATTAGACAATACCTCTAACGAGGTTGTCTTCTTTGATTCATCTAATTTATTCTATGGAATGAAAATTCTTCCTGGTTCAGTTAAGATGATAGATTCTGCTATAACTGGCTCTGGTGGAGAATTAAGCATGATCATACGGGACGATGGCCGCGGTAATTTATATAGGGCTGATTCTGCAAATAATAATGCAACCTGGAATAGCGTTGGCAATATTCTTTATGAAGAGGGAATAATGCTTATCAAGAGCCCTAATATTCCATATTTTGGAAAGGAACAATATGAGATTAGTTTTGAAGGCGTGCAAAACCTTCACACGCTAGAGATAAACATCCCAGCGTCTAAAGGTAAGGTAAATTCATCTTCTAATATTAGCTTTAGCGATGGCATGATACCAGACTCCTATGCTTCTACGACTGATACGGACTTTGTAAGCATATCTGGGGTGCTGTTACACGATGACAACTTGAATGTTATTGCTAGGACTACATTATCACAACCTATTGTAAAAAAGCAAGGTGATAAATACCTTTTTCGTATAAAGATTGATTTTTGATCACACATGATTTTAGGCTTAGACATTTCCACTTCCTGCACGGGGTGGTGTATTTTAGATAATGAAGCAAAATTAATAGCTATGGGAAGTATTTCTCTGTCTAAATACAAGAATTTATTTAATAAAGCAAAGCATGTCCATGTGGAGTTGATGGATTTGCTTGTGAGATATGAAATTCATGTAGTTTTTATAGAAGAAAATCTGCAAGCCTTCCGTCCAGGTCTTTCTTCAGCGAAGACAATTTTAACGCTAGCTAGATTTAATGGGATTGTGTCGTATATATGCGATCAAGTTTTTGAAAAAGAGCCGGGTTTTCTAAATGTCAATAGTGCACGTAAAGAATTAGGAATAAAATTAGTTCGAAAGAAAAATGGTGGAAAACCCACCAAGGAGCAGATAATTGAGTGGGTTTCTAATGAACTCAGTGATACAAATCACCATTGGCCTACTAAAATACTAAAGAGCGGACCAAGAAAGGGTGCTGAGATATTAGAGCCTGCATGCTACGACATGGCTGATGCCTACGTTATAGCTAGGGCAGGTCTTGAACATATTGCCTAACTAATATAGTTTTATTATATGGAAGCTGCACTACAAGCTCGAATTGCATTTTTAAGTTCGACATTTGGGCCTGGAATTGTAAATAAGCGCTCCATATCAGTTAATTGTCCAGAGTGCGGAAAAGACAAACCCCACAAGAAAAAACTAGTAATTAAACTAGATGATGGAATGCATCACTGCTGGGTCTGCGGCTTAAAGGGGCGAACTCTTAAATATACGGTAAGGAAATATGCCTCGCATCAATACGAAAATTATTTAAGGCTTTTTGAATCTGCCGAATATAAAACTGAAGGGCTTACAGAATCAGATATAGTGATAGATGTAAAAATACCCAAGGGGTTTATTTTATTGGCACAAAATTTAAATTCTCGAGACCCTGATGTGAGGGCTACATTAGA
>Ga0310122_10003182_pt1 | contig 10410 bp, 11 predicted proteins | sample CB6_Bottom_1051__FD_203503 | JGI IMG/M metagenome (GOLD analysis project Ga0310122, IMG submission 203503) | Marine microbial communities from Western Arctic Ocean, Canada - CB6_Bottom_1051 | ecosystem: Environmental > Aquatic > Marine > Oceanic | place: Canada: Western Arctic Ocean | collected...
AGGTATGAGGCTGCAGTTTCGTGCAGTCTAACTCTCTGCTGCCTTACCCCTGCGCCACCGCCCAATTGCAACGCTCGCTAGAGCTGATCTGCCTGGAACGAGGCCGCGCAGCGGTTTGAGCTGGTAGGGATTGTGGAATAAGGCGGGGCTAGGCCGGTGGTGGGTACGTCTAACGATTTCCCGCCCTAAGAACCACTAACAAAACTGCCCGGCGCAGGTTGTAAACACCCCAGCCCCACTCCCCTGGATTCCCGTTTCCACGGGAATCCAGTCCTTTTTGTGTCATACCTGCGAAAGCAGGTATCCAGGCCTACGGGACAAGACGAAGTTTCGTTAGGCGCCCTAAGCCAGGGCCAACCAGACACTTGTGAACAGGCCGATGAGACTCCACCAAATGATAAGCTCCTGCATTTCCCTGGCCCGGTATGAATCTGTCATGACAAAGACGCCTCCTGCCCTCTGCAAGCGCTATAGCGGGCAGGCTGGGCGTATGTCAAGGGAAAACCGTAGGCGTTCACTACTGCGACACTGAGCAGGTGTTGGATTATTTTACTTCGTCCTGCTGTTTGCGCTTACGTTTGTGTGGATGGTGAAGGGTGGTCGCGGGTGGTCGCGGGCTTGATCCAGTAGCGAGCAACAGCATATAAACGGAAAGCAGGCTGTGTCTGAAGGGGCAAGCCGGGCTAAGGGGTTAGTGTGTCCGACCTGCTGTAGTGGCAGGTCACCAGCGTACCGGACCAAACGGTATCACCGGTGTACCGGTAAGAGGAAAAGCTATGGCTGCATCGCTGAAAAATCAAGTCTCGGTGATAGGGGTAGGCTGCATCAAGTTTGGCGACAATTTTGATCAGGGCTATGAGGAAATGGCGGTTGATGCCGCGTTTGCCGCGTTCCATGATGCCCGTATTGCGCCTGAAGAAATTGACGCTGCTTGGTTGGGTACGTATTCGCCTGCGCAAGGCCATGGCAAAGCGGCCGTCTCGTTGGGTGACGCGCTGCGTTTGTATAATAAGCCGATCTCTCGGGTAGAAAACTTTTGCGCAACAGGCACAGATGCGTTTCGGCACGCCGTGCTCGCAGTGGCGTCCGGCATGTATGATACCGCGCTCGTCTTAGGCGTTGAGAAGTATAAGGATCGTCCTGGCCGTGGTTTGGCCCGTGAGGGCATTCATCCCTACTACCATGACGGCTCAACCGCTCCTGGGCTGTTTGCTCTGGCTGCCATGCGGTATATGCACACGTTCGGATTGAGCCGCGAAACCTTAGCCAAAGTAGCGGTCAAGAATCATTATAACGGCTCGCTGAATCCGAAGGCCCACTTGCAGAAAAAGGTGACTGCGGAAACCGTACTCAGCGCGCCTATTGTGGCGTATCCCTTCGGCTTATACGACTGCTGCCCAACCACAGATGGAGCAGCGGCAGCCGTGGTGTGTCGAGCCGATTTAGCTCGGAAATACCGGCCTGACCATATTCCGGTCAAAGGCGTCGGGCTTGCGGTGACGAGTGGCCGGCCGTTTATGGACCCGAATTATGATTATCTTGGATTTCGGGCAACCCAACACGCGGCAGCCCAGGCCTATGCCATGGCTGGGATCACCGATCCGCTCAAGGAAATCGATGTGGCTGAGGTGCATGATTGCTTTACCTGGACCGAAATAACCAACTACGAAGACCTGGGTTTCATTCAGAAAGGCGAGGGCGCTAAGCTGATTGAGGAAGGCCGGACCGCGTTGGACGGAGATATTCCGGTTAATCCGAGTGGTGGCCTCAAGTCGTTTGGCCACCCGATTGGAGCCAGCGGAGTGCGCATGGTGTATGAAATTGTCACCCAACTGCGGGGTCAGGCTGGGCCGCGTCAGGTGAAAGATCCAAAGCTGGGTTTGGTGCACAATGTCGGCGGTCCTGGGGCGGTGTCGTGTGTGGCCATTCTCGGACAGCCGTGAAGAATACTGAGACAGGCATGAGGGCTGGAATGAGGACATCGTATGTCGAACACGCTGGTAGATGAAATCTGTGATCGTGCACTCCGGATTGCCCCCGAGGTGCCCTGGTTTGTTGAACGCCTGACTCACGGACGCGGCCAGGCGTTTATCTTGCAGCATATCTTGCGCAACCGCTTGTTTAGCTCCGTGATTCGGCCGGCATGGATGAGCCGCTGTCCTGACCTGGCGATCGTGCGCAAGACGATTGGGCAAATGCGTGAGGAACTCGTCTTTGACGACGAAATCTCGCAGCCGCATACGACTTTGCTCTGGGAAATGGGCCGCAACGTGGGACTGACGAATGAACGCATGGATGCCACCCGTGCCGTGCCGTTGGTCGATGTGGCGCTCAATGTGTGGGAAAATATTGCGCGGACCAAACATTGGGTTGCCGGCTGGCTGGCGACTTCGGTTGATGAGTTTATGCTCACGGCCATGCCGGGCAAACATAATTTCTTAGCTGAGGCGTGGCGGGAGACGTACAACCTGAATGACGAGCAAGTCTTTTTCTTTACCTACCATACCAAGGCGGATGACGATCACGCCGGCCGCAAAGTCTGGGAGCCGATCTCCCAGCATGTCATGACGGACGCTACGCGCACTGAAGTGCTGGAAGGTATGGAACTCGCACTGACGGCGGTAAAGCTGTTCTATCAAGGCATCTGTGAGCTGGGTGACAAGATAGACGCGAACGGCGCTCGAACGTAGGGGTGGGGTAACCCCGCCCCTACCAAAGGAAGCATGCATGCCTGTCAACGAAAACCTCAGACGCCTGGTTGATCTTGCCGCCCCCTATTGGGCTGGAGAAGAAGAGGTCGTCTGGACGTATTTCCAAAGCCCGCAACGCACGACTGAGAGCGATCTGCTGTGGTTGAAGCGGCAGTGTTTCAAAGAAATCTGGGGCTCTGGGGTTGGCGATAAAAAAAAGGGCCTCTTTCAGGGACCCGTGGCATACCTGAGTGACGTCTTCGACAAGATCGATCGCGAAATTGACCGCCATGCTGTTTTAAATGTGATCGATGACCTGAGGACCGAATTCTTTCACTATTGTTTGTTTGCCGATATTTACGATGCGCTGAGTGTAACAAAGATCGACCCCCAGCAACTCACCGGCTGGGAGGCTGATCATGAGCTGGCGCGCAGCCGGTATGAATACCGCGAGAAGCGTGGCCAGCTGGGTTATTTTGCCGTCCGGTTTACCGAGGGCGGCTACTGCAGCATGTATTCGGCCGGCATGCGGTTGGTCGGCACGGGCGAGATCAACGACCGGATCGCTCAGGCGTGCGAGCACGTGTACACCGACGAGATCGGGCATATGCGCTCAGGCTTTGTCGGGCTATCACACCAGGACCTATCCCCGACCGAGTGGGACGAAGTCGCAGCCATGACGCACACGATACTCTTGCAGCGGCTGCACATGCGTAATGAACAGTTCAGCTATCCTCTTACCCAGAAGCGGATTCAGGCCATCGATGCGGGCCAAATTGAGCCCATGACGTTTGATTATACGGGGCTGGAGTGAAAGAACCCGCCCGCGTCTGGATCTGGGCAATCTTTGTCGTCTTACTCTTCCTGTGCGTGCCGTATGGCTTTGTCGGGACGTATGAGCCGCTGCTCTTCGGCATTCCGCTCTGGTTTTTGCTTACCCTCAGCGCTTCGTTGGTGCTGAGCGGCTTCACCATATATGTCGTGCTGCGCCACTGGCGCTTAGCACCCTTCATCCTTGATGAAGACGTCGTCTTTGACGCAGACGTCGTCCTCGACGAAAACGGCGTCCTCGACGAAAACGGCGTCAAAGACGCGGACTAAGGTGTTATGGGCGGCACGGCTGAGCCCGTAGGTCTGGGTTTTAGTGCTCTCGTTCTGCTGTCCGTGTATCTGCTGAGCAATCTCTTGATCGGCTTTTTCGCCTATCGATCAGGCGAGACGTGGACCGCCCGAGACTATTTTCTGGGCGGCAAGACGACGGGCGCAGTCGTGCTCTTTTTCGTCATGTTGGCGACCAAGTTTAGTGGCAATACTTTCTTCGGCCTGCCCGGCCAAGCCTATCGGATCGGCTTGATGTCGGTCATGCTCATCCCCTTCATCCTTGCGATTACCCTGGGTCTCCTGTCCTATGCTCCCCGCCTGTATGTCTTGTCCAAAAAATATGACTATCTTACCCCCGCCGACTTTTTTGCTGACCGTTTCCAAAGCCGCAGCCTGCGGCTGGTAGTGGCCTGTTTTCTGATTCTGACTGTCATCCCCTATCTGATGATCCAGACGACAGGCATGGGCCATGCCTTTGTCGGGTTCACGAATGGCCAATACTCCTTCACAACCGGGGTAGTGTATATCTCGACGGTGATGCTGGGCTATGTATTGCTCAGCGGTTGGCGCGGCGTGGTCTGGGCTGAGGTGCTCCAGGGCAGCTTGTTATTAGGCTCGATCATTGTGGCCGCCGTGGTGCTGGTATCAGCACAAGGCGGAATCGCAAACGTTATCCGCCAGGCGGTCCAGATCGCACCTGAGAAAGTCGTAGTCACAGATTCCTATGCTGTCCTGACGCGGTCGTATTTCCTGTACGCGTTGGTTTTTGGTCTGGGCGGATCGATGTATCCGCAAATTATTCAGAGTGTCTATGCCGCTAAAACCGAACGAGCCCTGCGCCGCAGTGTGGCGATGATGGTGCCTCATTATTTTCTCATTATGTTGTGTGTGGTGTTCATCGGCCTAGTCGGCATCGTCCGACTGCAGGGATTGGAAACAATACAGGCCGATCAGATCTTGGGCCATTTGCTGGGCCAACATATTACCCACCTCTACTGGGTAGTCGTCTTGGTTTTTGTCGGTGCCGCTGCCGCAATCATGTCAACCGCCGCAGGCGTTCTGCTCACGCTGTCCTCCATGCTGACACACGATGTGTATCGTCATTTTTTTCGTCCTCACGCGAGTGAGGATGAAATTGCCAAAGCCGGGAGGATTTTTACTGTTCTTATTTTGCTTGCCGTAATGGCTCTATCGCTCAGGCCTATTACGACCCTGTGGCAGCTGACGATCATTAAGTTCGAATTTCTGATGCAGCTCTATTTACCGTTGATTTTAGGCCTGTACTGGCCGCGTTTCTCGTGTAAAGCGGCATTCGTGGGCATCATGGTTGGAACGCTGGGGGTTGTGAGTATGTTGCTATCCGGCTGGCAACACATCTGGATTTTTGAAGCCGGACTAGTCGGCGTTATCCTGAATGCGTGTGGCTGCATTGGTGTGACCCTGCTAGCCCGGCCAAACGCTGCCGAACAGGAACGGGTATACGAACGCTTTTTTGGCCTTTTTGACCAGGCGCGAAGCCTGAGGAGTATGGAGCAGCGAATTCGGCCTGGAATGTCTTCCTGATGTGAGCCCGGCCAGACGAGGCCGGGTGGATTCCGCAAAATGAGAACAATTGATACACATACATCTGATACACATACATCCCGAGAGAGTCTTGGGGAAGATAAATTGGGGAAATCGCTCTGAGGAGAAAAACAAGACATGTCAGAAGCAGAACAACGCTTTGCCATTATCACTGATCAAGCTTTGGATTCGCTACGCAAGCTCATTAACGTGCCTATTGAGGACACCTTGGAGCCGTGGTGTTATGAGGCTACGCGCGACAATATCCGTCACTATGCGCACGGGATTGGGGATGATAACCCGCTGTGGTGCGATCCGGAGTATGCGGCCCAGGGGCGCTACGGTCAGATCGTTGCTCCGCCGTCGTTTGTCTTTCCGCTCAACCGTATCTTGAGTGGGTATGTTGGCGGTCTGCCCGGCATTCATGCCATGTGGGCAGGCGCAGACCTGACGTGGCATAAGCCCATGTTTCGCAACGATGTCTTTACGACCAAGGCCTATCTCAAAGACCTCGTCGAACACGAGACACGCTTTGCCGGTCGGGCCATCCAGCAGATTTATCACGTTGATTATTACAACCAGAATGGCGAGCTGGTTGTGGCGGGGGACAGCTGGTGTTTTCGGACCGAGCGCGATGCCGCACGTGAACGCGGAACAAAGTATACCGAAGTCAAACAGAAAGAGCCCGTGTCATATTCGCGGGAACAAATCGCTGAGATCTTCGACCAGTACGCGCAAGAAGAGGTACGCGGGGCAAGACCGCGTTATATCGAAGATGTCAAAGTCGGGGATAAGCTGTCTACTATGGTGAAAGGACCGATGACGGTTACGGGTTTTATCGCCTATGCCCAGGGCTGGGGCGGGCTGTATATTCGGGCCAATCGTATGGCCTGGAAACAGCTTCGGAAACATCCTGGACTCGGCATTCCTGATCGTTTCGGCATTCCCGACGTGCCTGAGCGTGTCCACTGGGATACGGATCTGGCCCAGCGTGTGGGTACGCCTGAGGCCTATGACTATGGGCCTGAGCGCACGTCGTGGATGTCGCATCATCTCACCGACTGGATCGGTGATGATGGTTTCCTGCGGAATATTTCCGTTAAGATCCGCCGCCATAATCCGGTTGGTGATACGCTCTTCATCAATGGCGCAGTCTCCCGGATCTTTGAGGAAGACGGACAGCCTTGCGTCGAAGTTGAGCAGAACGCGAAGAATCAGGATGGCGAACTGTCAGTGCTGAGTACTGGTGTCGTACGTCTGCCAGCGCGGTCGTAATGCCTATGACATATCTGTTGGCCCGAGGCGGAACGAACACATGGTCTCCCAGGCCGTCTTCATAGCAAGCCTGCTTACTTTCATATTTTCTGTTTTGTCAGCCCTGCACTGGTATTGGGCTTTCGGTGGGAAGTGGGGTTTAGACGGCGTTGTCCCAAGCGTGGATGGAAAACCGACGTTTAGCCCTGGGCGTTTGCCGACTATAGTTGTGGCCTGTGCTCTGCTTATCGCCGGCCTGGTGTGTTTGTGGCGGGTAGGCGTTATAGCCGTGGGCCTGCCGGTTTGGATTCCCTCTAGCGGAGTCTGGGTACTCGCCGTCGTTTTCTTTGCACGAGCAGTTGGAGATTTTCGCCTGTTTGGTTTCTTTAAGTGGGTTCGAGACTCAGAGTTCGCCCGTCGGGATACGCTAATCTACTCTCCGCTGTGTGCCCTGATTTCAGCCCTTGTGTTATGGCTCGGGATTGTGGCGGGGTGAAATACAGACTGTTTCGAGATTCCTTAACCAACGTATGCTGCGACTTACGCTGCGAGGTCATGCGCCGCGTCAGACTTGAGATAGTCGTTCAACCAGCCGGCCTTTACACCTTGGCGGACGAATTGGCCCACCGAACGACCGGCAATAGCTGAAAAGGAAATGGCATGGGCAGTTAGCGGATTGCGCATTTCCCCGGTTTTCTGATCATCAGAAAATCCAAGTGCAATGAGCAATTCTTGGATCGATTGAAACATCAGCATCTCGCCCTCACTGTACCGCTGGCGTTCCTGGCCAGCGACCGGAGTTGGCTGTGCAAGAGTCCCTTGCTGAGAAGTCCCTTGCTGAGATGGACTTTGGTGTGAAGAAACACTTTGCGGTGCTTGGCCTGAACTTGGGACTAAGAGTGCCGGATTGACGTAGACGAATTCCGGCCCGTTATCCCAGCGAACAGAGACCGATTGCCGTCCGGCCCACACAACACTGCCTGCAGTCCCTTTCCCGACTGTCACGCCGCAGCTTGGGCTATAGATGGCTTGGCCGGCCTGGACGCGCTCTCCGACTTGGAAGCCGGGGTTGAGACTGCTGGTTGGGGCGGCGCAGGATTCGTTTTTTGTGGGGCAGTATGTGGTGTTTGCAAAGTTGTTACTTGGGCGAAATCTTTGGCAGCATACCAGCCGCCAAATCGTGCCTGCTGCCATTTAATGGCTAAACGTTCAACTTTGTCACGGATGTCCATGATGTGGCCTATATCCGGGCCGTGGACAACCTTGCCACCATTGTAGGGACGAATCGAACCAATTAATTCGACACTATCTCCCACATTCAGCTCGTACGGTATGCCTGTATCTGCGGCGATGATGCGCATAAAAAATGGCTATCCTTCCCCGTCGTGTCAATTTTGCTGTGAGGGACAGTCCCGAAGGAGACGGAACAACAGGCAGCAGGAGTGGAGTCCCTCTTCATTGATTATTTTCGGGAGTTTGAGGCGAAGACTTAATCGAGGAAAAAGGCTTTGTTGATTCGGTGCTTAGAGGGAGGTAAACGAGCAGAGGATAGGTGGGAGAGCAGGAATGTGGCCGGAATGGACTACATTTATTCACGCACTCTACACGATCCGATATTCCTCAGTGATAAGAGTCAGCATACTGTCTGGATCGACAAACTTTATGCCATCGGGCTGAGCGCCTTCTTTGTACTCTGGAGATTCCATGGCAAAGTTGAGGTCGGCAATGGTGTCAAACCAAATCTCGGCTACACCGTCATACTGCGGCCCGCCTTTCGCATAGCTGGAGGGTAGGGCATGACATTGGACATAGCGCTGCATACCGGGAAGTTTGAGCGCGAGTGGGCCGTGCACATCCTTCCAGTATTGGAAGAACTCTTCAGGGTCTATGCCGGGTTTCCGTTTAATAAAAGAGATGCGTTTGATAAGCGGCTGGGGGCTGCTGATGATATCCCCTTCGAGTAAGACATGGTCTGTGGTGGTTAAGCGAACAACATCTTTGACATCTGCAAAGTTCGGTTCATCCGCGTACGCGCCTTCGCGGTATTCTTTGCTAGTAAAGGCGGCTGTGATGGCCTCTTCAGTGTCCGTCCAGATTTCCACCACGCCATCGTAGGCTAGGCTACGGCTCAGGATTGTCGGACTATGATTTTGAATATAACGCCGTAGCCCCGGTATTTGCTTGGCAAGTGGGGCGTGTACTTCGCGCCAATGGTGGGAAAATTCGGCTCGACTGAGACCGGCTTTGCGTTTAAAAGCGATGAGTAAATGGACCATGAGGTTTTCCTCCTATACAGCGAGGCGGATGACGTAAGATATAGATTGTCGTCAAAACGTCCCCGACTCTACGTCCTGAATAAATTGCACCACATCGCGAAAATAGGTTTCTTGATCGTCATACATGGCGCAATGGCTGCCGTTTTCACACAGGGACAGACGTGAGTGTGGAATAAGTTTGCCCATACGTTCAATCTCTGAAACACGCATGGTGTCAAATCGAGCGCCGGAAATTAGGCTAGGGCAGTCAATCGTATGCAGGTCGGCCCAGCGGTCCCAATCTTTGAACGTGCCGTTAACGACAAACTCATTGGGGCCCTGCATGGTGTTGTAGACGGGCTTGGCTAAATTGCGGAACATGCGAACCAGCGGTTCCGGCCAGGGGTCTAGGCGGCACAGATGCTTGGTATAAATATGCTTGAGTAAGGTCTGCTCATACTCCGGGGCTTCATAGTCTCCCGTAGCCTCATATTTTTCGAGCAGACGAATGATGTCAGGCGGGAGCTGTTGGCGCAGCTCATTAATATAGGCGACATAAGCCGGAATGCTGGCCGTCATATTAGAAATAATCAGTCCTTTGAGATGCTGCTGATACTTGAGCGCATACTCGATGCCCAACATCCCGCCCCAAGAATGTCCCAGCATATAAAAATGCTCAAGATCCAGCGCTTGACGTACCTGCTCGACTTCTTCTCGAAAGCGCTCCAGCGTCCACAGGCTAGGATCATCCGGCTGGTCGGAATAGGCTGAGCCGAGCTGATCGTAATAGATAATTTGAATGTCGTGCTGGGGGAGAAAGTCTTCAAAGCACTCAAAATATTCGTGCGTACAGCCCGGTCCACCGTGGAGAGTAAGGAGCGGAATCGAGCCCGAACCAAAACGCTTTGTCCAAACACGATGGCCGCCGGCTATCGGTATCATTTGGACACCGCCAGTTTTGATAGATTTGATACCGCTCATAAACTTCCTTTATAGACTGCGACACGTCTCTAACAGGCCGCCATAGAAGGACTGGCAAATCCGTGCGCTCTGGCTGAATGTAATCAAAAATCCTTCTTCGTCAGGATTCTCAGTTTTCCACTGCGTGAAATGTTCTTCGCTACAGAAGAACTGCACGCGGAGTCAAAATCCATCCAGCAGATGGGGTAGAGTGCGGTCCGCATCAATGAACACAGGATCCCATTCGCGTAGGGTTTCAGTAGACGCTGAGGAACTTACTGCGCCGTCTTCCGTGACGGTCATATCGAACTGAATCGATGCCTGACACTGAGCGCATTCAGAAAAAACAGTTGCTGTGGTTCCTGGCCCATACACGATGGGAATGGCAATCGCTCCGCCGGGTCACATGGCGTATAGGCGTTGTTTACCGGCCAGTTGGACTTGATGTGGACACAGCACATCCGAGAACGGATACAGGGCAATAACGCAGCCCGTCTCTGCATCATATTTGAGCATGTCACGGTCATTGAGGTGGCTCAGCGTGGTCTTAACGTCTGACTGCGGCAATCCCGTTCGTTCGGCCAATT
>Ga0310122_10003183_pt1 | contig 10409 bp, 11 predicted proteins | sample CB6_Bottom_1051__FD_203503 | JGI IMG/M metagenome (GOLD analysis project Ga0310122, IMG submission 203503) | Marine microbial communities from Western Arctic Ocean, Canada - CB6_Bottom_1051 | ecosystem: Environmental > Aquatic > Marine > Oceanic | place: Canada: Western Arctic Ocean | collected...
TCTTATGTCCTAGAACCATTGGACGAAATCCTTTAGGATCACGTGCAGCATAAACGGAATTATCATCAGAAATAAATGTAAAACAATAAGAGCCCACCATCTCATTTTTCAAAATAGATAATGCCTTTCCCATATCACCATTTTCAGAAATTAATGCAACCAATCTCTGAGCTGCAACTAGAGTATCACTAGCATTTTGTGGAGTAAATGAGCATCCACCCACAAGATTAGATAACTCTTGAGCATTAACAATGGTTCCATTGTGTGCAATACACAAATCTTTGACTTTGAGTGGTTGTGCGTTTTCCAATGTACTTCTACCCATAGTTGAATATCGAACATGTCCAATCACTGATGATGATGCATATTCTTTTGTGATTGCTTTGAATTCTGATGATGCGTCAGTTACTAGTCCAATTTTTTTGAATGGTGGTTTGTTTGGTACTGCCAACCCCCAAGCTTCTTGACCTCGATGTTGTAATGCTCGTAATGCATCAATTACCATAGGAACTACATTAGTTCCACTAAGACTATAAATTCCAACTACACCACAATTCTCTTTTGGTTTATCATCAAGACAATCCATATTGTGGGTTTTATCCATGTAATACCAAATCCCTTAACGAATTTATCCAAGTTTTATGCGCTTTATCAACTCTTAGATTAATGACTGATGTATTATTATGATTGAATCGAATTTTTTCTCCTCCAAATTCACCTATGCTTTTAAAAGATACTTTGTATTTTTTGAGAATTTTTTCAAGTTTTAAAATATTTTTCCGCTCAACTGTTAATAGGTATCTTGAATGACTTTCAGAAAATAGTATTCTATCAAATGCCAATTTCTCGCCAGGAACCGTATCTAATGACACATTACATCCAATATTGCTAGTCATACATAATTCAGAAACTGCAACTGCCAGCCCGCCTTTAGAGCAATCATGTGCTGATTTTATAATTTGTTTTGAAATTATATCCAATACGGCATTCATGTTTTTCTTTGATTCTTTAAAATTAACTGTAGGGCAATTACCGCCAATAAATTTATGAATATATTCAAAATATTCAGAACCGCCAAGTTCATCTTTTGTGTCCCCTACAATTACAAGACAATCCCCATCAATAATTTTTTGAGGGACTAGTGGTTTTTTGTCAATTAATCCCAAAACACCAATTAGAGGAGTTGGTTTGATTGAACCGGCAGGTGTTTCATTGTATAGGCTCACTTTACCGCCAATACATGGAATTCCAAAGTCATTTGCAAAGTCAGTTAACCCTTTTAGTGATTCTAAAAATGTCCAAAAAATTTCTGGATCTTTTGGACTACCAAATTGTAAATGATCAAGCATTCCAACAGGTTTTGCTCCAGTACATACAACATTTCTACATGCCTCCTCAAAACAACCAATTGCACCTTCACGCGGATTAATGTAGCATTGCTTTGGGTTGCCATCAATCTTTACTGAAAGAAACTTTCCATTATCTAATCGTAATACAGATGCATCCCCTCCAGGTTTTACCACAGTTCTAATCCCCACCTCATGATCATATTGACTATACACCCAAATCTTACTTGCAATGTTTGGTGCAGATAAAAATTTCATCATCATTTTTGAATAATCAGTTATTGGTTTCAGTTTCTTTTCGTGAGTAATGGTTTTCAGGTATGATGGTTTTTTTGAGGGTAAATCAAGTAGTGTTGCATTTGCAATAATATCTGCAGATAAATTTGCAAATGTTTTGTTTCCTTTTTTTACATGAACTTTATTATCAAATGTAACACTACCAATTACAGAACAAGCAATTCGGAATTTCTCACAAATTTTTTGCAATTTTTTTAATTTTACTTTACTTGTAACAATTAACATTCTTTCTTGAGATTCAGAAACCATAATTTCATTTGGATGCATGTCATTTTCTCTAGTGTGAACTTTGTTTACATCCATCTCGATTCCAATATCTAATGTGTCAGCAATTTCAGAAACAGCACAAGATAGTCCACCCCCACCCAAATCTTTCATTGCATGAATTAATTTTTGAGTTCTTGCCTCAAGTATTGCCTCTATGATTAATTTCTCAATAAATGGATCAGGAATTTGTACTGCTGAACGGTCCTCAGACTCTAAAGAATCAGATGCAAATTGTGAGCCGCCAATACCATCCCTGCCTGTAGAGCCTCCAAGTAATACAACTACATCACCTTTTTTTGTATGGTTTTTGATTAGTCGGTCTTTTCTACCAAATCCAACACATGCAACATCAACTAGAGCATAATTTTGATAACAATCATCAAACTCTACCTCACCACCAATAGTTGGAATTCCTAAACAATTACCATAATCAGCAATTCCTTTAACTGCATTTTTGAATAACCATCTTGCTTGCTTGTCTTTTTCTATATTTCCAAAACGTAATCCATCAAAGATTGCAATAGGACGAGTTCCAGCTGACAAAATATCTCGAACTACTCCTCCAACACCTGTTGCAGCTCCACCATACGGTTCAACTGCAGACGGATGATTATGGCTTTCAATGTGTGCAGTTACAACATAACCGCCCCCAACATCAAGTACTCCTGAATCATATCCTTTTTCATTAATTACTAAAGGACCCGTCATAGGTAACATTTTGAGATGCTTCTTTGATGATTTGTATGAGCAATGTTCAGACCATTGAGCTGCTACAATTTCTAGTTCGGTAGATGTTGGCACTCTACCAATTTTTGATTTTAGTTCATCTAGTTCTCGGGGTTCTAAACTCAATTCTTTGCACCCATTTGTACCAATAAAGATTCAAAAATTAGTGATGAGGGTTTACTGTCAATTGGGTTAATTTCAGACTCTACTGCACGTTCTGGATGAGGCATCATACCAACTACATTTCCATCTTCATTACAAACCCCAGCAATTCTATTTGCAGAACCATTAACTACATCACCATATCTAAATACAATTTGATTTTTTTTCTTTAGTTTTTTTAGAGTATCATCATCTGCATAGTATCGTCCCTCACCATTAGCAATTGGGATTGGAATTTTTTGATTTAGTTTGAGTTTATTTGTAAATGGTGTTTTATTATTTTCAACTATCAACTCAGTCCACTCACACATAAAATTCAGAGATTCATTTTTGAGTAAAACTCCTGGAAGTAAACCCGATTCCACAAGTATCTGAAATCCATTACATACACCTAAAACTGGAATTCCCTTTTCTGCCAACTTTTGGACATCTGAAATTATTGGACTATGTGCCGCAATGACTCCTGCCCTGAGTCTATCACCATATGAGAATCCGCCAGGCAAAATTATTGCATCAATATTTTTTGGCAATCCTTTATCATGCCAGAAATATTGTGTGTCAAAATGAAAAACATCAGATAATACATGATACATATCACGATCGCAGTTACTACCAGGAAAAACCACAACCCCAACTTTCACAATTGTATTAAGATTTCGAGATATTTAATTTGAATCGAGACAGAAAGAATTTTTTGATAATAATTTTTGATCGCTTAGGCATCAAAAACATCAACAGTTACTATGCTAACCATAGGATTGTAAATTCGCAAGTCATCACAAATTTTTTGCACCTTTGAGTGTGCAGTTTTTTTATCTTTTTCTGTAATGGTGAATTTTAACATTTTTGCAGTCTTAATTTTTGTAACTGATTTATGTAATCCTCGAAGAACTAAATCATTTAGAATGGTCTCACCCTCAGGATCACTAATCCCCGGTTTGTTCTCAATTGTAACATGTACATCAAAAGTGGCCATTAATGATTTGGAAAAATGAAATCAGGTTAATCTGTCTTCCTAAAATTTGTGCTTTTATACTTTTTTTGTAATATACAATAGGTAATTTGGTTCTGAGGACTTGTGTTGTTGTTGATATTACCGGCCCAGAATCAGTTACTTTTTTATTTTTACATTAGTACAATGCACGTCTTATTGGCATAAACTAGATTGGAATTGTATGTTGATTTTTTTATTGTGCATAATTAACATTAATGATTATACGCATTGTGTATTTTTTGTATTGAATTAAACTTTGAATTTTTTAAGACCCTCACTTACAACCAAATTCAAAACACGCGAAAAACTAATGGATTTGGGAGAAGTGGTGATCATCTTTGCTTGAATATTTCGAAGTTTTCGTACATTGACAGTATCAATTACAACAGTTATTCGATCACTCACAGCATCTATACGTCGATTTAATATAAAAAGAACAGCAATACTATGACACTGTTACAGTAAGAAATGAATATTATCACTGAAATTAAAACAAAAAAACAGCATATTTTGATGTTTTTTCATAAAGTTATTGGAATTTATAGCAGAATGAATTACAGAATTATAATATGCCTAGAATGAGATATTGGAAATTAACATCAGATGAGATGGTTGATCTCAGTTATGATGAATCCAAATTACTAAACTGGGAAATCAAATGTATTAGAGAACCAGAAGTGGAAGCTCATTTTATTGGAGTTTTCATGTATAGAAATGGTACAGCATATGACTATGAATCAGTAAAGGGAATTTGTTTCTTTTACAACAATATTGATTTAGAAGAAGTTCCTAAAATCACAAAATTTCTACAAGGAAAATACAATGGAAAGGAATTGGAAAAAGGGGAAAGAATACTACTCAAAGATTCTGATGAAATCTACTCTGGCAAAGATATTGGTGAATTAGCAAAAGAGATGGAAAGTAAATTCAACACAAAGGCTGTGATTTCTCTAGAATTTGAGGGAATAACACAAGAAGCACTCAAAGAGTCAGGAATGCCCGAAGCAAAACTATTGCCAATTCCCAATAAATAGATATGTCATTAATCAAAAAGAGAACAGATGTCAGAGCTTGATGGTATCAATAAACATTTTGAAGAACTAAGAAAAAGACTACTACGAATTGCTCTAGTTATTGGAATCATTACGGCAGTAATTCTGACTTTTCATGCAGAACCATTTCAAATTGGAGAAATCACTTTGTATTATCCAAATCCCGAACCATTAAACAACATTGCAGCACAAGTTACACACCATATGAAAATGAATCTTGTTCCAGAAAGTGTTCAATTGATACAGACAGCTCCAGGACAAGCTTTCTTTGCTCAAATATACGTTGCAGCATTAATTGGGGTGGTAGTTGGAATGCCCGTAATAATCAGAGAGCTTGTAGGATTTATCAAGCCAGCACTAAAAGAAAATGAAATCAATGTTAGTAGAAGTATTTCAGTTCCAGCATTAGGATTATTCATTATTGGTTGTGTGTTTTCTTACAATTTTGTCATACCATATATTTTAGATTTTTTGTATAAATACGGAGAATCTGCAGGACTAGTAACATTTCTCAACATTATGGATTTTGTTACTTTTGTTTTACAGTTTTTGTTAGCGTTTGGATTATCGTTTCAACTTCCACTTGTAATGTATGCAATATCTGCTTCAGGTGCAGTTGATGCATATTTTTGGAGAAAAAATATGAGATACGCCATAGTTGCAATTGTTATTTTTGGAGCAGTGATCACGCCAGATGGTAGTGGTGTTACAATGTGGTTTATTGCAGTTCCAATGATTATACTATACACTATAGGCATGCTATTCATTGAGCGTAAAGAGCGAAAAAAGTCGAACATTTAAATCTGAAATTAACAAAGATAGTATTGTAATGCTTGGAAGTACTGAGATCATTGTTTTGGTAGTAGTGATTGGAGTATTGATATTTGGTGCAAAAAAGATCCCAGAACTTGCAAAAACATTTGGTAAAGCCAAAGGAGAATTTGAGAAAGGAAAAATTCAAGGAGATAAGGAACTAGCAGATTTTAAAGGTGAAATTGACAGTATTACCAAAGATAAAGAAGTAAAATCAGACTAGGTTTCAGCAATTTTTACAAAATCATCTATAATTTTACTATAATTTTCTTGTAAATTATTTTTTACAAATAATTCAGATATTTTCATTTTAGTCTTTAGTTTCAAATCCACATCAATTAGGATTTTAGTTCCATCAGAATGATCTAAAAACTGTTCTTTGATGTAACTTCCTTTGGCATCACCTCCAATTACAAAAACCTCATGTAGAAATGGTGATTGAGATACATGTTTTGTCATCATTACTAATTCTTTATCTCCCAATATCAGATGCTCCTCTACAACTGCCATATCATTACGAATAGAACGAACCCTAACTGATGGAAAATGTTGAGAAAATAATTTTTGATAGTTTTCAAAATTTGAAAAAATTTCAAATACAAAACTTCTTTGTGCAAGAACTATTTTGTCAATTGAAAATTTTGGCAAACTAATTCAGAGTTCCCCATCGAGGGTACAAATTATGTTCTAAATCAAATTGGTCTAAACATTTTCCTACGCCGTGATTAACAATATCATCAATTGTTTTTGGTTTTGTGTAAAATTCAGTAACTGGAGGTAAAATTACAATTCCCAATCTTGATAACTTTAACATATTTTCTAAATGAATTGCAGATAGTGGTGTTTCACGTACCATTAAAATTAATTTTCTTGATTCTTTAATGGTGACACCGGCAGCTCGTGAAACTAGAGTGTCATCGTATCCATTAGCAATTGCAGATAATGTCTTCATGCTACAGGGTGCAACAATCATTCCATCAATTTTATGAGTTCCACTAGAAACACTTGATGCCATATTTTTTTCATCAGATGTACTTGTTGCAAGTGATTTTACATAGTCTAAAGAAAATTCAGTCTCCATGGAAATACATTTTGCTCCCCACTCAGATATAATCAAATGAGTCTCAACATTGAGTTTTTTTAGTACCTCAAGCATTCTAACTCCATAAATTGCTCCAGTACTACCAGTAATTCCAATAATTAATTTCAATATTTTATTATAGTATTCATGGTATTTTATGTGTTAGAAATAGCACACTCTACAAATTTTGTGCGTCATCATTTTCTTCTGCCTCTAATTCTTTTCTTAATTTACGTCGCTTATACCACAATGAAATACCGCCTGCAAACATAGCAGTAAGTAAAATGACTCCCATCATTTGTAATTCAAAAGAATACAACATACAAAAAATCAAATATTATACAAAAAAAATCTTTGGATTTTCATCGATCGAATAAATTGAAAACTATCTATATTAGATCCAGTAGTCTAGTCATAATATGATTAAAACCTCTGATATCAAAAAAATCGTTAATGATTATTCTGATGTCAAAATAGGCGTCCTAGGCAGTCATTCAGCACTAGAAATCATGGATGGTGCAAAAGATGAGGGTTTTCAAACCAGAGTTTTTTGTCAAAAGGGACGAGAGGGACCATATCAAAGATTTAGTAGATTATCTGATGAAATCACGGTTTTAAATAAATTCAAAGATATGGCATCAGCTAAAATTCAAAAAGAATTACGAGATTCAAATACAATAATTGTTCCCCACAGATCACTTACCGTTTATCTAGGTTACAAAACAATAGAGAATTCATTCAAAGTTCCAATTTTTGGAAATAGAAAATTATTCCAAGCAGAAGAAAGAACTGCAAAAAAAGGTCAATACTATCTTTTAGAAAAAGCCAGAATAAAATATCCAAAATTATTCAAAGATCCAAAGAGAATAAACAAACCATGTATTGTTAAAGTCCAAGAAAAAAAGAGACCGCTTGAAAGAGCATTTTTTACTGTATCATCGTACAAAGATTACAAAGAAAAATCAGAAGCTAAAATCAAACAAGGAATAATTGCAAGAAAAGATTTACAAAAAGCAAGCATAGAAGAATTAGCAATTGGAACATACATGAACTTTAATTTCTTTCATACACCTATCTCAAAACAAGTAGATTTTATTGGAATTGAGAGAAGATTGCAAACAAACATTCATGACTTTAATGCATTACCTGCAAAAGAACAATTAGAGATGGATATCGATATCCAAAATATCGAAGTTGGGCACACTCCTGCAAGTATCAGAGAATCATTACTTGAAAAGGTAATAAAAATGGGGGATAAGTTTGTAGCAACAGTAAAGAAAGAATATGCTCCTGGAATCATCGGGCCATTTTCATTACAAAGTGTAATTACAAAAGATTTGGAATTAGTTGTGTATGATGTATCATTAAGAGTTCCAGGAAATCCTATTGTTGCTACTACCAGCCCATATACAAAATATCAATATGGTCAAACATTTGGAGTAGGCAGAAGAATTGCCATGGAAATTAGACGAGCGCAAGAAGAAGACAGATTAGACGAAATCGTCACATAGTAATGTTCTAAAACAAATTATTATTCTGCTGAAAATTATACCCAAAATTAAGAAGAATAAAGAAAATTAGGGCTGCTCTAGATTCAAAGGGATATCTGTACTTCCAAAGGGTTCATTGATTCTAAAGATGTAACTTTTTGAAGAGTCATACTCAAACTCAGTTCCACCATATCCAATGTTTGGCCCAAAGAGAATATTGAATTCTCTTGTATCACCAGGATTCAATACAATTTGTCCACTAGTGAAATCCATCCCAGAATACTTGAATGCTTTAGAGCCATCCCAAACATCATATGCACATATGGAGGGACTAGTACAATTCATCGCGGTGATTTCTGAACTGGTATTTTCTGCAAGCACACGGACTGATAAAATAGCTTGTCCTGTAGAACTAATTTCAAATTGATTTCCTTCAGAACCTATACCAAACCAATGATATGTTATTGGTCCTAGATCAAAGTGCTGTGCATCTGTTTTGTATTTGTAAAGCATGATTGCTTTATTGATTGGTTTTTCACAATCAATTCTCTTGTATGCTTGAAGAATTTTAGAGCATTTCTCTAACTCTACTTCAAGTGCAGTAAATTGTGGATCATCGTAATTAGATTCAATAGATGTAATTTGAATAGGTTCAGAATTTACAGAAATTAAAATCAAACCAGATTTTATCAAGTGTTGAATTCCATTTACAAATTCACCATCAGTGATAGTTCCATCAGCCCACCAACCAGCATTATTTTTTACCCAACCTGGAACACCATCAGATGTTTCAGATGAGACAGTTGTTGGAGGTACTACGATGATCCCATCAGTTATCAAAAATTCTATACCTGAAATAAATTCAGATTCAGTGATAGATCCATCAGCCCACCAACCAGCATTATTTTTTACCCAAGAAGGGATTTTTTTTTCAGGATGCATCCCAGAACGCATACTAGGATCAATATTGTTTAAAACTTCAACCATATTTTTACCAGAAATTTTTACAACTGCAGCAGCGATGATTTCAGAACTGCCACCCTCGGGCAGTGTAAAATCAATATATTTAGCATATAAAATATCCCCAGGGTTAGATATTAGTCGATTTGAGGTAATTGGACCAGAATCTGCAATATAGACACTTCCTTTGAAAATTCCACTATAAACGCCAGTCTCAACTACTTTGATCTTCAATGGATTAGTGGATGTATCAGACCAAACTAAAATTGTAAACTGATCAGCAAAATTAGGATATTCTTTTTTATTCATATCATCATCTTTTACATAAATCTCAGCAAAAGAATTACTTGAGATAATATCCTGCTTCCAATATATTGTTCCAACATCATATGATTCAGCAAATGCCAATGGTGTTGCAAAAAACAATAATGAAAAAAGGATGAACAGGATTTTCAACATGTCAGTTTAAAATTTAGTATATTTAAAATCAACACACATTGCTTGCTAGTGCCAAAATATAAAAAAATAATAAATCAAAAAAATTAATAGACAAAATAAAATATTTTAAAAAATAAAAAATGGTCTATCCCAAATTTAATGGGATAGAAAGACTACCGTATGATTCCATACCTCTAAAGTAGTAATCTTTTTCTGAATCATATTCAAATGTAGTTCCACCACCACCAATACTTGGTCCAAAGAACATGTTGAATATTTTGGATACACCAGGTTTCAGAATTATCGAACCATTTGTGAAATCCGTTCCGGAATACTTGAAGTCAGTATCACCGTTTGTAACATCATAGTTACAGATTGCAGGTCCAGTGCAAAACAATGATTCAGTTTCACTAGAACCAGTATTTTCAACTAGAATTCGTAGTCTTAGCATTGCTTGACCTGAAGAACTAATCTCAAGACTATTTCCATCAGTTTCTAATCCAGACCAATAGAAAGTTATTGGTCCTGTTTCATATGATTCTGCAACCAACTTGTAATGGTATGCAGTGATATCATATTTTGCAGATCTCTCACAGTTGAGTCTATCATAATTTTTCTTGATTTCTGAACAAGAATCTAATTGTTCTTGCAGTAAACCTAATTCTGAACTATCAGAAATAATAGGTTTTACATCTACCTGATTGGTTTCAGATGCTTGGATGCCAATTAGTCCAAGGGACATTAAATGTTGAATTCCATTTACAAATTCACCATCAGTGATAG
>Ga0310122_10003184_pt1 | contig 10409 bp, 8 predicted proteins | sample CB6_Bottom_1051__FD_203503 | JGI IMG/M metagenome (GOLD analysis project Ga0310122, IMG submission 203503) | Marine microbial communities from Western Arctic Ocean, Canada - CB6_Bottom_1051 | ecosystem: Environmental > Aquatic > Marine > Oceanic | place: Canada: Western Arctic Ocean | collected...
AGCCCGTTCGGAGCCTGTCCGACCTGTCACGGGTTCGGCAATGTCATCGAGCTGGATCTGAATCTGGTGGTGCCGGATCAAGAGAAGTCCATTCAGCAGAACGCCATCGAGCCGTGGACCAAGCCGCACTACCGGTCGCATCTGGTTGATCTCAAACGTGCGGCGCGAGCGGCCGATGTTCGGCTGACGACGCCGTGGTGTGATCTGACGGACACAGAGCGCGCGTTCATCCTCGAGGGCAACGGTTCCGACTACAAGGGTATCCAGGGTTTCTTCGGGGGGTTGGAGCGCAAGAAGTACAAAGTCCATGTCCGCGTCTTCCTGAGTCGGTATCGGGGGTATATGAGTTGTCCGGAGTGTGAGGGCACTCGGCTCCGGCGCGAGGCTCGCGACGTGTTTGTGGGCGACCGCACGGTGGACAAGGTGTGCGCGCTCACGGTGGGTGAGGCCACCGAGTTCTTCGACCAGCTCGTGTTGACCGAGGCGCAGCAAACCGTGGCGCAGCGGATTGTGACCGAGATTACGCGGCGGCTGTCGTTCCTGCAGAATGTGGGTCTGTACTACCTGACTCTGGACCGGCTCTCGTCGACTCTGTCCGGCGGCGAGGCACAGCGGATCAACCTGGCCACGGCGCTCGGGTCGGCGCTGGTCGGCACGCTCTACGTCCTGGACGAGCCATCCATCGGGCTGCACTCGCGCGACAACGAGCGGCTCGTGGCGATTCTGCAGCAGCTGCGCGACCAGGGCAACACGGTGCTGGTGGTCGAACACGACGCCGACACCATTCGCATGGCTGACGTCGTGGTCGACCTGGGGTTGGGGGCGGGGGAGCGCGGCGGCCGCATCATTCACGTCGGCTCGTACGAGAGCCTGATGACCGAACCACAGTCGCTGACCGCCAAGTACCTGCGCAGGGATTTACAAATTCCAGTGCCGGCCACCCGGCGCAAGCATGCGCCACTGACCCTCAATGTCGTCGGCGCACGTCAGCACAATCTGCGGGACATCGATGTCCAGATTCCCCTGAACACACTGACCTGCGTCACCGGGGTCAGCGGGTCGGGGAAGTCGACGCTGGTCCACGACGTGATCTACGCCGCGATCAAGCGGGCCAAGGGCGAGTGGGACAAACCGGTTGGTGCCCACGATCGGTTCGAAGGCGCGGAGCTGGTCTCGAACGTCACCCTGGTAGATCAGACGCCCATCGGGCGCACCCCGCGGTCCAATCCGGTCACCTACCTCAAGGCGTTCGACCCGATTCGGGAGCTGTTTTCGAACACGAAAGACGCGCGCGCCAACGCCCTGACGGCCAGTCATTTTTCGTTCAACGTGCCGGGTGGGCGCTGCGACGGCTGCGACGGCGAGGGCGTGGTGAAGGTCGAGATGCAGTTTCTGGCCGACGTGTATGTGCCGTGCGATCAGTGCGACGGACGGCGCTTCAAGCCGCAGGTGCTGGATGTGGCGTATCGCGGCGCCAGCATCGACGGCGTGCTGCACATGACCGTGCGGGAAGCGCTCTCGTTCTTCAGTGGCTCGCCCAAAGTGGTGCGCCGGCTCCAGGTGCTGGATGAAATCGGACTTGGGTATCTGCGTCTCGGGCAGCCAGCCACGACCTTGTCGGGTGGGGAAGCACAGCGGATCAAGATTGCGTCGCATCTGTCGACGCGCAAGACCGATCGCACGCTGTATATCCTGGACGAGCCGACCACCGGTCTGCACTTCGACGACATCGCCAAGCTGCTGGCCGCGTTTCGGAAGCTGCTGCAGGCGGGGAACAGCCTGCTCGTCATCGAGCACAATCTCGACGTGATCAAGACGGCCGACTGGATCATCGACCTGGGCCCGGAGGGCGGGGCCGACGGGGGTCGGATCGTGGCCGAAGGGACTCCGGAGCAGATCGCGATGTCCGAGGACTCGCACACCGGCCACTACCTGCGGCCTGTGCTGGAGAACGGTCGGTCCCACACCTACGCCGAAGAGCGCGTGTAAGCGACCGGCCACCACTGATGCTGGGCTGACCTATGGTACGATCACCCTCTTTTTTGCACCCGATCGTGCGCTGACCGACGTTCCGGCGAACTGCGGCGTCTTTTTTCTATGGCTTCGATTCAAGCGACACGCCTCCGCAAGGGCAACCTGGTCAAGATGAACGGCGAGTTGTATCGCGTGCTGGAGATGACCCACGTGACGCCAGGCAAGGGCCGGGCGTTCGTGCAGACACGGATGCGAAACGTCAGGGCCGGCACCCAGCTCGACCACAAGTTCCGCTCGGTCGACGTGGTCGAACGGGCGGTGCTGGACGACCGGGAGATGCAGTTCAGTTATCGCGACGGCGAGACGTTTCACTTCATGGATCTGGAGACCTACGACCAGATCGAAATGAGCGCCGAGACCCTGGGCAACTCGGTGAACTACCTGTTGTCCGAGGCGACCATCAAGGTGTCGTTGTTCGAGGGGGCACCGGTTGGGCTGGACCTGCCGTTGACGGTCGATCTCAAGGTGCAGGAGACGGCGCCGGCCATCAAAGGGGCGACCGCCAACGCCCAGCTCAAGCCGGCGACCCTCGAGACCGGGCTGGTGGTGCAGGTGCCGCCGTTCATCAGCAACGGCGACACCGTGCGCGTCAACACCGAGACGGGCGACTATCAGTCGCGGGCCTGACCGCGGCACCCGCGCGAAGCTGGTTCCCGAGTCATGGCTGCCGACGACCTCTCGCGCATACTCGCCGGCGGACTCCCGACCGCGCTGTTGCTGCTGGGCGTCGGGTTCCTCATCGTCAATCTTCGTCTGCTCTGGCAATTCATCCGGTTCCTGCGTCTGCGTGCCACGGCCGAGTTGACCTGGCCGGGGCGACGTCCCCGCTCGTACGGCATTTCACTCGCGTTGGGCCTCGTCTTCGGGACGCTGGTCTTCTTCAAACTCGCGATGCAGCAGCGTCCCGTCTTCGACGTGTTCGGGGAAGGGATGATGTTCATCTACTACGCCTACGCGTTCCCACTCAGTTTGCGGATCGGGCACGGGTTCTATGAACACGGGATCTGGTCACAACGTGGATTCGTGCCCTACGCCCAGATCGGCGGACTCTCCTGGCGCGAAGACCAGGAGTTGACCCTGGTGCTCATCCACCGCACCAGAAAACTCGTGCGACACCTCGACGTGCCGCAGCAACGGTACGGTGAAGTGCGCCGGTTGTTGCGCGACAAGATCGCCGCGCACGACATCCATTTCACCGGCAAGGGGTTTGACCTAGGCTCCGACGAGCGCGCCGTAGTCTAGGGTTTCCTGGCGAGGCGCCCGTCTGGCGGTGTTGCCGCGTCGGTCACAGACCACCTGTCTGCTCCCTCCTTGCGCCTTGCCAGACGAACGCCTCGCCAGGAAACCGCCCTGGGTCGTTTCCCGCCTGGCTGCTCCCTCGTCGCGCCTTGCCAGCCGAACACCTACACCCTGCTAGGTCGAGTTCATTACCATGGTAATATTACGACCATGGCACTCGCACACTCACGAATTACGGCCCAAGGTCAGATCTCGGTGCCTGCGAAGGTGCGTCGACGGCTTGGGGTCGGTCCTGGGTCGGTGCTCGAATGGGACGAGGACGGCGAGCGGGTCGTGGTTCGGCGGTCGGGGCGATACGCGTCGGCCGAAATTCATGACGCTGTGTTCCCGACCGGGCCGCCGAAGCGACACTCTGCGGACGAGATGAAGCAGGGCATCGAGAGGCGGGTCCGAGACCGACATGCGCGCGGTTGACACCAACGTCCTGGTGCGCCTCATCACGCGCGACGACGCCCGCCAGGTCACCGCGGCCGACCGTTTCGTGGAGAAGGGGGCCTGGGTGTCGACCCTGGCTCTGGCCGAAGCGACGTGGGTCCTGGGAGCCGTCTACGATCGCGGTCCCAAGCAGATTGCCACCGCGGTCGAGATGCTCCTGGACCACGGTGAATTGACGGTGCAAGATCCAGACGCGGTGGCGGCGGCGCTCGCCGTGTTTCGCACGCGGCCATCGCTCGGGTTTTCGGACTGCCTTCTTCTAGAGATGGCCCGCCATGCGGGGCATCTGCCCCTGGGCACGTTCGATCGTGCGTTGAGCAAGCTCGATGGGGCCGCGAAGCTGTAGCCCGCGTTTCCGATGCGACTCCGGAGGACGGTGCGCCAGCCCGGACGAGTGGTGCGCACGGGGTGCGTCACTCGGGCCCGGGAAACCAAGCTCGATCGCGACAGCGAGGTTGGCTCGAATGTCGGCGAAGGGACCATCATGATGAGACGTGCCACATCCCGAGACGCGAGACGGACCCTCGTAGGGGGTGCCCTACTCGTATTCGTCGCCGCTGGCGCGGTGTCGGCGCAGACACAACCAGAGCCGACGGCGGTGCGACAGAACCCGAACATCGACCGTCCGATTACCAACGAGGGGTTCGACAGCACCGTCATCATGTTGCTCCAGCGGTTGGTGGCGGCGTATGGGCCCATCGCCGACAGCAACGATCGGCCCAACCCCTACACGCGGATCGAGCCGTTCGGCGAGCCGCCACCTGGCAACGATGGTGAGTGGGCCGCGGTCATCGGAGCCGAAGGCGGACCGGATGGCAACCTGTATGTGCTGCATCGGTGCCAATCGAACTCGTGCGTCGGGCGTCCAGAACCGCCCATCGTCAAGCTCGACCCGGAGACCGGCCGGCGACTCGACGCGTGGGGCGAAGGCTTGACCGCGTTTCCGCATGGGCTGCACGTCGACGCGCAGGGCAATGTCTGGACCGCCGACGTCGGGCGCGGCGACGCGCCGGGGGGACACCTCGTGCGCAAGTTCAGCGCGACCGGCGAATTGTTGATGACCATCGGCGAGTCGGGGGTCGCCGGTGATGGTCCGACCCAGCTTCGCGAACCCACCGATGTCGCGGTCGCGAGAGACGGCACGATCTTCGTCACGGAGGGACATATCAAGAACGGACCCAGCTCGCGGTTGTCGAAATTTGCGAGCGACGGGACGCTGGTGGCCCGCTACGGCATGACCGGACAGGGGCACTTGCAGCTTAGCGCGCCCCACGCCATCGCCATCGACACCGAGGGGCGACTGTTTATCGCCGATCGGGACAACAACCGTCTGATGATCTGGGACCAGGACGGCGGCTACATCGACCAGTGGCAGCAGTTCGGACGACCCAGCGGGGTCTATATCGACCACACCGACACCATCTATGTCGCGGACTCGGAGTCATGGGGACCGGACAATCCCGGTTGGAAAAAAGGCATCAGAATCGGCAGCGCCCGTACCGGTCAGGTGCACTACTTTCTGGAAGACGTCGAGTCGCAGGACATGGCCCACAGTGGCGCCGAGGGGATCGGCGTCGACACGTTTGGCAACGTCTATGGCGGTGTCGTGCGCCGTCAAATGCTCGAACGCCACCAACCACCCGCCCCGCAACCCACCCGCGGAGCGACCTGGGGACCCTGAGGTTTCCTGGCGACGCCAGGAAGCCGCTCTGCTGCGCGAAAAGGTGTGGCAGCGTTGATTCGTCGCCGCCGCGTGGGGTCCGGGGCGCAGCCCCGTCTACGTACTAGAACCAGCTCATCACGATCCCGATGAATCCGGGACCGCTGGCGTGGGGGTCGCCGATCCATCCGGGCGGGACGAGCCAGACGAAGGACAGGATGGCGATGACCATCAGGTCGTATTGCCAGGTGGCGCGGTCGAAGGTCCAGTACAGGGCGTGCCAGATGGCGCGCAACGGCAACGTGACAATCGATGTGCCCAACCAGGCCGGGCTGGCTTCCTGGTGCTTGAGGGCACGCCAGGTAAAGTAGATGCGGTCGACCACGGTCACCACCGAGAGCACCAGAATGACCCAAAGGATGCCGCTCATGCGGTTGGTGAAGGCGCCGATCATCACCAGCACGATACGCTCGGGTCGTTCCATGAACCCGACCTTGCACTTCTCGATCATCGATTCGGCGCGGGCCCGGGCGTAGCTCGTCATCACCGAGAAGATCATCGCGAGCGCGGCGACCATCACGTAGAAGGTGTTGTCGAGCTCGGCATACAGGTAGATGACGCCGACGAACAACGACAGGTCGGAAAACCGGTCCATGACCGAGTCCCAGAACCCTCCGAAATCGGACTTGGTGTCGGTCGCCTCGGCGACCTTGCCATCGATGAAATCGAAGATGTTGCCGGCCAGCATGATGAACCCGGCCGCCGCGAACCGGCCCCTGGCGAATTGCCAGGCGGCGCCAAAGTTGATGATCACGCCGATCAGCGTGAGCATGTTCGGGTGGATTCTGAGCGCCACGCACACGGCGATAATGGCGCGGAGCGGCAACATGCAGGCGGCGCCGACGGCGCCAGTGAACGTCATGCGAATTCGGAGAACCAGGCTGGTTACCGGCCGGTATAATGCCGTCGGGGATGCACGAGCCGGCTGGGTCCTTTCCAGGACCCGCCCCGCCACCGGCACGAGCCACGCAGTGTAGCCTATGGCCATTCGCGATCTCAAGGCTCAGATCAGCCGTCTGCCGGAGCAGCCCGGGGTCTATCTATATGGCAACCGCGCCGGCGACACGATCTACATCGGTCGGGCCCGGGTCCTGCGCGACCGGGTCCGTAGCTATCTGAGCGCCTACGGCTCGAGCCCCAAGACCAACGCGCTGCTCGACGAGGTGACCCGGCTGGAGGTCATCGTCACCGATTCACTGGTGGAGGCGCTGGCGCTCGAGAGCCATCTGATCAAGCAGCGGATGCCCCGGTTCAACATCCTGCTGCGCGACGACAAGAACTACCCGTACCTGCAGGTGACCACGAGCGAGGCGTTCCCCCGGGTGCTGGTGGCGCGGCGGGTCGCGCGCGACGGCGACTACTATGCCGGGCCGTTTCTGCCGGCCACGCTGGCCCGCAAGACGATGTCGCTGACTCACAAGCTGTTCGGCATCCGCTCCTGCAACGAGGTGATCACCGGCCGGCGCGACCGCGCGTGTCTCGAGTACGACATCAATCGGTGCGTGGCCCCGTGTGTCGAGACCCTGTGCACACAGGAGCAATATGGCGAGGCGGTCGAGCATGCCCGCATGTTCCTGGAGGGGCGCAATGACGAGCTCGTGGTCGAGCTGAAGGCGCAGATGCTCGCGGCCTCAGCGGACCTGCGCTTCGAAGAGGCGGCCCAGACCCGCGACGCCATCAAAACGGTGGAGACGCTGCGAGACCGGCAACAGAAGATGTCGAGCGTGCGGCTGGGCGATCGGGACGCATTTGGCGTCAAGACGGGCCCGGCCGGCGCGATCATTCAGGTGTTCCAGATGCGTGGGGGCCGGGTCATCGAACGGGTGGAGCTGGTGGCCGACGCCACTGACGGAGAGGCGCCGAGCCTCGAGGAGACCGTGCAGGCGGCCGTGCAGCAGTTCTATGCGGTTCGCGTGGCGCCCCCGGAAGTCCATCTGCCGGTCGAGATCGAAGATCACGCGGAGGTCGAGCGCTGGCTGGGCGAGCGAGCCGACCGCAAGGTGCGCGTGTCGGTGCCGAAGCGGGGCGACAAGCGTGGGCTGCTGGACCTGGCGACCCGGAACGCGGCGCTGGCCTACCGTTCGCACTACAGCGACGAGGCGGTCGCGCGGGAGACGGCGCTTGACGAGTTGCGGCGCACGCTCGGTTTGCCGGGAGTGCCACGCCGGATCGAATGCTTCGATATTTCGACCATTCAGGGAAGCGAGACCGTCGGGTCGATGGTGGTGTGCGAGGACGGGCGGATGACGCGGAAGGAATACCGCAAGTACCGGGTGCGGGGTGGCGACTGGGGCGCCGAGCGCACCACGCTCGACGAGACGCCTCGCCCTGGTCCTGGTCGCCGCTCGCGGAGCGCCGCCGCCGCACGGTCTGGTTCGGGCGGAGCCGGCGGCGGGGCCGGGGCCACTGACAGCGACCGGCTCCTGGACGACTTCGCCGCGATGCGAGAGGTCGTGGCACGACGCTACCGACGCCTGCTCGACGACGGGGCGCCGCCACCCGACCTGGTGGTGATTGACGGAGGCAAGGGCCAGCTCTCGGCCGCCTACGAGGCGTTTGCCACCCTCGGACAGTCGAATCTCGTCGCCATCGGTCTCGCCAAGAAAGAAGAGTTGGTCTTTACCCGAGACGACGCCGAGCCCATTATTTTTGAGACCAACAGTCCCGCACTCTTGCTGCTGCAGCGGATACGGGACGAGGCGCACCGGTTTGCGGTGACCTATCATCGGAAGGCCCGTGCCCGGCGCGACTTCCGGTCGGAACTGGACGACATTCCCGGGGTCGGAGCGCGGCGGCGCCGAGCGCTGCTGACGCGGTTTGGCAGTGTCGCCAGCATCCGGCGCGCGACCCGGGAAGAACTGGTGCCGGTGCTCGGCGCCAAGGTGGCCGACGCCCTGCTCGAACACTTCGCGGAGCGTCTGAGTCACGCCGACTTGCCCTGATCCGCCGCCAGGTCATATCCTGGGTCGCTTTGCCAGATATCGGTCAGTCGCTCATCATCCTCGCCGTTCTGCTGTTTTCCTTGACGGTCCACGAGATGGCGCACGCCCTCACCGCGGACTGGTTTGGAGACCCGACCGCGCGCCGCCTGGGCCGGATTTCGCTCAATCCGGCGGTGCACGTCGACCCGGTGGGCACCATCATGCTCCCGCTCCTGGGGCTCCTGGCGGGTGGGTTCGTGTTCGGCTGGGCGAAGCCGGTACCGGTGAACCCGGCCAACCTGAAGAATCACCGTCGGGACTTTCTGGTGATTGCGGCCGCCGGACCGGCGAGCAACATCCTGATGGCCATCGCGGCCTCGCAGCTGCTGGGGCTGGTGCCGGGGGGGCTTGGCGCGTCGGAGGGGGTGCCCGGGGTCCTGGCGACGTTCGGGTTCGCCATGGTCCAGCTCAATCTGCTGCTGGCGGTGTTTAACATGTTGCCGATCCCACCCCTGGACGGGGGCAACGTGCTCGCCGGGGTGCTGCCGGAGCCGGTCGCGGCGAGCTATGATCGGTTGGTCAGACCCTACGGGTTCGTCATTCTCATCCTACTGATGGCCACCGGTTGGCTCTACCGGCTGATCGGCCCGCCGCTGTCTTTTCTCATGGGGTGGTTGTTATCGTGAAGCCACGCGTTGTGTCCGGCATGCGTCCGACCGGCAAGCTGCATATCGGTCACCTGGTGGGCGCATTGAGCAAATGGGCCGATCTGCAGGCGGATTACGACTGCCTGTATTTCGTCGCCGATTGGCACGCGTTGACCAGTGAATACGCCGACACCGGCGACATAACGTCGTATGCGTACGACAACGCGGCCGACTGGATTGCGGCCGGCGTCGACCCCGATCAGAGCACCCTGTTCATCCAATCGCTCGTGCCGGAGCACGCCGAGCTCTATCTGCTGCTGTCGATGGTGGTGCCGATTCCGTGGCTCGAGCGCGTGCCCACCTACAAGGAGCAGATCGAGCAACTGAAAGAGAAGGACCTGTCGGCCCTGGGGTTTCTGGGCTACCCGCTGCTGCAAGGTGCCGACGTGCTGATCTACAAGGCGGACTACGTGCCGGTCGGTGAGGACCAGGTGGCGCATCTCGAGTTGAACCGCGAGGTCGTGCGCCGGTTCCATAAATTCTACGGCGAGCTGTTCCCCGAACCGCAGCCCCTGCTCACGCACTTTCCGCGCCTCCCGGGGCTCGACAACCGGAAAATGAGCAAGAGCTACGGCAACACCATCGACCTGTCCGACGATGCCGAGACGGTCACGAAGAAGGTCATGCGGATGTATACCGACCCGAAGCGGATCCGGGCCGACATCCCCGGCACCGTGGAGGGGAACCCGGTCTTCACCTATCACGACGCGTTCAATCCGGACGTGGCCCAGGTCGACGACCTGAAGGCGCGGTATCGCGCTGGCACCGTGGGCGATGTCGAGGTCAAGCGCATCCTCGCGGCGGCCCTCAACGCCACCCTCGACCCCATGCGCGAGCGCCGCGCCGAGGTGCTGGCGAGCCCCGCGCGGGTCAAAGAGATTCTGATGGACGGGTCGAGTCGTGCCCGGGCGATCGCCCAGGAGACGATGAAGCAGGTCCGCGACGCAGTGAAGCTCAGCTACCCGTAGCCCTCCATGCCCGAATCCCAGGACCAGGCCAGCGATTTCGAGTCGGTGCTCGAACAGTATCCGGTCAAGCTCGCGAACTTCGAGGGACCGCTCGACCTCCTGCTGCACCTGATCCGCAAGCACGAGGTCGATATCTACGACATCCCGATCGTGCTCATCACGCAGCAGTATCTCGAGTATCTCGACGTGATGAAGGACCTCGACCTCGACCTCGCGGGTGAGTTCCTGTTGATGGCCGCGACGCTCATCCACATCAAGGCGCGCACGCTGGTGCCCCGCATCGAGGAAGAGACCGAAGAGGATGGAGACCCGGAGGATCCGCGCG